>Ga0097691_1001289_pt1 | contig 18843 bp, 12 predicted proteins | sample NGESurdeep072012_8_FD_72858 | JGI IMG/M metagenome (GOLD analysis project Ga0097691, IMG submission 72858) | Arctic peat soil microbial communities from Barrow, Alaska - NGEE Surface sample 210-1 deep-072012 | ecosystem: Environmental > Terrestrial > Soil > Wetlands > Peat ... | reverse complement strand
ACGCCCATGTGCAGTATCGGATAGCCGTTCTCATTCAGGATGCCGAGCATCGCGTAACGGTGAATGATCAGTTTCGCGACATAGGAAACCGTCGAGGGGTAGCTTTCCATCTTGATGCCGCCGGGCACGCGCGCCATGAAGTCGCCGAGCGGTTCGCCGAAATTGAGCAGCTTGCGCAGCTTCATGCCGATCCAGGCCGGATCGATGACGCGCATGTCCAGGCTCAACACCTTGCACAGTCCGTCGAGCGCGCGCGGATAGACGCCGGCCAGCCACATTGAGTAGGGGCGGCGTTGCCCGTCCGGCAGCACCAGTTCTTTCAGACCCAATACAAAATCGTCGCCGGTTCCCGCATTAACGATGTCCACAGTCCAGCTCATCGTGCCGTCGGTGCCTGTCTTGGGTTCCTTCTTCGAAAACAGCGCGTCCATCATCGGCGTGGCTGCGTCCGCACTGGCTTCCAGCGCGCCCAATTCTTCGATACGGTATTTCAGCAGATGTGCGAATGCGGAAACCAGGCTGGGCATGCGTTTCACTTCGCCGTTGGGCGGCATAGGCATGTCGAAGGCGTCGTCGCCGGCGGTCTTCATCAGCATTTCCAGCTTCATGCGCACCCACACCGGATCGCTGGTGCGCATGTCCATCGACAGCGACTTGGCCAGCGCGCCGAGTCCGCGCGGCTGCTCCGAGCCGTTCACCCAGACCTCGAACGGATGATTGTGGCCGTTGGTGGTGTGAGAGATGAACACCACGAAACTGCCTAGCGGATGCTTCACCACCTGCGAGACCCAGCCTTCACTGCCGTTAGGCAATTCCGGGCGGCCCGGCCAGCGCAATGAAGCGAGCGCGGGTTTCGGTGTCGCTTCCAGCACGATGCGCCTGTCCTGGTCGAACACCAGGTCCTGCGGTTGATCTTCTGTTTTTGCCTGCTTGATTTCCGGCGTGACCGATAAAACCGAGCCCAGCACGTTGTTCGGACGGTAAGTAGCAAGGCCCTTCAGTCCGGCTTTCCACGCTTCGGTATAGAGATGCTTGAAATCTTCATAGGGATAGTCGGCGGGCACGTTGACAGTCTTGCTGATCGAGGTGTCGATGAACGGCGCGACGGCTGCCACCATCTTCATATGATCGATTGCGGAGATCTCCAGTGCAGTGACGAACGCGGGCGGCAGCTTGTTCGTATCGCCGCCCATATGCTTGTACAAACGCCAGGCGTGATCTTCCACCGCATAATCCTTGGTGCCACCCTCGGCCATGCGTTTCTTGCGCGTATAGAACCACGAGAAGGCCGGCTCGATGCCGTTCGAAGCGTTGTCCGCGAATGCGAGAGAGATGGTCCCGGTCGGCGCGATCGACAGCAGGTGGCTGTTGCGCAGGCCATGCGTGCGTATCTTGTCCTTGATCTGGTCGGGCAGACGCGAGGCGAAGCGCGGTGCGGCCAGATATTGATTCGCATCCAGCAGCGGGAACGCACCGCGTTCGATGGCAAGATCCACAGAGGCGAGATACGACTCGTCGCGCATGATGCGTGTGATATCGGTGGCAAAGGCACGCGCTTCGTCGGTGTCATAGCGCAAGCCCAGCATCACCAGCGCGTCGCCCAGCCCGGTATAGCCCAGCCCGACGCGGCGCTTGTTCTGCGCTTCCAGTTGCTGTTCCGGCAGCGGCCAGGCGGTGACATCCAGCACGTTGTCCAGCATGCGCACCGCGACGCGCACCAGTTGTTTGAACGGTTCGTGGTCGAAACCGGCATGCGCCGAGAACGGGTTCTTCACCATGCGCGTCAGGTCGATCGAGCCCAGACAGCAACAGCCGTAGGGGGGAAGCGGCTGTTCAGCGCAAGGATTGGTGGCTTCGATTACCTCGCAATAAGACAGGTTGTTGTCCCGGTTCATCAGGTCGATGAACAGCACACCCGGTTCGGCGTGGTCGTAAGTGCTTTCCATGATCTGCTTCCACAGATCGGCGGCCTGCACCTTGCGATATACCCACTTGCCGTCGGCGCGTTGGACAGCACCTTGCTCCTTGAGCGCGACTGAAGGTTCTGCGCTGTGCACCAGTTCGAACGGTTGATTGTTCTCCAAAGCGTGCATCAATGCATCGGTCACGCCGACCGAGATGTTGAAGTTGCGCAGGTCGCCCTGGTCCTTGGCATGGATGAATTTCTCGATGTCGGGATGGTCGCAGCGCAACACGCCCATCTGCGCACCGCGGCGCGCACCGGCCGATTCGACGGTCTCGCAGGAGCGGTCGAACACGCGCATGTAGGAGATCGGCCCGCTGGCACGGGAATTGGTGCCCTTGACCTGAGCGCCCTCGGGACGGATCGATGAAAAATCATAGCCGACACCGCCGCCGCGCCGCATGGTTTCCGCGGCTTGCTGCAAGGCATCGTAGATACCGGGTTTGCCGTTGGTGATGCCGGATATCGCATCTCCCACCGGTTGCACGAAACAGTTGATCAAGGTTGCTATATTCTTCAATCCGGCTGCCGAGTTGATGCGGCCGGCAGGCACGAAACCGTTCTCCTGCGCGAGGAAGAAAACCTCTTCCCAATGGGCGCGCTGTTCCGGTTTTTCTGCCTGAGCCAGACCGCGCGCCACACGGCGGCGCACATCCTCAACCGAGTTTTCACCGGGCTCGGCGTACTTTTCCAGCAATACTTCGGTACTTATCTCTTGTGTCATTGCCGTGGTTCCTTCAATAGCTGAATTCTGCGCTATTTTAGCGGTGATTTCGCCAAGTATCTGCTGTGCGGATACAGGTTTTTCGTATTCGCTGCTGGTGGATGATGAGTGGGAAACGCTTTCGATTTCAAACACGATATGACTCCCTTTAAGTGCACGGGATACTTTGTCCCGAAAAAACAAAAACCACTATAGGTAGTGGTTGGCCGACTAATTTTCACTAATTGTAGGCGGCAGGGGGGTTTTTGCAAGCAAAATTTTGGTCAATATTTTTTTGACTTGGCACTACAGTAACTTAGCTGCATAAATACAAAGCAAGGCACGCAATTTGCTGGCTGACCAGCAAATTGGGCAGTCCAACCAAACCGACGAAATTCGGTGCGTAGCTGGCCTGCCCAGAGAACAACTGGCAGGGCACGACTGGTTCGGCACGGCAGGGAATCTGATGCCTGCATGCGCCGTCATTGAAGCAAATATTCCGGTTCGTCACCATAATCCGTGATCTCTTTTTCAATCTCACCATTCGCATTCAGCCGCACGATCTTGAAGTCATGCAATATATGCTCATCCATGGTCCAGTATTTTATCCCGGTCAGCAGATGCCAGTTGCTCCTGTCAACTTCCCGGCTGATACGGTACTGCTGCCAGGCTGGGGCGTATCGTTTTTCGGATCGAGGCTGACGATCATGAAATCGATCTGTAATTTTTGCTGGTCGGCTGCCGTCTGGATGGCCTTCAATTTCGAGAAGGTGGTGGTCACATGAACCGGCAACTGCTGTATTCCATCGTGAGTATCATCGGCTTGCCGCGCCATTCCGATAGCTGTACCGACTTGGCCCGGCCGTCGGTGAAGCTATAGAGCAGCGCGTAGAAACTGAACGGAGTGCACCCTGCCGGGCAGGGCAGCAGGGCAGATACGGCGAGCAGAATGCCCGTGATGGCGCATGAAAAAGTTCGTGCCGATTTGCTGGGCAATATTTAGGTGCTGATTTCCTGCATCATTGCAGTTATACCTTCAACCCAGATAATCCGTTAGAACCAAGAGCCATTGTAGGAGCGCAATTTATTGCGCGATCATCGCCATCAATCGCTCGATAAATCGAGCTCCTACAGGCTAATGGATTATTTGGGTTCAAAAGAAAATTGCATGCATCGTCCTGTTTGTGCAAGCCGCCGCTTTACGGTTTGCCTGCTTGACCCGCTTCGCTGACAAGTTCGCTGCGGAATTTTTCGAGTTTTTCATGGAAGTCGTCTGCCTCGCCGTAGCCCAGAAAATGCGCATAGCGCGCATGCGTGCCGAGCATTTTGCGAGCATGTTTGATCGGACAGAAATATTGCTCGGTTCGCGCAAGGATTTCGCTTACGTAGCTGAGCATCCCGACCGCATAGCCGCAGTACATGCAGTCCGCTTTTTCGATGATATTCAGGTAGGCCAGGTATTGACGATCTATCAAGATGTAGTTGGCGCGCTTGACCCTGGTAATGCCGTAAATCGGGAAGCAGGTCAGTTGATAGAGGCTGATGCACAGATCAAGCAAGGCCAACGGAACGAGCATGCCGTAGATGACCGGCATCGTGATAAAATTTTGCGGGCGTACGGTCAAAAACCAGATTAAAAAATTCATCTTGGGCTTGAGTTTGAGGTGCGCCTCCTTGATGGCGGACTCGAATACCACGCGCTTGCCTTCGATTTTGTAGTGTATGCGGCTTTCCTGTTCTTCGATGGCCGTGTTCAATTCGGCTTCGAGGGTGCTGATCTGTTTAAGAAGCTGGCGTATCTTTTCATTCATGACTATTCTTCCGATTAAGTGTGCGACGCGATGAGACCAAATGATTCAAAAAAGCGATGGATCCACGAAAAGCACGAAATTAAAGCACATCAAGCTTTAGATCATTGCTCAAAGAGTAAATAATTTTCTGTTGCAACAGATCGCTTTTTCGTGTCTTTCGTGTTTTTCGTGGACAAAATACATTACGAAAACAAATTCACCAGTCCATCCAGCCCGACAAAATTCAGCGCGTAACCGGCTTGATCGCGCACCAACGGCTTGGCGTGGTAGGCGATGCTGATGCCGGCCTGTGCCATCATTTTCAAGTCGTTCGCGCCGTCGCCCATCGCGATGACCTGCTCGGGCCTGAGATTCAATTCATCGCGGATCTTCACCAGCCAGTCGGCCTTGCCCTGCGCGTCGAAGATCTTCCCCTTCACCTTGCCGGTGAGTTTGCCGTCGGTGATTTCCAGTATGTTGGCGTGAGTGTAGTCCAGGCCTAATCTTTTCTTGAGGCGTTCGGTGAAGAACACGAATCCGCCGGATACCAGCAGCGTCTTGATGCCGCGCGTTCGCAGTGCCTCAAGCAAGGTCTCCGCGCCGGGCGAAAGGCGCAGGCGTTCATCATACACCCGCTGCAATGCGTGTTCGTCCAACCCCTCCAGCAGCGCGACGCGGCGGCGCAGGCTTTCGGCGAAGTCGATCTCGCCGCGCATCGCCGCCTCGGTGATCGCCGCGACCTGCGGCTTGAGTCCCTGCATGTCGGCGATCTCGTCGATGCACTCGATCGCGATCAGGGTGGAATCCATGTCCATCACCACCAGTCCGATATCCTTCCACGAACGGCCAAGCGGCACGAATCCGTAATCGAGCCGGTTCGCCTGGCAGTAAGGCTCAATATCGGGATGGACCTGCGCTTTGGTTAAACGAAATGCATATGGAGCAATCTGCTCGCGCTGACTGCTCTTCGCCAGTTTGGCGAGCTGATCGAGGTGCGTGACAGCGACGGGTTGAGTTGCTTGAATGATCAGGTTCATGGTGTCGAATGGATAAAAAAGTTCACGGTGGCGGGGCATATTGCAGGGACACGTTGCGCCGATACGGCGGTTATTGCGGAAGATGGAGCTGAATCAGCGACTGGGTGATGAGCATATCTCGCTTTTCCAATACCAGCGATAAAAATTCGTCGGGAGGCAGCGGACGGCTGAACAGGAAGCCCTGCGCCTGGTGGCAGCCGAGCTGCCGCAAGAAGGATGCTTGCGCATCGGTCTCTACACCTTTTGCGACTACTCCCAGGTTCAGGCTGTTCGCCAGTGCGATGATCGTCGTCATGATCGCCGCATTGTCGGCATTGTCGGGCAGGTCCTGGACAAAAGTTCGATCGATCTTGAGCAAGTCGATCGGGAAGTGTCTTAAATATCCAAGGCTCGAATAACCGGTGCCGAAATCATCGAGAGAGAGCTTGATGCCGATGCGCTTGAGTCCCTCGATATGGGCAAGAATGGATTCGTTCTTGCCCATCAACATGCCCTCTGTGATTTCAAGGTGCAACAAACCCGGATCGATTTGGGCCTGCTCGATCACGCCTGCGATCATCGTAGCCAGACCCGCCGTCGCGAAATGGTGCGACGACATGTTGATCGCCATCGTGAAATCGCTCAATCCCAGCCCTTTTTCTCTCCACGTTTGCAACTGCGCACAAGCCTCGCTGATCACCCATTCGCTGAGCGGCACGATGAGGCCGCATTTCTCGGACAGGGGGATGAATTCCGAGGGAGCAAGCCAGTCTCCATGCGCATTGGGCCAGCGCAGCAGTGCCTCGGCACCAACGATAGCGCCCGAATTCAGGTCGATGACAGGCTGGTAATACAGCACGAATTCGTTGTTCTTCAGGGCGCGCCACATTTCATCTTCCAATTGCACCTGCTGTTGAGCCTGCTCGTTCATGTGTTCGACGAACATCTGGTGCCTGTTGCGTCCGAGGCGCTTGGCGCTGTGCATCGCCATGTCGGCTTTGCGTATCAGTGTCTCTGCATCCCTGCCATGCTCGGGATAGAGGGCGATTCCGATGCTGGCGGTGAGGTGAAGTTCGCGCCCTTCGGATCCTATGGGCAGGGAGATGGCGCCGAGCATCTTCTTGGCGATCTGGAACAAGTTCACGTTGGAGTGTATGTCGGGCAAGCTCACGACGAATTCATCGCTGCCGACGCGGGCGATCGTGTCGCCTTCGCGCAGACACTGTGACAGACGTTGCGCCATGGTTTGCAGCACCTGATCGCCGATCTCGTGACCCAGGGAATTGTTGATGTTCTGGAAATTGTCGAGATCGATAGAAGCCACGGCAAGCAGATTGTTGTGGCGTTCCGCTGAAACCAGCGATTGTTTGATGCGATCCAGGAGCAGCAAACGGTTTGGCAGGTTGGTCAGCGCGTCGTGGGTGGTCAGGTGCCGGAGACTTTGTTCGATGCGGTGTTGTTTCTCATATTGTTTCCTGAGGACGCTATCGGCGTGCTTCATGATGAATAACAGGATGCCGTAGAGCACGGCCAGCACAGCGACCACGCTCAGGGTGACGAGATACTCTTCCCCTTTGTCACTTGCCTGCAGTTCAGTGACGTCGGTATAGATCACCATCACACCTTCGATCGGCGCGTCCGCGCTGCTGCGCAGCGGGATATAGCTAGCCAGCACATTGCGGTTCACGAGTTCTCCGTCGAATGTGCTGAACGTGTCGTAGTGGGCGAGTTCGCTTTGCGGCTGCCCTGTTCTTGCCGAAAGAAAACCAGCGCTTCTGCCAGTGTTGGCGCCGATCTGGGCGGCATCCGTCGAGAACAGTGTGCGCCCGTCGAGTTGGAATATTCTTACTCTTAGTGTCGGGGTGTTGCGCACTGCTTCACGCACGCTTTTGTCTAGCCCGGCGATGTCGGGTTGAAGGCGCAGTGTATCTGCGTCAAGCAGTTTCGCTGTTTTGGCGAAGCTGCGAAAATGCGGCCAATTGTTGGTGGAAAAGGCTTGCGCGAGTGCAATGTTCCGGCTTTCGCCAAACCTGAGCAGATGGCTTTTTTCAAACAACTGATGGAGTGTGCCGAGGACGATTGCCGCCAGCACCATTGAGATCAGGCTTGCGATAGAGAAATAGCGCAGTAGTCGAAACATGAGTTTCCTTGTTGCGCGGTGCCTTCAGTTATCCAGCCACTTTGGAGATACGGACATTCTGTTGGAAACTTCTCGCGCGCTGTTTCCCGCATTTTGCTTGCAGTTATTGTTTGGGGAAGATGAGCAGCCCTATGCGGCAATCATATTGGAATGTTCCTTGTACTGTCAACGCCAGACAGGCTATGTAGCGACAAATAGAAGGGAGGTTTCAAGCCGTGTCCGCGCATGAACCTGATAGCCTTTTTCAAAAGACTGTGTCGGCCGGTCCGATTTTATAGGGGGATGTCGAGAACCAGCTTTGTAGCAGCTCGCAAGTCTGCGGTTTGCTGATGAAATTTCATTGGGTTTAGGTACGCTGTGCTGAGCCTGCAGAAGCATCAGCCCGAACGAAATGGTTGTCGCGGATTATGTAATGCTCACTAGCTTTGTTTCAACTCATTAAAAAAGTTTTTGATCGCGAGCACGCGTTGCGCGACGTCGCCGTACTTCAGTTCGATGCGCAGTTTGTCCTGGCCGCTCAATTTGTAGTGGCGCTTGGTCTGGATAAGGTGCAGCACGCGCAACGGATCGATGGGCGGATTCGGGACGAACTGGATCTGGATCGCCTCACCCGAAGCATCCACCTTGCTGATGCCGAGCGGTTTGGCGAGGATGCGCAGGCGGTGGCAGTCGAGCAGCGTTTTCGCGGGTTCCGGCAGCAGGCCGAAGCGGTCGATCAACTCCTGGTGCATCTCGTCCAGTTCTTCCTGCGTGGTGCAATTTGCCAGCCGTTTGTAGAGCATCAGGCGTTGATGGATGTCGCCGCAATAACCATTGGGTAACAGTGCAGGGCTGTGCAGGTTGATTTCGGTGGTGACGCCCAGCGGGTGTGCCATGTCCGGTTCGCGTCCCTGGCGCAGCGAGGCCACGGCGGCATTCAGCATGTCGGCATACAGCGAGAAGCCGATCTCCTGCATCTCGCCGCTTTGCGATTCGCCCAGCACTTCGCCCGCGCCGCGTATCTCCAGATCGTGCATCGCGAGGTAGAAGCCGCTGCCGAGTTGCTCCATCGCCTGGATCGCTTCGAGGCGCTTCTTCGCCTGAGCGGTTAGTGCTTCGGTTTCCACCAGCAGATAGGCGTAAGCCTGATGGTGCGAGCGTCCGACGCGGCCGCGCAACTGGTGCAGCTGTGCCAGGCCGAAACGGTCGGCGCGGTTCATGATGATGGTGTTGACAGTGGGTATGTCGATGCCGGTTTCGATGATGGTGGTGCACAGCAGCACATTGAAACGCTGCTGGTAAAAATCGCGCATCACCTGTTCCAGATCGCGCTCGTTCATCTGCCCGTGCGCCACGCGGATGCGCGCTTCCGGCAGCAGCGCGGTCAGCTTCTCCGCCATGTTGGCGATGGTGTCCACCTCGTTGTGCAGGAAATACACCTGACCGCCGCGCTTCAGTTCGCGCAGCACCGCCTCGCGGATGATGCCGTCGCTGGCCTGCGCGACGAAGGTCTTGATCGACAATCGGCGTTGCGGCGCGGTGGCGATGATGGAGAAATCGCGCAGTCCTTCCAGCGACATCGCCAGCGTGCGCGGGATAGGCGTGGCGGTCAGCGTCAGAACATCAACTTCGGAACGCAGTGCCTTGAGGCGTTCCTTCTGCTGCACGCCGAAGCGGTGTTCCTCGTCGATGATGACCAGTCCGAGGTTGTGAAACTTCACGCCCTTCTGGATCAGCTTGTGGGTGCCGATTATGATGTCGAGCTTGCCGTCAGCCATGTCCTTCAGCGCCTGCGTCTGCTCCTTGGCGGAACGGAAGCGCGACAGCTCTGCAATCTTGACCGGCAGGTCGGCGAAGCGGTTGGAGAAATTCTGGAAGTGCTGTTCGGCGAGCAGCGTGGTCGGTACCAGCACCGCCACCTGCTTGCCGTCCATCGCCGCGACGAAGGCGGCGCGCAACGCGACCTCGGTCTTGCCGAAGCCGACATCGCCGCAGATCAGCCTGTCCATCGGCTTGCCGCTTTGCAGGTCGTTGATGACTGCCTCGATTGCGGCGGCCTGGTCGGGCGTTTCCTCGAAACCGAATCCTGCGGCGAATGCCTCGTAGTCGTGCGGGCTCAGCTTGAAGGCATGGCCCTGGCGCGTGGCGCGCTGCGCGTAAAGATTGAGCAGTTCGGCGGCGGTGTCGCGCACCTGCAGCATCGCGCGACGTTTCGCCTTGTCCCACGCTGCCGTGCCCAGCTTGTGCAACGGCGCGGTCTCCGGCGCGCCGCCGCTGTAGCGGCTGATCACGTGCAGTTGCGCCACCGGCACATACAGCTTGTCTCCGCCGGCATATTCCAGCAGCAGGAATTCCCCCTCTCCTTCGCCGAGATCGAGATTGATCAGCCCGGCATAGCGCGCGATGCCGTGCTGCTCATGCACCACCGGGTCGCCGGTCTTGAGCTCCGACAGGTCGCGCAACATGCCTTCCACGTTGCTCTTCTTCGCCGCGCGGGCGGCACGGCTGCGCGGCTGTGCGGCGTAGAGTTCGGTTTCGGTGACGATGGCGATTTTTTCGTCCGGCAATACAAAACCGGCGTGCAGTGAGCCGACCGTGAACAGGAATTTTTCCTTGCTGCCGAGGAATTCCGCATAGTCCTGACACACATTAGGTACGAGGCCGTATTCGCGCAGATAGTCCGCCATGATCTCGCGCCGTCCCAGGCTGTCGGCCAGCAGCAGCACGCGCCCCTTGAAGTTTTGCAGGAACTTTGCGAAGGCATGGGTTGGGATATCGGCGCGGCGGTTCACCGCGATGTCCGGGAGGGCTGCGGTGGCGCAGGGTGTGAGTGTCGCGCCGCTGTCACCCGCGACGATGTCCAGCCGCGCAAAATCCTTTACGCGGATGAAGAACTGTTCCGCATCGAGGAACAGTTCTTTCGGTTCCAGCAACGGACGCTGCGGATCGCCTCTGAGCAGGTTGTAGCGCGACGCGGCATCCTTCGCGAAACCGGCAATGGCTTCTGCCACATCGTGATGCAGGCACAGCGTGGCATTCTTCGGCAGATAGTCGAACAGCGTGGCGGTCTTTTCAAAAAACAGCGGCAGGTAATACTCGATGCCCGCCGGGGCGTTGCCTTTGCTTACGTTCTTGTAGATATGCGACCTGGAAGGATCGCCTTCGAAGCGTTCGCGGAAGCTCTGGCGAAAGCGCGACTGGCCGGCATCGTCGAGCGGGAATTCGCGCGCCGGCAACAGGCGGATCTCCGGCACCGGATACAGCGAGCGCTGCGTGTCCACATCGAAGGTGGAGATGGTCTCGATCTCGTCGTCGAACAGGTCGATGCGATACGGCAGCACGCTACCCATTGCAAACAGATCGATGATGCCGCCGCGCACGCAGTATTCGCCCGGCGACAGCACCTGCTGCACATGGTTGTATCCGGCGAAAGTCATCTGTTCGCGCAGCCTGGCGAGGTCGAGCTTCTCGCCGCGCTTGAGGAAAAAGGTAAAGGCCGCCAGGTATTCCACCGGCGGCAACGGATACAGCGCGGTGGTCACCGGCACTACCAGCACATCGCAGGACTGGCTGCGCACGTGATGCAGGGTGGCGAGCCGTTCCGAGATCAGGTCCTGATGCGGCGAGAAGTGATCGTAGGGCAGCGTCTCCCAGTCCGGCAGCAGATGCACGCGCAGTTTCGGCGCGAAGAACGGTATCTCTTCCACCAGTCGCTGCGCCTCCAGCGCGTTCGCGGCGATTACGACCAGCGGCTGCGCGAGGGTGGTGGCATATTGCGCCAACGCCAGTGCATCGGACGAGCCGACCAGCTGCGAGTAACGGGGACGGGAATGAGAGGATGAGAACAGCATGATGAGTGCGACTATGGATTGCGGCTAAACAAGGGCGCGCATTATAAAGGAAACAGACGGCAATCTCATGGTGCAAGATTGTGCGTCCAAGTATAGGCATCCCGGCTAATCCGTTAGCCCATCATTTTGGAATGCATTTGAACGTGTCGATAGATCAAAGCTGGCAAAAGTATTAACTGCTTTTTGGAGCGCGGGCTGGGGTGTGTACAGCCGACTCGGAGACCAATTGCTTGTGCGTCATCCTATAAATCGGGAGATTGAGCAAACGTCTGGTCAGACCAGACTAGGGGGGCTTGTGATCGCATGGCGTGTTTGACCGTTGGGTCTATCGCCAGATAATTCTTTCTTTGGTACTCATGCCGCCAAGCGGAGGGATAGTTATTGAACATGGCCACGGCGGGAGTCGAGATCGGTAGTGGCATACGCATACCATAGGCACAGAATTCGAAACCGAGGCTGGCCGTCAACTTGGATATTGACTGAAACAGGGTATGTTCACATTTGGATGAATCCAGTCCTTGCAGTTGATCTTCCTGCCATGTCTTCATCGTGTGATTCCGGTCATTGTATTAAACCCAGATAATCCGTTAGAACCAGGAGCCATTGTAGGAGCGCAATTTATTGCGCGATCATCGCTATCAATCACTCGATAAATCGAGCTCCTACAGGCTAATGGATTATTTGGGTTTAATACTCAAGCAGGGTGACCGGGCAATTTGGTAAACTTCGCCTATGACTGAATTTTTCGCCCTCGTCCCCGCCGCCGGCTTCGGCGCGCGCATGGGACATGAATTACCCAAACAGTATTTGCCGCTGGCCGGACAGCCGATGATTTTTCACGCGCTGAATACACTGTGTTCATGCCCTGAAATTTCCACGGTGTTCGTGGTGCTGGCTCCCGATGACAAGCTGTTCCATACCTATGACTGGTCACGTTTTGGCGACAAGTTGCAGCCGTTGTTTTGCGGCGGGGGGAAGCGTTCGGATACGGTGCTGAACGGTTTGCTGGCTTCCGAACTGGAACCTGACGATTGGGTGCTGGTGCATGATGCGGCGCGCCCCTGTCTGACGCAGGCGCATCTGGCCAAGCTGATCGCCGAGTTGCGCGACGATGCGGTAGGCGGCATCCTCGCCGTGCCGGTGGCGGATACGCTGAAGCGCGCCGATGCAAATGACCGCATCCTGTGCACCGAGAGCCGGGAGCAATTGTGGCAGGCGCAAACGCCGCAGATGTTCCGTGCCGGATTGCTGACGCAGGCGCTGCAAAATGCGCCGCAGGTGACGGATGAGGCTTCAGCGATTGAGGCGCTTGGTTTGCAGCCCAAGCTGGTGCTGAGCGAACCGACCAATTTCAAAGTGACCTATCCGCAGGATTTGCTGCTTGCGGAGTTGTTGCTGACTCAACAGGGAAAATGAACATGCGTATCGGTCAAGGTTACGATGTGCATCAGCTGGTAGCAGGCCGCAAGCTGATCATCGGCGGGGTGGAAATACCCCATGAAAAAGGTTTGCTCGGCCATTCCGACGCGGACGTGCTGCTGCATGCGATCTGCGATGCGCTGCTGGGTGCCGCGGCACTGGGCGACATCGGCAGGCATTTCTCCGATGCCGAAGCGAAATACAAGAACATCGACAGCCGCATCCTGTTGCGCGAGGCGCTGCATCTGGTGCGCGAGCAGGGCTATCGCGTCGGCAACGTCGATGCGACCATCATCGCCCAGGCACCGAAGATGGCACCGCATATCTTTCAGATGGAGGCGAACATCGCCGCCGATCTGCGCGTGGAGAAAAGTGCCGTCAACGTGAAAGCGACCACCACCGAGAAGCTGGGCCTGACCGGGCGCGGCGAAGGTATCGCCGCGCAGGCGGTAGTGTTGCTGCTGACGGATAATTGATGCGCGTACTGACTTTTTCATCCTTGGACTTCGCCCCGTTTGCGCCGAGCGTAGTTTGTAGGGCGGGCTCTGCGTGTGTTGTTGGGGCTTTAGCCCCTTACAACCACGGCGTACCCCTTGCGGGTGCTGCCCGCCGGAGCGGATTGTCGGGCATAGCCCGACCTATATTTTGATGAATATTCTCGCGCTGGATACCTCCACCGAATATTGCTCGGTCGCGCTGTGGCAGGATGGCACGGTCATGGAACGTTGCGAGCTGGTCGGGCAGAAGCATTCCGAAGTGTTGATTGAGATGCTGGATGCGTTGCTTAAGGATGCGGGATTCGGGATCAAGGATATCGATGGTATCGCGTTTGGAAAAGGGCCGGGTTCGTTCACCGGTGTGCGCATCGCTTGCGGTGTGACGCAGGGTTTGGCGTTTGGCACAAATCTTCCTGTGGTCGGCGTGTGCACGCTGGAGGCATTGGCCGAAGCTTCCGGCAAGCCGCGCGTGATCGCGGCACTGGATGCGCGCATGGGCGAGATTTATCACGCCGCGTATCAAAAACATGATGATGTCTGGAAGACGGTGAGCGAGCCGTGTCTGTGCAAACCGGAAGATGCACCCTCAGTGCCGGGCGAAGACTGGTTCGGCATAGGCAGCGGATTTGCGATGCATGGCATGGTGTTGGATGAAAGATACGCCGGGCAGTTGCGGGGTGCGGATGGCGCTGCCGTGCCGCAGGCCGCAGCGATAGCCGTTCTCGGCGCAGCGCAATTCGCTGTCGGGCGCGGCGAGGATGCGGCAGAAGCCTTGCCGCTGTATCTGCGCGACAAGGTGGCTTTAAAGACCAGCGAAAGAGCGCTGCGTTGATGCGCGCCATGACACTGGAAGATGTGGATGCGGTGCTGGGCATCGAACAGGCAGTGCAGGCCTATCCGTGGACGCGCGGCAATTTCATCGATGCGCTGGGCCACGGGTATGTATGTCGCGTGGACGCCGAAGAGCTTGTTGCCGGGCACCCGGAAGACGGCGGCGAGATACGCGGCTTTGCGGTGCTGATGCCGGTGCTGGACGAGGCCGAGCTGCTCAACATCGGCGTGGCTGCCGGACAACAGCGCAAAGGATTGGGGCGCGCGATGTTGCGCGAGATGCTCGACGTGGCGCACAAAATGAAAATGCGCCGCGTGTTTCTCGAGGTGCGCGCTTCCAATGCCGCCGCGCTTGCCTTGTATCGCAGTAGCGGTTTCGGCAAGCTCGGCGTGCGGCGCGATTATTATCAGAATGCGAGCGGCAGCGAGGATGCCATTACGATGGTGTGCGAGTTGAAGCAAGAGGCCACGCTCCCGCACGCGGGAGTATGGCCGGGAGAGAGGGCTAATGGATAGACGCGAAGCGATATTGCGTGAATTGAAGCTGTACCCACAATGGGTTCGGCGCAAACAACCTGCACCAAAGGTAGGCAATCCACTATCTGCTGAAGCAGATGTGGAATTGACACCGCCGGTCGTCTCGGAACAGCCTGCGCCGATCACGGCAGAGGTTGAAGCGGTCGTTCCGGCTGCTGTTGTTGCTCCACTGCCTCTAGCTCCTCCAATGGCGCGGCCTTCTGTCCTGAGTGAAGACCAGGAGTCAGCCCGAACGGAAAAAAATAATATTCATACCGGCTTACCAGTCGCCGCGCCATCATTGCAGGTTGATGGCCTAAACTGGCACGAACTCAAACAACAGGTGCGCGAATGCACCGCCTGCATACTGCGCGCCGGATGCACGCAAACGGTGTTCGGCGTGGGCGACGAGAATGCCGACTGGCTGTTTGTCGGTGAAGGGCCGGGCGCGGATGAGGATGCTCTGGGCGAGCCGTTCGTGGGGGAGGCAGGCACGTTGCTGGACAACATGTTGATGGCGATCAAACTCAAGCGCGGCAAGAATGTATATATCGCCAACGTGGTCAAATGCCGCCCGCCGGATAATCGCACGCCGGCAAGGGACGAAATCGCGCAGTGTCTGCCGTATCTGCATCGCCAGATCGAACTGATACAACCCAAGCTGATCGTGGTTCTGGGCAAGGTCGCTTCGAATGCGCTGCTGGGCAAGGACGCAACCATTGCCAGTTTGCGCGGTACGCTGCATGACTATCACGGTATCCCGCTGATCGTTACCTATCATCCCGCGTATCTGTTGCGCACTCCGTCGGAAAAAGCCAAGGCATGGCAGGACCTGTGTTTGGCAGTACAGACTATGAAAGAACAGAGTTAAGGGTACCTCTAAAAATTCAGAGTTCGCCCAAAGGCAAGCCACGTAGTGGATGCTCGCAAATCTGGATTTTTAGATTTTACCGGTGTCCTGATCGTGCCCGTGCCGTTTATACAGCGCAGCCATGATGCCGGACAGCAGCAGGCCGAACACCAGTATGATGAGGTAGATGCTTAGGTTGAGTTTCTGCATGGTGGCATAAAATCCCAGCATGACGAAAATGCTCAGGTTCTCGTTGAAGTTCTGCACCGCGATAGAGCTTCCAGACCCCATCAGCAAGTGGCCGCGGTGTTGCAGCAGTGCGTTCATCGGCACGACAAAATAACCGCCCATCGCGCCGATCGCGATCAGCAGAAAGGTTGCCAGCGTGCTGTTGGTGATGGGGATTATCAACAGCACCATCAGGCCCATCGCGATGCCGACCGGCAGCACCTTCACCGAATGTTCCAGCTTGACAAACTTCGCCGCCAGCACTGCGCCGATGGCGATGCCGATCGCGAACCATGCGGTAAGTTGGGCGGCGGCGCTGATGTCGAAATGCAATGCCACTGCCGCCCATCCGATCAGCAGCAGGCGCAGCGTGGCGCCCGCGCCCCAGAATAGCGTGGTGACCCCGAGCGAGACTTGCCCCAGCGGGTCTTTCCACAATAGTTTGAAGCAGTGCCAGAATTCAGTGAACAGAAAAACCGGGCTGCGGCTGAGCGGCTTGTGGTCGATCGCCACGCGCGGGATGTACAGATTGAATATCGCGGCGATGCCGTAGATGCACACGATGATGGCGATCGCCAGCTCCGGTGCGGTATCGATGCCGGTATCGATGTAGGGCACATCCCACCATTGCAACATCGGTGCGGCGATGGCCGGGCTGATCAGCAGGCCGCCGACCACCGCGCCCAGCACGATCGCCAGCACCGTCAGGCCTTCCATCCAGCTGTTGGCCAATACCAGTTGGCCGGGCGGCAGATATTCGGTCAGGATGCCGTATTTGGCGGGCGAATAAGCCGCCGCACCCAAGCCGACCAGGCCGTAAGCGAGCAGCGGATTGATGCCGAACAGCATCGCGATACAGCCCAGGATCTTGATGTTGTTGCTGATGAACATCACACGCCCTTTGGGCATAGAGTCGGCGAATGCCCCGACGAAAGGGGCCAGCACGATGTAGGAGAAGATGAAGGCTTCCTGCAGTACCGGCGTGTGCCAATCCGGCGCGTGTACATATTGCAATAAAGCAATGGCGGCGAACAGCAGGGCATTGTCTGCGAGCGCGGAAAAAAATTGCGCTGCGAGGATGATGTAAAAACCGGGATTCATTCAACAGAGTTCATGTTTATCAGTTCGTTTTATAACACGAAAGTATTGCCCCTGCTATCATTCGTGTTTCTTAAAATCCTTGCGATGAGCCGATTTTCATGCCACGTCCGATACAGGCCAATCTGGACTTGAACGCGCTGGAGAGTAATCTCCAGGTGGCGCGCCGCGCCACCTCCGCGCGCATCATGTCCGTCATCAAGGCGGATGGTTACGGGCATGGGTTGATGCGTGCAGCCGAGGCTCTTGCCGCGACGGACGGATATGCGCTGCTGGATATTCAGGATGCGGTGCGACTGCGCGAGGCGGGTTACCGTCAGACCATCCTGTTGCTGGAAGGCGTTTTCAGCGCGGAAGAATTGCCCGTCATCGCAGAATATGATTTGACTTGCGTGATCCATAGCGCGTGGCAGATCGCGATGCTGGATGCCTATCCGGGCCGCGGAACACCGGGAAACGGAAAACTCGATGTCTGGCTCAAGGTCAACAGCGGCATGAACCGCCTGGGTTTTGTACCGCAGCAAGTGGCGCAGGTGATGGACCAATTGCGCCGCCATCGTGCCGTGCGCGACATCACGCTGATGACCCATTTTGCCAATGCCGACGAGGCACGCGGTATCGCCGAACCGCTCGTCCTGTTCAACGATCTCGCCGCTCATTATCGCGTACCGCGCTCATTGGCGAATTCCGCAGCTCTGCTGCGTTATCCCGAAGCGCACGGCGACTGGGTGCGCCCCGGCATCATGCTATATGGCGCGTCGCCGTTTGCCGAAGTCAGCGCGCAACAACTCGGGCTCAAACCTGCGATGACGCTGAGCAGCCGCATCATCGCCACGCAGGAATTGCGCGCCGGCGACGAGGTCGGTTATGGCGCGTTGTTCCGTGCCGAACATGCGATGCGCATCGGCATCGTCGCCTGCGGTTATGCGGACGGATACCCAAGGCATGCACCGAATTGCACGCCGGTGCTGGTGGACGGACAGCGCACCAAAACGCTCGGGCGTGTCTCGATGGACATGCTTTACGTGGACTTGAGTACGTTGCCGCAAGCCGTAGTCGGGAGCCGTGTCGTGTTGTGGGGCGAGGGAATGCCGATCGAGGAGGTGGCGCGTGCGGCCGGAACCGTCAGTTATGAATTGATGTGTGCGTTGACACCGCGTGTGCCGATTGATTATTGAAATGATTTGTAAGGAGTGGTCATGAACGATGAATTGCAATCAGGCACCAGCACTAATGCGCCAGCGGAAAATCTGTTGGCGCTTAATCCGGGCATAGGTGATGCGCTTCAGTTGCAAGACTCTTCCGCATCCAATTTGCGCTATTACGTCAGGCTGATCGGTTTTTTGAACAAGGCGGGGATTATCGTTTCTTACCCGATGCAGGATGAGACCTTGCTATCCGTCGAGGATGGGAAAAATTTCATTGTGCGCGGATTTTCCGGCAGGAACACTTATGTGTTTGATGCCAGTGTGCTGTCTTCCACCACTATCCCTTATCCCCATTTGCATCTGACCTATCCGGAAAAGATCGAATGTACGGCCATGCTTGCTGCGTTGCGTATCAAACCAAAATCATTGGCGGGCTGGATCGAGCCTGCGAGAGCCGATTCCGGCGATATCAAGATGCCGATGGCTATTGTTGATATGAGCACATCCGGTGTGCGCGTCCATGCCGAAAAGCAATTCGGCAATATCGGTGACGAGATCAAGGTCACATTCAGTTTACCTATCGATGACGAGGAGCAGTCTTTTTCAATCCCGGCAGTGATACGCAAATCATACAATGAAACACTGCCCGAAAGCCTTGGCGGGGCAACAGGCATGATGCACGGACTGGAATTCATCCAGCCGGAAGGGAACGTGCGCATGGCATTGCAGGGCTATATCTATAGGACCATGGCCGGAGGCTAACTGGGCGTTGCAAGAGGAGACAATGTTAAAGGAAGAGAGATGTTAGCCATCA
>Ga0097691_1001288_pt1 | contig 18858 bp, 19 predicted proteins | sample NGESurdeep072012_8_FD_72858 | JGI IMG/M metagenome (GOLD analysis project Ga0097691, IMG submission 72858) | Arctic peat soil microbial communities from Barrow, Alaska - NGEE Surface sample 210-1 deep-072012 | ecosystem: Environmental > Terrestrial > Soil > Wetlands > Peat ... | reverse complement strand
TCCAGGATGGCGCGCACGCGCGGGCGAAGCCGCAGGCCGCCCGAATTGATCAGCAAGAACACCGCCGCCGCGTCGGTGGAGGCGACCACCGCGCCGACCAGCAGCGCCTGGATCCAGCCAATGTCGAGCACCAGTTTGGCAACCGGCGCGGTCAGCACGGTGGTGATCAGGACGCCGACCGTCGCCAAGGTAACTGAAGGCGCCAGCACGTTGCGGAAGGTGGTCAGGCGCGTGCGCAGACCGCCGTCGAACAGAATCAGCGCCAGTGCGATCGAACCGACCGTATAGGTGGTGCGCACATCGTCGAATTTCAGGCCGCCCGGGCCGCCCTCGCCGGCCAGCATGCCGACCAGCAGGAACACCAGCAGCAGCGGCACGCCGAACCGCAGCGCGATCAGGCTCGACAGAATGCCGGCCAGCACCAGCAGGCTGCCGAACAGTATGGCGATACTGACGGTGTCGAGCGAAGCCATGTTTCTCCCGTCATTCCGGGACGCTCGCGGAGCGAGCGGGCCCGGAATCCAGAGCCATTTAATCTATTGACTGATTTGCTCGTAAAGATCGACCCATTGTGGGTTCGATTGCTCAATTAGTCGCAGTTTCCATGCTCGCCACCATTTTTTGATGTCTTTCTCACGAGCGATGGCATTGACCGGATCGTCATAGGTTTCGAACCAGACCAGGCGATCGATACCGTATTGCCGCGAGAATCCGCGAACGATTTTAGATTTATACTCGTGGGTGCGGCGAACCAGATCGTTGGACACACCCAGATAGAGCGTTCCATTTCTTTCGCTAGCCAAAAGATAAACATAGCAGGCCATGCGCGTGGCCCTGGATTCCGGGCCCGCGGGCTAACGCCCACGTCCCGGAATGACGGGGAGATTAAAACCCGACCTTGTCGCCGCCCTTGAGCGAGAGGATCTCGCGCGCCTCAACCGGGGACGCGATTTCGAGGCCAAGCCCTTCGATGATCTTGCGCACCGTTGCGACCTGCTGGGCGTTGGATTCGGCGAGCTTGCCGGAGCCGATCCAGAGCGAATCCTCCATGCCGACCCGCACATTGCCGCCCATTGCCGCCGCCATCGCCGCAACCCGCATCTGATTGGCGCCGGCGCCGAGCACCGACCAGCGGTAATTCTCCGGCCCGAGCAGCCGATCGGCGGTGCGCTTCATCATCATGACGTCCTCGGGATGCCCGCCGATGCCGCCGAGAATGCCGAATACCGACTGCACAAACAGCGGCGTCTTGACCAAGCCGCGGTCAAGGAAGTGCCGCAACGTGTAGAGATGGCCGATGTCGTAGCACTCGATCTCAAAGCGAGTGTTGTTCGCGGCGCAGGTGGTCAGGATGTACTCGATGTCGGCGAAGGTATTCTTGAACATGCCCTTCTTGGACCCTTCCAGATACGGCTCTTCCCAGTCGTATTTGAACTTGCCCTTGTAGCGGGGGATCATCGGGTAGAGCCCGAAATTCATCGTGCCCATGTTAAGCGAGGCGACCTCCGGTTTGAAGGTCGCAGCCGGCTTAACGCGCTCCTCGACCATCATGGTCGGGGCGCCGCCAGTGGTGATGTTTACCACCACGTTGGAACGCTGCTTGATGACCTTGAGGAACGGGGCAAAGGCCTCCGGCGACTGGTCGGGACGGCCGTCCTTCGGGTTGCGCGCATGCAGATGCACGATGGCCGCGCCCGCCTCGGCCGCCCCGACGGCGGCATCGGCGATCTCCTGAGCGGTCACCGGCAGATGCGGAGACATCGAAGGCGTATGGATCGAGCCGGTAACGGCACAGGTAATGATGACTTTGCGCGGCTTCGCCATGAGGTTTCCATCCCGGTTATGTGAGTGTTCTGGATTGGCAATTGGACTTCGTAGGCGATCCTAGAGTATCAGCCGTGCCGAAGTCACCTGCGGGGGGCCTTTTCCTTGCGCATCAGCTATTCCGAAAACCCGGTCCCAGCCTCGGGATCCAAGTCCGGGACAGGCTTTTTCGCGATCATGCGCTAGGACATTGCCGTGGACGAGAAAGCTCAACCTGCGGCGGCGTGGTCTTCCGCCATCCTGATCGGCGCGTTGTGCGGCGTCGGCTCCGCGCTCGGCTGGGCCGCGGGCTTCGTCGCGGCCAAGCATGGCGTCGCCGTCGGCTTTTCGCCCGCTGATTTAGCATTTCACCGCTTTTTCTGGTCCGGACTGCTGCTGATGCCGCTCGTGCTACGCGACGGCATCAGCGACCTCGGCGGCATCGGCTGGGGCCGCGGGCTGGTGATGAGCATATTGTCCGGCCCGCCGCAGGCCATGATCGCCTATACCGGGTTCATGCTGGTGCCGCTCGGCCACGGCACCACCATCCAGCCGGCCTGCGCGGCGCTATCGGGGCTGATCCTCGCCACCCTGGTCCTGGGCGAGCATCCGACCGTACAGCGCATCATCGGCGGCTTGACGATCATTGCCGGCCTGCTGGTGTTCGGCGCGGAATCGGTCGCCACCATCGGCAGCCATGGCGTCGGCGGCGACCTGCTGTTCGCCACCGCCGGACTGTTCTGGGCGATCTTCGGCACCCTGCTGCGCTACTGGCGCGTCTCGGGCATTCGCGCGGTCGCGATGGTCGGCGCGCTGTCGGTTGTGGTGTTCGCGCCGTTGCACGCGCTGCTGGTCGGCTATGACGGCATCCTGCGCATGAGCCTTGCCGAGAATTTGCTGCAGGTTGTGGTGCAGGGAATTCTTGCCGGCGTGCTGCCGATCTTTCTGTTCGCGCGCGCGGTGATCCTGCTCGGCGCCGGGCGCTCGGCGACGTTTCCCGCGCTGGTGCCCGGCTTCTCCCTCGTCATCGGCTATCTCGCGCTCGGCGTCGTTCCGAGCCTTGCGCAACTCATCGGCCTGGTCATCGTCGTGATCGGCTTCCGATTTGCGTTGAGATAACGCGTCCAGCCGCACTGAATCTCTGTCGTCATGGCCGGGCTCGTCCTGGCCATGACGCGTGTAGTCACTCCGGCCCGGCGTATTTTCCTGCGGTCTGCGGGAACATGTTCTTGATGATCTTGAATTTCGAGATGTCCACGGTCGCGTCCATGTGCATGAAGATCACGGCGTCGCGCAGCACCTTTTCGATGCCGAAATCGAGCATAATACCGTTGCCGCCGTGCAATTCGACCGCATGCTGGGCGACTTTCATGATCTCTTCCGATGCGAATAGCTTGGCCATGTTGACCAAGGTCTCCGCCTCCGGCGCATTCTCGTCGACAGCTTGCGCGGCGCGCTCGAGCAGCGCGCGCACCGCCTCGATTTTGGTCGCCATTTCGGCCAGCCGCAACGCCACCGCCTGATGCTTGATCAGAATGCGGCCGCCCTGCACGTAGTTCTGCACGTATTCCGCGGTGGCCTCGAAGGCGCGCACGCCGACGCCAAGATTTTTCGCCGCCTGGATGATCTTGCCGGGACGGAAATAGACCCCGGCCGAACCCATCGCGCTATCCTGCACCAGCAGATGATCGTCCGGCACGAACATGTCCTCGAACACCATCTCGCCGTTGTTCATGAAGCGGCAGCCGAGGGTCTCGTTGCAGCGCGCCACCGTGAACCCCTTGGTTTCGCGCGGCACCAGGAACGACGAGGTGCCCTGCATCATGCCGACCTTGGGATTGGTGTTGGCGTAGACGACATAGAGGCTGGCGTCGTAGCCGTTGGAGATGAACTGCTTGCGGCCGTTGATCACCCAGCCGCCAGCCGCCTTCACGGCTTTGGTCTGCATCGCGGCTTCCGGCACGTTGTAAGGCAGCCAGCGGTCGGAGGCCCCGCGCGGCTCAGTCAGGCAATGCGCCATCAGGAATTGCGGTTCCGCGACCAGGCGCTTGAACCATTTCTCCTGCAAATGCCGCGGCGCGAACTGGCGCAGCAACACCGAGACTTTCCAATTCTGCACCAGCTTGTCGGCCAAGCCGGAATCGCCGCGCGCGATTTCCTCGGCGACCAGGGCGAAGGTCTTGACCTCCGTGCCCTTTTCCAGCTCCACGCCGCCGAACTCTTCCGGCACGCCCAGGGTGCGGATGCCGACCTTCTCGGCGCCTTCCAGAATGCTGATCGGTAATCGGTCTTCCGGCACCATCGACCATTCGCGCTGCCAGTTCTGCTTGATAAAGGGCAGGACCACGTCATCGACGAAATCGCGGCAGCTTTGCCGCATCATCCGCTGTTCTTCCGATAATCCGCGGTCGTACATGTGCATAACCCCTTACTGCCTGCCGCGGCGAATGCCCGGCCTTGCCCATATTTGATATTGATCCACTTTGCGAGCGATTTCCAAGGGGCTCGACCGGGAGCGCGGAAATGGACGACGTCCAGCAGTTGACCGGCACCGTTGCCGAGGTGTTGCGCACCATCGGCCACGAACTGACGTCACTGCGGCTGCTGCTCCAAATCGGCCTGATCCTGCTCGCAGCCATTGGCGGAACGCTCGCCGGGTCGCTGATCCGCCGGCGCATCGACCTCACCGCGCTGACCCTGGGCTGGCCGCCGTTCCTGCGCGAATTCGCGCGGCTGCTGCTGGCCAATCTCGGCACCGTCATTTTCGTGCTGGTGGTCGCGATCACCCATGCGGTCATGCTGTCGCTGACCTTGCCGAGCCGCTCCTACCTGCTCGGCGTCGCATCGAGTCTTGCCACCGCCTGGGTGGTGATCGCTCTGGTCGCCGGCTTGATCCGCAATCCGTTCGTCTACCGGCTGGTGGCGGTGTCGGCCTGGGCGATCGCGGCGCTCAGCATTCTCGGCCTGCTGACGCCGACCATGACCGCGTTCGATTCGTTCGGGGTGGTGATCGGCGGCCTGCGGGTGACGCCGCTGCTGGTGATCAAGACCTCCGTCCTGCTAATGCTCACGCTGTGGGCGGCGAATTGGGCCAGCGGCTTCCTCGACCGGCGCGTGCGCAGCACCGCCGACCTGACGCCGTCGATTCAGGTGCTGATCGGCAAGATCATCCGCCTGCTGCTGATCACTTTCGCGATCCTGATCGCGCTTTCGACCGTCGGTATCGATTTTTCCGCGCTCGCTTTGTTCTCCGGCGCGGTCGGCGTCGGCCTCGGCTTCGGCTTGCAGAAAATCGTGTCCAACCTGGTGAGCGGAATCATTCTGCTCGCCGACAAGTCGATCAAGCCGGGCGACGTGATCTCGGTCGGCGAACAATTCGGCTGGGTGAACAACATGGGCGCGCGCTACACCGCCGTCGGCACCCCCGACGGCCGCGAATTCCTGATTCCCAACGAGGACTTCGTCACCCAGCGGGTGATCAACTGGTCCTATTCCAACGAAGAAGTGCGGTTGGAGGTGCCATTCGGGGTCTCCTACGCCAGCGATCCGCACAAGGTGTGCGCGTTTGCCATCGCGGCGGCCAAATCGGTGGCGCGCGTGCTGGTCTCGCCGTCGCCGGTCTGTCATCTCAAAGCGTTCGGCGACTCCTCGCTCGATTTCACCCTGCGCTTCTGGATTCGCGATCCGGTGGACGGATCACCAATGTGCGCGGCCAGGTGCTGCTGGCGCTGTGGGATACCTTCCAGCGCGAAGGCATCGAGATTCCCTATCCGGTGCGCGACGTGCGCATCAGCGAGACCGGCAAGGCCAAGAAGGCCAAGCGGACGAGGGGTTGAAGACGGGGCGGGAGAGGCGGGCGCTCTTACCCTCTCCCCTCCGCGGGAGCGGGTGGTCGAGGCGAGCGTCGCGACGCCGAGACCGTTCAGTAGACCGGGTCAACAAGCAGATTTGATTGCAGGACCTGCTTTTGAAGGCCGTATTTTTGAGTGAGATCCATTACGGTTTCTTTAAACCACGTTGCCGAAAGCGGCGAAACGTAAACTGTTTCGATAAGAGCATTTAAATCAACGCTCTTTTGTATTCCCGTTGGATGAGCCTTTCCATCGGCTGAATTAAGTGTCGTAACCGCTCTCAACTCATGCTCGTGTTCAAAGGACATCCGTTTGCACACAAACGGGATAAGGGCATTTCCTTGCGGCATCGGATCGACCTCATAGTCCAGGTAAACTATTTGGCCCACATAGCAATGCTCGTCGATGCACCTTACAAGCGTCGAATAACGAGATTTGATTGCAATTGCCTCGTCCGACTTTGCATAGAGCCTCCACATAGCAGCCGACTCATGCTCATTCATGTGCCAACAGTTCACATAGGTGCGCTTTAACTGTTCCTGCTGCGTTTGGCTGATGATCCCCGCCATTCGGCGACTTTCGCTTTCGATATCACCAACTGCGCCATGCTCCTTGGCGAAGTCGGCGATCAATTCTGGGCGATTTGCCACGCTAGGTCGGGAAGATGATCCTTCTAACGGGTCACCTAGACAATCGGCACGCGCAAAGAAGAGGCTCGAGGTCGCTAGCATTGAAACGAATTTCGACAAATCTAGATACCGCCAAATTGTCACCTCTTTATTTGTCGGAGCAATGAATACTGCGTGGTCTTTCGTAGGCATCACGCCGCCTTCCTGCTCGCCAAAAACTCGCCCATGCGGGCGAGCGCCTTGAGGATGTTCTCGGTCGAGTTGGCGTAGGACAGCCGCACATAGCCTTCGCCGAGAATGCCGAAGTCGGGGCCGCCGATGATGGCGACACCGGCATCGTCGAGCAGCGATGCCGCCAGCGCCTTCGCCTTCCAGCCGGTGCGCTTGATGTTGGGGAAGGCATAGAACGCGCCCTTCGGCGTCGCACACGACACGCCGGGCAATTTGTTCAGGCCCGCGACCACGACCTTCCGCCGCTTATCGAACTCGGCGATCATCTTCGCCACTTCGTCCTGCGGGCCTTTGAGCGCCGCCAGCCCGGCATATTGCGCGGAGGCATTGACGCAGGAATGCAGATTGACCGCGAGCTTGCGCGCATAGTCGTAGAGCTTGCCCGGCCACACCGCATAGCCGAGCCGCCAGCCGGTCATGGCGTAGGTCTTCGACCAGCCGTTGAGCAGGATCAGCCGGTCGCGGATCGAGGGATACGACAGCAGGCAGACATGCGTCTCGCCGTCATAGACCATGTGGTCGTAGATCTCGTCCGACATGATGGCAACGTCGGGATACTTCTCCAGGCCGGCGACGAGTTTGTCGACTTCCGCCTTGCCGGTGACGCCGCCGGTCGGATTGGCCGGCGAGTTGAGGATCAACAGCCGCGTCTTCGGCGTGATCAGCTTGAGCGTCTCCTCGGCGGAGAATGCAAAGCCGTTCTCCTCGCGGATCGGCACCGGCACCGGCTTGGCGCCGGTGAACTCGATCATCGAGCGGTAGATCGGGAACCCGGGATCGGGATAGAGGATTTCCGCGCCCGGCTCGCCGAACATCAGGATCGACATGAACATGGTCGGCTTGCCGCCGGGCATGATCATCACGCTGTCGGGCGAGACCTCGACCTTGAAGCGCTTGTGCAGGTCGGCGGCCACCGCCTCGCGCAACGGCGGAATGCCGTTCGCCGGCGTGTAGCCGTGGTGGCCGTCGCGCAGCGCCTTCACCGCCGCCTCGACGATGAAGTCCGGGGTGCGGAAATCCGGCTGGCCGATGCCGAGATTGATGATGTCGCGGCCCTGCGCGATCAAGGCATTGGCGCGGGCAAGAACCGCGAAGGCGTTTTCCTCACCGATGCGGTCGAAGGCCGCGATGGTTTTCAGCATGGCGTAACTCCCCGGCGCCGGCCCCTTAAATGGGGATATGGCGACTGCGCGACGTGATTTTGCGCGCAGTTCACCCGATCGGGCCGGGAAAATCAAATTGGATGAAGCGGGCCGCCGTCAGTTCTCGCCGCCGTAGCGGGCGCCCAGATCCCGATAGATCTGAAGGCGGATGAACGGATCGGGATCGTCGCCGAGATAGTCCTGACCATTGTAGAGCGGGCCGGCCGGGAAAAGGTTGGTGCCCCGGTGCCCGGACTGCACGCGAACGGCCGCGTGAGCACCGGCAACCTTCTTGTGCTTGCGCGCCTTGGCGGCATCGGCCGGCGCGGCTGCGGCAAGAACGAAGGCAAGACCGATGACGGAAGCCATAAGCTTGATCGCTAGCGACGACATGATGGCACCCCTTGAGCGTGCGTAACTCGCCTCTCCTCTATCCTAAGGATTGGGCGGCACAAGGGCATTCGGCAACAGTTCGATCACAACTCGGTGTCGGAATATCCGCGCGCGTCGGGTGTTTCACGCTGCTCGCCGAGGCCTCGTGCAATCGCCAGCGCCCGGCGGTCGAGCATGAACGGCGCTCATGGACTGCATCACGGAATAGCATTGTCCTCGTGCGCGCAATCGTGGCACGTTTGCCCACCGCATTTCCACGGATTCCCCATGACCAGTCCCACCAGCGCCGACAAGCGGCGCGCCTTCCGCAAGCTGCACGAGAGCGGCTGCTTCGTGATTCCCAATCCGTGGGATGCCGGCACCACCCGCTATCTTCAGCACCTCGGCTTCAAGGCGCTGGCGAGCACCAGCGCAGGCTTTGCCTTCGCGCAAGGCATCGCCGACGGCAAGGTCGACCGCGACATGATGCTCAGCCACATCGCCGAGGTGGTGACGGCCACCGACCTGCCGGTGAACGCCGATTTCGAGGGTGGCTATGCCCACGATCCGGCCGGCGTGGCGGAGAACGTCCGGCGGTGCGTGGCAACCGGCGTTGCCGGGCTGTCGATCGAGGACGCCACCGGCGATGCGCAAAATCCGCTCTACGATCTCGACCACGCGGTTGCGCGCATGCGCGCCGCGCGCGCGGCGATCGACAAAGTGGGCGCCGACGTGCTGCTCACCGGCCGCGCCGAATGCTTCCTGGTCGGCCGGCCCAATCTCGACGAGGCGATCCGGCGGTTGCGCGCCTATTCCGATGCCGGCGCCGATTGCCTGTACGCGCCCGGCATCCGCACAGCTGAGCAGATCGAAGCGGTGGTGAAGGCGGCGGCGCCCAAGCCGGTGAACGTGCTGATGTCGGCCGCGTCCGGGCTCACCGTCGCGGATCTCGCCGCGCTCGGCGTGCGGCGGATCAGCATCGGCTCGACGCTGGCGCGCGTCGCCTGGGGCGCGCTGATGCGTTCGGCGCGCGAGATCGCCGAACAGGGCAAGTTCGACGCCTTCGCCGGCGCCGTGCCGTTCGCCGAGATCAATGGATTTTTCCGCGACGATTTTCCGCGGCGGCCGAAGCCGTGAGCGAGGACATCCATCCGCAAACCGGGCAGCCTGTCGGTACGCCGGTCGACGACCGGCCGGCCGAGCGGCCCGGCCCGGTGACGCTCGCAGGCCGCTACGGCCGCGTCGAAAAACTCGAAGCCAAGCACGCCGGCTCGCTGTGGGCGGCGGTCAAAGGCCACGACGCGATCTGGACCTATATGTCGCAATACGGGCCGTTCGCGGACGCCGCGGAATTTTCCGCCTGGGTCGCGCAGCGGGCAGCGCTGGATGATCCTTACGCTTACGCGATCGTCGATCGCGACAACCGCGCGCTTGGCATCGCCACGCTGATGGAGATCCGCCCGGCGATGCGCGTCATCGAAGTCGGCCACATCGTCTATTCGCCCGCTCTTCAGCGCACGCCGCTCGCCACCGAGGCGCAATACCTGCTCGCGCGCTACGCGTTCGAGACGCTCGGCTATCGGCGCTACGAGTGGAAATGCCATTCGCACAATGCCGCCTCGCGACGGGCGGCGCTGCGCTACGGCTTCATTTTCGAAGGCATCTTGCGCCAGCAGATGATCGCCAAAGGCCGCAACCGCGATACCGCGATGTTTCCCATGCTCGACGGCGAATGGCCGGCACGCAAGCGCAACTTCGAGCGCTGGCTGGCGCCGGAAAATTTCACCGCCGATGGCAAACAAAAGCTCGGCTTGAGCGCGATGAACGCACCGGCACCCGTCAATCCTGTGAGGTAGTAGATGCACATTCTGATCACCGGCGCCGCGGGCATGATCGGCCGCAAGCTGACCGCACGGCTTGTGAACGACGGCCGCCTGAACGGGCAGGCAATTGACCGGCTCATGCTGATCGATGTGGTGGCGCCGGAAAAGCCCGCCGGCTTCACCGGCGCCGTCGAGCTTTCAACCAGCGACCTCTCCGCGCCGGGCGCCGCGGCAAAAGCGGTCGCGGGCCGGCCGGACGTGGTCTTCCACCTCGCCGGCGTGGTGTCGGGCGAGGCGGAAACCGATTTCGAGAAGGGCTACCGCGTCAATCTCGACGGCAGCCGCGCGCTGCTGGAAGCGATCCGCACTGCCGGCAACAGCTACCAGCCGAAACTCGTATTCACATCGTCAATCGCGGTGTTCGGTGCGCCGTTCCCGGAAGCCATCCCCGACGACTTCCATCTCACGCCGCTCACCTCCTACGGCACCCAGAAGGCGATCTGCGAACTGCTGCTCGCCGACTATACGCGGCGCGGCATTCTCGACGGCGTCGGCTTGCGGCTGCCGTCGATCGTGGTGCGGCCGGGCAAGCCGAACAAGGCGGCGTCCGGTTTCTTCTCCGGCATCATCCGCGAGCCGCTGGCCGGGCAGGAAGCGCTGCTGCCGGTCGCCGACAGTGTACTGCATTGGCACGCCAGCCCGCGCTCGGCGGTCGGCTTCCTCATCCATGCGGCGGGCTTGACGCGCGCGCAGCTCGGCGACCGCATCAACCTGACGATGCCCGGCGTGTGCTGCACCGTCGGCGAACAGATCGCCGCGCTCAAGCGCGTCGCCGGCGACAAGGTCGCTGCCCGCATCCGGCGCGCGCCGGATGCGCTGGTCGAGCGCATCGTCGCCGGCTGGCCGCGCCGCTTCGATGCGCGCCGCAGCGTCGCGCTCGGCTTCAAGGTCGAAGCGACATTCGATGACATCATCCGCGCGCATATTGAGGATGAGGTGGGCGGAAAAATCGTAGCCTGATGCGCTTCCCCTCCCCGCTGATTCCGGCGAAGCTGATCCGCCGCTACAAGCGCTTCCTCGCCGACGTGACGCTTAACAACGGCGAAGAGAGCACGGTCCATGTCGCCAATCCCGGCGCGATGATCGGGCTCGCGGCCCCGGGCTCGCGTGTGTGGCTTTCGAAATCGCCGAATGCCAGTCGCAAGCTGCCCTATTCCTGGGAGCTGGTGGAGGTTGATTTCGGCACCGGCAGCGAACTGGTCGGCGTCAATACCGGCCATCCGAACGCGCTCGTCGCCGAGGCGCTGGCGGCCAAGGCGATCCCCGATCTTGCCGGCTATGGGTCAGTGCGGCGCGAGGTCAAGTACGGGACCAACTCCCGCGTCGATTTCCTGCTGGAGCAAGCCGGCCAACCGTCCTGCTATGTCGAGATCAAGAATGTGCATTTGATGCGCCGGCCGGGGCTGGCGGAATTTCCCGACTGCGTGACCGCGCGCGGCGCCAAGCATCTCGACGAGCTCGGTGCCATGGTCGTCGCTGGCGCCCGCGCCGTGATGCTGTTCGTGATCCAGATCGGCTCGGCGGAGCGCTTCTCGCTCGCCCGCGACCTCGACCCGGCCTATGACGCCGCCTTCGAGCGCGCCCGAAAAGCCGGCGTCGGCGCCGCGGCCTGGAAATGCGGTATTTCGCGGGAGGGGATCGCGATCGCCTCGCCTATCCCGATCGTGCGTTGAGCCGAACTTGCGCCTGACGCGCCAGCCCTTACATTGGGCCCATGACCTATATCGACGCTGCCGTCGCTCCCCTCCGCAAGACCGGCCAGATCAAGATTCACCGCTCCGCCGCCTTCGAGGGCATGCGCAAGGCCGGCCAGTTGGTGGCCGCCTGCCTCGACATGCTGACCGAGCATGTCGGTCCGGGCGTGCCGACCGAAAAAATCGACCGGCTGGTGTTCGACTATGCGATGGATCACGGCGCCCTGCCGGCCACGCTGATGTATCGCGGCTACAAGAAATCGACCTGCACCTCGCTCAATCACGTGGTCTGCCACGGCATTCCGGCCGACAAGCCGATGAAGGAAGGCGACATCGTCAATATCGACGTGACGCTGATCCTCGACGGCTGGCACGGCGATTCCAGCCGCATGTATCCCATCGGTCAGATCCCCCGCCGCGCCGAGCGGCTGATCGAGGTGACGCACGAGTCGATGATGCGCGGCATCGCCACCGTCCGGCCGGGCTCGACCACCGGCGACATCGGCGCCGCCATCCAGAGTTACGTGGAAGCCCAGCACATGAGCGTGGTGCGCGACTTTTGCGGCCACGGTCTCGGCCGGCTTTTCCATGACGAGCCGAACATCGTGCATGTCGGCCGGCCGGGCGAAGGCATCGTGCTCAAGCCGGGCATGTTCTTCACGATAGAGCCGATGATCAATCTCGGCCGCCCGCATGTAAAAGTGCTGTCCGACGGCTGGACCGCGGTCACGCGCGACCGCTCGCTATCGGCCCAATTCGAACACACCGTGGGCGTCACCGACAAAGGCGTCGAGGTGTTCACCTTTTCGCCGACAGGGCTCGACAAGCCGCCATACCGGCGCTAGCGCCACCAGCAACGGCCGAAAGCCTCCCTCTTCGATTACGCACGGCTGAACTAAAATCACGTCTCCCGGGGCGGCGCGGCGTAGGCGCGTTTTCATGGCGAAAAAGCCTGCCGGCAGCAGATTGAAAGCCGGCCTCTCGGAGGCTTCGCCGCACTATCACGGTCATCGCGAACGGCTGCGCGGGCGCTTCCGCGAGGCGGTCTTTTTTTGCGCTCAAAGATCGCGGCGTGAAATTTTCTGACGGCAGCTATTGGCACTTAGCGTCGTTCGCTGCATTGCAGCGCCACGAAAACTATTGGGGGGAAAGCGACCGTGACGCGAACATCGTGGAATCGACGCTTATGTCGCAATCCTTGTTATTTCCACTGCTAGCTGTCGCCGAGGAAATGCAATAGCGCCGCGTTGAAAAGCGTGGGGTCCTGCAGAAAGGCGAAGTGGCTGGTATTAGGCAGGATCAACAGCCCGGCGCCGGGGATCGTGGCGGCGATATATTCCGTGTGCGCGCGCTTGATCGCCTCGTCGTGGTCGCCGTCCACCACCAGCACCGGCGCTCGGATCGCCTGCAGTTGAGCGTCGGTCCAGTTCGGCTCGGTCTCCCACATCTTGCTAATCTGGGCGACGAAGGCGTCGTAGTCCTTCGGCGTCGCGGACAGCCTGGCGTATTCGTGCCCGGCGCGCTCGATGAAGCGGGCGAAGGTGGGGTTCTTCTCCACGCCCTCCTGCACGCCTGACGGGACGGTGTTGACGGCGAAGGCGAACACCTTGCCGACGCGGTCCGGATGGCGAATGGCGAGGTCGAGGCCGAGGATGGCGCCGTCGCTCCAGCCCACCACGTCGGCCTTCGCGATGTGCAACGTGTCGAGCAGCGCGACGACGTCGTCGGCCATCAGGTCGTAGCCGAATGGGCGGGCGTCACGCGTGCTGCGGCCGTGACCCCGGCTGTCCACGACAATGACGGTGTGGTGTGGAGCTAGAGCCTTGATCTGATTGCCCCAATAGTCCGAGTTGGAGAGGCCGCCGTGCAGAAGGACGACCGGCGAACCGTGGCCGATCGTAGCGTAATAGAGGCTGATGCCGTTGACCTTGGCGTGGCCGGTGTGCTCACCGGGGATAGGGGCAGGAGTCGACGGAAGGGTCTGCCACAGCGGCTCGCCATGGGCGGCTTGGAAGGGGAGAAGCAGCAGGAAGGCCAGCAGGGCGCGGCGCATGGGTGGCTCCGTTTATAGTCGTCGGACGGTCGGCGGACACAGCGATGCTTTGCATGGTTCTCTGAGTCAACCGAGGCTCGGCCATTGTCGGCAATCCAGATTGGGGGTGATGACGGCCATAATCAGCCAATCCAATTTTGGCCCCGTCATCCGCAGGTATCCTTTTGACACATCTCTTCCGTTCGCCACGCTGCAACATCATGGCTGATGTTAGGAGCAAAACAGACATGTCGCGGACATCGCAAAACTGTCGCGAATGACCCGAGGGGACTTTCAGGACCTCACGATTCCGCAGGCTGCCTGTGGCTTCCAGGGAAACTCACTGGCTGCTATCGTTACGCCGTTCCGGAGTTAATCTGGGGACTGTCGACTAAAGGCATACCTATTCAAATGGAGGAAAAATGAAACGGATACTCTTCGCAGCCTTGATCATGTCTTTCGCCGCTGGTTCGGCGATGGCGCAGGCAACTTGCGAAACCAAAGCGGTTAGTAAAGACGGTAAAGCACTCGCCGGCGCTGCAAAGACTGCCTTCGTAAATAAATGCAAGAAGGATGCCTGCGAAGGTAAGGCCGTCAGCAAAGATGGCAAAGTGCTTTCCGGCGCTGCAAAAAATTCCTTCATGGCGAAATGTGAAAAAGACGCCTAGGTTCATCGTAGCGCCACAGGAGGCCGCCTCAGTCGGCGGCCTCTTTAATTTTCAACCAAGTGCGCGATGTCGCCTATTGGCACTTCGCGTCAATTATTGCAGCGCGATACTTTGGCAGCATTAGGGGGATAAGCGGACATGAAGCGGGCATCGCAAAACTGTAGCGATTGACCTAAAGCAGCCATCTGCTCAACCGCCGCGTCTCCAATGGCGATCAGGTGCAGGTCTTGCCGCGCTAGCAATGAAGCGCAGGCCGTCAGTGGATTCTAGTGGATATTGGCAGCGGTACAACGAAGCCGTCGCCGTTTGCTCAGGTGTCGCTTTGGGAGTTGCAATGATCTTATCCAGCGTCCTGACTCTTATGGGACACAATAAAAATGCGCGGTTGGCCCTGTCACATTCAAACTGAGATGCCACGACGGCGGCAGAAAGACACATGGTTAAAGCGGTACGGCACGCTGGAAGTGCGACGTGTCACTCTGCTTGCGCGCCTGGAGCGCCTGGGTTCTGCCGCAGCGGAACAGCGACTATACAAAACCGCGTTCAATTTGATTAATCAGAAGTTCCGGGCATCTACGGTGGCGCAGCGAGGTGCGGTACTTGCGTCTGCAGACTGGCTTATTAGCCTGCTGGAGGCCGGAACGTACCTGTAAGGGGAGAGGCGAAAAAACCATATTGGAGCTTATAAGGTTGACCGCCCATTACGCATTTGAGTTAGGTCAACCGATGGACGAAAGCGGTTGGTGGGATGTCTGCTCATGGCACTTAGCGTCATTTCGGACACGTGCCCTGAATGGTCGCTATTGGAGTAACAGCGGACATTGGTCGACACTGGCGCTGAATGCGTCAGTCGTGAATGACCCATCTCGGACATCCGGCGCGATAGACACACCTCACTTCCGATCATAGACTCGGTTCGAAATCGCGTGGGTAGGGGCAAGCTTCATGGCCGGGGGAGCGTGTTGGCCGCAGTCCTCGCGGCCGACGTTGCTGGCTACAGCCGCCTGATGAGCGTTGACGAGGAAGGCACTCTCGCAGCACTCAAGGTCCGCGCCATGATACTGCCGCTGCCTCTTCACTGGCAGGGAAAGCACATGTCACTGCTTGGCCGGATCATCGTCATTATCTTCGCCGTTATTGTGGCCAGCATGGCCGCGGGCGTCGCGCTCGCCATCGGCATCGTTGCGCCGGATTGGGCGACTATGGATTCCGATCCGGTCGAGCGTGTGAGCTTTTTCGTTGTTTCGTTTTTCGCAACCAGCTTTGTCGGCGCCGTCGCGATGGCGCCGGCTTTCGTGCTGATCGTGCTGGGGGAAGCCCTGCGCATCCGCAGTTTTATCTATTACGGAGTCGCCGGCGCTCTGGTTGCACTGGCTTCATATTTTGGCTCCGACGTTTCCATGCTGCTGGAAAACACCACAGACGTCCCGCCGGTCGAACACGCATTGCCGCTCGCGGCGGCGGCCGGGATTATCGGCGGCGTCGCCTATTGGCTGATCGCCGGCCGCAAGGCCGGGGCATGGCGCGCAAATTGACTTCCCATCATCACGCCGCTTGACTAACGACGTGGCGACATTCCGGTCAGGAATTGATCGCAGCAGTATGGCAGCTATTTGCACTTAGCGTCGTTCGTGGCACTGTAACATTGCGGCAGCTATCGGGGGCTAAGCGGACGTGACGCGGGCATCGCAGAACCGACGCGATTGACCCAATCGCGGACCGGATAAAAATTTCATAAATCAGCAAAAGCAGCAAATCATATCCGTGATTGTCAAATCGGGTCAGAGGTGCAAAATCTTACATAACCGCCCCGCGCGAGGCGGCTTCAAATCGGTCAGGGGAGGATAATTGCCATGCAGAAACTTGAAGGTCAGAGCGATCTCTTTTTGCTCGTCGGACGCCTGTTTTATTCGTCGCTGTTTCTTCTGTACGCATATCTCAAGCTGACCGGCTACGCCGGGACGGTCGGGTACATGACCAACCTCGGCTTGCCGTCGTTCTTCGCCATCTTTGCGATCATCATTGAGCTTGGCGGTGGCATTCTCGTGCTGATTGGCTATCAAATGCGTCTGGTGGCCCTCGGCCTTGCGATCTACGTACTAATCGCCTCCCTGATCGCGCATCGGGACTTTGCTAATGGCGCCCAGCTACTCAATTTCATGAAGAATATGGTAATCATCGGCGGTTCCTTGGCGTTCGTCGCTAGCGGCGCCGGCGCCTATTCGATGGATGGGCGCAAATAGCCAGCGCTTTAGTCATTCCGCGACACAGGTGTCGCTTATTGGCACATCGCGTCATTCGCTGCATTGCAGCGCCACGGTCGCTATCGGCGCATAGCGGACATTGTTCGACACTGGCGCTGAATGGCTCAGTCGCGAATGACCCGAAGCAGACATTATGTTGTCGCTCGCCAATCCATTCGCGGCATCGTCGTCACAGTCGATGCTGGCGTGAGAGATAAGGGCGCTGTCCCGCCTCAATCGGTTGAGCAGGGGCTTCTGACACACGTATACGCGACTTCAAAATTACGCTGCGAGCAGCTCTTTAATAGAGTCTTGGAGCTGATCTTGCGTGTACGGCTTAGGAAGGAAGTGCGCTCCTTCAGCAATTATAGCTTTCACTTTGTCGTCGATGGAACTTCCGGTCGTGTAGAGCACACGCAATTCTGGCCGAAGCACGATGGCCTGTTGCGCAAGATCGTAGCCGCCATGGATCAAAGGTCTTAGGTAGATATCTGTAAAAAGTGCATCGATGTGTTGAGGAGAGCGCAGGAGCAAAAGCGCCTCATCAACGTCGCTAGCCGAGAGTATGTGGTGACCCAAGTCTTGAATCATCATCTCCGCTATTTCGCGGATAAACCCATCATCTTCTACGATCAGTATTACGGCCATCAGAACTCTTCCGGCCATGACAATTTGAACACCGGATATCAGAAGTTTATACCTCCCAAACGCCGACGCAAAGCAGACACCGCGTGAACTTGTCGAAATGTCCGCTTGGCACATAGCGTCAATTCGGACTCATGCCTTGAATGGTCGCTATCGGATGCATAGCGGACATTGGTCGGGACTGGCGCTGAATGGGTCGGTAGCGATTGACCCGAAGCGGACATAGCGTGCTGTTTGTCCTTGGCGCCTCTTGCCAGCGTCGCTTGCTGGTGGGGCAGGAGCACGGCCAGACCATCCCATGAGCGGATATTGCGCCCCTAATCTCGGAACGAGAACGGCCCTGCCGTTCTAATCAGGGCCATTATGGGGGCCTGGCACTTTGTGCCTTGCCGATTGGGACTCCTTTGTCTGCATTTTGTCGCACCCGCGAGGAACCTAAAGTGTCTTCACGCATTGAAGGTTCTATGCGGGAGATCAAACAGGAAAGACTTATGTCCGGCAAATATCTCGCCGCAGCGCTATTCGGCATTGCTTTATTTGGCGCACCGGCAGTGGCCCAGACCCCGACCGAGACGCCCGACGCAATCACCAATTTAACCCAGAAGGACGCGAGCCAGTGGCGTTCCTCGAAACTGATCGGCATGAATGTCTATAACAATAGCAACGAAAAAATCGGTAACATCGCGGACATGCTTGTCGACCAGAACGGTAAAATTCAAGGGGTCATCCTTGGCGTCGGCGGATTTCTTGGAATGCGCGAGCATCTCATCGCGGTGAAGTACGAAAACCTTAAGTGGGTGACCACGTCAGGCAGCGCTTCACCTGCCCCGGACCCAGGGCGCACCGTGTACCCCGATCACGCCGTACTTAATGCAACCAAGGATCAGCTTAAATCCGTGCCAGAGTTTAGTGGTGCCGCGGCTGAAAATTAGTTGGATCACAACCGACCCCGGGACAAGTTTCATGCACATAAAAAATGGACAAGTTGTCGAGACCGCAGTCGAGGCGCGCGCTGGCTTTCTGGATCGGCCGACAGTGGCCGTGCTGGTTATCAGCACGAGTCTGATAATTGGATTGTTTGTCATCATTGGGCTGTTGACTCTGTAATGAGCCATCAGGAAGCGTGATCGGCAGGCCGCGGAGTTGTCCGTATTTATGGCCGCGTATCCTAATTTGATGGCGCGGGTGCCCTAATTAAGATTGAGGTGGAACTTCCAGCGCCGATGGAACTTATTCCTCCACACCATTGGAGGCGACAACATACGGTACCGCAGAGGGGGCCAGTGTCCGCAAAATTACACCGTGCAGGACGGCGTTTGTAAGCCCTACACCGGTCGATAGGCCCAGATCAAACTAGGACTACACAAACTAAATGGAGGCTTTGATGAGAAAAATGCTCATGGCACTCTGTGCCGCGGGAGTAATTGGCGCTGGCACTGTTGCGACGCCTACTCCGAGCCACGCGATGGCTCCCCTAGCGGTAGCCGCGATTGTCGTTGGTGGCGTTATCGCCACGGTTCTGGTGGTAAATGCCATATCCCGTCCTGCTTATGCAGACGATCACTGGTATCACCATCGGCACCACCACCATCATCATCACCACTATCGTTAGTTTGACTTCAATTTCTAACTGCGAGGGGGGCCGCCTCAGTTGGCGGCCTCTTT
>Ga0097691_1001287_pt1 | contig 18864 bp, 18 predicted proteins | sample NGESurdeep072012_8_FD_72858 | JGI IMG/M metagenome (GOLD analysis project Ga0097691, IMG submission 72858) | Arctic peat soil microbial communities from Barrow, Alaska - NGEE Surface sample 210-1 deep-072012 | ecosystem: Environmental > Terrestrial > Soil > Wetlands > Peat ... | reverse complement strand
CCCGGGTCGACCTGCCGTCGGGTCACGGGGTCAATGACCTCGACGAAGACCTCCTCGGCCTGCCAGGCAAGAGCGCTGGGGTCGTCTGACTCGCTGGCCAGCGGCCCGAAGACCTCGGAAAGGCCGTAGAAGTTCTTGAGCGGCAGCCCCCAGAGCGACTCGATCCGCCGCCTCCGTCCCGGCGACAGCACATCGCCGCCCGCGAATAGCAGGCCGTCGGAGAGCGGCCGGCCGCCAGCCATGGCGTAAAACTCACCTAGTCGGCTGAGCACCAGCGGCAGGCTTATGAGCAGGCGCGGTTCGAGCCTTTCCATTAAGCCGAGAATCGGCTCCGGCGCCACGCCGGGGAACACCGTCGTCAGCCCCAGGCTGTGGAGTTGGCGGTCCATGTGGTACCACATGCCCGGCAAGCCGGTAGGGGCGATCACGAAGCCCGTGGCACCCGGCATCGGTTTGAGACCAGCGTGCGCCTTGCGCACCGTGAGATCAGCAATCCGCTGGTCGGCCGCCGTCCAGGGGTAGACCACGGGATCGCCGGTGCTGCCACTGGAGGAAAACCAGTACAACACGTCGGGCCTGGCCGACAGATCGTAGCGGCGTCCGCGCAGGTGCTCCTTGGTTTGGAACCCGAGGTCCTCCCAGGAGGACGTGCCGAGCAGGCTGTGCGCCGGGAGGAAGTCGGATCCGCGAGGCATGGACGTCCTTTCAGTCTCCGGGCCGGCGGCCCACGAGGACGACCTTGTTTTCGCCCGAGGACCCTTCGTAGATCTCATCGCGCCGATAGTCGGGGTGCAGCCGCACATCGGCGAATCCCCTCCTCGTGAATGACGTCCTTGTACTGCTCGGCCAGCCCCTCGGCGTTGTAGACGTCCCAGCCGAGGGCGTTGAAGAACGGGCTGATGAACTCGCTTTGCGCCGTCTCCTCGTTGTACGAGGCAGTTCGATAGTGATCACGGTTGGCCGCGTATCGTTCGACCAGCTTCTGGATGGCCTCATGGGCTGCCTCGATGGTTCCGAACATCTCGTTGAGGTGCGGTCAAACATCTTACCTTCAGCCGGCTTCCTCTCCCGTCTTCTTTGCAGGGCGGGTCGTGGCTGGTGCGTTGCCCCCGCGCGGGGTAGCGAGTCCGACGAAGCGAGGCGCCCGTGACGCTGAGGGATCTTCCGATCGATCAAGAGACCGCGGTGGTGACCGCCCCTCTGAAGGGCGATCAGCCCGCGGATCACTGAAAGGATGAGAGGGATGCAGGAGCTGGAAGTGATCAGGCTTGAACACTTTATACTGTCCTCGAAGGCAAGCGGTGACGAGATTCTCAAGGACGGCAGTTCGATAATCGGGGGTAATGCTCCACCATTCCTAACCCGATAGCGACCTATCCGCGCTCGGCGGAGTGCGCCGTCCACGACAGCACGGCGAGCCGCACCGCTGCGTTCGTCGAGAGGCCCGAAGCCTTCGCCTGTCTTTGCAGCGTCCGCCAGGTCGAGTCCGGTATGCGGAGCGACCGAACCCTCCCCGGCTCGACCTTCGCGCCCTTCGGCGGCCGGCCGCGGCGCGTGATCCGCAGGACTTCCGGCCCGAACCGCTTCTCGATCCACGCGGCGTCCTTCGCCTGCGAGCGCTTGGCCTCCTCGACCGGGACGAACGTCTTCGGCAGCTCGGCGAGCGAGCGGTAGGTCTTCCGCGACCGCTTCTGCTTTGGTCTCATGTCCGCCGCCTCGTGCGCGACGTTCTCCCGATGCCAGACGAGGCACACCGTCAGAATTGTACTACGTTTTCGCCGTCTCAGGGTGGCCGCCGCCCGGCGCGTCGCGGGCGCGAAGGCCGATCGTCGCCCTCGCGTTGCGCTTCAGGCTCATGGTCTACTCCTCCCCCTCGGGCAGTGGCGTAGTCACAGGCGCTCCGGGTAGGCGGTCAAGAAGTCAACCATGATCATGGTCCGACTTTTGGACACAAACATGACGTCGATGTACTTGAACTTTCCCTTAGGGTCTCTCCACCTCATGCCGCGTGGGTACCTCTGCGACGCGCCGCGCGGCGGAGGAATCTCAAGGATCGAGAGGACTGCCTCGTCCTGCCAGGTGGGCGGCGGTTCATCCAGCATCAGGTTGAGGGCCACCACCCTGCCTTTTTCGATGACCACAACGCCGGCGACATTCCTCTCTCTGGTCGAGACATCAAAACCCTCCTTCGACGGAACGATCGCGTCCCACTTTTTCGACGCCCGGAGCAGCGCCAACGCCGTCTTGCGGGGGGCGAGGGCCAGCTTGTTGGCGTCGAAGTAATGCGGGCATGTCTCGAACCAGGGCTGCGCCGCAGACTCACGGGGCGCGAAGCCCGCCAAGACGAGAAGAAGTGCTGGCAGAAATTTCTTCGCGCTCACGCTGCACGCCCCTTCCATGGCGTCAGGGCCTTCCTCGTCTTTGTCAGCTTGCGGATGACGAGGTCGATCCGCTTCAGAAGAGGGGCCGGCGCGACGTGTCCCTTGAGGAACTCGGAGTCGTGCCAGCCGAGCAGAGCCAACACCTGCACCTTGTCGAGGTCTTTTTTCAGGCTCTTCTCGAGACGACGCTGTACGGACGCGGGCTTCGGATTCATGAGGACCTCGTGGTTTCTTTCTTCCTGTTCTTTTCTGGACATTGCGTCCCTCGCTCTCCTCGCTCCGTGGGAAAGATCGCCGGGGCGGCGCGGGGAGCGAGGTGCCCGCATTCGACCGGAGGAGCTACCTCCGACCGCCGCCCGGCGAAGAGAAGACTACGTCGAAACTTCATTCACCGTTCGATCACCGCCGCCGAGAAAGCGAAAAACGCAAACGAGACGCGATAAACGCTGCGAATCATCATTCCCGCACAAGCCCCGTCCACAGAGCGTTTCCGCGCAACTGTGCCGAACGGTGACGACTCACTCTGAACCCCGAGAATCGGTTTTCTTCTCCATCGGATAGACTGCGCACGCTTGAAATCGGGTCCCGGCAGCCCTCAGAATGCCGGTCTCTCACGAGGCGAAGATTTTCGGAGGATCGCGATGGCGAATTCGGTGGAAGAAAAGGTCAAGGGCATCATCGTGGAGCAGCTCGGCGTCCAGGCGGACGAGGTGAAGCCCGAGGCCTCTTTCGTGGACGACCTCGGCGCGGATTCTCTCGACACGGTCGAGCTCGTCATGGCCTTCGAGGAGGCGTTCGGCATCGAGATCCCGGACGAGGACGCCGAGAAGATCCAGAAGGTCAAGGACGCGGTTTCCTACATCGAATCGCACGCCAAGCCCGCCTGACCCGGGCTTTCTCGAACGCGTGTCCGCGAATCCCGCATCCCTGCTCGACGGCCGCGGCCGGCGCCGCGTCGCCGTGACGGGCGTCGGCCTCGTTTCTCCCGTGGGTCTGACGGCGAAGGAGAACTGGGCTAACCTGACGGCCGGCGTGTCCGGCATCGGGATGATCACGCGCTTCGACGCCTCGGATTACGCCTGCCGCATCGCCGGGGAGGTGAAGGGTTTCGACCCGGGCGCGTTCTTCGCGAAGAAGGAAATCAAGAAGTTCGACACGTTCATTCATTACGCCGTGGCGGCGGCGAAGGAGGCCATGACCGATTCGGGCCTCGCCGTCACGCCGGAGAACGCCGAGCGCGTGGGCGTGTGCATCGGATCCGGGATCGGCGGGCTGCCTCTCATCGAGGAGACGTATCGGACCGTGCTCGAGAAGGGACCTCGCCGTATCAGCCCGTTCTTCATCCCGGGTCTCATCGTCAACATGTGCTCTGGGCTCGTCTCGATTCAGACCGGCGCGAAGGGCCCGAATTCGGCCACGGCCACGGCCTGTGCGACCTCGGCGCACGCCATCGGGGACGCGGCGAACGTCATTCGCCGCGGGGACGCCGACGCGATGATCGCGGGCGGCTCGGAAGCGGTCATCACCTGTCTCGCCGTCGGGGGCTTTTCGGCGATGCGCGCCCTCTCGACGCGCAACGACGATCCGAAGGCGGCATCGCGGCCCTGGGACAAGGACCGTGACGGTTTCGTCCTTGGCGAGGGCGCGGGGATCCTCGTGCTCGAGGACATGGGCTTTGCGAAGGCACGTGGCGCGGCGATCTACGCCGAGCTCGCGGGCTACGGCATGTCGGGCGACGCGTATCACATCTCGGCGCCGTCGGAGGACGGAGACGGTCCGTTCCGCGTCATGCGCAACGCGCTTCTCGACGCGGGCGTGAACCCGGAAGACGTCGCCTACGTTAACGCGCATGGCACGTCCACGCCGCACGGGGACCGCATCGAGACGATTGCCATCAAGCGGGTGTTCGGCGACCATGCCCGGACGCTCTCCGTCTCCTCGACGAAATCGATGACCGGGCACCTCCTCGGCGCCGCGGGCGGCTTCGAGGCCGGCGTCCTCGCGCTCGCGATGCGCCACGGCGTGATCCCGCCCACGATCAACTACGCGACGCCGGACCCCGAGTGCGATCTCGATTACACGCCGAACACGGCGCGCGAGAAGAAGCTCCCGATCGCCCTTTCGAACTCCTTCGGGTTCGGCGGGACGAACGCCAGCCTCCTCATGCGCCTCGTCTAGGCGGAATTCCGGACGAAGGCGTCGGTCACTTTCCGCAGCTTTCCGGGCCGGAATCCCAGCTCACGGCGGGTGAGCGTAGCAGGGCCCCTGCTAACATGAGAACGCCAACGGAGGACATCGAGATTCGACGCGTCTTCGTGGTCGCGGCCACCGTCGCGACGCTCGCGATTCTCGTGGCGGGATTCTTCATCCTCCGCGGGAGGCGGCCTTTCGTCCGCAGGTTCGGAGCCGACGTCGAGCGTCTCGTGTCGCCGGGACGGATCGGCGAAACTCTGGAAGTTCTCGCGAAGAGCTCGCATCGCGCGGGCACGCCGGCGAATGCGGCGGCCGCGGACGAGATCGCGCGGCGCCTGACGGCGGCCGGGCTCAAGCCCTGGAGCGACGTCCACGAGGTCGAGCTCTGGGAGCCCGTGGCGCTCTCGCTCGCGCTCACGAAGCCGGTGGCGAAGAACTTCGATCTTCACGAGCGGGCGCTCGCCGAGGACCCGGCGACGGCGGTGGCGAAGGAGGAATTGCCCTTTCTCGCGTACGCGCCGGATGCCGACGTCGAGGCGCCGGTCGTCTACGCGGGCTTCGGCGCCCCCGCGGATTTCGCCGCGCTCAGGAAGGCGGGCGTCGACGTGCGCGGCAAGATCGCGCTCGTCAAGGTACAGGGTGTCTGCCTCGGAATGAAGACGCTGGCGGCCGAGCGCGCGGGCGCCGTCGGCCTTTTGATCTACATCGAGCCGCGGGACGAGGGCATCGTGAAACCTCCCTATCCGCTGGGGCCGTCGATGAACCGCTGGGCCGCCTCCCGCGGGACGCTCCTCAAGTACTTCCTTCGTCCGGGCGACCCGAGTCGCGCGAAGGCCGCGGGGGTCGACACCCGGCCGAAGATCCCGGCGCTCGCGATCTCGCAGGATGTCGCCGAGGCGCTCCTCAAGGAGATCGGCGGCCCCCTGCCTCCGGCCGACTGGAAGGGCCTCCTCGACGCGCCGTATACGCTCGGTCCGGGGCCCGCGCGCGCGCGGATGACCGTGCGCGGGAAGACGGTGCGCGCGTCGCTGCGCAACGTCCTCGCGACGATTCCGGGAGGCGATCCGAAGGCCGCGCCGGTCGTCCTCGGCAGTCACATCGACGCCTGGGTGTACGGAGCGGTCGACCCGTCTTCCGGTACGGCGGCCGTACTCGAGGTCGCGACCGTTCTCGCGGCTCTCGCGGACCGCGGCTGGGCGCCCTCGCGGCCGGTCGTGTTCGCGTTCTTCGACGGTGAAGAGTTCGGCATGCTCGGCTCGACGCGCTTTCTCGAGACGCGCCTGACGGGCGCCGACCTTCCCGCCCTCGCGTTCCTCGACGTGGACTCGGCGGTCCGGGCGAACGACCTCTATGCGTCGACGACGCCGGGGCTTCGCGGTCCGCTCGCCGAAGTGCTCGCGCTCGTCAACGACCCCGATTCGGGAAAGTCGCTTCGCGAGAGCTCGGGCGAGCCGGCCCTCCCCGGATTTTCGAGTGACGCCGCGCCCTTCCTCGGTTTCAGCGCGACGCCCGTCGCGGAGCTGGGTTTCGGCCGCTGGTACGGCAGCACCCACACGCTCTACGACACGGCGACGTGGCTGAAGCGCTTCGGCGACCCCGGCTTCCTTCGCACGGCGACCCTCGCGCGCGTCGTTGCTCTCTACGTGGGTGTGCTCGCGACCCCGCGATTTTTTCCCCTGCGCTTCGCGGAGCTTTCCGACTTTACGAACCGAGAGATCCGCGAGATCCAGGGACGACATCCCGCGTCGATTAGCTGGGTGCCCCAGGCGGCCCGGTCGCTCACGAGCCAGATCGAGGGCTTCGAGGCGGGGGCGCGCGCGTGGGACGGCCGCACGCGCGCGTCGCGAGGCCCGGGAAAGGACGCAGGGCGATTCGACCGCAACGTCTCGCTCGCGCTCGGTGCGTTCGGCGCACCTGGAGAGTCGTTCGGCCGGGGATGCCGGCTCTGGGGACCGTCGCCCGAAACGGGTTGCGGGGCGGTGGGCCTTCCCGCACTGGAGGAGGCCGTGAGCCGAAGCGACCGCGCCGCCGCAGCGCGAGAAATCGATCACCTCGCCGCCGCGTTCTCGCGGGCGCGCGAGCAGCTCGTAATCGCGAACCTCCTCGCCGACGGAGGCCGGCCCACCCGGCGGGTCTCCGCGGGCGCGCGCAGGCCGTGACGCGCCGGCGGGGCGCCGCGGCCGTTCTCGCTTTCGGCATTCTCACGGCCTGCGGGCGTCCTGATCCGCTCGCGCGGCGCGCCGCGCGCCTCGAGTCCCTCGTGGACGCCCGCCGGATCGAAAGGACCGTCGGGACGCTCGCCCGCGTTCCGCATCGGGCCGGGACTCCCGCGCAGCGCGCCGCGGTTGCCGCCGTCGCGGAAGCCCTCCGCGCGAACGGCCTCGAGACCGTGGTCGCCGAGCAGACGGTGAATCTGCCGGAGCCCGTCGAGGCCTCCCTGGTCGTCGAAGGGCCGGCCGGGCACACCTTCGACCTCACCGAGCACGCGCTCGCGGGCGACCCCTACTCCGAGGCGGCTCCTCTCGAGGTCCCTTTCTTCGCCTGGGCTCCCGACGGCGACGTGTCCGCGCGCGTCGTCTACGCGAATCACGGGGCGCGCGAGGACTACGACGTCCTGCGCCGGGCCGGCGTCTCCGTGAAAGGGGCGATCGTCCTCGCGCGGTCGCAGGGAGTCTGCCGGTCCATGAAGTCCCTTCTCGCCGAGGACGAGGGGGCCAGGGCGCTGCTCCTCTACCCAGAGCGGCGCGATCTCGGGATTGTGAAGCCGGATTTTCCTGCGGGTCCTTACCTCAACCCATGGACCGTGCAGCGCGGCTCGATGCTGCGGTACTTCCTGCGCCCCGGCGATCCGGACTGTGCGGCGGGCCGCGGAATTCCGCGTCTCCGTCCCGAGCTGCCCGCGCTGCCGGTCTCGGAGACCGTCGCGGCGGATCTGCTCGGCCGCCTCGAGGGGGCGGCCGCGCCCGAGGACTGGACCGGATGGCTCCGGATTCCCTACCGCCTCGGAGCGACGCGCGAGACGGTGCGGCTCCGCACGCGTTCGTGCACCGAGGCGCGCGTGCTCTTCAACGTCACGGCGACTCTCGCGGGACGCCGGCGCGATGCCGCGGTCCTCGTCGTGGGCGGGCACACGGACGCGTGGGTGAACGGAGCCGTAGATCCCGTCTCTGGTGCCGCCGTCGTCCTCGAGACCGCGACCGCGCTCTCGGCTCTCGCGCGCGAGGGCTGGAAGCCGGAACGCGACGTCGTCTTCGTGCTCTTCGACGGCGAGGAATACGGCATGCTCGGCTCGACACGCTGGGTCGAGCAGCGCCTCGCCGCGCGCGCGGCGCCCCTGGGCGCGTTCCTCTACGTGGACTCTTCCGTCCGCGCGCTAGATTTCATGGCCGACGTCTCCCCGGGGCTCGCCGAGTCCCTCGACGAGACCCTGCGGCACGTCGTCGATCCGGTTTCGGGTCACCTCCTTCTGGCGGTGCGCCCCGCCATGCGGCTTCCCGGCTTCAGCGGCGACACCTCCCCCTTCCTCGGTCTCGGCGGCGTGCCGTCCGCGCAACTCGGGTTCGGCCGGCGCACCTACGCGCAATACCACTCCGCGTACGACGATCCTTATCTCCTGGGCCGCATCCTCGACCCCGGCTACGTCATGAGCGCCACGCTCGCGCGCATCCTCACGCTCTGGACGTCGGTGCTCGCCGAGTCGTCCGAGCCGCCGTGGCGGCTCTCCGAGGTCGCGACGTTTCTGACGGACGAATTCTCCGGGTTAGGGAAGGCTTCCGCCGCCCGCCTTTTGCGTCACGGCGAGCTCTTCGCGGCGGTGCTGAGACTGCGCCTCGCGGCGCGCGCGTGGGAGTCGCTCGACGCGGCGCGCCGCCGGGCGAGTGCGGAGACGACGGAGCCTTTGCTTCTCGACGCGATGGGGGCGTTTCACGATGCGGCCCCGGCGGAGTTCGCGCGCCGCAACCTCCTCCTGGGGCCGTCCGCCGAAACCGGCTGCGGAACGGAGACGCTGCCGGGCCTCAAGCGGGCGCTCCGCGGCGACGGCGCGGTGGAAGCCGAGACCTCGCGGCTGCTTCGCGCGCTCGCGACCGCCGAGGCGAAGCTGCGCGAGGCCGCGCGGATCGCCGCGGGGAGCTGACGCGGGCTCACCGGAAATCGTGGCTTGGGAGGTCCGGAAGCGCCGGAAGCGGCCAGAACCGCTCGGCTCTCACGGAGACGTTTCCGCCTTCCTTCTGCAGCTTTCCCTCGACGATGAGGCCTTCCGACCCCACGATGACGGCCCGGTGCTCCTTGAAGAGGTCGGGGCGCACGATGGCCTGCACGATGCCGCTCTCGTCCTCGAGCGACAGGAAGACGAAGCCCTTCGCGGTGCCCGGGCGCTGCCGCACGATGACGGCGCCCGCGGCCTTCACGCGCTCGCCCTCGGGCACGCTCCGGAGCTCCATCGCCGACAGGATCGACCGCGCGGCGAGCGCCGGGCGCAGATGCTCGAGGAGGTGCGGCCCCGCCGTGAGGTCGGTCGCGCGGTAGTCGGCGGTCGTCTCTTCGACGGCCGACATTTCGGGGAGGGGAGAATTCCGCGAGGAGAAAGAAAGAGGAAGAGTGTCGTAGAGGGGCCCGAGCGGGCGGGACACTTCCGCCACCTGCCACAGCGCCTCGCGGCGGGAGAGGCCGAGAGACGAAAGTGCGCCGGCGTACGCGAGCAAAGTCATCTCTTCGGGACGCAGCTGGCAGCGGCGCGAGAAGTCCGCCACGTCTTCGAAGAATCTTCCGGCTCTCTCCCTTTCGATGGCTTCTCCAGTCGCCTGCTTCAGCCCCTTGATGAAGCGCATGCCCAGCCGAACCGCGAGAGAAGATTTCTTAGAAGGTAAGAGAGCCAGTGTGCAATCCCATCCCGAATGGTTCACGTCGATCGGCAGCACCGGCGTGCCATGGCGCTGGATGTCCTTCACGATCGTGGCGGGGTGGTAGAAGCCCATCGGCCACGCGTTCAGGAGGCACGCCGTGAACGCCGCCGGGTGATGCGCCTTCAGCCACGCGCTCGCATACGCGATGAGCGCGAAGCTGGCCGCGTGCGACTCCGGAAAACCGTAGAGCGCGAACGACGTGATGGACTTGACGATCTGATCCTGCGCGGGTCCCGTGATTCCGTTTTTCGCCATGCCCGAGCGCAGCCGCTCTTCAATCGCACCCATGCGCTCCTGCGAGCGCTTGAAGCCCATCGCGCGGCGCAGTTCTTCCGCCTCGCCGCCCGTGAAGCCCGCAGCCACCATCGCGATCCTGAGAAGCTGCTCCTGGAAAAGCGGCACGCCGAGCGTGCGCTTCAGGATCGGCTCGAGGCACGGGTGCGGGTACTCGACCGGCGCCTTGCCCTGCCGCCGGTCGAAGAAGGGATGCACCATCCCGCCCACGATCGGCCCCGGCCGGATGATCGCGACCTGCACGACGATGTCGTAGAAGATCTTCGGCGCGTGGCGCGGCAGCGAAGCCATCTGCGCGCGGCTCTCCACCTGGAAGAGGCCGATCGTGTCCGCCGCGTTCAGCATCTCGTACACCTTCGGGTCTCCCGCCGGGAGATGCGCGAGATCCACGTCCACGCCCTCGTGCTTCTTGATCGCGGGCAGCATCTTCTCGATCGCGCCCAGCATTCCGAGGCCGAGGAGGTCCACCTTCACGATGCCGAGGTCCGCGCAGTCGTCCTTGTCCCACTGGATGACGACGCGCCCCTCCATGGCCGCGGGCTCGAGCGGCACGACTTCGGACAACTTTCCCATCGCCACGACCATTCCGCCCGAGTGCTGCCCGAGGTGGCGCGGCAGGTTCTGGACGCGCATGAAGAGCTTCCCGAAGTGGGCGACACGCGGATGCGCGGGGTCGAAGCCCGCGGCGGCCAGCTCGGCCGAGAGGTCGGCCGCGCCGTCGCGGTACTCGCCGAAGCTCCACTTCCCGAGGCGTTTCGCGATCGTGTCCACCTGCTCCGGCGAGAAGCCCAGCGCCTTGGCCATCTCGCGGGACGCCGAGCGGTCGCGATACGTGATGACGTTCGCCGTCATCGCGGCGCCCGCGGGGCCGTACGTCCTGTAGACGTGCTGGATGACCTTCTCGCGCGGATCGCCCGAGGGCAGATCGAGGTCGATGTCGGGCCACTCGCCGCGCTCTTCCGAGAGGAAGCGCTCGAAGAGCAGATCCATCTTCACGGGGTCGACCGCCGTGATCGAGAGCGCGTAGCACACGGCGCTGTTCGCGGCCGAGCCGCGCCCCTGCACGAGGATGTTCTCCCTCTTGCAGAAGTTCACGATGTCCCAGACGATGAGAAAGTAGCCCGCGAGGTCCAGCTTCGCGATGAGGTCAAGCTCGCGCTGGATTTGCGCCTGCGCCTTGCCCGTCAGCGGCCGGAAGCGGCCCCGAGCGCCCTCCCACGCCACGCGCCGAAGAAACGACGATGGCGTCTCGCCTGGCGGCAGCGCGTACGCGGGAAAGCGGTAACCGAGATCCGCGAGCGTGAAGGAGAGGCTCCCCGCGAGCTCGGCGCTGGCTTCGAGGACGCCCGGCAGATCCGCGAAGAGAGCTTCCATGTCGCGCGAGGACTTCAGGTGGCGCTCCCGCCCGGCGTGCAGCTTCATCCCCGCGGCGTCGAGGTGCGTGTGGTGACGGATGCACGTGAGCGCGTCGAACAGGTCCTTGTCTTTCCGCTCCGCGTAGCGCACGCCGTTTGTCGCGAGAGCGGGCAGGCGCGCGGCGCTCGCGAGGCCCTGGAGCGCGCGGTTCACATGCTCCTCCTCGCGCAGAAAATGGCGTTGAAGCTCCACGTGCACGCGCCCCGGAAACAGCGTGGCGAGGCGGTCCAGCTCGCGCGCGGCCCCGTCGAGGCCCGAGGAGGCCAGCGCGCGCGTCACGACGCTCTCCTCGCCGCCCGTCAGCACGTGCAGTCCCTCCGCATGCGCGGCGACTTCTTCCCACGTCGCGGCCGCCTGCCCCTTCGGCTTTCCCGCGGCGGCGGCGGTGAGGAGCAGGCAGAGGTTCTTGTAGCCCCTCTGGTTCTCGACGAGCAGCGTCAGGCGGGGGAAGGGAGTTCCTGCTGGGAGGGGAGGGGGAACGAGCCCTAATGGGCCACGCCGCCCCACGAGAGCCGGATGCATTTGGAGGACCACCTCCGCGCCGACCAGCGCCTTGACGCCCGCCGCCTTCGCCGCCTTCCAGAAGCGCGGGGCGCCGGAGACGCCGTTCGTGTCGATGAGCGCGACGGCGGGGAGATCGAGCGCCGCCGCGCGATCGACGAGGTCTTCCGGCAGCGACGACCCGTTCAGGAACGAGAACGCCGAGGCGACGCGCAGTTCAGCGTAGGCCCTCGCCTTCCGGGCGACGGTGGGCGGCCGCGCGTAGGCGCGCACGCGCGCCTTCTCCTTGCGCGCGCCGGGCCCGTTGGGATGCAGGCCGCACCCGCCGTAAGGACCGATGAAGTCGCGGGTGGGAGGCCCTTCCGCCATGGGGCGGCGAGCCTGATCGCAAGTAAGGCGTAAGTCAAGGAAGGCTATTTCGACCCGGGCGCGCGCTCCAGCGCGGTGATCTGCGGGGCGAGGTCCGGCGCGGCCCAGAAGCCGAGGCCGCACTCCATGAGGCCCGCCCCGCGGAACTTCCGCCGGTACCACGCAGCCCGGCGCATCTTGAAGCCCACCATGTCGCCCTCGATGCCGGTCTCGAGATCGTCGTCGGCCGTCAGGAAGTCGAAGTAGGCGACGCCGCCGATCAGCTCGGGCAAGCATTCGAGTCCGCGCACGACCTCGCGTGTCGGCACGTAGTGGAGCGCGTCCGAGCACACGACGAGGTCGAACGGCTCGTCGAAACGCAGCTCGGCCATCTGGCCCCACGATCCGGGCCGCACGTTGCGCGAGCGGCCGAAGCGCCGGACGGCGTAATCGCTCGTGTCGAGGCCCAGGTAGCGCAGCTTTGGGCGCAGCTCGCGCAGCAGCGGGAACCACGCCCCCTCGCCGCAGCCCACGTCGAGCACGGACGCGAGCGGCCGCCCGAGGAGATGTTCCGCGACCCCGACGGCCATCGCGGCTTTTCGCGCGACGCCCGCGCGGCGCACGATGCGTTTCCTGGGGTCGCGATACCATTTCCGGAAGTAGGCCGCGTCGTACGTCTTCTCCGTCCTCAACTGAACCTCACGCCTTGATCATGACGAGGATCATCTTGAACGGGGTCGTGGCGCGCAGCGCGTGGGGCTCGTTCGCGGGCAGGCGCAGGATCTCTCCCGCCGAAACACGGTGGGGCAAGCCTGCGATCGTCACCTCGGCGGTCCCCTCGACCCCGAGCACGAGCGCGTCAAAGGGGGCGCTGTGCTCGCTGAGAGCCTCGCCCGTGTCGAACGCGAAGGCCGTCACGGTGCCGCCCGCGGCTTTCACGAGCGTGCGGCTCACGACGGCGCCGGGTTGCAGGGCGACGAGCTCTGGCTGGGGAACCGGATTTGGTGGAAGGGGCGGATTGGACATGGACTCTCCTTGCCCGCCGACGATACCGCTCTCTTTGTCTTCTCTCCGATCTAGTCGTAGACGCCGTCGGCGAACCACTCGCCGCCGGGCTCGTCGCGGAAGATGCGATAGAGGCCGCCGCCCGAAAGCTCGACGTCCCAGTACGCGCGGAAGGCGGGCGTCTCCTGCCACCAGCCCTCCTCGAGGCGCCACGGCCCCGAGGCCACGCGCACGGGGCCGGACACGTCGAGTGCCGAAGCGAGCGCGCGCAGCGACGCGGGGCGCTCGCCTTCGAGGAGCACCTCGAGGGGCACGGCCGGGCGCAGCACCCGCACCGAGAGCAGTCCGCGCCCCGTTCGCGGAGCCCTGCGGGCCGCGGGGGGAGGCGGCGGCGCGAACGGCACGAGGGCGAAGCGCTCGGGGCGGTGGCCGTCCACCGCCTGCGGCGCGCCGGCGCGCCCCGGCCCCAGCAGCGCGAACAGCTTCGCGAGCGCCGTCGCGAGCCGGTCGGGCGAGATCTCGGCCGGCCCGAACAGCGTGAGCTGGCCCTTCCGCGGCGCGTCGGGATGCGCCGTGAGGGAGAAGCCCGTCACGGCGGCGCCGGGCGGCCGGCCCTCGAGGCCGAGGCGCACGAGGGTGAGCAGCGTCTTCACGTCGCGTGTGGGCGCTGGCAGCTCGATCGTGCGCGTGTCGCAGCCCTCGGGCTCGAGCGTCAGCGACACGTCCAGCCGCGCGCAGCCGACGGCCTCGGCCTCGAGGCGCCGCTCGAGCCGCTCGAGCGCGCCCTCGGCCAGTGCGAGGAATGGCGGGAGCGTGACGAGCGGCCACTCCAGCTCCATGCCCTCCGTGAAGCCCGGCGGCGGCCGGCGCGGCACGAGGGGGCGCGGGTCGCGCCCGCGCGCGATCTCGTGCAGCGCGTGCCCGCGCGCGCCGAGCCGGCTCGCGACGTCGGCTGCGGGCAGCTTCGCGAAGTCGCCCACCGACGCGAGCCCCCAGCGCGCGAGCGTCTCGACGATCTCGGCCTCGGGGTCCAGCTTCACGAGCGGCAGCGGCGCGAGGAACGCGGCCTCGCCGCCGGCGGGCACGACGACGGGGGAGTCCGGCAGCGTCGCGGCCACGCGCGCGGCGAGTTTGCTCGACGCGAGGCCGCAGCGGGCGGGCAGCGACTCCCGCTTCGCGGCGGCGATCAGCGCGCGACCGAGGTCGCGCTCGTCGGGGAAGAGGCGCTCGAGGCCCTCCGCGTCGAGGTACACGACGCCGTCGCCCGCGTCCTCCACGCGCGGCGACACCGTGCCGGCCACGTCGAGCAACGCCTCCTGTGCGGCGCGCTCGCTCTCGGCGTCGCGCGCGCGGGTGAGGAGGTCGGGCAGGAGCGCCCGCGCCTGCGGCAGCGTGAAGCCCGGACGGATGCCGGCCTTGCGCGCCTTGCGCGTGGCCGCCACCACGTGCGCGGCCGTCCCGTTTCCCTCGCACAGCACGACCGCCTCGTCCCGGAGCGCAGGCTCGCTGCGCAGCCGCGCGGCGAGAGGAAACAGCGGCACCACGAGACACGCGAGGCGGGGAGCCACCTCAGCGCCCGAACGCGGACAATGCGCTGCCGGCGCCCTCTCTTTCTTTTTCTTCCTTTTCTAAGCAAATCTTTCTTTCTTCCTTCCCCGCCTGAAGCGCTTCCAGCAGGGAGAGATTCAGCAGGCTTGTTTTCTCTTTCATGTGCATGTCGCGCGTTTTCTCGAGATTTTTCTCCACCACGAGGCGCGCGGACAGGCCGTCGAGGAGCGAGAGGCTTTGCGGCCAGTGGTCCAAGCACGCGCGGTTCCAGCCCGCCCGCGCCGCATCCGCCGCGAGGACGATGCGCGCCGCGACGCCCGTGACGCGGTAGGGCGCGAGCACGAACAGCGCCGCGTCGTGAAAGCGCGCGCGCCGTGCGAGGCGCAGCCACACGGCGTCATCGAAGCGCCGGCGCGAGACGTGCGCGAGCCCGAGGTCGAGGATGACGAGGGCGAAGCCGGTGGCGAGGACGGTCTCGGCCGCGGCGAACGCCATCTTCAACCCGCGCGGGCGCAGCCACAGCACCCGCGAAAGGTCGGCGCCCGCGGCGGCCGCGCCCTGGGGGTCGAAGTGGTCGCCGGGGTCGACGAGAGCGGCGGCCTCGCCCGTCTCTGTCGTGGCCGCGAGTGCGGAGAGCGCGACCGAGAAGCGGCCCGAGGACGCGCGCCCGGACATTTCCACCAGCGCCCCGCGCGGCAGCCCGCCCCCGAGGAGGCGGTCCAGCCCCTCGCACCCTGTCGGCAGATAGGCCGGCGCGAACCGTCCGCGCGAGAGCCCCGCGGCGGTGGTCATCTGCGCGGCGATGTCTCGAGGAAGGGCGGGGAGAGGCAGCGCCGACACGCCGCAAACGTATGTCCGGCTCAGGCGTAAGTCAAGCGTAAGTTTTTCGCCGCTCGGTTATGGCCTCAGTTCGCTCAGGCTCGCGAGGTCGATCACGAAGCGATAGCGAACGTCGCTCCGGAGCATGCGGTCGTAGGCCTCGTTGATCTTTCCGATCGGGATCACCTCGACGTCCGCGGTGATCTTCCTCTCCGCGCAAAAGTCCAGCATCTCCTGGGTCTCGGCGATGCCGCCGATCATCGAGCCGGCCAGCTTCTTGTTCCCGGAAATGACCGACATCGCGGCGAGCGAAGCGGGGGACGGCGGGACGCCCAAGATCACCATCGCGCCTTCCGTCCGGAGCAGGCCGAGGTGCGCGTTGAGATCGTGCGCGACCGAAATCGTGTCGATCAGGAGATCGAACCGTCCCGACAGTTTCTTGAACGCGTCGGGCTCGTTCGTCAACTCGAAGGCATGCGCCCCGAGCCGGCGCGCGTCCGCCTCCTTGGATTTCGACGTGCTGAGCATCGTCACCTCGGCCCCCATCGCGGCCGCCAGCTTCACCGCCATGTGGCCCAGGCCCCCGAGCCCCACGACGCCGACGCGGGTCCCGGGCGCGCACTTCCATTGGCGGAGCGGCGAGTACGTCGTGATTCCGGCGCACAGGAGGGGAGCCGCCGCGGAGAGGTCGAGGCCGGTCGGGACCTTCAGTGTGTACCGCTCCTTCACGACTATCTCGGCCGAGTAGCCGCCGTAGGTCGGCGTCTTACGGTTCATCTCGGTGCCGTTGTAAGTGAAGGCCGTCCCGGCCTGGCAGAACTGCTCGAGGCCGCGCCGGCACGGATCGCACGCGCGGCACGAGTCGACGAAGCACCCGACGCCGGCGAGGTCGCCCGCCTTGAATTTTGTGACGCCGGCGCCAACCTTCGTCACCCGGCCCACGATTTCGTGGCCCGGCACCATCGGGAAAACCGACCCGCCCCATTCGTCGCGGACCTGGTGGATGTCGGAGTGACAGACGCCGCAGAAGAGGATCTCGATCCCCACGTCGTCCGGTCCCGGTTCGCGGCGGGGGATGGAGTGAGGGGCGAGAGGGGCCTTCGCGGCGGGTGCCGCCCAGGCGGCTACGTTGGAAGACATTGGGGATGCTCTCCTTCTAGGTGAAAGGGCGGGAGCCCTTCCGGCGGAGTGTACGCGGCGAAGTGGGAAGCCGCGAGCGCCCTACTTGAACGATTCCGCCGCGACGGGAGACCAGCCGATGTCTAGCTCCCGGGGCCATGGGCCCTTGAGGTGAGCCGGTGCGTTGCCGGAGCACAAATGCGTGAGACGCTTGCCGCGGACGTTTCGCGTGAAGACGAGATAGACCGAGCCGGGCGCGAAGGAGTAACCGCAGCCTCCCTCAGAGAGCGGCGTGACGACCTGCACCTGGACTGGCACGGACCCCTTGAAGACGCGCTGCACTGTGAACGTGACGATGCGTTTCTCTTTCTCCGGGTCGAGGCCGCTGGAGTTGGCGGTGCCGACGAAAGCCGCTTCCGCCTGAGCGATGGCCTGCGCGATCGGAGGAACGCTGCAGGTGCAGGCGTTCGCCTCGGGCGTCGAAACGAGCGCGAAGGCGCTCACGAATGTGAAAAGCGAAAAAGCGCGCATCAGAGTCGCATGTCCTCCGGTCAAAGCATGAGCTGCCGGATGGAGCCGCGTACGGAAAGCAGTTGTGGCCTGTCCATGCGCCCGATGATGTTACGGATGACGGACCCCATGACCTGCTGCGCCCCTGCCAAGCCGAGGTTCGCCGACTGCTGCACGATGAAACCCGCTTTGGCGAGCTTGAGCGGCTTCATGAAGTAGTAGTCCAGGCCACTGTTCGTCAACTCCACGACGACGTCGGCAAGGGCTTCGCGGTGCGCGGTAGCATCCTCGGCCTGCTCGAGAGTACTGAGTACCGAAAGCGTCCTCTTGCGGAGCCCCTCGGAGTGATAGAAGCGAAGGAACGGCTTGGACGACGGCTCAGACGGTTCCGAGGACCGTCTGGCAGATCGTTTGCCTTGCGAGGGAGATCTGCGCTTCGAGGGAGTAGCCATGTCCGTGATGCTGCTCTTCCCATCGGTGACTCCTGGCGCATTTTCGCGCCTGCTGGAATGTCCACCAAAAGGGGGGAGGCTCATACCTATGTGCCAGACCGTTCAGCCGGCGTCGAGTAGCGGCTACGCCGCGACCGTGACGTATGTGGCCCGGGTCTTCGGCTCGGGGACCTCGAGACCTTCTGAACGTAGCCCCTCGATATGAAACGCGATGGCCTCGTGCATGCGCTTCTCGACTTCTTCCGCCGTGGCTCCAGCCGCGACGCAGCCGTCGAGATCCGGCGAGAAGGCCGAGTACCCGGTTTCACTCGGTTCGATAACGATGAGGTACTTCATTTCTTGAGACCCGCCTGCTTGAGTACGCTGTTCAGGGTTCCCGGGGCCAGATCCTCGTTCGAATGGCCCGCCACCGTGACGAGCCCCTTCTTGAAAGGATGTTTGAACTGGCGATGGCTACCCTTCGTTCTCACGTGCTGCCACCCATCCGATTCGAGAAGCCTCGTCACTTCCCGGATCTTCACGCGATAAGGATATCAGGCCGCCGAAGGGACCTCGCGAGCCGAACGATATCGAGTTCAGCGGCGAGCGCAAGCGAGATGGGATGAGAAGGCCGGTCTCCCCGGCGCAGTCGGAAAATCGGCTGCAGGGATATTGCGGGCTCGAGGCCCAGGAAAGGAGACCGGCGGACTGTCCTCGCCAAGGGGGTCCCGATATCTCAATCAGCGGCGAGCGCAGCGAGGCAATGACCGCCGCGTAGGATGAGCCTTTCGAGTGCGCACGATTTCTCCTTCGTCCAGCTTACGATACCTGGTATGACCGTCCCGGGCCTGGTTGCCTCCAGCTTGGCTGTCCCAAGCTTCCTCTACGGTACCGCGTGGAAGGAGCAGGAGACCGAGCGGCTGACCCGCCTCGCTCTCGAAGCTGGCTTCAGGGGCGTCGACACGGCGAACCAAAGGCGCCACTACTTCGAAGCCGGCGTCGGCGCAGCGGTGAAGAGAGCCATCGCCAGCGGAGTCGTGCGGCGCGAGGAGGTGTTCCTTCAAACCAAGTTCACCTACGTCGGCAGCCAGGACCATCGCCTGCCGTACGATTCGAACGCGGACCTGGCCACTCAGGTGCGCCAGTCCTTCGCGAGCTCGCTCGAGCACTTACAGGTCGATTCCATCGATTCGTACGTTCTTCACGGACCCTCGAGCGGCCGAGGTCTCACCGCAGGCGACCGTGAGGTGTGGCGGACGATGGAGGAGCTTGAGGCCGCTGGACGAACCCGATTCCTCGGAATCAGCAACGTAGCTTTGGACCAGGTCGAGGAACTGTGGAAACACGCGGTCGTCCCACCCACTTTCGTCCAGAACCGCTGCTTCGCGCGCCTCG
>Ga0097691_1001286_pt1 | contig 18878 bp, 24 predicted proteins | sample NGESurdeep072012_8_FD_72858 | JGI IMG/M metagenome (GOLD analysis project Ga0097691, IMG submission 72858) | Arctic peat soil microbial communities from Barrow, Alaska - NGEE Surface sample 210-1 deep-072012 | ecosystem: Environmental > Terrestrial > Soil > Wetlands > Peat ... | reverse complement strand
GCTCGACCAGGTGCTCGACCTCCGCGAGCGTGACCCGTCCGGCCATAGCAGCCAGCGGGTTGAAGTTGCGTGCGGACTGGCGGAAGACCAGGTTGCCGTGCCGGTCGCCCTTCCAGGCGCGGACCAGGGCGAAGTCGGTGACGATCGCATTCTCAAGCACGAAGGTCAGTCTCTTTCCGTGCCAGTCCATCTCGCGGGTCTCTTTGGGCGGGGACGCCGTGACGATCGACCCGTCCGGAGCGTAACGCCAGGGCACGCCGCCGTCGGCGATCTGGGTGCCGACCCCGGTGGCCGTGAAGAACGCCGGGATGCCGGCGCCTCCGGCCCGGAGCTTCTCGGCCAGTGTCCCCTGTGGGGTGAGCTCGACCTCGAGCTCGCCGGAGAGGAACTGTCGCTCGAACTCCTTGTTCTCGCCCACGTAGGACGAGACCATCCGGGCGATCCGTTTGTCCTTCAGCAGGACCCCCAGACCCCAGTCGTCGACCCCGCAGTTGTTGGAGACCGCCTCCAGGTCGCTGACACCGCTGTGATGAAGCTCGGCGATGAGCACGCTGGGGACACCACACAGGCCGAACCCCCCCACAGCGAGTGATGAACCGTTGACGATCCCACTGACGGCTTCGGCAGCGCTACGAACGACTTTGTCCATGACTGCATCCCTATGATTTTGTCGGGGAAAGATTGGCTTCAAGGTACCGCGCCACTGTTGTACCGCGCCACTGTTGGGCGTGCTTCCCGGGGGGTGGTATCGCGGTTCCGTGTTGCTGGTCTTGTCCGTTCTGGAGTGCGCAACGTCCTCTGCTGACTCGCTGACCTGGACCGTCCCCAGTTTGGTGGACACGAAACAAGCTAGCGAGTTTCCTTAAACGAAGGGAACCGCGTTATGGGATCGACCCGTCGAGCCTTCACGGACGAATATAAAGCTCATGCAGTAGAGTTGGTCGTCAATGACGGCCGCACGATCGCGGATGTTGCCCAAGGTATTGAAGTGCATGAAACGACTTTAAGGAAATGGGTGAAGAAGTCGAAGGACGCTGGACAGCTAGAGAATCATCCGCTGAGTGACAACGAACGATTAGAATTAGAACGTCTGCGCGAGGATAACAAACGCCTTCGGATGGAGGTGGAGTTCTCGCGAAAAGTCGCGACCTGGTTTGCGAAAAACGAGCGCTGATATTCGCTGCCATCGCGGACTGGGTTGACACGAACTCCTATCCGGTGAACTTCATGTGCGAACAACTTGGCGTGTCCACGTCCGGGTACTACAAATGGCGGTCACGAGAGCCCTCAGCGCACGAGACCCAGGACGCCCAGCTGACTCGGCTGATTAGCCACTTCTTCAAGGCGCTCCGCGGGAACCCCGGCGTGCGCCGCATGCACGCGGAGCTCGCGGCGGCGGGCCACAGGGTCGCCCGCAAGCGCGTCTGGCGCCTCATGCAGGCCGCTGGGCTGCAGGGACGCCACCCCCGTGCCTGGAAACAGACCACCGTTCGCGGCGATCGCCCCGTGCCGGCTCCGGACCTGATCGCACGGTCCTTCACCCCGCCGAGCCGAACCAGAAATGGTGCGGCGACATTACGTACATCAAAACTTGGGACGGATGGGCCTATGTGGCCACCGTCATCGACCTACACTCACGAGCTCTGATCGGGTGGTCAGTTGATGACCACATGAGAACCTCGCTAATCACGGATGCGCTCGACATGGCAATCACCCACCGCCGCCCACCTAAGGGCGTCATATTCCACAGCGACCGCGGAACGCAATACACATCACAAAAGTTCGACAGATACTGCAAGGACCACAACATTCAGCGGTCACTCGGCCGGACCGGGATCTGCTACGACAACGCCGTGTCTGAATCCTTCTTCGCGACGTATAAGAAAGAACTCATCCACACCAGGCCGTGGCCAAACCTCAAGATCCTCAAGAAAGAGACTTTCACCTGGATTGAGGAGTACTACAACCGGACAAGGCGTCACTCCACGCTTGGGTATTTGACACCTACTGAATATGAACTAGGCTATAGAAACATTCACGAACTCGCCGCCTAAATGCGTGTCCACTAAACCGGGAACAGTTCAACCCCGGGTCTCCAGCTCTAGCCCGGCAAGGTTCTCGTTACGCCGGCAGCTCACCCGACCCCACCAGTTGTCGATGCCTGGACGATCCTCCCTGGATCCGCCCTGGTTCATCTCTCAACCTCGACGCCCGACACCGCAGGTTGATCTCCCTTGCGACATCGCCCATCCACATGGCCAGGTTGACCCCACCGGAAATGGTCGCGGCGAAGCACTCGAACTGCGTGGTCGGACCAACCCGCGACTCACCACTCTGCAAGACGCCCCTGCCGGCTGGGCTCGAAGCCTCTGCCTGTCCATCCCTGGGGCCAACTCCAGCCACCATCGTGTGTGGTTCCTGCTGTGGATCCTGGCCGTCGCCGTAAACGGATCCCCGACCGGCACAGCGAGAACCTGTTCGTTGGCGTCCCGCGTAGCAGGGTTTGAGCGTCAGTCAGCGTTCCCTGATTCGGACGGACGGTCTTGAAGTCGCGGTCCTTGGCGGCGGTAAGACTCACCTCGCGGGCGGGCGGATCGCGGCAGACATCCGGTAGTTTGGCCGGGCTGCGTCTATGCATGGTTATGCACGCCGGAATTCGGTGGAGGGTCTTGCGCGTAACACGGCCTGCCGGGCCGCCGGGCAGATTGGGGAATCGGGCCCACCCCGGTTCACGGATGTCCGCAAAGGATCTCTGACCGGCACAACGAGGACTTGTTCGTTGGCGTCAGCGTCGAAGGGTCGGTTTGAGCGTCAGTCAGCGTTCGGCAATTGGGACGGGCGGACGGTCGACAAAACACGACCGCACATGCCGAGAGTCGCGCGTTCGCGTTGACGCCGAGGATCTGACCCGGTAGCCGACCTTCCCCCGTTCTGCAGCAACCTGTCCGTCGATCGGTGATCGAGCCGATCCGGGTCGTCAACACCACCATCCGCTCGTGCCGCGCTAGCGTCCGGCCATAGCCGCGGAGGCGTGTTCTCGGAGTCTCTCGTCGCCACCCAGGTCGACGGCGCTCCCGTCGGCTTCCTCGCTGCTCGCCCTCGCGCTTCCCGGGATGCTCGCCGTCGCCGCGTTGCCTGCGCTGTCGGTGTGGGTCCGTACCCGCTGACCCGCCATCGACATCCTCAGCGCCGAAACCGCCTGAACCGTCGTGGCCGTCGGCGGCTCAGATCGCCCCTCCGGTCCCGGGGTCGCGGGTGTCCGGATCGCCGGGGGTCCAGGGGCGTAGCCGGGGACGCCAGGCGGGCACCGCGCGACGGTAGGCCTCGTAGTCCGCCCCGAATCGGGCGGCCAGCGCGGGTTCTTCGTACCAGCGCACGAAGGCGGCGGCCCCGACCCACACGCCGATCGTGTAGAGCAGCATGCTGAGCTGCCCGAACAGCAGGGCCTCCCCGACGAAGATGGTCATCGCCGCCAGGTAGATCGGGTTGCGCACGTGCCGGTTGAAGCCTGTCACCACCAGGCGCCCGGTCATCGCGCCCGGCATCGGTGTCCCGCCTGCCCGCACAAACTGAACGAAGACGTGCACCGCCGGGATCAGGCCCGCGACGATCAGCAGGATGCCCACCGCCTCGGCCACGGACCAGTACGGCAGTGGGTGCCGCAACCGCCAACCAGTCAGCCACCACGGAACGAGGACCGCGCCGACCCCGCCGGTGACCACGAACCAGGCGGCGCTGGTGATCACCGCCGCAGACCTCCGCATTACCATTCATCCTCTCGGTCCGCCTGGCAGATGCCGCCATCGCGTCGCCTCTCGCCGAGGCGGCAGGTCCCGGTACGCCTTCCGGGGCTCCCCCACGATGGCATGGATCGGCGGCCACGGACTCAGCCCAACTACCGCACATGCCGCCGTCAGGCTCGCACCGCACGACCAGGGCTACCGGGGCTTGGTCCACTTGCTCGGCGGAGGGTAGACGTAGCGGGCGATGGTCCCGCTGACCCACGCGATGACATACCCGAGGAATACGAGAAGGTAAGGCTTGGCGCGGTGCGTGCCCCGGATCGAGACCGCGAGCAGGAGCACGACGGCCCAAACGACGGCCAGGCCCGCGCTGTACAGCCAGTAGTTCCGTCTCCTGAACATGGGCCGAACGCTACGCGCCCGGCCGACCGAGGGGACAGCCATGCACTCTCGTAGCCGCGATGGGTGTGTGTCTGTTCGGTGAGGGATCCGCGTGCGGGCACTTTATGCGGTACCTACGTATGCAGGTCGCTGTCGAGAAGCAGGTGTCCACGGCACCACTGTCCGGGTTGACCTTCTTGGCGGCGTCGTGCATACCCTGGACGCGCAACGCGGCGTCCTGCAGCGTGATGGTGGTCTGGGCGCCGATGCTGCCGCTGGAGGTCAGGCCCATGTGCGGGACCAGGACGTCGGCGCCGGCCTTGGCCATGTCCGCGGCCTGGTCGGTGTCGAACACGTACGGCGCCGGTCTACGGGGCGAACAGTGAGCCGCCACCGCCGGGGCCGGGCGCGGAAGGCGAAGGCAAAGGCGAATAGGCAAGAACAAATAGGCACGAACGAATGGACCACAAGCGTTCTTCGCATCCCGGGGGGTACAGATGAGTCGTCAGAGCCACACCGTCACTGACGTCAGCGAAACCGCACGTCCCTGGGACCTCTCACGGACGCAGTGGATCTGGGTCGCTCTCGTCCTCGCTGCGGTCGGCCTTGTCTTCTACTCCTACGAGCTCATGAACGCAGCACCCCCGCCGGACCGCTGGCCCGGCTACTTCGCGGCCAGGCCGACGGGGCAGCTCCTGCAACCCCTCACCGGTTCCGAGCCCTATCAGACGCTCGTGCTCAAGAGCTGGCTCGACGCGAAGATCCCGTTCGTGCCGCTGCTGGCGATCCCCTACCTCTCGTTCCTTGTCATCGTGCCGATCGTGATCCCCCTACTGAACCTCGCGGCCGGGTCCTTCCGCCGCTTCCTGACGGTCGGGCTCGCCCTGATCGTGTCGCAGCTGATCCTGGACGTGGCGTACTACCTGTTCGAGACCTACGTAGTCCGTGACGTGCAGGCGGGCGACGGGTTCGGGGGCTGGCTGGTGAACCAGGTGTGGGGCAACGACCAGCCGTTCAACGGGTACCCCAGCGGTCACTGCACCTGGACCACGATCGGCATCCTGGCGCTGTGGCGGCTCCGGCATCGGTTCCCGAAGACCGGCTGGATCCTGATGGCATGGCTGTGCCTGGTCTACCCGGCGACGGTGGCTCTGCGGCAGCACTACCTGATGGACGTGTATGCCGGGATCTTCGTCGGCTTCGCCTGCTACTGGGCATGCATGTTCGCCGTCGAACGCCCACGCCTCGTACCCAGGGACGAACTCCCCCTCGCCCGGACCTGAGCCTTACGGAGGCGGCGGTATGACGTGGCCGGTACCGCCCTTGGAGCCCGGCAGCGCGGTGACATCGACGTTGCGTACGTCTGGCGCGAGGTCGTCGCGGCGGTGCCCCGCCGGAACGCTCCGGCGGGGCCCGTTTTCAGCTCAACACATCCCCACCGACGACGACGCCGCGATCAAAAGACGCGACCGAAAACACCGGGCGATCCCGGCTCCGCAAGCGGAACGGTGACCGTGATCCCTGACTGCCTTGGCCCCCGGAGCCATGGTCTTCGTAAGCGGATCGTCCACTCGGGTCTACGAGCGTCCATACCGTCCTCACGTGAGGCTATGAAGGAGCCGAGGCCGTGAGCGAAACTCGACCCTCAGCACCCGGGCGATCCCGGAAGGTCAGCCCCGGCCGGGCGAAAGGGGATAGTCCCGACCAGGGCCCAGACCCCACCACCTCTACAGAAGGCGACACGATCATGCCCTTCAGCAAGGAGATGACCCATGGGACACTCCCGAACCTGAGTGTCACGTATGCAGAGGGGGCCTGACATCGGCCGATCGGTCAGGAATCCGGAACGTGCGGCAAGCGGTCGGCCCTTCGCTAGTGCAAATGAGTTCCGTTGAAGGAACCGCCCGCGGTTCGGCAGTGGACGCGCGCACGAGACAGGGCCTCGCCAGCGAGAGCTGACCCGTTTGCCTCGCCCGCAGCGCTCACCGGGAAACGGGCCTCATACGAAACAGACCAGGACTACCGGCAGCGCCCCTCGCGCCGGGCAAGTGGCTGGTCGCCACCACACACACTTTTCGCCACATCTTTTGACCACAACTAGCCACAATCAGCCACAACCTCCCAATGGTGAGAATCGCCGTCTTTCGTTGTGACGCAATGGTTTCCACAACTAGCGACAACAGTCGACAACTGAGTAGTCCGAATCAGCGGGTTCGGGGTTCAAGTCCCTGACGGCGCACCATAAGTGCAGGTCATAGGCCTGCAGGGTGGCGGTCCTCCTTCACGGAGGGCCGCCAAACCCATCTAAAACCCACAAACCCACTTAGAGAGTGCGCCAATAGGTGAGCTTTGATGGGGTTCGGCGCGCCGTCAACGTAAGAGGCACGGGCCGCTTGATCATCGAAGGACTTACGACAGTTCGACGATGAGGAGCAACCCGTGCCTGCCCTGCCATCATGCCTGATCGAACCCATCTGGGAACAGGTCGCCGCCCTGTTGCCTGAGCGCCGCGACCGGCACCCGTTGGGCTGTCACCGGCCCCGGATCGGTGACCGGATGGTCTTCGAGCTGTTGGTCAACGTCCTGGTCTTCGGCTCCGGGTACCGGCGCCATGCCGACCGTCGTTGCTCGGCGACCACGTTGCGACGACGCCGCGATGAGTGGATCGCAGCTGGGGTTATGGGCCGGTTGGAAGGCGCCGCACGCGAGGGCTACGACCGTCTGATCGGATTGGAGCTATCGGATGTGGCCGTCGACGGGTGCCTGACCAAGGCCCCCTGCGGGGGCGAGGTCTCCGGCCCAAACCCCACGGACAGAGGCAAACTCGGCATCAAACGCTCCACCCTGGTCGACGCTGACGGCCTACCACTGGGCGTGGTCAGCGCCCCAGCGAACCGGCACGACTCCCCGCTGCTGGCACCAACGTTGGACCTACTCAAAAACCTGGGCCCACTGCCCGAGACCATCTGCGTCCACCTCGACGCCGGCTACGACTCCGGCATCACCCGGACGCTGCTGGCCGAGCGGGGACTGCAGGGTGCCATCGCGCACAAGGGGCTACCCGCACCGATCCAGGCCACCAAACGTTGGCCGGTCGAACGCACCCACGCCTGGCACAACAACTTCTACAAGCTCGCCCGATGCACCGAACGCCGACAGATCGTCGCCGACTTCTACATCGCCTTCGCCAACACCATCGTCCTGGTCCGCAGACTCCTACGCCGGGCCTGGATCCTCTACCGCTGGGACACCCGACCCAGCCGCCGGCCATGACCTATTGGCGCACTCTCTAAGTCGATTGAGGAAGGATGGGTGTGACGGCTGTCGATGTCTACTGCCGTTCGTGAGCATAAAAACTCTAAATGCAGAACAGATGGAGAATTCCTCAAATTTCCGCAAACAGTAGTTTTCGGTCCTTCAGAGCAAAAGAGGATATTGAATGATGAATGAGTACATATTTAAAGATGACGGCAGTGTGTCCACAGGATCGAGCGGTCAGGTGGTTGCCTTTTTCGAAAGTGATGGCCGCCTCGGTGCTTGTTGATTGCTTAGCTCGTGATTGGCTCGGCCCGGTGGCCTAGGCGAGAGGCGAGGACTGCAATGACCTCGTTGGATAGCGCACCCGAGCGGGCGGGCGTCTCGCCGCCTGCCGACATCAGTAAGCCAGGTGACAGGGTGGCCCAGGGCGCCACTGTGCATCATGGCCTACAGGTCACGGCGGCGTACGCCTGGCGCGTTATCATCGTCGCCGCCGCGGTCTACCTGCTGTTCGCTGTGCTGGCAAAGCTGACACTGGTAACGGTCGCCGTATTCGTCGGCCTGGTCATCACCGCCCTGCTACGCCCGCTGGTCGACCTCCTCTCACACAAGATCCCCCGAGGTCTGTCCGTCGCGGTGACGCTGCTGCTGACCATCGTGGCGATCGGCGCCATCTTCACCTTCGTTGCCGACTCCGTCGCCAGCCAGACCAAGCAGCTGTCCAACCAGTTCGTCAGCGGTCTGAACGAAATCGAGCGGTCACTGGCAGGAGCGCCCTTCCACATCCGCGCCGCCAACCTGACCCAGGCCGGTCAACAAATCCGTGCCTGGGTGACCCAGAACGGTGGTTCACTGGCAGGGCAAGCCCTCGGCGGGGCCAGCGTAGCGGCCGAGGTCCTCACCGGGCTCGCCCTGGCCGTGTTCTGCTCGGTCTTCTTCCTCAACTCCGGCAGCCGGATCTGGGACTGGCTGCTCAGCCAGGCAGGCGGAAACAGCCACCGGTGGGACGGCGCCGCACGTGCGGGTTGGGCTACCTTCGCCGGCTACACCCGAGGCATCGTCATCATCGCCGCCACCAACGCCGCCCTAGTGTGCGTGGCACTGCTTATCCTGCGGGTGCCGTTGGCGCTACCCCTGGCGCTGCTCACCTTCTTCGCCACCTTCATCCCCCTGATCGGCGCCCCCATCGCGCTGTTCGTCGCCACACTGGTAGCCCTGGCCGCGCGCGGACCCCTCATCGCGTTGCTGGTACTGGCCCTCATCGTGCTCATCGGCCAAATCGAAGGCCACCTGCTCCAACCGCTGGTGATGAGCCGCGCAGTCAACATCCACCCGCTCGCAGTCGCCCTCTCAGTCGCCTCCGGAACAGTCATCGCCGGCGTCATCGGTGCCGTCGTGGCCGTACCTCTGGTCGCGGTGACCTGGACGGTCTGGACCACGCTCAAGACCCACGCCGGATGGGACAACCAACGTGCCGAGACGAAACAACATCCCGATCCGGGCCACAGTCAAAGCCCATAGCTCGGCGGCCAAAAGGTTAGTCGGAGTCAAATCCCACCCGGCTGGTTCGCCAGATTACGTCGGTCGGACTGGCGCCAAGAACATCACGAGTCCGACATACAACTCCGCTTCCCGACCGATCACCAAGCAGGCCCCTACGGGCGAGGTCATCCGGCGAATCTCACGAAGGGCAGCCCTGAAGCGATGCGACGCGGACGCACCACACAACCCCCATACGCGTGCCATGTCCGTGGCAGGCTGAGGATTGATGACTAAACAGTGACCTGCATCGGAAGATCTCTCGGAAAGGACACGAAATGACAGCACGCCCTCGGAATAAGCGCACCACCGAACAGTCAGGTGAGACCGTCAGGACCGCGGCAGGAGCGGCAACGAAGGCAAGGACCGGTTGGTCGCCAGCGGTGAGTGTGAGGTGGCTGGAGATCCCCCAAAAGCATGACTACCCGGCAGCGGCGTCCTACCTTTCTTTGCTGGCAGGCCCAGCGAAGATCCGTGCGCTCGTCTCAGCGTTGAAGAGTGCGCCTGTCGCGCATTACATGGCGAAAGACATCCTCCGGGCGTCGGGCCTACCGCTGCTTCCCGAAGACGACGTCCATGTGGTCAAAGACCTCGCTCAGATTCGTGCGGGTAACCCACTGTCACCGTGTCTCATGATCCGCGGCAAAATTCGCAACTGTCAACAAGCTCAGATCGCCGATGGATACCACCGGGTGTGCGCTTCCTACTACACCGATGAGGACACCGACATTCCCGTGAAGATCGTCAAATCATAGAGAGAACTCCGGGGTCGGGTCGCGCTGCGGCCGCCGAGGTGGACCTGGCCCGCGGAGTTGCGGTCATGAGCCAGACTCAGTGGCCGGAGGTGCTAGAACATTCCAGGGGTGCGGTGCTTTCGGGGCGAGTCGATGTGGGACGCGGGCGAACGGGTCCCACACGGATGGCGCCCCTGGGACAAGCTGGCTCAGCAGAGCATGGGCTGCACCGATGCCCTGTGCCCAGATGGTCGACCGACCGGGGGAATCGAGGCCGACGTGAGTAGTCCGTGCGACAAGCTCACCGGCCCGTCATCGGTCTCGACTCAAACGAGTGCTTGATTTTGAGCCCATTTCTATGAATATCTCCGGGGCGAATGGGTATATAATTATTGGTTGGCGTCGGACGCCCAGCGCTGAGGCCCGAAACGTGACGCTGGCCCGGGCGCGAGCTGAAGGAGAGAGATCATGAGCACGAGCCACGGTTCGGACCCCATGGAGCGTCGACACGGGGAGGGGCAGGGGCTCAGTCGCGACAGGACCTCGGCCGACCGACCGCATACCGATGCGCGGGTCGATCGGCACAGCGCCCTGGCCGCCGAGAAGGCGCAGTACGGCGGCATCAAGGTGGGTTCCGCGTTGTACGGCTGGCTGACCGCCACAGGGATCGCGGTCCTGCTGACGGCCATCGTCGCGGCTGCGGGCACTGCGATTGCCATCTCGAACAAGACCAACGTTGGCCAGGCCGCTGCCCAGGCCGCCCAGAACGCGAAAACCGTTGGTGTGGTGGGGACCGTTGTGCTGCTGGTCATCCTGTTCGTGGCGTACTTCTGCGGCGGGTACGTCGCCGGGCGTATGGCGCGGTTCAACGGCGCACAGCAGGGTGTGGCCGTCTGGCTGTGGGCCGTGCTGATCGCTGTCGCCGTTGCCGTTGCGGGCGCGGTGGGCGGCAGCAAGTACGACGTCCTGGGACAGCTGAACAGCTTCCCCCGGATCCCGGTCGACGCGGGCACCCTGAGCACTGCCAGCATCATCGCCCTGGTCGTGGTCGCTCTGGCCAGCCTGGTAGGTGCCATCCTTGGCGGCTTGGCCGGGATGCGGTTCCACCGCAGGGTCGACGATGCCGGACTCGGTGTCCGAGCAGCAGACATCTGACTCGAACTGACGCTTTGCAACCCGCGGTCCACCACACTGACTCAATCGGCGGCGGGGGGCGAGGCGCGACGCGTGAGCCGAACCTGAGTCCTGACCGAGGAACCCGCTACGGGCACGCGTGGAGGCAGCGCCGACTTGGCATTGGCATTGTCTTGCTCGTCCCGTAGCGGGATCCCGCTACGGGCACGCGCGGAGGCTGCGCCGGCCTGGCACAAACGTGATCTTCGTCGTTCCGTAGCGGGTTCGCTTTGCGGGACGGTCGTCGGGCCAACGGGCTATGCACCCTAGAGGTGCGGCAGCAGGCGCCTTCACCAAGTACCACTCAGTCGCAGAAGCCACCTTCCCGGCAACCGGTCTGGCTTGCGACGCATCAGGTCCTTCAACCGCCGGCGGTGTCTGCCACGAGTTTGGCGTCAGAGAATGCAATGGTTACTCTGTGGCAGCAATAGAGCCGTCTGGACTAACGATTGCAATTGCCGGTGGAGCGGGTGCGTTTCTCGGAGCGACCGTCGGCCAAGCGATCCAGTGGGTGCGCGAACTTCAGACTGAGTCGCGCATAGATCGTCGACGGGCACAAGACAGGGCCGAGGCGGACCTGCAGGCCCGCCGTGTCTGGCGACACGAGGATTACCTCAGAATCCTCACCTTTGTTCAGAAACTCCATGACAAAGTGCGCCTGCTTGCGTCCCTCGCCTCAACCATCAGCACCATGGATCCCGAGAACGAGAAGGCACCAGAGGTCGTCTCTGAGCGACGTCGCGACGTCGCTCAGTTGGTCTCCAAGGGACTGTCCAAAGCAACCGCGCGCGCGGAGATCGTCGGGTCGTCGAAGCTGCGCCAGCTTTTTGTAGACCTCAACTCGAGCATGATGGGTTACGCCGTCGAGCCGGAGCTCACCAACAAAGTCAAGTTCATGAGTGACGAGAAGCTCCAAGATTTTCGGCGACGTAAACTCGCGGGCGAAGACGTGGACTTCGCCGAGGCGTTGGAAGAGAAGCAGGTCGAGTGGAGTGAGATGTTCCTTAGTGTGCACAGGATGGCCGCGCAGTCGCTTGAGCGCATCGCTGCGGTTCATGAGGCATTAAGGGAGGAACTCGACTTCATCTGAACCCAAGGCAGGACCGCGGTGCGTTCAGACGGCGTGACGTTCGAGATCACTCCGATCTCGACAGGACCCCCGTGCTCTTCGATTTCCTGGGACCAGGTGATGTGCTGGACGTAATGATCTCGGTCGGCACACATCTGGTCCGGCGAAAGATGGGACCGCCCGTTGTCATAATGGGATCCCCGACTACGAAGCAATGGTGCGCTGTCTGGGGCATGAACGGTCGCTAGTAGGTTGGCCGTTGGCATCGGAATCTGCCCGCCCCTAATAGACGGAGACCTCCGTCTCGGGAACAAAGACCACGGCCGCACTTACCAGCTGGCCGGGCCGAACAATGAGGACACCTTTGTGTCCGTCAATCTTCACGTCGAAGTACTCGAACTGAGCGCTGTTGCTTCCGAGCATCCACTCAATGCGCTGGGTCAGATTCTGGAACCCGGAGCTGCTCGGGTCACTGTACTGGTCGGTGAGCTGGTACTGGGCGCCGTTGACGTGAATGACCGCACTGCCGTTCATCATGATTCTCCTCTTGCCCCCTGCGGGAGCTGTGTGGCACAGCATGCCGATTACTCCCGACACCCCGTAGGTGGCGGGTCATGAACACCCCGGACGGTGCTAGGGCCGCCTCCAGCGTCGCCACCAGGTTCGCCGACCGGCGAACGGATCGAGTTCCGCTCGCATAATCTCGATAAGACCGTCCTCCTTGCCGACTGCATCAAGGCGTGCATCCTCAATCACTTGCGCCGCGCTCAGTCGCGCATCACCGAGCGCAGCACCGTCACGCGCTAGGACCGCGATCCGGACGGACATGTTTGCCCTGTGAGCAGCTTCGAAAGCAGCCTTCGCGGGACGGGACGCTAGGGATTCGATACGACCGCGCAGCACTATCCAGACCGGCGGGTCATAGCCAGCGCGAGCCTCTTCGAAGGGGTCAGGATCCAACTTGATACTGCTCAACTGCTGCTCGCGGGCGAGTCGCAGATTGATCACGAAGGTGACGGTATCGACGTACAGCTCGACGCGCCGGTCCCAGAGCCTTGCCTGCCGGTCGGCCACAGCACCCTTGCGCGCCACGCCCGCGGTGGCGATATATCCGACCATGGCAGTGCTGGCACCTATGAAGGCCCCTGTGATCGTCGGATCCATGCAAGCCAGACTAGCCAGCGACGTTGGTGATCGCGGAGGATTCCAACGAGCCAGCAGCAAGCTGAGAGGAACCTAACGGAACGACGAAGCAGACCGTGTTTGTGCCAGGTCGACGCAGCCTCCGCGCGTGCCCTACCAGTGATGGCAAACGGCACCCGTCAGGACTTCGTCGTAGGAGTCCGACTACAGCCTTCACGCGTGCCCGTAGCCGGTTCCGCCATCGGGACGGTCGAAACTACAGGACATGCACGCCCATGAGCGCGCGTCCGGCGCCACCAACGCCCGACGCTTGGGGTCGCGGCGGACTAGCATCTCGGTCAGGTCCTTCCTGCTTTGTCGCGGATGGTCTAGAAGAACGGTGGGGAGCCAGGAAATGACGCTTGTTGCGGCGTGGGTGCGCCAGAACAGCACTCTCAAAGAGCTCATCGTGGCCGCCGACTCCCGGATTAGCGGTGGTGGTGCGTGGGACGCCTGCCCGAAGATCGTCGCCCTGCCACGACCCGCTACGGTCATGGCGATGTCCGGTTGGGCGGTGGAGGCCTACGCGTTCATGCTCCAGGCCATCAATACCTGCACCTTGCTAGACGGTCACGGCGCGGGCCGCACCGACATTGGGAATCTTGCTAACAAGCTACGTGACGCCTACGCCGATATCCGAACCCATATCAGCGACCTGCCTGATGGCCAGAAGGCAGCTGACATTCCAATGCTGAACGTTGCGCTCTTTGGCTGGTCCTGGCGGAACCTGCGCTTCGAGGGGTACTCCTATTCGTTCGATGCGGCCGGGGAGCTCATCATGAAGCCGCTCGGCGAACTCAACGTGGACACCCCATACCCCTGCTACCTCTTCGGGGACGCCGCGCCGGACGCGCGACGTCGCTTGAAGTCTCTGATGAAGCAGCGAGACCGCCCCTTTCCCCGGGCGGGCGACCCCGAAGCGCCAAGGGTTGCACGTGAGGCCTTCATGGATTGGGAGCCACTGGAGACCTTGTGCGAAGTGATCTCCGACCCGGAGGTGAGATCGGTCGGCGGGGTTCCCCAGATCGCGCGCATCTCGCAGTATGGCGAGAGCGAGTTCTTCGTCTGGAGGGACAACACTGGCCGGGACTACTTCGGAGGTAGGCCAGTCCAGGCTATGGAACGTTTCGACCGACGAATCGCTCAGTTAAGGGGTCAACGCGTCACCTTTTCGTTTTCGGATCGGTCGATCCTGTTCGGGCAAGCAGAAACGGAGTGAATCGTCCGGGGCGGGATCGTGTTGCGGGACGAAGGAAGCGGGATCATTGACATCTCGGGCCGCCTCGGCCGCGAGTACAGCTACCGCCAGGACTTTCCGCCCGCCGACCAGCTCGGCGCCCGGCCGCTGTCCGTCCACCGGCGCGGAATACCCGGCGTCGGCGATTACCTGATCGCGCCCTGTCCGGCCGCGCCGCCAGCGGGGAGACTGGTCATGGAACCGAGGGAGGCAAGACGAATGAGAGCCCGGCTACTCACCTTCGGGTCGATCGAGATCGACGGGCGCAGATACGACCACGACATCGTCATCGAGCGGGGTGCGGTGCGCAAACGAGGCAAGAAGCCCTCGAAACCGTACCGGGATGCCTATGGTCACACGCCGCTGTCTGCCGACGAGGAGACACCGTGGGGTGGGCGGCTGCTGATCGTCGGCACGGGGGTGTCCGGCTCCCTGCCGATCATGCCCGAGGTGGAACGGGAAGCGCTGCGCCGGGGCATCGAGCTGGTCGTCGTTCCCACCGCAGAGGCCTGTCGTCTCATCGAAGGCCTCGACCGACGTGACGTCCGGGCCATCCTGCACGTCACGTGCTGACGGTCTGCGGTTGACGCCAGGAGCGTTGTCCCGCCGGTGCTTGGGGCGGGAGTCTTTCCGCGCGCTAATGTCGCCTGCGGTACTAGCCCGCGACTGCGCTAGATGCAGCCCAGCCACTCACTGCGCTCTCATACACGATGGGCCCGCACTCATCGGGCAGGCAGTATCTCAAAGGAGCAACGCATGGCTCGGACTGGCGCGAACGACATCACGGTCAACGACGTCTTCGCCTTCCTCGTTGAAGTGGCCGCGCTCCTCTCCCTGAGCGCCTGGGGATTTCACACTGGTTCCGGCCCCTGGGCACACAGAGCCACCTCGACTGCATAGTGCCCACCTGCAACTGCTTGGTGACGATCAGCTGCTCGATCTGGGCTTCGCCTCGGGTCCAGTAGCCCATGCGTTAAGCCGCTCGCTCCGCGGCCGCAAGCGCAGTCGGGCGGGCATGCGGCCTCCGGCCGATCCCGCCCTCCGCACCTTCAATCTGAGACGGGAGACTTCTGGGTTGCCGCGCCGAACCGCAGTGCGAGCGTCGCGTTGATCTCGAGGTGGCGCAGCAGGAAGACTCGCTCGTCGAGCTGCTTGCGCCGCAGCCAGCTGGTGACTTCCTCGTTGCACTTGCTGGCGTTGCAGGAGCCGCAGGCCGGCGCGATGTTGTCGAGCGTGTAACGCCCGCCGCGGGAGAGCGCCAGGACGCAGTCGCGCTGCAGCGGCTTGTCGATCGCGCCGCAGTAGGCACAGCCACCCCAAGCCGCCTTTAGCGCGGTCCACTGCTCGTCGTTGAGGTCGTGCTCGACACGATCCATCCGGCGCTTGCGTCTTCGAGCGGCCCTGGCCTTGCGACTTCGGTTGAGCGCCATCGCCCCAGCGTATGCACCACCAGCCCCGAACACCGGCCCGACGCGTCACCAGACACCGGTCCGGAAGGCACGTTTCAGACTCCTGGAGGTAGAGAGTGGCGGGCCTCCGGAGGTTATCGATCGTCCTTTGGCGATCGGCAAACGGCACAGTGAGGACTTCGTCGTACCGGTCCGACTCGAGCCGCTCGACGCGGCTGTCAGCATTCCGCTGATACCTGTTGATGAGGACGGCTGGCCCCATTGTTGTGTGGTCAGGTGTTCACGTCGGGAGGGGTCGTGATGCAGTTCATCGGTGGTGGCTCGCAGCAGGAGTACGTGGAGCGGACTCGGGGTTTGGACCCGTCACGGTGTCTTGCGGCGGGGATCGATGTCGGGAAGTACGAGGCGTTGTGTCTGATCGCTGATCATCGCGGTGAGGTCGTCGGGGAGGCGTTGACGTTTCCGCTCACTGAGCCGGGAGTCCGTGCTCTGGAAGCCGTGCTGGCCGTGGCTGCCCGGTCCCGTGGGTCGGCCTCGCTGCGGATTGGGGTCGAGACCGCTGGGCACTACCACCGCACGGTGGTGGCCCGGCTGGTTGCCGCCGGCCACGATGTCGTCGAGCTCAACCCCGCCCATGTCAAAGCGGCCCGCACCCAGCAGGGCTCACGCCGGCTCAAAACCGATCTTCGTGACGCTGCCGCGATCGTCGACCTGGTCATCAGCGGAAGTGGAAGGCTGCCTCAGCAGCGCAGTGACGCCCTCGTCGAGCAGCTGGTCTGGGCCGGGGTGCGCCGTCGTCGGGTCCTGGCCCGGACTGCCTTGTCCAATCAGCTGCTCGGGACGTTGGACCTGATCTTCCCTGGCTTGGACGGCTGCTTTGACGATCTACTTGGCAGCAAGGTCGGGCCGGTCCTGCTGCATGACATTGCCGATCCTGGGCGGTTGCACCGGCTCGGGGTCGAGGGTTTACAGGCGTTCACTGCCCGTCGAGGAGTGCGGCTGCAACGGCGTAAGGCCGAGCAGCTTCACCGGGCCGCTGCGGATGCGCTGCGCCTGCCGGTAGTCGAAAGGGCATGTAGGGCAGCGGTTCTCACAGCCGATCTGGCTGTTTTGGATATGTTGAACAACCAGATCGACCAGGCTGAGGAGCACCTGACCAGGGTCCTGCTCAACACCCCAGCAGGTGTGTTGACCAGTCTTCCCGGTGTTGGTGTGGTGCGGGCTTCGAACTATGGCGCGGCCCTGGGCGACCCGGCTCGCTTCGCCAACGCCGACCGGGCCTACCGGGCCTCCGGGCTTGTCCCGGCCTCATACGAGTCGGCCGGTCGGGCCCGCGGCGGCCAGGGCATCAGCCGCGAGGGCAACGCTGAACTGCGTAACGCGATCATCGAACTCGGGCGCGGGCTGGCGCAACGCGACCCCGACTTCGCCCGCTACCGAGCAGGCGTCAGCGCACGGAAAGCCGTTGATGGCCGCGATCGCGGTCGGACACCGCGCCCACCGGCTCGCCTTCGCACTCATGCGCAGCGGCGACCCCTACGACCCCGCCCGCCTCGCCGAGTCGGTCGCGAGCAACGGTGAAAGGAGAACCAAGAAGGCGGGCAGGCCCGTCAAGAAAAACAGCCGCGAAGCGGCTTGCCGGCACGACGTGACCCACCCGCCAGTGACCACCGTCCCGCGAACCGCCGCGGCACACAAGACCCTGACCCGGACCTGACTCGCTCGGCGGCGGGGACCCGGACCAACGTCAATTCCGCTATGCAGCGCGACCGGACAAGACCCACCGCCCGGCCCTGACTGCGTCCGATAGCAAGACGCCGGGCCCCTCCCACTGAGCGAGTGCGACCACGTTGCCTGAGCCGCCCCACGGCGAGCACGCGTGATCAGCCTGCACCGCAGGGAAGCCACCACACAGTCACCCGACAAAGGACCAGACGCCGGCCACGCCGCGCGTCACAGCACCATGCCCCAGACAGCCCTTGACAACAACACCCCGTTGCTATCGGGACGGCAGTGGGGCGGTCCGACGATCGACACGCCAAGTAGCACTGCGAGAACCACGCTGTATGTCGCGGATGGTCAGGGTTGGCACTGCCACGGCACGACGCTCTTCCCCTCACTGTCGCTTCTGTTCTTCGTCGTCCCCCAGCCCTTCGCCCAAGACCCGAGACAGGCAACTGCCGCCGCCGCCCAGCTCGCCGTCTTCGCGGTGATGAGCGTGTGCCTGTTCACCTACGGGGTGGGCGTCGCCGAGGACCGCGCGCTGCCCTGGGACGGCTACCTGCGCACCCTCCGGGTGGGCCCTCTCCCCAGGCTCACGGGCCGGCTCCTGACCGGTCTGGCCTTCGTCGTGATCGGGCTGGTGCCGTTGGTGCTCATTGCCTGGCTGATGACCGCCGCGACACTGCCGCTATCCCGGCTCGTTATGACTGTGGCCGCCCTGCTCGCCGCCGGGGTGCCCCTGTTCGCCCTCGGCATCACCATCGGCTACTCGCTGTCCACCAAGGCCGCAATGGCCGTAGCCCAGTCACTGCTCCTGCCGCTGGCCTTCGGTGGCGGCCTGTTTCTTCCTCCAAACACGTTCCCCGGCTGGCTCGACGCGATATCGACGTGGCTGCCGACCCGCGCCGGGCGCGACCTGGTCGTCACCGCCACCACGGGCACCGACCTGCCCGGCACCACCCTGTTGATGCTGGGAGGCTGGACCCTGCTCACCGGCTCACTGGCCGTGTGGGCCTACCGGCGCGACGAAGGACGCCGGTTTCGGTTCAGGTCAGAACTTGCCTTTTGCCGTGACGACGTCCTGCTGGTGGATAGTCGTTGACACGAACTGGGCGCCGTAGAACCACTCGACCTTCTGCTCGTTGTTGCTGTCAGTCCACAGCGCGTGGAACGCTCCGTCGGACCCGACCGACAGATCGGTGTAGTCACCGAAGAACGTGCCTCCGAACCCATATCGCGTGTTGATCGGGTGCGTGCTCACCGCCCGCGTGGTCGTCAGGTCGGTGACGACGTAGTCGAGCCGGGTGTTGTTGATGTACGCGCCGAGGGTTGTGCACGTGATACGACCAACCGGCGCTGGTGGTTCGCTCGCGCAGGTCTGCCATGGGGAGACAACGTCACCTCGGTAGGAGCCGAAGTAGACGTGTCCGT
>Ga0097691_1001285_pt1 | contig 18898 bp, 20 predicted proteins | sample NGESurdeep072012_8_FD_72858 | JGI IMG/M metagenome (GOLD analysis project Ga0097691, IMG submission 72858) | Arctic peat soil microbial communities from Barrow, Alaska - NGEE Surface sample 210-1 deep-072012 | ecosystem: Environmental > Terrestrial > Soil > Wetlands > Peat ... | reverse complement strand
AACCTTTGAACAGTCCGAAAACGTAGGCGGGGGCTGGCGTTGCTCGCGTCAGGGGGTGGTCAGGGTGCCCACGGATGTGTCAGTAGAGCCTCCTTTGTTCATGTGCAGTTTCGGTGGCATTCGTCACGTTCGTGGGCTCCACGCCGGCGTTCGCCGCAAAGACAGTCTTGGCACCGACGACACCAACGGCCATCAAAGCGAAGCCAGAAGTGGCGGCGGTCAAGGTCTCTTGGCTCAGTCCGCACAGGTCCGGTGTGACCTTTACGGTCACATCGGTCCCGAACGGGAAGGGATGTGTAGTGGTTGGACTTACCAATTGCACAATCCCGGTTACTGATTCAACCCCATGGCAGTTTCAAGTGACCGCGTCGATTGGGTCGATGGTTTCTGCCCCGTCAGCCCTTACCTCAGTGGTGCCCGACCGCACTCTCGTGATCCTGGCCGGCCAATCGAACGCCATGGGTGCTGAGTCCCTCGCGATCGACCCCGCAACCGGAGTGAACTACCTTGCACCGCCGTACTTGAACGGCGCCGACACTTCGTCAACACTGAGTTGGCCGGCCTGGAACGTGAAGGCAGCAAGGCATGGCGGCCATACCGGGCAAGTTGCCTTGGATACTCCCCAAATTGAAAATTGGATTACGCCGGATCAGCAGATCTTTGGACCGGAAGTAGGTTGGGCTCGGCAGGTCTTCGCTGATACCGGCCAGCCGATAAGCATTATCAAGGCGACACTTGGCGGTTCTAGCCTCGCCGTCAATTGGAACCCTTCGAGTCCTGGAGGAATCTTCTTGGCGACGGTTGGGGATGTTGTTACCACAATGCAGTTGGACGCGAGGGCCGGTCGACTAGACACCATCGGTGCCATCGCCTGGTATCAGGGCGAGAACGATGCCATGAGCCTGACGACCGCTGGTCAGTACGAAACCAATCTAGGAACGTTCATTTCGGCACTCCGATCGGACCTTCCCATGGCTTCAACTACGCCGATTGTGCTCGTGAAGGAATCCCTGGCGAGCCTGGTCGCTTCGTGGGAAGCGAACAATGAATGCTCCGTCGAGAATTGCACGGGAGTGGATACTGGAGATGCGGAAGTCCGGAGTGCAGATGATTGGGCGGCTGCCAACTTGCCGCACGTTATTGGAGTGGACTCACTAGGGCTACCACGATTCGCCGGTGACGAAGTTCACTTGACCGATACATCTGAACTCGTGATCGGCAAGGAAATCGCAACTGCGAGCGACCATTTGATGCCCTAACGAAGCCTCTGGGATCACGGTCACCATTCATCACGGAAACGGACTTGATTCAGTAGGCGGGCTGTCACCGAGGTGCCGGTAGGTGACACCCGATAACGTCCTCAGCCGCCGAGCTTCAGTCTGCCGACTCTAGAGGCCCACCACTCCTTCACAGTTGTCCTGAGAGGCTCGCTGAGCACTCCACCGACCATCACGATGTTGTCGCCGTCGTGGACGACACGGACGATCTCAGGCTGCTCTAGCAACCAATCCCCGAAAGCATCGAGTAGGTCCTCATGGTCTCGCACGATGCGATCCGAGAGCCACACTTCGAACCCTGCACCGGTCTCCTCGAAGTTGATGTCCCCGACGAGAGGAGGTGGTGGTACATCCTCGGACGGCACTGGCTCGGTGCTGCCATCCGAGTAGAGGATCGAACCTCCGTACGGTCCCTCGCTGATCATCACGATGCGCTTCTCATCCACGGTGCAACGCTACTTGTGCACTCCAAGTGGACTTGTTCGAGACCCACTTCGACCACTTCCGAGCCGGTTCACCTGGTGTTTCGCTGGCTCAATAATAATTGATTGCACACTTCGGTCACTTGCCACCGCACGTCGAAATGGCGAAGAGTGGGCCTTCGTTCGGCACGGAGACTCCCGATCCGTACTACCAGATCGGCATGTAGAACGCATCCCGATTGTCCAGACGATCATCTCCAATGTGAGTGCCAGTTCGAGTCCACGCCGACTTACCGATTCAGACCTAGCGACCAGTACCTCTCGGAGATGATCTTCTGGTCAAAGTCCGGATCCTGTCTGAGTGCGAGCAGTTGGGACTCGTAGGCTTCAACCGCATCCGACTTCACGGCCATCGCCCCAAGCTCGGGAGCAAGCTCAGTAAGTCGGAATCCGGCCGCACGATAGGCAGCGAACGCAGAGTCGTGGTTTTCGCCAAGTGTGTCGTTTTGACCGTACGGAAGGTCTTCGTAGACGACCCAATCCATAGAGGCGTTCGTGTTTGCAGCGACTAAGGCGGCGATCCGGCGTACTTCCTTGTGATCATCATGACGTAGACCAAGTGGCATCAAACATGCATTGGGACCCAGATCCGCAATTGCGGAATCGATTCCTTCCCGGATCATCCCTGCACGCTCAGGCTGAGGACCATAGGCAACGGTGTACTGGCTATCGAGGCCGGCGATTGGCAACTGGTGGGCACCCAATCTCTCCAATGCTGTGGCGTCCTCTCTCAGGCGTGCTGCAACCACATCCTCTCCGAGGGAAAATCCGCAGTCAGAATCCCACCTTGTGAGGATCGTCCACGTAGGTGGGGAACCTGCGAGCGCCGTCAGCACTGTGCATCCCGGGTTGACCGCAATGAAGCGCCCACAGCTAAGGACCGCATCATCAAGATGAGGCGAGATCAAAAGCGTTATGTCGGCACTCTCATTTTCTTCAACCATTTGCCCAGGCTACGCCCCAACCACACGGTGACAATGGTGCACATTCGAGCGGCCGTCATCAGTTCGTGGCACACTCACCAGGCCATGGCGGGGCGGTCTCGGTGTGTGCGGACACGGGAGAATGATGAGCGATACATCGCAAGGGCCGGGTTGGTGGCAGGCTTCAGATGACAAGTGGTATCCGCCGCAACCGGCAGCACCGCCGCCGCCCGCAGGAACTCCTCCACCACCCGTTGGAGCGGACGCACCACAGGGTCCTGGCTGGTACCAAGCGGCTGACGGGAAGTTCTACCCTCCGCAGGTTGGCGTGGTGGGTATTCCCCCTGCCAAGAGGCCGTTCTACAAGAGGGTTTGGTTCTGGCTCCTCATCGCCGTCGTGGTTCTGTTTGCCGGTTGTGGTGCCATCCTGGCTGCCGGGACTGCGGCTGTCGTCCATGTCGCCAAGACCGATCACACCGTCGTCTACACGGTCACCGGATCTGGACTGGCCAATGACATCACCTACGCCACCCTTCAGGAGGGGAACGGTCAGAACGGTGAGTCACAGGTCACAAACGTCACGCTGCCATGGACGAAGACCATCATTGCATCAGGGCTCATTACTGCGTTCTCCCTCAGTGGAACCGTTGGCTCGGGGGGTGGTTCTGTGACTTGCACGATTTCAGAAGACGGCAATCAGCTCTCGACCAACACGGCATCGGGTGCGTTCGCAACGGCGAGTTGTTCGTCGGCGGGCAAGCCTTAGAGCACCAGGATCGATAGTCACAGGTATTCGACCAAGTCGAGGATGACGGTACCCGGAGGCACTGATGAGTGATGTATCTCAAGGCCCCGGGTGGTGGCTTGCATCGGATGGCCGATGGTATCCACCAAATCAGGAACCCCAACAGTTGCCTCCGCCACCTGCCTCACTTCCCCCGTACCAAGTGCCGGGGGTGCCACCGCAATACGGCGCTTACCCGATTGCCTACGGTCAGCCGGGGATAGCGCTACCTCCAAGAATCTGTACCGCCTGCGGAGGCGTGGTCATAGCTACGGCTTCAGTGTGCCCTCGCTGCGGAACCATGCTGGGAACCCCGAAGGACAAGACGGTGGCTATCTTGCTCGCCGTCTTTCTTGCCCCGTGGAACTGGTGCTACACGTACAGAAGGGATGCTGCCAAGTTCTGGATTGGCCTGTCCGTCTTCATTCTCGGCCTCATCCTGACTGTGGTGCTCATTGGGTTTCTCATGATCTTCGGCGTGTGGCTGTGGGCCATCATCGATGCCGCAACGAAACCCGACGTGTACTACCGACAGTTCCCTAACGGGTCGAGCTGAGCGACAGCCAGAGGTTCGATCGGACTCGAAGTCCGGAGCCGAACTGCGGAACACCTGCACTGGCACGTCTACCGAGTTGAGCGTATAGTTTGAGCAGACGCTTAATACGAGGTGAACGATGGCCAAGGCAGGTGCTCCAAGTAGGGCAACAGGCAAGGCATCCGATCGGTCGGATCTGACCCGCCAACGCTTGGTGGATGCGGCGATTGAGACACTCAAGGAGTATGGCTATACGGGAGCGAGCGCCCGAGTGATCGCTCAACGAGCCGGGGTCAACCAAGGTCTCGTCTTCTACCATTTCGGGTCAGTCGCCAATCTCCTCCTGGCTGCTCTCGACGCCGTGAGCGATGAGCGGCTCCAGATCTACGGGACCGAGGTTGCCGAGGTCACGAGTCCCACTCAGCTTGTTGAAGCCGCCGAAGGCATTTTCAAGAACGACCTTGATGCGGGCTACATCACCGTGCTGGTCGAGATGATCGCTGGATCGTCTTCAACTCCGGGCCTCGGGCCTGAGGTGGCAGCACGGATCCAGCCCTGGCGGGACTTCGCCCAGTCGAGCATCGAGTCTTCTCTCGGTGACTCGCCGTTATCCAGTGTGTTGCCGGCCAAGGACGTAGCCCATGCAGTGGTTGCCCTCTACCTCGGACTGGAGATGCTGAGCCACCTCGACGGCAATGCCGAACCCGCACTGAAGCTGTTCGACCATGCCAAGCAACTCGCCTCTCTCTTCGAAGCCATGACCACATCGTCCAACCCGAAGGAGTCCACATGACCTCGATCCTCGACACAACTCATGCACAGAAAGACCGAGCCGACACCGGTCTGGATGTGGTCACCGGAGCATTCAGCTACTCGGGTGCAGCCATAGCCAAGGCGCTGATCGAAAGCGGACGCAGAGTGAGGACGGTGACGGGACATCCCGAGCGTAGCAACGACCATCCCAACATCGACATGCGTCCGCTCGACTTCGATGATCAGCTCAGGTTGGTCGAGTCGCTTGGGGGTGCGACCACGCTGTTCAACACTTACTGGGTTCGATTCGCCCGTCGACAGATCGACCACGAGCTGGCGGTAGCGAACTCTCGAACGCTGTTCCTCCCTGTCTGTCAGGCTGACGTGAGACACCTGCCGTAGCCGTTCCTCCCTCCAGGGCGAGACAGGAAGTACCGAAGCCATGACCTTGACCAACTCCACATCCTTGATCGAGCGCGCCCAGAATGAGGACGTGACCGACGACGACATCGACCCAGCGGCCCCGCCGAAGCGGCGGACCTTCACGTCTGAGCAGAAACTGGCCATCCTCGCTGCCTACGACGAGGCGACCGGCCCCGGGGCCAAGGGTGCTTACCTCCGCCAGGAGGGCATCTACAGCTCCCACATCAGCGAGTGGCGCAAGGCCCGTGATGTGGGTTCGTTGGCTGGCCTCGACGGCAAGCCGAAGGGCGCTCGGAGTACCGATAAGAAAGAGGTCGACCGGCTCCGCAAGAAGAACGAGCGTCTCGAGGCCGAGCTGGACAAGACACGAACGGCGCTCGACATCATGGGAAAAGTTCACGCGCTCTTGGAGGGCATCTCCAAGAGCGCGGACACCGAGGACAAGTAGACCGGGTGATCGACGACCACCACCCAGAGCTGGCCGAAGCTGTCGGGACTAGGCGGGCCTGTCAGCTGCTCGGTCGAGCCCGGGCCACCCACTACCGACGACGTCGGCCACCGAGATGTGGACCGCCGAGTCCCCGGCGGGTCCCACCCAACGCCCTCAGCCCCGTCGAACGCCAGGCCGTGCTGGAGCTGCTGCACCGGCCTGACCACTGCGATCTGGCCGTGGCTCAGGTGTGGGGTCGCACCCTGGACGACGGCACCTACCTGTGCTCGCAGTCCACCATGCACCGCCTGCTACGGGGCAACGGGGAATCGAAGGAACGTCGGCGTCAGCGGACCCATCCGGCCAAGAAGAAGCCCGAGCTCATGGCCACGGCCCCCAATTCGGTGTGGAGCTGGGACATCACGAAACTGCGTGGCCCAAACCGAGGCGAGTACTACGACCTCTACGTCATCATCGACATCTTCAGCCGCTACGTCGTCGGCTGGCTGCTGGCCCCCACCGAGTCAGCCGAGTTGGCCACCGACTTCATCCACGATGCCATCCTCACCCAAGGGGTGGACCGCGACCAACTCACCATCCACGCCGACCGGGGGTCATCCATGCGCTCCAAGCCGGTGTCCCAGCTGATGGTCGACCTCGGGGTGACTCGCAGCCACAGCCGTCCCCACGTCAGCAACGACAATCCGTACTCCGAGGCGGCCTTCAAGACCTTGAAGTACTGCCCGGCGTTCCCCGACCGGTTCGGCTCCATCGAGGACGCACGGGCCTTCTGCGTCGAGTTCTTCGAGCACTACAACCACGTCCACCGGCACTCGGGCATCGCCCTCCACACCCCGGCCTCGGTCCACTACGGGACGGCCACCGAGATCAGGAACCAGCGCCAAGAGACGCTGACTGCCGCCTACGCGGCCAACCCCATTCGATTCCGCCATCGCCCGCCCAGCGCACCACAGCTGCCTGAGGTGGCGTGGATCAACCCGCCGGTCGCTCGAGAGGAGGTTGTACAGAACTCGTGAACCGAATGTGTCTCAAATCGCTTGACGGGTTCCGCCGGGCCCGAGACCAGAGTGGGGGCCCGAGCGACTGATCGTGGTGGGCCAACCTCCTTGTGGGGTGACCCGGATCACCGCCAGCCAAGCGAAGTCAGTAGCGCCGTTTCGCCTCGGCCAGACCTTTGGCGCTGTAGACGCCATCGGGGAAGACCGCATCCCAGGCGTCGCGCACACCGCGGTAGTCCTCGCTCGGGCCGTAGGCGGCACGGGCGGCAGCGACGACCTCATCACGGCGGGCCCCGACCACTTCGCCCGATAGGAAGTCCAGTTCGGAGTCGATCTGTACAACGGCCTCGGCGAACCTGCGCTGATGCCCGATCAGGCGGCTGTCACGGGAGGGTAGGGTCATAGTGGTGTCGGAGTACTGTCGTAGGCTCTCTCTGAGTGGAGGTTACAACCGTGGGAGCAACTGATCAGGATGTTCAGCCCATCTCGATTCACGACTTCTACTGGGTAGTGGATGGCTTCCACGAGGAACCACCATCGGCCGTCACAGTCGCCGCGGGGCCGGATCCGCCCTAGCCCACCGTCACGCATGATGTGGATGAAACGCACGAGACCCCCACGCCGCCTGGGAGTGGAATCGGCCCGGGGGGGACAGGAAGAACGCACTGGGTCCGGGGTCGAGTCTCCGGAAAACTCGGGCCGGTTCAGTACGACGGGTCCGTGGGAATCCTCACGATGGGGGCGTTCGCGTCCTGGCCGCCCATGGAGCCCATGCAATTCCTTCCACCTTCCTCCACGCTGCTGAGTAGGCGGACCGGACAGTTAGGAGATCTGCAAGGTGAGTGTCTTACTCACCGTGACTTTGGCATTGCCATCCTTGACGGTCACCTGTACGCCGATCGAGTAGGACCCTGCCGTCAATGTGGTGCTCGGCTTTCCCGACAGCACGCCGGTAGAGCGCAACACGAGCCCCAAGGGCAGCGCCGCCGTCTTGGCCCAGACGCAGGGGGCGACACCTCCGGTGGCCTGGAGTTTGAACCCGGTGCCGTCGTAGGCCGTCCCCCGGGTGGCAACGGGAAGTGCGGACGTCGCGATGATGAGTGGTGCGTAGACCGAGAGGGTGAGTGCGTGGCTCGCAGTGGGAGCGATCCCGTTGGACGCAGTGATGGTGATGGGGTAGGTGGCGCTGTTCACCGTGGTCGGCGGGTTACCGGAGAGCACGCCGGTGGTCGCATTGAACGTCACCCCACTCGGGAGGCTGCCCGTCTCGGAGAAGGTCGGTGCCGGGTAGCCGATGGCCGTCACCGTCGCTGTCCCCGTCACACCCTCAAAGAAGCCAGCCGCGATCGGCGAGCTCGTCTTGAAGACCGGGGATTCGTCCACGACGAGGGGGATCGAGGCCTTCACCGGTGTCCCCCCATTGCTGGATGCGCTGACTCTCACGTTGACGAGCCCGACCGCCAGGGAGGTGGGCATACCGGTCAGGAGTCCCGTGGAGCTGAGAGCGAAGCCCTTGGGCAGTGAAATCGCGGTCCAGACGATGGAGCTGCCGCCCCCTACGGTAGTCAGCTGCTGGCTGTAGGCCGTCCCCACCATGGCGTTGTGAAGCGAGGTGGTGGTGATGCGAAATCCGACGTTGAGAGTGAAGCTCTGGGTGGCGCTGGGGCTGACCCCGTTGGATGCGGTGAAGGTGATCGGATAGGTCCCGCCGGCCGACGTCGTGCCGGAAAGGCTGCTCCCGGTGAACGTCACCCCCGTGGGAAGCGTCCCTGATTCAGTGATGACAGGCGTGGGGATGCCCGATGCCGTCGGCGTGAACGTGCCTGGAGAGCCCTTGGTGAAGGTGGTGGAGGCAGCTGAGGTGAACGTCGGGGCCTGTGCGGCTCCGACCGTCACGACCAATACTTGGCTCGCACTTCCCGGGCTGTTGGCCGCCGAGATCGTGACAGGAAACGATCCCAGTTGAGTGGGGGCTCCCGAAATGGTGGCCGTCCCGTTGCCGTTGTCGACGAAGGAGGTGCCAGATGGCAATGCGCCGGACTCGGTGAGCGCCGGAGCCGGGATTCCGTCAGTCGTGATCGTGAACGTGCTGTTCACGGCAAGAGCGAACGAGGTTGCCGAAGGAGAGGTGATTGCGGGAGGGAAGGCGACGTTCAACGTGAAATTCTGTCTTGCATACACCACCCCACCGGCACCACAGCCGATTGTGAGCGGGTAGGTTCCCCCTGACCCGACGTTGGGCACCCCAGATAGCAGTCCGAAATCATCCATCGTGATGCCAACTGGTAGAGGGCTCAACAGCTCGAATACACATCCGAGTGATCCATCATGTAGTTGGAACGGGAAGGCGTTGTATCTGTCAGTGAAAAAGGTGGCGGAGCTCGGAGAAGAAAAGACGGGCAGCACTCCTTGGGCCGGTGAAAGTGTCAACCCGAGGTGTTGTGTCGCAGATCCCGCGCTGTTGGAGGCGCTCAAGGTGAGAGGGTAGGCGCCACTTTTGCCGCTAGTCCTAGTGCAGTGGCTGTTCCAGATCATGGCCGTGCTGGGATCCCAGCCGGACTCGGAGGATCCGATGTCAGTGACGACTTCCGGGTAAGCGAGCGTACCGGTCTCGGTCAGCAGTGGAGTAGGGAATCCGGAGGCGACTGCTACGAAATCTCCACATGAGGGCCATGGCCCACGGGTAGCTATCGATCCTTGATTGGGGGAGAGGAACGACGGGGCCACAGCGGGAGCGACGGACAGGTCGTATGCACCCCCCAAAGGAGTGGTTCCCGCTGAATTGTTCGCAACGACAGTGACGACAAAGGTACCGGGCTGGGTCGGAATCCCTGAGATCGTCGCAGTGCCATTGCCGTTGTCGACGAAGCTCGTGCCAGGCGGAAGTTGTCCGCTCTCGCTGAAGGTCGGAGTCGGGAATCCGGTCGCCCTCAGCGTCAACGCTCCCGGTTGTCCGAGCACGAGATCGGCGAAGTGGTAAACGCCTGAGGTTCCCAACTGTGTGCTGGAAGAAGAGGACCAACCGTCATAGCCGTTAACGTAGATATTGGGGGGATCCCCCACGGTCAGGGTGAAGCTCTGGAAGGCGGGTGCAGCCACCCCATTATTGGCCTCGACCACGATGTGGTAGCTGCCTCCCGTATACCAGTAGGGGTTGCCGGAGAGCAGTCCCGTGCTGGTAACTGTCATCTCCGAAAGGGTTCCGGACGGCAGTGAGATGGTTGACGGTAGGGAGCCCGAGACGATCGAGAACGTTGGAGCCGGGGACCCGGTGGCGGTGAACTGGAACGACGCCGGCTTCTCGACGGTGAAGGTGACGTTGTCGGGTGAGGTGAAAGCGGGCGCCTGCACGCTCGACAACACCTGCAGGGTGAGGATCTGGGTTGCGGTTCCGTCGGCGTTTGACGCTTGGAGCGTGACCGAGAAGGTGCCGGATGTCGTCGGGGTCCCCGAGATGGTGGCGGTGCCGTTTCCATTATCGGTGAAGGCCATCCCCGACGGGAGAGCACCTGTCTCGGTGAGCGAAGGCGCTGGCGCCGCGCTGGTGGTGACGGTAAAGGATCCTGCCGCGTTGAGGACGAAAGGTGCGGAGGCCGCAGAGGTGAAGGTGGGTGTCCCGTCAACCACCAGGGTAAATGTTTGGGTGGCTAAGGACAGCCCGTTGGCGGCTGTCACGGTGACCGGGTAGTTGCCCGCCGCAGTAGTTGCGAGAAATCCGACGAGCACGCCGGTGGAAGTCAGCACCAAGCCGAGCGGCAGGGTGCCTGCGACCGTGAAGCTCGGCGTAGGCGTGCCCGAGGTGGTCATGTCGAACAAACCCCGCGTGCCGGCAGTGAAAGTGGCAGTGTCCGCCGAGGTGATCGCCGGAGCCGTCCCCACGCCCAACGTGAATGACTGGGACACAGACGAGCCGGTGTTGGAGGCGGTGAGGACGAGGGGAAAGGATCCCGTCTGGCTCGGAGTCCCGCCGATGGTGGCGGTGCCGTCTCCATTGTCGGTGAAGGCCATCCCGGTCGGGAGCGCTCCGTTCTCGGCGATGGCCGGGGTGGGTGAGCCCGAGGTGGTGACAGTCACCGAGGCGGGGGTGCCGAGGCCGACGAGGGCCGAGGAGGACGAAGTGATCTGGGGCGCACCCGGTGCCAAAGCATTGCACAGGGCGGGCGGGAGGTTCGCCGTAGGCGTTCCGAGACCCGTAGCCATGTCGTAGCCGGCAAGGGCGGGATAGGTGCCCGCATTCATTTTTGTGTAGTCGTTGTTGCCGGTGGTGATGTCGTTGAACGCGCCGGGATCGTCGGCTGCCGTTGCATACAGGGAGGGGTTGGCGAAACCGACCGGGTTCCCGCCACAGGCACTCGAAGCATTGGTGAGAGCCAGCAGCGCCGCCCACAAGGGAGCGCCCGCGCTGGTGCCTCCGTAGCTGTACCACCCACCGTTCCAGAACACGGCATAGCCGGTGTAGGGATCGGCAGCAGCAGCGACGTCGGGCACCTGCCGACAGTCGCCGGTGGCGGCCAGACAGGGCGTTCCCGAGGACTGGGCGTTGATCACTCCGACGCCTGCTGGAGCGTTGGCCTGGTAGGTGGGCATTGGCCACTGGGCCGAGATCCCCCCGCCGCCGGCGTGATAGGAGTTCCACACCGACTCCGATGTTGGTGCACTCGAGTCAACCAACGTGGTGCCCCCGACACCGGTCACGTAGGGCTGGGCCGAAGGGTCCTGGACGCTGAGTTGCGAGGACAATCCTGGGTACAGGTTCTGCCAGGGATCACAGCCCTCGGACCCGTCGTCGCCCGAGGCGGCCACCACGCTCTGTCCCTGGGCGGCGGCCTGCTCGAACAGGGTGTTCTCCGCGGCGAAGAATGCGTTGAAGTAGGTGTCGCTGGCACCGGGTATCTCTGGATTGTTGCCGGCGAACCCTTCACACGTCCCCCACGACGTCGAGATCACCCGCGACCTGTCGGCAGTGATGGCGGTGCTAAAGGAGTTATAGATGTTGTCCAAGTTCGGCGGCGACTGATAGACGACCACACTGGCCTTGGGAGCCAGGCCGATGATCTGCTCGATGTCGAGGGCCGCTTCTCCCGATCCCGCTCCGGTCGGACCCGGTCCCCCGTCGACCGACACGTAGTTGACCGAGGTGTTGGTGCCATAACAGCTCTGATAAGTGGCGATGTCCGAGGCCAGGTTCGGCTCTCCCTCGATCACCGCCACGCTCTGGCCCTGGCCCTGGTCACCCTGGCCGTAGAGCGCGGAGAAACCGTAGGCCGAGGCAACCTGGTCGGCGGTGTGGGCACCGACCGAAGATGCGGCACTGGCCGCCGAACAGGGTTGTGGGCCGCCGGTGGCCACCTGGGGCACACCCACCGCCGCGTGTCCGGGCGTGACCGCCGGGGCCGCATTGGCGTGGAGCGCACCGGATTGGGCCTCGAAGAGGTTGTCGAGCCCGGTGATGTCCTGCACATCGCCGGCCACGTCGGCAGGCAATTCGGGGGACGTCGCGTTGGCGAAGGCGATGCGTCCGTCTTGGAGGCGGTAGCGCGAGAAGCTTGTCGAAAGGCCGCGTGCCAGTTGGTCGGCAGTGGCCCGCACCGAAATGGTCAGGTGATCGGCGCTCACGCGCGCCGTAGTGAGCCCGTGGGATCGCAGCCCCGACTCGACCGCAGTGATCGTCTGGGGGCTCGGGCCGAACTGGGAGGCGAAGGCCCCCTTGGGAAGGTAGTGGTGGTAGCCCGGTGAACCCGGCGTGGAGACCTGGTGCGCGTAGTCGGCGAGCCCGCTGGGATTGGCCGGCTTCAAGACGACGTCGGCCGTGAGCGCTGTCGTGTCGGGGAGAGCCGAGATCTTCGTGGCGCCGCTTGGCACAGCCGGCGGAGCCACGATCGGCGTCGCCTTGGTATCGGATGGGGGCACTGACCCCACGACCGGCGCCGAGGTTGCACTCTTCGACGAGGACCCGGTCGAGCCGGTTGCCTTCGCCGCAGAAGTGGTGCCAGCCAGGGGGCTGGTCGAACCTCGGGCCGTGACGACTTGTCCGCCGGTGCGTGTCGAACTCGCATCCAGTGCCGACTGCGTCGGTGTTGTCGCCACTGACACAACCGTCACGAACACCCCAGCTACCACCGCCACCACGGCACTGGTGAACAAGAGTCGGCGTCCGTGAACCGTATGGGTCTTCTTCGTCGCCGCCATGGTCGTCCCCCTAATGCATTCGCCTTCAGCTGGTCCCGCTATACCAAATCCAAGCCCGGAGCGCGCTTCGTCTAGAACACGGAACCACCCATGGCTGGATGCACGGTAGCAAAATGCCGGCCATCCGGCATTGCTTCATGTCCTTACCTGCAAATGGGAGTGTGAATCTCCTGCAGACATGAGATAACCCCTTACTTCGGGCCACCAGGTAAACCCGGCGATCAGCTCGCGACGGCATCGTTCACCTGCATCCTGGTGCATCCACCTCTGCAGCACTGGATGTTGCTCTGGAACGTCCGCCCACCATTCATTGGTGGAGGTGGTCTTGCCTCCATTGGAGGTGGATCTGCCTAAGGCCAATCCACATCACCGGCCAATTGCAGGCCGGTTGGCATTGGCGTTTGCATTCGCCATGACCCATTCCATTGCGAGATCGCGGTCATCATCATTCTGCCTGCAAACACTGGTGTCGGAGGACTGTCATGGGCACTCTCCGTCTGGCGCCTCGAACTGTGGCCCTCGAGGAATCACGATCCAACGACAGTCGGAGGGCGGACGGTACCTTTCTTGTCCAGACGGATTTCCTCATCGTTCAATCGCCAGGGAGTCGCATGGAGAGTGCACATCTGCTACACTTGCTACATGACCGAGGTGGCCTCGAGGGAACTCAGAAACGACACGCGCGGACTTCTCCGACGGGTCGAATCCGGGGAGGATGTCACGATCACCGTTGACGGACGGCCTGTTGCCACACTCCATTCGATCGGGCTTCGACCTCGATGGATTTCCCGAAAGGACTTCGTGGAACGCGTGCTCAGCCACCAGGCGGATGCTGAACTCCGCAGTGACCTTCGTGAGCTTGCCCCGGACACGACCGACGAACTTCGGTGACTCGTGGTTTGGCCGATACGAGCATCTTCATCGCCAGGGAGGACGGCAGGCCTCTCGACGAATCGACGATTCCTGACGAGCTTGCAATCTCCGTCATAACCGTGGGTGAGCTCCGTGCCGGGGTGCTAGCAGCGCGCGAACTCCAAACGCGAGACATGCGACTCAAGACGTTGACTGCAGTTATGGCACTCGACTCCATCCCGATCGACAACCCCGTTGCGGAGGCATGGGCGCGTCTTCGAATGCTTCTGCATGAGGCGGGGCAGAGGATGCCAGTCAATGACTCATGGATCGCCGCCACGGCCATCGCTCTTGGAGTTCCGGTGGTCACCCAAGACATGGATTATGACCAAGTACCGGATCTTGAGGTGATCCTGGTCTGATCGCCAGCTCATGGCTAGGAATCGGCCCTACCAAATGGTGTCGGAGGGCCGGCGCCAGCTCTCACCGACTGGCGAATCCAACCGTGGCCCGGAATTCGCATGTCACGGGTCCCGTTGCGCTAGGTGGGTTCGCATCCTCATCCACTCGAGCCGGCCCGTACCGATCTGGGCAGTGACCAATTTGCTGCCTCCTCAATCCAGCATTTTCAGCACACCATGCGATTTCCAAGCACCGTCGGCACAAACGATCTATGTTTCGAGAAGATTAACTAGTCATCAAGGCTGGGCGGGAACACGAACGAGAGAAGGGACAGCTAGATCGCATAGGGCTTGACAAACAAGGAGGATCACGTGACTGTCGCCAACGATGAATCAATCGAGTCGGGGGACGGGGCGAAACCCCGATTGTCTGTCGCGTATTCGGTTGCTGATCCCGCGCCGCTAGGACTGGCGGGGTTCGCCATGACCACACTGGCATTGAGCCTCTACAACGCCAACATCTGGCCGGCTGCCATTTTTCCGGCACTTGCGCTCGCCCTCGTGTACGGAGGCTTCGCTCAGCTTCTGGCGGGGATGTGGGAGTTTGTCCGCAAAAATACGTTTGGTGCGCTGGCGTTCACCTCCTATGGATCGTTTTGGATCTCGTACTACGTCTTCGTCCACTTCCTGGCCCCAGCAATCAAGGTGGGGGCGCTCCCCGCCGCCGCAGGCGTGTTCTTGCTCGGCTGGACGATCTTGACCTTCTACCTAATGATCGCCTCACTGCGAGTTTCGGGCGCGGTTCTCGGTGTGTTCGTCGCGCTGACCATCACCTTTGTGCTCCTCACCATCGGTGCTTTCCAATCGAACAACTCCATCACCCACGCAGGCGGCTGGGTCGGTATCGTGACCGCGGCAATCGCCTTCTACGCATCAGCTGCTGGGGTCATCAACGAGACCTTCAAGAAGGTCCTCGTTCCGGTGTTCCCGCTTGCCCCAAAGAGCTAGGCACATTGAGCCGTCGACGACACGCATAGCGGAGGACGTGGCCATGAGCGAAGAACGAGAAGAGGGCCTTTCAGCTCTCCTCCACGAGACTCGGACGTTTGCACCACCTGACGAAATGATCAGACGGGCCAACGCAGGTCCCGAAATCTACGACGAAGCCAATGCCGATCCGGTGGCGTTCTGGGCCGCGGAGGCCGAGCACCTCACGTGGGCGACTCCATGGAGCAAGACGCTTGAGTGGGAGTCACCATTCGCAAAATGGTTCGTCGGTGGAACGCTCAACGTGGCCGTCAACTGTGTGGATCGCCATGTCGAAGCGGGTCTCGGCGCCAGGGTGGCGTTTCACTGGGAGGGCGAGCCCGGCGACACCAGGACGATCACGTACGACGACCTATTGAAGATGGTGTGTCAGGCAGCCAATGGTCTGATCGAACTGGGTGTGCGAACCGGCGACAAAGTGGCCATCTACATGCCGATGATCCCCGAGACGGTGGTGGCAATGCTGGCCTGTGCCCGCCTGGGCGCTCCCCACACGGTCGTCTTCGGTGGCTTCTCGGCTGACGCCTTGCGGGGCCGAATCTTGGACTGCGACGCCCATTTCGTGATTACCGCAGATGGCGGATATCGCCGAGGTGCCGCCAGCCCTTTGAAGGCCGCCGTCGACGAGGCCATCACCGAGTGCCCGGATGTGGAAAAGGTGCTCGTCGTCCGGCGCACTGGCCAGGAAGTTGCTTGGAACGAAGACCGTGACGTCTGGTGGCACGACGTGGTCGCCCGTCAACCTGAATCGCACGAAGCGGAGGCCTTCGACGCTGAGCACCCGCTCTACATCATGTACACCAGCGGGACAACGGCTCAGCCCAAAGGGATCCTGCACACCTCGGGCGGTTATCTGACCCACGTGGCTGCGACCCATCGCCTGATCTTCGATATCAAACCCGAGGAGGATGTCTTTTGGACGGGCGCCGACATTGGATGGGTGACCGGCCACAGCTACATCGTCTACGGACCCTTGGCCAATGGCACGACCTCGGTCCTGTACGAAGGGACACCGGACACCCCGGCGCGGGACCGCTGGTGGCAGATCATTGAGAAGTACAAGGTCAATATCCTCTACACCGCACCCACGACCATCCGGACATTCATGAAGTGGGGAGAGGACCTACCTGCCGGCCATGATCTCTCCAGCCTGCGACTGTTGGGGTCTGTCGGGGAGCCGATTAATCCCGAAGCGTGGATCTGGTACCGCACCCACATCGGAAGAGATCAATGTCCGATCGTAGATACGTGGTGGCAGACCGAGACCGGCGGTATTTTGATCACGCCTCTGCCAGGCATCACCGCCACCAAACCGGGTGCGGCTATGACGCCGTTCCCGGGCATTTCGGTTGACATCATCGACAACAGCGGCGTCTCGGTGGGGAACGACGAAGGCGGCTACCTGGTCATCACTGAGCCTTGGCCAGGCATGTTGCGCGGCATATGGGGCGATGACGAACGGTATAGGGAAACGTATTGGTCCCGTTTCCCCGGGAAGTACTTCGCCGGCGATGGAGCCAAGCGAGACCAAGATGGCGATATTTGGCTTCTCGGACGGGTGGACGACGTGATGAACATCTCAGGCCATCGGATATCAACCACTGAGATCGAGCACGCCCTAGTGAGTCATCCGGCCGTGGCAGAAGCTGCGGTTGTAGGCGCCAGCGATGCGACGACGGGGCAAGCCATCGTGGCCTTTGTGACCGTAAAGGGGACGGGATTCGAAGACGCAGGGGAGGGCGAGGCGTTCGTGGCCGAGTTGCGTGACCACGTCGCGCATGAGATAGGGCCCATCGCCAAGCCGAGGCAGATCATGCTCACGCCAGAGCTTCCCAAAACCCGCAGTGGCAAGATCATGCGGAGGTTGTTACGTGACGTGGCCGAACATCGGGACTTGGGCGATGTGACAACCCTGCTCGACCCCACGGTGGTCAATGCGATCAAGGAGCATATGGATGACGGAGCTGAAGACAACGAGTAGTGAGGAACTCACCCCAAGGATCAACCTTGACCTGCATTCAAATCTCCATCCGGGCCTAGCGCCAGGACGACTCAGACCTATCCACGATAAGTGTCATAGCCTGCCCAACTCGGCCAGGAGCGACATCGCCGCCCGGGGCGCAGGCCTGGCGGCGGTGCCGTCGGGGTGTTCAAGCAGGGACGGGGAGCCAGGTCCGTCACATTTCACTTGAGATACCGAACGTTGGGCTGGAACCCAGTGAATGGTGTCGGAGGGGAGGCGTCAGCGCTCTCCGACTGGCGAATCCAGCCCTGGTGAAGCTCCGAACCGATTTGCCACCTCCCAGGCACATCAGGAGGCGCATTTGATGACGTCATGGGCAGGCCATCGAGTCGAGAAGTAGCCTCCCTTGGTCGGCAACCCGAGCTGAGCAGCCGGGTCTTCACGTGCGGAGCATCACATGGACATTCTGCGAACACCTGACGGACGTTTTGCCGACCTTCCCGACTACCCCTTCGCTCCCAACTATGTGGACGTCGACGCCAAGGGAGGAGATCGACTGCGGATCCACTATCTCGACGAAGGGCCCACTGAAGGCGAGACCGTGCTCCTACTGCACGGAGAGCCGACCTGGTCCTACCTGTATCGCACGATGATTCCGCACCTCACCGCTGCCGGGCTGCGGTCCGTCGCCCTCGACCTTGTCGGCTTCGGGCGCAGCGACAAGCCCGTGCACCGGGCTGACTACACCTACCAAGCCCATGTCGACTGGACATGGGCAGCCGTCGAGGCAATCGGCCTCGACGCCATCACCCTCGTGTGCCAGGACTGGGGAGGCCTCATCGGTCTCCGCCTGGTCGGCGAGCACCCGGAATGCTTTGCCCGGGTTGTTGCCGCCAACACGTTCCTGCCGACAGGGGACCGCCCACCTGGAGATGCGTTTCTCGCATGGCAGCGCTACAGCCAGGATGCGCCCGAGTTCCAGGTCGGCCGGATCGTGCACGGAGGCTGTGTGAGCGATCTGCCCTCCGATGTCATCGCCGCCTACAACGCTCCCTTCCCGGACGACACCTATCAGCAGGGCGCCCGCCAATTCCCTCTACTGGTCCCAACCCGACCTGATGACCCCGCTGCTTCCGCAAATCGGGCCGCCTGGGACTCGCTACGCCGCTTCGAGCGTCCCTTCCTGTGCGCGTTCAGTGATTCCGACGCCATCACCAAAGGTGGCGACCGTTTGTTTCGCACAGAGATACCGGGTGCAGCGGGTCAAGCACACACCACCATCGTCGGCGCCGGCCACTTTCTCCAAGAGGACCAGGGCCCTGAACTCGCCCGGGTCGTCGCCCGATTCATCGCGGACACACCCAGGTAGTTCCGCTCGGGCCGGAATCGCCATCCTCGGAAGACCTCGGGGTCGTCATGCGCGCCACGAACTCCCACTCGATCGACTCGTTGCGAATCGCTAGTCAATGTGGATTCGAAGCGCGAAGTCCTACCCAACCAAAGTAGTGCGAGTGCGGGAAGTACTCCCAGGTCAAGCGAGTGTCGGAGGACCGTCGTCACCACTCCCCGACTGGCGCATCCAGCCATGGCCGCGCACAACGGAGGACCAGTAAAGGTCGACCGAAGGCTGCCCGAAGAGAAAACCTTGATGGCTCCGGTCATTCTCCCCCACCTGAGTCTGCGAGGCTGACGTCAGACCTAGGAGCTTGGGTCAGAACCTTCAGTTGACGGGGTAGTCGTCTGACTCGCGATCCGGGGGTGGATCGGCAAGAATTCTCGGCATGGCAACCGACCGGTCCGAGGACGTGCTGTTCGAGGCG
>Ga0097691_1001283_pt1 | contig 18921 bp, 10 predicted proteins | sample NGESurdeep072012_8_FD_72858 | JGI IMG/M metagenome (GOLD analysis project Ga0097691, IMG submission 72858) | Arctic peat soil microbial communities from Barrow, Alaska - NGEE Surface sample 210-1 deep-072012 | ecosystem: Environmental > Terrestrial > Soil > Wetlands > Peat ... | reverse complement strand
ATTGGAGCGTAGCCATGCATCGTTTCTGTTTCCAAAACCTGTTTCCTGTGAGATAAAACCCTCTTGAGGTGGAGAACTCCTCGCATGTCGATCAAATCCCGTTTAGTGGTTCTGAACTTCCTCGAGTTCTTCGTCTGGGGCGCATGGTTGATTTCGTTGGGTGGCTACATGATCGTCACCCTGCACTTCACCGGCGGCCAGGTGGGCACTGTCTACGCGACCATGGGCATCGCCTCGTTGTTCATGCCGGCCGTCCTCGGCATCGTCGCCGACCGCTGGATGAATGCCGAGCGCGTGTACGGCCTCTGCCACGTCGTCGGCGCCGGCCTGCTCTTCTGGGCCTCCACCGTTCGCGATTTCAAGACGCTATACGTCATCATGCTGCTCAATGCGATGGTGTATATGCCGACCATCTCGTTGGACAACGCCGTGTCTTACGAGGTCCTTGAGCAAAAGGGCTTCGACATCGTCAAGGATTTCCCGCCCATCCGCGTGTGGGGCACCATCGGGTTCATCATTTCGATGTGGATGACCGATCTGCTGGGCTGGACCAAGAGCCCGTTGCAACTGCAGATCAGCGCCGTATCGGCATTGGCGCTGGGCATTTATGCTTTCACGCTGCCGCCCTGTCCCCCCGCCGGCGCGGGCAAGAAGCGCAGCCTTGCTTCTTCCCTGGGCCTGGATGCGTTTGTGTTGTTCAAAGACCGGAATATGCTGGTCTTCCTCGTTTTTTCCATGCTTATCGGCGCAGCTTTGCAAATCACCAACGCCTTTGGCGGCGCCTTTCTCGACGATTTCAAGGGCCTCTATGCCAATTCGTTTGGCGTGCTACATCCCAATCTGTTGCTGTCGATTTCCCAGATCTCCGAGACACTTTTCATCCTGACCATTCCGTTCTTCTTGCGGCGCTTCGGTATCAAGCGCGTCATGCTGATGAGCATCTTTGCCTGGGTCCTCCGTTTCGGCCTGTTTGGGTTCGGCAATCCGGGCAGCCGCCTCTACCTGTTGGTCCTCTCCATGATCGTTTACGGCATGGCCTTCGACTTCTTCAACATCTCGGGCTCGCTGTTCGTCGAGCAGGAGGCCGACATCAAGATCCGCGCCAGCGCCCAGGGTCTGTTCATGCTGATGACCAACGGTATCGGCGCATCTGTCGGCGGCACGCTGAGCGGCATGGTGGTGGACCATTTCACCGTCAACGGCGTCAAGGACTGGCAGAGCATCTGGTTCACCTTTGCGGCCTATGCTTTAGTGCTCGGCGTCACTTTCCCGTGGATATTCAAGTACCGGCACGAACCGCAGAAACTTGCCTCGGTCCATCATTGATGGGCCCTTGAATGCCGGAATTCCAGCCTGCCGCGTGCGCCAGGATACGCCGCAGTCTGCCAACATAATCGACGCGCGTTGCCGCCGTGAGGGCGGCAACATAGCAAAGGTTGCCGGCTTCCGATTGCCGGTGCGCCAAGCGTCTTGCGAAACCAAACTACCGAATTCCCAGTTGGAGAAGCATGTGGCAAGAGCCAGGCTCCCCGCGAATTTGGCGCCCTCCTGTGACCAAGACCGAAGTCCACCCGTCTTCACGTCACACGACCATGTTCGAAAACACAGGCATCAGTGACCTGTATCACAGCCTGAATGTTCATTCCCAATTCAGGATGGCAGAGTTCCTTATTGGGAAGCCGTTAGACGGACCAATTCGAGGGTGCGGAATTACATGTTCACGGTGACTTGATCATGACTTCCAGGCATCCGGCCCTGGCGAATGCCGGCGCCGAGACCGAGAATTCATTTCATTTATGTAGGGGACATAATGCTAAAGCATTGGCTGAAGAGGAAACAGGGATTCCGCGTCGTGCTCGTGGCCGCGCTCGTTGTGGGAGCGATTCTGCTGCTGGCCGGTTCGGTAGTGGCGCAGTCCGCGCCGGCGGCGCCCGCCCAGGCAGCGAAAGCTTCGCAGAAGCCGGCTACACCGTCCGCGTCGGACTACGTTGGAATCGAGACCTGCACGACGTGCCACAGTGAGCTGGCCAAGGGGTTCGAGGCATCGCCGCACTGGATGACCACCCAGGAGACCAAAACCACCCATGGTGCGCGCGGTTGCGAGTCGTGCCATGGCCCCGGAGCGGCACACGCGGAAAGCGCCGACAAGACCAAGATTTTCACTTTCCTGGGCGCGAAGAGCGCAGACATCACCAAGCGCTGCCTGTCCTGCCACGAAGCCAAGCCCGAGCAGCGCGACTTCATGCGCTCGGTGCACAACGAGAACGGCGTCAGTTGCACCAACTGCCACTCCGTCCACCACAGCAAGTCGGAGTACCTGTTGGTGAGCAAGCAGCCCGCGCTGTGCTACTCGTGCCACGCGGAACAGAAGGCCGATTTCCAGAAGACCTTCCGCCATCGTGTTAACGAGGGTTTGATCAAGTGCACCGATTGCCACAATGCGCACGGCGCGGCACGAGACCGGCAAGTCCGCTCCGCACCCGGCCAGGACCTGGTCTGCGTGAAGTGCCATGCCGACAAGCGCGGGCCGTTTGTGTTCGAGCATGAACCGGTGCGGGCGGAGGGGTGCATTTCCTGTCACACGCCACACTCCTCCGTGTATCCGCGCATGCTGCTGACCGCGCGCATCAACACGCTCTGTCTGCAATGCCACGACCAGATTCCCACTGGCCCACACTCACAAAACCTGGCGCGACAGGCCTGCATCATGTGCCACATCGCCATCCACGGTTCCAATGTCAGCAACACTCTCCGCAAGTAAAGGAAGGAGGAAACAATGGCAAATCGAAATCACAATTCGCCACGGCGCCTCCTTCAGGGAGACGGGCCGTCGGACAGGAGCCGAAATATGAACAGGAAACAGGGGATCTTTGTCGCGATCCTGATGCTGGCGCTACCGCTGTTCGCCCTGGCGCAGAGCGCGGATGAAGAAGACAAGGGCCGCGTTGTGGGCGGGTACACCGCGCGGCAGTCCATCGAACTCGGCGCGCACATCGTGGACGTCCAGGGCAGCAAGCCGATGTACTTCACTTTCGTCAACCTCGCCACCGGCCCGCGCATTTTGGGTGCCGAGCTGTCCTTGAAGTCGAATACCCACCAGGGCGTGCTCTTCGACAACCTGTACATGAGCACTTTCGGATTCGGAGGCGATCCGGAAGGCATGGCCCGGCTGCGGCTGGAGAAGAACAAGTGGTACAACTTCGTGGCCGTCTACCGGCGCGATAAAAACTTCTTCGATTACAACCTGTTTGGCAACCCGTTGCAGGCGAATGCGGGCGCCAACTATTATGTGCCCTTCATCAACGGCACTACCTACACCGGCGCCGGTACCCTCGTCGGCAACTACAGTCCGCAGGCGGTGCCGTGGTACACGAATAGCCCGCACCTGCAGGCCACCACACGCAACATGGGCGATTTTAACCTGACGTTGCTGCCCGACTCTGCGATCAGTTTCCGCCTGGGCTATGCGCGCAACGCCACTTACGGGAGGGTTGACACCACCGTTTCGACCAGCGCCACTCAGACGGAAGACTCACAGTGGCGTTCCGACCGCTACCAGATCGGCGCCGATATCAAGCTGTTGCCGCGCACCACGATCAGCGCCGACTACTTCTACGAGCACGACAAGAACGACCTCGGCTTCGCGGATAACAACCGTTCGTTCACGCTGCAAGGCACGAACCTGCCGGTTGATATCGGTCCTACGTTCTTTCCCTTCTACGCATCGGCCACGAGCGGTTCCACGTCGTGTACCACGCAACCCATCATCCCCGCCCCCGGCGTGTTCGTCCTCAACGCAAACTGCACGGGCGCCATACTGCAATACTCCAAGCAAGGCAACGTACGCAGCGGTATTTCCACCGGCCAGCTATCACTGGCATCGAATTATTTCCGCAAGCTGGACATCTCGGTCAGCGGCACTTATAGCTCCGGCAATTCCAACTTCTTGAACTTCAAGGAATTTAATTACAGCCTGAGCCCGTCCCTGGTGACCGGTACGGTGAACAACGGCCGTATCTCGGCCAACACCGATATTGGCCTCACCTATCGCATCAACAAGCATTGGAGCATCTCCAATAAGTTCCGTTGGGTCAACTGGCGGCAGCCGGGCCAGTTCGTGCAATCCCAGGTCAATTGCAGCCACGCTGCCAACAGTACGCTCGTCGGAGCTTTCCTCAATCCCTGCGGACAAGCCACCACCCTGCTTGGTCTCCTAACCGCGGTCAATCCAGGTGCCACGACGGGTCCGGCCAATGCGACCAGCGGGACGTTCCAGACCATCACCACCTACGGGACGTTTCTCAGTGACCGTTCGTACTCCAACACGGCAAAGCTGAATTGGCAGCCCAGTCGCCGGTTCAGTGGCTATGTCGGATACCGTTATCTCCACCGCGCGCTCAAGGACGGGGCCGGCCTCAGCTCTAGCGGCAGTCCTCTCAATCCTCCGCCCAATGTCTACTTGCAAAACACCACGACCATCACCAATGCCTGCCAACTGTCCGCCAATCCTTCGGCCTGCGCCACGACCAGCCTCAGTACAAGCCCCGAGATCGGTACCGAGGAGCTGAACCAGCACACCGCCCTCGTCGGGGCGGCGGTTCGGCCGGTCGATGCCTGGCGGATCAATACCGACTTCGAATTACTGAGTGGCGACACTGCCTTCACCCTCATTAGCCCACGCCATCAGTTGCGAGCTCGTGTTTACACCAGTTACAAGGTGAATCCCTGGCTGAGCGTCAACGGTGGCCTGCACTTCGTCGAGACTCGTCATGCCTATGGCCAGTCGGAAACCGTCGAGGGCACCAGCACCGCGTTGTTCCCAACCACGTTTGTCCCCGGCAACTATGGGCACAAGGACCACTGGCGCTACTACACGCTGGGTGCGAGTCTGAACCCCAACTCCAAGCTCACCTTTGACATTGGGTGGACTCTCCTCGACCAGAGAATCCAGTCGTCGACCTGCATGCCGTTGCCTACTATCGCGTTCGGCGTAACTTCGGCTCTGAGTGTGCCGACGGCTCTGAACTGCGCCAACTCGACCGCCACTGCCACCACAGCGTGGTCGTCGAGTTTGGCGAGGGCGTTGCTCCTCGACTACACGGAAACCACGAATTCCGGCTACATGAACGTTTCCTACCAGCCGGTGAAACGCGTTACCTTCAATGCCGGCTATGAAATCACCGGCGACAACGGCAACACCACCTGGCTGCGTGGCGATACGGGCCAGCCGCTGCTCGTAGTGGGCGACAGTTTCGGCAACGTGCCATACGTTGCCGCCAACCTGTTAGGGTGTCCGGCAGGCGTAGCGACCGTACCGGTCACAGGCGGTACTGCCTGTAGCTTCCCCGGTCCGTTCCCGGACCAGCCTCTCGGGCCTCAGGCCATCAACTGGCACAAGGCCCATGCGGGAATCTCCTTGGGTTTCGGCAAAGGTATCGAGTTCAAGGGCCTCTGGAGCTACTACGATTACAACTCGAAGGATCAGGTCCCGAGCCTGGTCGGGCTCAACGTGACCGCTCCTCGTGATTTCCACGCTAACGTTGCGACCCTTTCGCTGAAGTACTCCTTCTAGTATCGCTCGTGAAGGGATACGGGGCGGCCGTGCAGCCGCCCCGTTTGTTTTGCCCCGGATGCACCACGCCGAAGCGGCACTCGGAACTTCCTCAAGCGTATCCTGTCGCCGTGGACATCGAGGCCCTAAGAGGGACATTTCGCGACCGATTCGGCGGCGAGCCGCGCCTCTTCCGCGCGCCCGGACGCGTCAACCTGATCGGAGAACACACCGACTATAGCGACGGCTTCGTCATGCCGGTGGCGATTGAGTTTGCGACCTATGTTGCCGCCGCGCCGCGCGACGACCAGAAACTGCTGGTGCACTCGGAGAACTACGGGACGACCGAAGAGATCGTCGTCGCCACTGCGCAGCGGCGCAAACATTGGAGCGATTACGCCGCCGGAGTTGCGGTCGAATTGCGGCGCATCGGACTTCAATTTCCCGGCGTGAATCTGCTGATTTCCGGCGAAGTGCCGCTGGGCGCGGGGCTGAGTTCGTCGGCGGCGCTCGAGGTCGCCACCGCGATGGCCTTGCTCGGCATCGCCGGCAAGCAGGCGGGACGAAGCGAGATCGCGCTCATCTGCCAGCGGGCGGAAAACAACTTCGTCGGCGCGCGTTGCGGGATCATGGACCAGTTCATCGCCTGTAACGCGCATGCCGGTCATGCCCTCATGCTGGATTGCCGCTCGCTCGAATTTCAACTCCTGCCCATGCCGCCGGGCGTGAGCATCGTCGTCTGCAACACCATGGTGCGGCACGCCATCGCCGGCGGTGAGTACAACCGGCGGCGTCAGCAGTGCGAATCGGCGGCGCAGATGCTGGGCGTGACCGCGCTGCGCGACGTGAGCATGGCCGATTTCCAGCGCCGGGAACTGCCCGAGCCGGAACGAAAGCGGGCACGGCACGTGATCGGCGAAAACGCGCGCGTCGCCGAGTTCGCCCGGGCGCTGCAGGAGGACGACCGGCCGTACATGGGACGCCTGATGGCCGAATCGCACCGCAGCCTGCGCGAGGACTTCGAAGTCTCCTGCCGCGAACTGGACATCCTGGTCGATCTGGCCAACCAGGTCGAAGGCACGATCGGCGCACGCATGACCGGCGGCGGCTTCGGCGGATGCACCGTCAACCTGGTCGGCGAGGACGCGGTCGATCAGTTCCGCGAGCACGTCGCGCGCGAGTACGAGCGCCAGACCGGAAAGCGTCCGGAGGTCTACGTCACCCACGCGGCGGAAGGGGCGGGGGAGATCCGCGACTGACCCAACGCTCTGGAGAAACAGGAGAGTCGCGGAGCGACGGTAGAAGCCGGAGGGTGTAGTCCGTAGTCGGTAGTCCGTAACCCGGAACGGCGCGCCAGGGGGCCGCGTCCCGTAGGGACGACCGAAGGTAGCCCAGGACTTCAGTCCTGGGTTAGCGTTCTCCAAAGTCCACCGAGTCCCGGATGGCGTCATTCGGATTAGCCATATTCAATCCTTTTCGGCGATTGATCTGCCTAAACTATTCGCTCCAGGACCCTGAACGTGTCTCCGTGAAGTACAACGTGATCTGCACGAGTCGTGTGTTTTGCAATATCTCGTACAGAATGCTCCACGCAAACCTCAGCGACAGGTTCGAGGCCACGCTTCCGACGTTCGTGGAAAGGCGCTGTTTCAATCGGTTGAAACGTAGCCGGTGAGCGCGGATGCGCGTACGGTCGCGTAGCGCCCGAATTCATTGGACACAAGGTAACGTCGTGAGTTTCACATGACAGCAGACTAGCAGTATCAATCGTGAGCATCAGGTGGCGCCGCCCCGAGTACGCCTTGAGCAGAGTCACAAACCGCGGCTCAGTTGTCCAAAAAAACACCTTGCCGTTCAGCAGCTTGTACCACTGAGCGGGGGAAGCTCCGGAAAGACAGGTTCGTAATCGCTTGTCGCTCATCGGGCGTTGATCCCGAATCACCGCGTCGGGAAGTGGCGGATTCGAGATGGTAACGGAACCTGGCCGATGGCGACATTCAATCGCCTCACGGGCCGCGCCCACGAAACGATATAAATCGAGCAGAGCTGAAGTGCTCAAGAGTCCGTTCTTACGGATACTCTCCCATGTCCCAGCTTCGGCCATGTGATAGAGGTACGGATATCTGCCCGCGACCTCTTGAGGACTAACTCCCTTACCACGCGCGACGGTCAATGATCGTTCGCCTCCCAAAACCAGTTGAAATCAAACTCACCGGTGCTGCAGCGATGCGCTCAAGTTCTTCCGTGAATCTGAGCGTTTCCTCAGTGAGCTGCTCAAATCGATATGCGTTCTGATTCTTAGCGTCAATGTAATCGGCAAACGTTAGCGCGATGTCAGTTGGTCCATTCAACGACGCCGCCTTGCGCAGGAGGTCCCACTCAAATTCGCCAACCCGGCGGTCCTTCTTGGTTGTAGACGTTTTTTCTGTTGCCTTGAGTGTCTCGATTGGAACGTGCGAGCGCGCGCTTACGGTGTCCCAACCTATCTCGTTCAACGGGCCGGACGTACCGCCGGGAGGATTCTGAACACGAATTGGGTATGGACGGCACGTCATAACCAGTTTTCTCACCCTCCTCGGAGATATGCCTGCTTCTGCGAGAACACCAGAAACCGTCGTATCTCGTGACGTCACGTGTGGGTAAGGGCCGTGGAAAAGGCTGAGACCAGCACCTTGTGTACCTTCAACAAATACTCGCTCGCGGCGGTAAAACGCACGCTCAAGCTTCTCGAGCGCCTCGCCGATGAATGGCTTAAGTGCCGGGACGTCTCTTGCCAGCCGAACGTCTCCGCGTCCACGCCCTAAGATCCGCCGAGTCGCGGCGACTCCCACTCCTTGTCCCGTAGATGCGATGTTCTTGACCAGATCAAATTCCTCTGCTTTGTCGCTCTCCTCAATGATCATCGCTTGATGATCGACAAGAAGTCGCTCCGGGCCGACGTTACATTCCGAGATTTCTTTCAGGAGCTTTGCAGGGTCAATTACTGCACCGGGCCCAACAATCAGGAATGCCTTGCATGCTCGAGTGCCGGAGGGAAGTTGGTGATGAATATAAGGGCCGTTGTCATAAACCGTATGACCCGCGTTGGGCCCGCCTACGCGAACAAGGACGTCGTACTCTGGCGCAAGAAAAAACGCTATGTGACCCTTCCCTTCGCTACCGTACTGACCCCCGACCAGCACGTCCACGAGCCGGATATACTCGCGGCCATATAATCCCAGGTGGCCTGCTGCTCGCGCTACAACGTCAGCTTCCTTCGATTCCGCAGTATCAATAACAATATCGGCAGCGCCCTTCATTCCCTCAATTCTCTGTTCTGTGGTGCTCCGCAGTACATCCTCGTAGTTTAACGCTTCTTTGAAAGGCTTATCGCCACGGCGAGCTTCAAATCTTCGTACCAGTTCCTCTTTTGGCGCGAGCAGATGAATATGCAACACTCGGCCATGAACGTGCTTACGAATCTCTTCAGCCTGCGGGAGTATTCGGATCGCATCTACGACCAAGAGTGTGTCGGGACCCGTTCCTTGCAGGCAGTTCACTACCGCATCAGCAACCCATCGCCCACCCGTCTCGATATCAAGTGCCTCGCCGTATTCTTGGAGTGATTTGCGCTCGACCGCACCTGCATACTTATCTAAGAGAACACGATTTGTTTTCACGATAGTCGCGCCAAACTTGTCGTGCAATGTCATTGAAAGCGTACTTTTGCCTGTAGCTATCCCTCCGGAAAGCAACACCACAGTGTGTGCCAAGGGCGACCTCCTAGAACAGGCGCCTCTGAATATCTACTTTGGGGCGTTTGTCAGGCAGATCGTATACGATGATCGGCATGTCAGTCGAGGAGAAAGCGTCGGAAATCAATTCCGACACTATGGCCCAACTACCACCAGCTTCTCCAGAACCAATACGGGGCAAATGAAGGCTAGCCGGAGCTAGTTTCAGATGGTCGGCAACTGTTACCAAGCAAGTCTTCAATGCCGAGTACCTTAGGCGTGGTTTGGAGCTCGGGCCGTACCCATGCTGACAAACGAGGTGAGCAATTGAGAGTTGATCATTAACGCGAGTGAAATGCACTTTTCCGAGGCGAAGACTGTCGGGAGACGATTGTGCCCATCTTATGAAGTCTTGCTGAACATATGGCCATTTCCCACGAACCGCTCGGGCGAATCCTGCTCCCCACCGCGGCGTAGCATCATTCACGACTTGTAACAACAGCTTGTCCCCAGGACCCCGTGGGTCAGTCGCATCCCCCGTTACATACATGATCTGAGTTGATGTATCGAATTGGGCATTGACAGGCTTTATCAGCCCAGCCACCCGCGGCTGGCAAGAACCAGGAAGTGGAGACAATCCGACGCCTTGGACCGTGACTCGCCCTAAACTGCCACCCCACTCTTCAACGGCACTAGAGACAAAACCACGCGACAGGGAAGCCGAAACTACTGCATTAGAACGCAGTCGGGATCCACTTCTCCCCCAAACCGTCCACTTCTTTGAAGGAATCAGATACTCAAGAAATGGCGTTCGTCTTCGCTCGCTATTTTCGAACGACGCAACGAACATTGCACATGCACTGTTGCTTACTGTGATGGCCCTCCGTAACGCTGTTTCAATAGAGACTTTGAATTCTCTTCGAAGGGCAATCACGTCATGAATATCGTCGATCGGTCGATCAATCAAAATACCAATCGGCATCAAGAGTTCAGAAGCACCAATGTTGCAAAGCATTTCCAGTTGCCAGCCATCACCGGGGTTGTTTGAGTGATGTTCTCTGTTACGCACTCGTTCTAAGCAATCTGGGAACCACGTGTGCACAAGCTCGTGGCATAACGAGAAACGCTGGCGTGCGGGAGGTGTGCTCGGATTGTATTCGATGACAATTTGCCCTCCCCTAGATACCGTTCGCGCATCCTTCGCGTCCGTGCTAGGGCGCACGGATATAGCCGCCAATTTCGCCAATTCAAAGGGGTCAAACGGCGGGCCAGAATAACCTTGCTCCGCCGCGCGCAGAACAATGTCTCGAGCGCGGTCGGAAACGACTTTGATCGGATCCTCGCCGTTCGCAATCAAACGAACGGATGGATTCGTCCAACCGCAAATTGCGCCGTTTTCGAAATCTTCGGACTTTGTTTCGCGAACCATCGCGAACTCAGCGTAACACCTTGCAGGATACACAATTCAGGCCTGGGTTTGGCTTGGGCGCGTGGCCCACCCTTTCGCCCGTTCTTGGCGAAGCGTGGGACGACATTCCCCCGCGTCCCCTGCGGTGAGCTCTCTTTCGAATCCAACGTTAATCCGCGGCTTTCCCGTTTTGGTTTTGTCACAAAAATATTTCTTGCCCAAACCCCCTAAAACCCTTGACACCCGGGTTTAACATAGTTGTTAGGAAGAAAACGGCGCTCCATCCCGCGTGCCTCTGCGACATTCGCACTCTTTCACGAGCCGGCCCGGGCTACCTCCAGCACCTTTCCTCCTGATCGGCCGATAGGCCGAATCCCATAGCGCGGCACCTCGTGCCAAGGAATTCTTGTGTCTTCCGACTCCCAGAGTCGCCGTTTCCCCGTCTCTCTCGCTCTCGAACGGGTGCCCCGGTCCAGCCCGGGTTTGGCTGGGCCGGGGTTGTTCCTTTGCGTTCCTTTGCGTCCTTTGCGGTTTGGTTTCCCATGCGCCATGTGCCATGAGCCTTACGCCCGGGCTTCCTGCGTTTCAATCACCAATCACAAATCACTAAATCCCCAATCCATTAATCAGTTTATAAACATTCCTCGAGATTCTCCCCCTCAAAACCCCCGGGTTACCCGGGCTTATTTCGTTGATTCCATTAGGTCGTCGAAAAAACTGAAAGGTAATACTCAAATGTCTATTCCTCAACTCGACAACACTCCGCGGTGCCAGCATGTTCGCCTCTCCGGACGTCAGTGCAAGGCCCCCGCCCGTCGCGGGACCAACTACTGCCTGTTCCACGAAGCCGAGCACGTCAACGAGGCCAACCTCACCTTTCCGCCCGTCGAGGACGCCGCCACAGTCGCCGTCGCCACCGACCAGGTCCTCCAGGCGCTGCGCGACGACACCATCGACTTCCACCGCGCCGCCCTCCTCTTCTCCGGACTGCGCATTGCGCGCGCCAACCTCAAGCTGCTCGGCCTGGAACTCGGGGATGTCGTCGAAGACCGGCCGGGGGCGGCCGGCCCCACCAAAGATCCGGACGACCTTCCCGGTCCCTCGCTGGCCGAGATACTGCTAGAGCGACTCTCCGAGATCGAAGCCGAGGACGCCGCAGAGCAAGGCGTCCCCGCTCCGACGCCCTTCGACATCGCGGAAGCCAAGGCCCAAGGCAAGGACCTCGGGCAGATGCTCATCGAGCGCCTCCAGATAGTGGAGGACAAAGACGGTGCCGTCCCTCAGCCGGGACTCGACGTGACGCACAACGACGAACCCGGGACTCACGTCCCGGGCTAGGTTCTGTCGTCCTGCGGACTAAACACAAGGTCCCTCGACTGCGCTCGGGATGACAGGTCGTTGAGTTCGGGATGACAGGTCGTTGAGTTCGGGATGACAGGTCGTTGAGTTCAGCGTGACCCCTACTCCCTTACCGGTCCCGCTGGATTGTGCGGCAGGTCTTGCGGGACGGTGGCCAGCGCGTAGGCGAGCACGGCAATCACGGCGGAGTTCTCGCGCAGGAACTGCGGGTTCACCTTGTCGAGCGTGTCGGCGGCGGTGTGGTGGTAGTGGAAGTACGTTCGGACGTCCTGGATGGGGCTGAAGCCGGGGACGCCCTTCTGCATGAGCGGACCGATATCGGAGCCGCCGCCGCCCGCCTGGATCAGCGACGCGCCCTGGCTGGCGAGCAGGTTGCCGATGGGCCGCAACAGGGCTTGAAGTTCGGCTGGACCGTTGGCGTTGATGCCGACGGCGTGTCCGGCGCCGAGGTCGGTCTCAATAGCGGCAAACTGGTTGGCCATATCGTTGGCATGATCGGCATCGTACTGTTTGCCGCCGGAGCCGGCCAGTTCCTCGTCCATCCAGGCGATGAAGCGGATGGTGCGCTTGGGGACGAGTCCGAGCTGCTTGATGGCCTTCACGGTTTCCATGGAGACGACGACGCCCGCGCCATCGTCGATCGCGCCGGTGCCGAGGTCCCATGAATCGAGGTGGCCGGAGACGATGACGACCTGCTCGGGATGCTCGCTACCCTTCAGGTCGGCGATGACGTTGTATCCGGTAGCGGGCTCGAGCGTTTGCGGTGTCAAGACGAGGTGCATGCGGACGCGTCCCTGGCGGGCGAGACGGTCGACCAGCGCGGCATCTTCGGCCGCAATGCTGCCGGCGGGGACCTTGTTGACGCCATCCGCGTACTGCATCATTCCGGTGTGAGGCAGGCGATAGTCAGCACCCCCGGCGGAGCGGTTCAGCGCCGCCACCGCTCCCAGCCGCGCCGCCATCGACGCGCCAGCGACGCGATATACAACGGATTGCCCGTAGGCCGGGCCTGCCATGCCCTGCTGCGCGAGTTGCTCGTCGTAGGGATAGTTGAAGACGACGATCCTGCCCTGGACCTTCTCGCGTCCCAGCGCCTGCAACTCTTCCATGTTGCGGACGGCGATGACGTCGGCGGTGATGCCTTCGGGCGGCGTCGCGACGCTGTTGCCGAGCGCGGTCAGCACGATCTTCTGCGCCGTACCGGGCGCCATGCCGGGAAACTCGACGAGCTCGCCGGTTTCGCGTCCGCGGACCCAATGCGGCACGGTGCACTTCTCGAGCTGAACTTCCAGGCCGAGCTTGCGCATTTCGGCGGCAACGTATTCGGCGGCGGCCTGCGCTTGCGCACTTCCGGTGGGACGCGGGCCGATGTTGTCGGTCAGGTGCGCGAGCTGGTTCCAGGCGTAGTCGTCGGAGAGCGCGGCCTGCTGGAGTCGCTTCATGTCCGCCAAGTCCTGCGGCGGAAAGACGCTCTTGGACGATTGCGGTTGTCCAAACTGCGCGGCTGCGGGAAGCGTGACGACCAGCATCAAGACGAATGAGGTGAGGAGCTTGCGAAGGGGCACAGTCATCTCCAGCTTTTACCTATCTTTACACTGTTTGCATAGACTTCCGGACCGGGGAAACATAGTATCAGCAGCCCGGCTCGGGCGTTCCGCGCAGAGCGGTTTGGAAACGCCGCGGCTTGTCAACGGACATCCCCATCCTCCGCCAAAATCGGGCGGAAGGATGGGCCACCCAGATTTGGGAAACTTCTCATACTTGCATAGGAGTAAGCGCATGAATTGGAAATCGCTGGCGCAAAAGGCGATGTTCGCCGCCACGCTGGTGGCGATGCCGGCCGCAATGACGGCACAGGCCGGTGCGGCCACCGACACAAAAGACATTTTCGAAAACGTGAAATTCCGCAATCTTGGACCCGCAGTGGGCGGCGGCCGCGTGGCGGCGGTTGCCGGAATTCCGGGCAATCCAAACGTGTATTACATCGGCGCGGGCGGCGGCGGCGTGTGGAAGACCGTCGACGGCGGCCTGAGCTGGAAGGCAATCTTCGAGAAACAGCCGACGGCGTCGATCGGCGCGATCGCGTTGGCTCCCTCGAATCCGAGCATGGTCTGGGTGGGAACGGGCGAGTCGAATCCGCGCAACGACGTGATTACGGGCAAAGGCGTCTACTTCTCGCCCGACGGCGGGCAGAGTTGGAAGGCGATGGGCCTGGAGAACGCGGGCGCCATTTCGCAAATCATTATTCACCCGACGAATCCTGACATCGTGTACGTCGGCGTGCTCGGACACATCTGGGGACCGAACGCGGAGCGCGGCGTCTTCCGCACCAGCGACGGCGGCAAGACGTGGCAGAAGGTCCTGTACGTCAACGACAAGACCGGTGTCAGCGACATGGTGATGGACCCGTCGAACCCGCTGATGCTGTTCGCGGGGCTGTGGGAGTTCACGCGCTCGCCGTGGATGCTGAACAACGGCGGCGAGAATTCCGGCATTTATCGCTCCAACGACGGCGGCGCCACCTGGAAGAAGCTGACCGAGGGACTGCCGAAAGGCGTTGTCGGCCGCATCGGACTCGCCATCGCTCCCAGCAACAATAACCACGTCTATGCGCTGGTGAATGCGAAGAAGGGCGGTCTCTACGATACGACCGACCTGGGCGACCACTGGAAGCAGGTGAGCGCGGACACGCGCCTGATCTATCGCGGCTTCTATTTCACCACTCTCTATGTGTCGCCCGAGAGTGAGAACCACCTCTACTTCGAGTCGTTCAACATCCTGGAGTCGCAGGACGGCGGACGCACGGCGCAAATCATCGGACGCGGCGTACATCCGGACCATCACTCGCTGTGGATCGATCCGAAAGATTCGAGCCGCATGATCGAGGGCAACGACGGTGGCGTGTTCCTCTCGCACGATGCGGGCAAGAGCTGGCGCTTCCTCGACAACATTCCGATCGAGCAGTTCTACATGGTCGCTACCGACGGCGAGAAGCCGTACATGCTGTGCGGCGGTTTGCAGGACAACAATGGCTGGTGCGGCCCGTCGAACACACTGGCCCGCGGCGGCATCTCCGGGCTGGAGTGGTTCACGGCCACCGGCGGCGACGGCGAGTACATCGTGCCGGCCGGGAAGAAGTCGGACCTGATCTATGCCAGCTCGCAGAACGGCTCGATCCAACGCCTGAACTACAAGAACGGAATGTCGCAAGGCATTAAGCCGTACCTGCACGGGGTGGAAGACCTGGCGCCGGCGGATTTGAAGTACCGCTTCAACTGGACGAGCCCGATTGCGGTTTCGCCAACCGACCCGAAGACGGTCTTTATCGGCGGTAGCGTTCTGTTCAAGTCCACCGATGCGGGCAAGAACTGGACCCCGATTTCGGGCGACCTGACCCGCAACGACAAGAGCAAACAGCAGTCGAGCGGCGGACTGGTCGAGCTTGACCTGAGCGGCGCGGAGACCTTCGGCACGATTTTGTCGCTGGCAATCTACGCGCCGGACGAGAAGGTGATCTGGGTCGGCACCGACGATGGCCTGGTGCAGGTGACCAGGGACGGCGGCAAGGCCTGGGCAAACGTCACTCCGAAGGGCATTCCGGAGTGGGGACGCCTGCAGCAGATCGAAGTCTCGCCGTTCTCGGCGGACACGGCCTACGCCGCGTTCGATTATCACGAAGTCGATAACAACAAGCCGTACGTCTTTAGAACCCACGACGGCGGCAAGTCGTGGACAGCGATCAACAAGGGCCTGCCAGAGAACGACCCGGCGCGCGTGGTCCGCGAGAACCCGAACAAGCGGGGCATGCTGGTGCTCGGCACCGATACCGGCCTGTTCTACTCCACCAACGACGGCGACACCTGGACGGCCCTGAAGAGCAACTTCCCGACCGTTCCGATCTACGACCTGAAGTACGAGAAGGATACCCACGACCTGCTGGTAGCCACCCACGGGCGCGGTTTGTTCATCCTGGACGACATCACGCCGGTGGAAGAGTACTCGGCGGAAGTCGCCAAGAAGGACTTCCAACTGTTCCCCATGCTGCAGCCGGTGAAGTGGCATATGTGGAACCGGCGCGGCGCCAGCCTGGGCGACTTCAGCACCCCGAACCCACCCAGCGGCGCGGTTTTCACCTACTACCTGAGCAAGGACCTAGAACCTGAGGGCGGCGCGCAACGTGGTCCCGGCGGTCCGGGCGCGGCGGCGTTTGGTGGAGGCGGTGGCGGCGGTGGCGGACGCGGCGGCCAGGGTGGCCCCGGTGGGGCGGCCGGACGCACGCCGGTGAAGATCCAGATCTTCGACAGCGCCGGCCAGTTGGTCCGCACCATGTATGGTCCGGCCAAGAAGGGCATCAATCGCGCGGAGTGGAACCTGCGCTATAACGACGCCGTCCGCCTGCAACTCACGGCGCCTCGCGAGGGCGAGAGCGAATTTGCGGCGTTCTTCGGCGGCGGCCCGCAGGCGATCCCCGGCTCCTACAAGGTGACGGTGACCGTCAACGGCAAGGACGCGCAGACCGCGACGTTTGAGCTGAAGCCCGACCCACGCTTCCCGTACGACGAAGCGGAGGCGAAGGCGCAGTTGAAGGCGGCGCTCGAGTTGCGCGGCTGGGTCTCGGCATTCCGCGAGGCGCTGAACCGCGCGGAAATGCTCAAGACGCAGCTCGCGACTTTACAGCGCGTGCTCGCTCCGGAAGCGGACGAAGACGGCGCAACGGCGCAGAACGCGGCCTTCCGGCCGGTCATCCAGCAGGCACGCGAGTTGTCGCGCAAGCTGACCGGGATGCAGGAGAAGGTCTACAACATCGAGTTACGCGATGATGCGGCAGGCCGGTTGCACGCGCTGGGACGCTTCAACGACAAGCTGGACGGCGCCTATCGCGCGGTATCGGGTGGATTCAACCAAGCACCCTCGCCGATGGTGATGGAGGAGGTCGCGCAGGTGAAAGCGGAACTCGACAAATACCTCGAGGAGTTCAACGCCATGCTGAAGACCGATATCCCGAACTTCAACAAGGTGGCCTCCGAGAAGGGCGCGACCACGCTGTTCGCCGGCAACCCGATCGAAATCAAGTCGGGAACGGGCGAAGCCAGCGGCGCCGCCACCACCAGCACGCCGGACGAAGAGGACAACGAGTAGCCTTTAGACACTGCGTGTACTGCAAGGGCTGATCGGAGACGATCGGCCCTTTTTGTGTTCCGTATCCCGTATTCCGCCGGAACGACGCCGAACTACGGAATACGAAATACGCGGAACTGCTTCGCTTGTAGGAGCCGGTAACGCGCAAGCACAATACATAGATCCTTCGTTGCGCTCAGGATGACAGCCCTGCAGGACGCGGTATAGTGATGGGCTTCGCGGAGGCCCATCGTGCGACTCGCGGTTGCGGCATTCGTACTGCTCTCGTCGTTATTCACGTTCTCGTCGCCCACGCCCCCATCTCTGGCGCTGAAGTCGGGCTGGCAGATTCAATCGTCGTGCAAGGTCGCCGACAAGGGCGAGGTCATCTCCACCCTGCAATTCCAGCCCCAGGATTGGTACAAGGCCACGGTTCCCGGCGGCGTGCTGGCGAACCTAGTGATGGACAAGGTCTATCCCGAACCTTACTACGGGATGAACCTGCGGCAGATTCCAGGGGTAAACCCGATCGGCACGATGTTCGCGAACCAGCCGATGCCGGACGACAGCCCGTTCAAGTGCTCGTGGTGGTACCGGGTGGAGTTCGATATTGACACCCACCCAAGCAAAACCAGCTTGGGTGGGCCACCCGAACAAAAGTGGCTACACTTCGACGGCATCAACTACCGGGCAAACATTTGGATCAACGGGAAACAGATTGCCGGCGCGAATGACGCGGTCGGCACGTGGCGGGCGTTCGAGTACAACGTCACCGACGCGTTGGTGAAAGGCAAGAACGTGCTAGCGGTTGAGTTGTCGGCACCGACGGAGACAGACCTTGGATTCAATTGGGTGGACTGGAGTCCCGCGCCGCCGGACAAAAACATGGGGTTATGGCGCGACGTGTGGCTGAGCTTCAGCGGGCCGGTAGCGGTGCGGAACGCGCAGGTGATTAGCGATTTGAGCGTGCCGGACATGGATGCGGCCAAGCTGACCGTCACCGCGGAATTGCGCAATCCGGGCACTCATTTGGTGAAGGGAAGCGCATGGGTTGCGATCGAAACGATCAAGCTCTCGCAGCCGGTGGAACTAGCGCCGGGCGAGACACGCATCGTTACTTTTTCGCCGGAGCGGTATCCACAACTTGTGTTGAAGAAGCCGCGGGTGTGGTGGCCGGCGCCGCTGGGAGCGCAGAACCTGTACCGCGCTTCCGTGAGCTTCGAGCAGGGCGGGCGCACGTCGGATTCGCAAACCGTCACCTTCGGCATCCGCAAGATCACCAGCGAACTGAACGACAAGGGCTACCGGCAGTTCAAGATCAACGGACGTAACATCCTGATCCGCGGCGGGGGTTGGGCGCCCGACATGCTGCTCATGGCGAGCGACGAGCGCATCGAGCAGGAACTGCGCTACGTCCGGCACCTGAACCTGAACACGGTGCGGCTCGAGGGCAAAATCGAGACCGACCACTTCTTCGAGACCGCCGACCGGATGGGCATCCTGGTGATGGCGGGATGGTGCTGCTGCGATATCTGGGAACAGTGGCCGAAGTGGACGGACGAATCGCGCACCGTGGCCAATGAGTCGCTGCGCACGCAGATCCTGCGTCTGCGCAACCATCCCAGCATCCTCATGTGGCTGAACGGAAGCGACAATCCGCCTCCGCCGGATGTGGAGAGCGGATACCTGGCAATCGAGAAAGAACTGAACTGGCCGAACCCGATTATTTCGTCGGCAACGGCAAAGCCGACGACGGTGCGCGGCGCCAGCGG
>Ga0097691_1001282_pt1 | contig 18924 bp, 15 predicted proteins | sample NGESurdeep072012_8_FD_72858 | JGI IMG/M metagenome (GOLD analysis project Ga0097691, IMG submission 72858) | Arctic peat soil microbial communities from Barrow, Alaska - NGEE Surface sample 210-1 deep-072012 | ecosystem: Environmental > Terrestrial > Soil > Wetlands > Peat ... | reverse complement strand
ATCGCGATCGCGTGTTCAAATTGCGCGCGCTGCACGCCGACATCGATCGCCTGGGCCTGAGTGCTCTTCAATTGCGTCTCGGCCTGCACCACGTCGACGCGCGCCGCCACGCCGGCGTTATAGCGGTTACGCGTAAGATCAAGCGACTTCTGGTACGCGGCCACCGACGTATCGAGCAATTGCTGCCGCGAATCGAGCACGCGCAATTGGAAATAATTGATGGCGAGTTGCGACTGCGCAAGCAGCCGCGCATTGGCGACGTTGGCGGCGCTCGCCTGCGCGTTGGCAACGTCGCCTTCGATAGTGCGCCGCACGCTGCCCCACAGATCGGGCGCCCACGAAGCCGTGAGCGGAAGATTGAAAACGTTGACAGGAGCAGTGGTGTTCGTTGCCGCTCCGGCGACATTCGGCGCGCGGCTGCGCGTGGCGGTCGCAGCGATTCCGAGTGTCGGCCACAAACCCGCGCGCGCCTGTTCAACAACCGCTTCGGCCTGCCGCAGGCGCGCTTCCGCCACTCGCACGTTCTCGTTCGACACGTTGACCTGGTCGACGAGCGCATTCAGTTTGGCGTCGTCGAAAATCTCCCACCACTTGCCGCGGCCCACCGCATCGCTCGGCTGCGCGGGTTTCCAGTCCCCCGCTTCCTTGAACGCGGCGGCCGTTGGCGCCGGCGGGCGCACGTAGTTCGGTCCGACCATGCAGCCTACGAGCAGCGCCAGCGCGGCCGCAGCTACGAGCCCGCGCGCAACCATACGGATCAAGTTCATCTCGTCTCCAATGCAACTCTGCGTGTCCTGCGGGCCCATACGCGCTGGCACCATAGGCGGAAATGGTCCAGATACAGATAGACCACCGGCGTCGTATAAAGCGTCAGCAACTGGCTGAGCAGCAGCCCGCCGATGATCGAAATGCCCAGCGGGAAACGCAACTCGGCGCCGGTACCGCTCTCCACCGCCAGCGGCAGCGCGCCGAACAAGGCGGCCAGCGTCGTCATCATGATCGGCCGGAAACGCAACAAACAGGCCTGCACGATCGCGTCGCTTGCGGACAGGCCCTGGTGCCGCTCCGCCTCCAGCGCGAAGTCGATCATCATGATCGCGTTCTTCTTGACGATACCCATCAGCAGGATGATGCCGATCAGGCCGATCACCGACAGATCCTGTCCGAACAGCATCAGCGCCAGAATGGCGCCGACACCCGCCGACGGCAGCGTCGAGAGAATGGTGATCGGATGAATGTAGCTTTCGTAGAGCACGCCGAGCACGATGTAGATCGTGACGAGCGCGGCAAGGATCAGCCACGGCTGCCCCGCCAGCGATTTCGAGAACTCGGCCGCATCGCCTGCAAACAGGCCGACGATGCTGCCGGGCATGCCGATGCGCGTTTCGATTGACTTGACGGCATCGACGGCGTCGCCGAGCGCAGCACCGGGCGCGAGATTGAAGCTGAGCGACACGGATGGGAATTGCGCCTGGTGCGAAATCGCCAGCGGGGCTGTGGTGCGCGTCAGGGTCGCCACCGCCGACAGCGGCACCTGCGCGCCGAGCGCGCCGGGCAGATAGAGTTTTGAAAGGATCGACGGATCGCGCTGATAGACCGGCATGGCTTCCAGCACCACCCGATATTGGTTGGCCTGGCCGTAAATGGTCGAAATCTGCCGCTGCGCGAAGGCGTCGTTCAGGGTGTCGTTGACGCCCTGGATACTGACGCCGAGCTGGCCTGCGCGCTGGCGATTGACGTCGAGCGACGCGCGCAACCCGCCGTCCTGGGCTTCCGAGGAGACGTCGCGGAACAGGGGATCGCGGCGCAGTTCGGCAACCAGATTGTTGGCCCACAGCGACACCAGCGCGGAGTCGGTGCCGGTCAGCGTGTACTGATATTGCGAGCGGCTGGACTGGGTTGAGATCTGCACGTCCTGCACTGGCTGGAAATAGATCGTCATGCCCGGGATCGACGCCGTCAGCTGCTTCAGGCGCGCGACCACGGCGGAAACGTCGTCGCGACGTTCCCCGCGCGGTTTCAGCGTCATCACCAGACGGCCGACATTGGTCGTCGGGTTGACCGACCCCGCGCCGATCACGGAGACGACGCCGACCACATCCGGGTCGGCCCTGATCGCGTCCGCAGCCTTGGTCTGCCGGCTTTGCATTTCCGCAAAGGAAACGTCGGCACCGGCCTGGGTCACCGCTGTGATCGATGCGGTGTCCTGCAAAGGCAGGAAGCCTTTCGGCGCCACGACATACAGGATCAGCGTCGCGGCGAGCGTCGCCAGGGTGACCATCATCGTCGCGCGCTGACGCTCGAGCACCCACAACAGCGTGCGATGATAGAAATCGACCATGCGGTCGATGCCGCGGCTGACCGCGGCAAGCCCGGGGACCGCAAATTCCTCGCCGACGTGCTTCAGAAGCCGCGAGCACATCATCGGCGTCAGCGTCAGCGATACGATCGCCGATGTCACGACCGCGATCGTCAATGTCAGCGCGAATTCGCGGAACATGCGTCCGACCAGTCCCGACATGAACAACAGCGGGATTAAAACGGCGATCAATGACACCGTCAGCGAAATCACCGTAAAGCCGATTTCGCTGGCGCCCCTGAGCGACGCCTCCATCGCGGTTTCGCCGTTCTCCATGTGGCGGACGATGTTCTCGATCATCACGATCGCGTCGTCGATCACGAAGCCGGTGCCGATCGTCAACGCCATCAGCGACAAATTATCGAGGCTGAACCCCGAGAAATACATGATGCCGAAGCTGGTGATCAGCGACAGCGGCAGCGCCACGCCGGCGATCAGCGTCGCGCGCAGGGAACGAAGGAACAGCAGCACCACGAGGGTGACCAGCACCACGCTCAGAACCAGCGTGAACTGCACGTCATGCACGGATGCGCGAATGGTGACCGTGCGGTCGCTGACCACGGTCAGGTTCACGCCGGCCGGGATCGCGCGCTGCACTTTTGGAATTTCTGCGCGGATTTGTTGGACGACTTCGATAACGTTGGCGCCGGGTTGCCTCTGGATATCGATGACGACAGCCGGCGTGCCCTGGTACCAGCCGCCGGTACGGTCGTTCTCCAGGCCATCGACGATGACAGCGACGTCGCCGATGGTGACCGGTGCGCCGTTGCGGTAGGCGATGATGATGGGCCTGTAGGCATCGGCCGCCGCGATCTGATCGTTGGCGGCAATGGTGTAGGCCTGTTGCGCGCCGTCGAGCGATCCTTTGGGTCCGGAAACGTTGGCGCCCGCGATCGCGCTGCGCAGATCCTCCATCGCGATGCCATAGGCGGCTAACCGCGCAAGATCGGCCTGGACCCGCACCGCCGGCTTGAGACCGCCCAGCACCGAGACGCGTCCCACCCCGGAAATCTGGCTGAGGCGTTGGGCGAGAATGGTATCGGCGAGATCGCTCATGGCGCGCAGCGAGATCGTCTCCGACGTCAGCGCCAGCGTCAGAACCGGCGCATCCGCGGGATTCACCTTGGCGTAGGTCGGCGGATACGGCAGGTTTTTCGGCAGGACTCCCGCGGCGGCGTTGATCGCAGCCTGCACATCCTGGGTAGCGCCATCGATGTCGCGGTTGAGATCGAACTGCAGGGAAATCTGGCTCACGCCGAATGAACTGGTCGACGTCATCGACGACAGCGACGGAATCTGCCCGAGCTGACGCTCGAGCGGTGCTGTTATCAGCGAGGCGATCACGTCGGGGCTGGCACCCGGCAACTGCGTCGTCACCTGCACCGTCGGGAAATCGACCTGCGGCAGCGCCGATACCGGCAGCGCCCAGTAGCCGAGCGCGCCACCGATCAGCAGCGCGACCCCCAATAGCGAGGTCGCAATCGGCCGGCGGATGAATGGTTCAGAGACGCTCATGGCTGCGGGCTCATGGCTGCGAAGTTGTTCAAGCGGATAATTCAGGGGTCATGGCTGCGACTTCGCTCCGCTGCCCGACGGCTCGCTCCCTTGCGCGGGCCCGGTTTGACCCTTTTGATCGCCCTCGCCTTTCTTGCCGCGGCGCTCGCCTTGTCCGTTCTTGCCTTGAGCGTCCTTGCCCTGTGCGCCCTTGCTGCCCTTCTTGCGCGGCGCGAGATCGGCCGTCGGCGTCTGCTCTTCCTTGCCGACGATGACTTTCGCGCCGTCGGACAGGTTGGCAAAGCCGGTCGTCACCACGCGGTCGGAGGGCGACAATCCGCTCGCGACCACCGCGTCGGTTTCGTTCTGCTGCGTCACCACGACCGGTTTGGCCGTTACGATATCGCCGTCGCCGATGACATAGCTGAAGGTCCCCGCAGGACCGCGCTGGACTGCGGAGGTCGGTACGACCAACGCCTGCGAGAGGGTGTCGACCTTGAGCCGCACATTGACGAATTGCCCGGGCCATAGCTGGAAACTGGCGTTGGGAAATTCGGCCTTGAGCTTGAGCGTTCCGGTGGTCGGATCGACCTGATTATCGATGCCTTTGAGCGTGCCGCTGTCGACAACCGTAATCCCGTCATTGCCGAAAACATCGACGGCCAGCGCCCCCTTGGCGGAGGCGGCATTGACCCGCACGATCTGCTGCTGCGGAAGACTGAACTGCACCGCGATCGGCTGCAGCTGGGTGATGATGACGAGACCGGTTACATCAGAGGCGTGGATGATGTTGCCTTGATCGACCTGACGCAGGCCGGCCCGGCCCGACAGTGGCGCAATGATCTTGGTATAGCCGAGCATGGCCTGCGCGTTGTCGATCGCCGCCTGATCCGAATTCACCAGCGCCTCCTGCTGGGCGACCACGGCGCGTTGCGTATCAGCCTGTTGCTTGGAGCCGGCGTTGGAAGCGGCCAATTGCTGATAGCGCGTCAGGTCGAGACGCGTGTTTGCCAGCTGCGCTTCATCCTGCGCCTTCTTGGCGACGGCCTGATCGAACTGCGCCTTGTAAATCACGGGATCGATCTCGCCGAGAACATCGCCCTTCTTGACGTCCTGTCCTTCGGTGAAATTGACCGCGATCAGTTTACCGTCGACCTGGGAGCGCACGATCACGTTGTTCAGCGCGCGAACCGCGCCGACGCCATCGAGATAGACCGGCACGTCCTGGATGCGCGGCGTCGCCGCCAGCACGGGCACGGGCAGATCGGGACGCGCCCGGTTCGCCGCCTGCTTCTGCTGCAGCGACGTCCAGGCGATGTAGCCGAGGCCGCCGAGGATCAGCAGGGTGACGGTGATCGAAACGGTTCGGCGGCGCGCGCGCGAAGCGACGCGGGCAACGCGTTCGCCGGCTGCGTCGGCGGTTTCGTTCAATTCCGGCTTAAAGAGCATCGACCGGCCTCTCCATCCTCGGCTCCCAGCCGCCCCCCAGCGCCTGGTACAGGCTGACGATCGCGAGCAGCCGGGCAAGCTGCGCTTGCGCCAGCGAATCTTCCGCCTGAAACAGCGTCAATTGCGTATTTAGCACAGTTACGATGTCCGCAGTCCCGGCGCGAAGCTGCTGCTCGGACAATTGAAAGGCCCGCCGCGAGGCTGCCACCACCTCTCGCTGCAGCCGCAGCTTCACGGTGGTTTGCTTGATCGAAACCAGCGCGTTGTCGACATCGGCAAACGCCGAGACCACCGTCTTGCGGTAGGTCTGCAGCAATTCATCCTGCCTGGCCCTGGTAAATTCAAAATTGCCGAGAATCTTTCCGCCGTCGAAGATCGGCTGCGTCAGGCTGCCGACAACGTTGAAGAACGCGGCGTGGGGCTGGAACAGCGACACCAGCGCCGAGCTTTGGTAGCCGCCCTGCCCGGTCAATTGGATGCTTGGAAAAAACTGCGCGCGGGCGTTGCCGACATTGGCGGTGGCGGAAGCGAGCTGCGCCTCCTGACGTCTGATATCCGGGCGCTGCGTCAGCAGTTCCGACGGCAAGCCCGGCGTGACACGCGGTGAGGAAATCTGATTCATCGAACCGCCGGTGACATGCACGCTTTCCGGCGGCCGTGACACCAGCGTTGCCAGCGCGTTGATGTTCTGCGCCAGGGATTGACGCAGCGGCGGAACGGCGGCGCGTTGATTGGCGAGAACGGCTTCCTGTTGCGCAACGTCGAGGTCATTCCCCGTTCCGGCCGTCAGCCGTTGCTTGATGGCCTCGAGGATGCGCGTCGCGCTGGCGATATTGCGCTCGGCCACACGAATCCGGTCCTGGGCGGCAAGCACCTGAAAATAGGCATCGGCGACGCTGGTGAGGGTGGTAAGCGCCACCACATCGCGATCGAAACGGTTGGCGACGGCGGTTTGCTCCGCCGCCTGCGTGGCATCGCGGTTCTTGCCCCAGAAATCGAGTTCATAGCTGGCGCTGAGCGAGGCTGAATAGTTGACTGTTTCTCGCCCGCCATTGGTCAGTCCGCTGGCGCTCGAAGCGGATGTCCGGGAATAGGTCTCCTGACCTGTGCCGCTGAGGCTCGGTAGCAGCGCCGCGCCTGCCATTCGCGCCTGCGCGTCGGCCTGGATAAAGCGTGCAGTGGCCGCGGCGATGTCCAGATTGACTTTCTGGGCTTCCTCCATCAGTTCAGTCAATTCCGGCGAGCGGAATCCGCGCCACCAGTCCAGCGTCGGCGGCGCGTCCGGGTCGGTCAATCTCGCGGCTTTGTATCCATCCGGAATGTCGAGGGCCGGATCGGGCAGGTCCTTGGTCAGAATGCAGCCGGCAGAACTGGCGACAATGCAAAGTACCGCAAGCCATCGCGCCGCACGATCCAGGCAAGGGATGGCCGCAGGAGGGCCGTCGACGGCAACACCTGGGGATCTCTGTCTCACAACAGCCCTCCGTCGGGCAAAATGCCCGGCATCTGACGCTGCGAGAACCGCCAGACCGATTCGCGGATGACGTTTGTGGGGACTGCCTGCAAGACGTTCACCGGGGTGATGCTTCCTCTGGAACCTGATTGCGATACTAGCCGGGGGATCATGGCGCGGACAGTCCTGTTCGCCCTCTGTCCCCGCGTTGTCGTTGAATTGAGGACGCTCACTGACGTCTGGAACCGGAGAGTTTTCCATGTTCCATCGGGCTTTTTACAGATTGTCGCGATCCGGCGGGGCAGCAGTCTTACCAATATTTCATGTTGCTGCAGGCTAATCCGCGATTCGAGGTCGCCGCTTCCACACGCCACCGAACCCCGCTGAAACTTCGGGAGCAACGCACCGTATCTCGCGCATCAACGGATGGGGGCTGGAATGCGCGTCGCGGTTATCGGAACGGGAATTGCCGGCAACGCCGCGGCGATACCACCTTGGCGACCGGCAAACGCCGCGATTATACTGGTCCGGCGTTGCCCGCCCACGGAGGAGCGCTCTGGTCCAGTGAAGGTCGAAACCAGATCGACCGCTCACGCGGAGCTTGGACACAGAGCGGCGTCAGTTGATGGATCTGCCCATGCCGGACTTGATCCCGGTAACCCCGGACAATGTTGAGACGGTGCTTTCAGACCTGCCCCGTGTCGCTCGGTTGGCGCTTGGCTTCGCCTCAAAGCTGCGGCGCGGCACGCTTGTCGTAACCCTTCCCGACGGCCGCAGGATCAGGTTAGGCGGCATGGAGCCGGGCCCGTCGGCGGCCATGACACTTTACAATTACGGCTTTGCGTCGCGGCTGCTGAATGGCGGCGACATCGGAATTGCCGAAGCCTATCTGCACGGCGAGTGGGACACCCCGGACCTGACGCAGTTTCTCTATCTCTTCTGCATCAATCACGACCTCATTCAGGCGATGCTCGGCGACAAGCCGCTGATGCGCTTTGCCCAGATCGTCCGGCACTGGTTCAACCGCAATACCAGGCGGCAGGCGCGCCGCAATATCTATGCGCATTACGATATCGGCAACGCGTTTTATTCGGCCTGGCTCGATCCGGGTATGACCTACTCCTCGGCGTTGTTTGAGGATCACACCCCGGACCTGACAGCCGCGCAAAACAACAAGTACCGCAGACTCGCCGAAGCCATCGATCTGCAGCCCGGCCAGAAATTGCTGGAGATCGGATGCGGATGGGGCGGCTTTGCGGAATATGCCGCCAAAACCTATGGCGCAAAGGTGGTCGGCCTCACCATCAGCAAGGAGCAGTACGACTTTGCGCAACGGCGGATTCAGGACGCCAGCCTTGGCGATCAGGTCGAGATCCGGCTCAAGGACTATCGCGACGAGCGCGACCGGTACGATCGGATCGCGTCGATCGAAATGATCGAGGCGGTCGGCGAGCAGTTTTGGCCCAAATATTTTTCGCAGTTGCGCGACCGGCTGTTGCCCGGCGGCCTCGCCGGCATTCAGGCCATTACCATTCAGGCCATTACCATTCAGGACAGCCTGTTCCAGACCTACCGCCGCGAAGTCGATTTCATCCAGCGTTACGTTTTTCCCGGCGGAATGCTGCCCTCGCCGCAAGTGTTGAAATCGCTGGGCGAGCGGTTCGGCGTTCCCGTCATTCGCGAACGCATTTTCGGGCAAGATTATGCCAAGACACTCGCGACCTGGCGAAATAATTTCCGCGCGGCCTGGCCGAACCTGATGCCGCTCGGCTTCGACGACCGGTTCCGGCGGCTGTGGGAATATTACCTCGCTTATTGCGAGGCCGGATTCCTGTCGGGAAATATCGACGTCCGCCAGGTGGTGTTCGCGAAGTCGAAGTAGTTTGCACCGCAAGAACTGCGCGCAAAACGCTTCCACTTTTGCTGATCGCGCTCTAGGGTCGTTGCCAGATTTGGCAACAGACCGGCAAGATTTCCCGCATATGAACATCAACAACGACGTCGTCGAAGCGATTGGCCGCACGCCCCTCATCAGACTGAAACGTGCTTCGAAGGAAACCGGTTGCAGCATTCTCGGCAAGGCCGAGTTCATGAATCCCGGCCAGTCGGTGAAGGATCGCGCGGCGCTGTTCATCATTCGCGATGCGATCAAGCGCGGCACGCTGCAGCCGGGCGGCGCGGTGGTCGAAGGCACCGCCGGCAATACCGGAATTGGGCTGGCGCTGGTCGCCAATGCGCTTGGTTTCCGCACCGTGATCGTGATTCCGAATACGCAGAGTCAGGAAAAGAAGGACATGCTGCGGCTATGCGGCGCCGAACTGATCGAAGTGCCCGCGGTGCCCTACGCCAATCCAAACAACTACGTGAAACTGTCGGGGCGTCTTGCGGAGCAGCTTGCGAAAACCGAGGCCAATGGCGCGATCTGGGCCAACCAGTTCGACAATGTCGCCAACCGCCAGGCGCATGTTGAGACCACGGCGCCGGAAATCTGGGAACAGACCGGCGGCAAGGTCGACGGCTTCGTGGCGTCCGTCGGCTCAGGCGGCACGCTGGCCGGGGTCTCGATCGGCCTGAAGAAGCTCAATCCGAAAATTCGCATCGTGCTCGCCGATCCCATGGGCTCGGCGCTCTACAATTACTACAAGAACGGCGTTCTCAAGTCGGAGGGATCATCGATCACCGAAGGCATCGGTCAGGGCCGCGTCACCGCCAATCTCGAAGGCGCTGCCATCGACGACGCCTATCAGATAAGTGATGAGGAAGCGGTCCCGATCATCTTCGACCTGCTCGAACATGAGGGGCTTTGTCTCGGCGGCTCGACCGGCATCAACGTTGCCGGCGCCATTCGTCTGGCGCGGGCGCTTGGACCGGGCCACACCATCGTGACGGTGCTGTGCGATTACGGGACGCGCTACCAGTCCAAACTGTTCAACCCGGATTTCATGCGCTCCAAGCACCTGCCGGTGCCGGCATGGCTCGAGCAGCGCAGCACGATCAGCGTGCCGTTTGAGAAAGTTTAGTTACGGACTGTCATTGCGAGGAGCAACTTGCGACGAAGCAATCCAGCGCCACTACAACATTTGCAGTATTGCTCCGCTTCGCTCGCAATGACAGCGCAGCGACCAGCTATCACCGCAAAATCTGACTGAGGAACAGCTTGGTCCGCGCGTGCTGCGGATTGGCGAAGAAATTCGCCGGCGTGTTCGCCTCGATGATCTGCCCGGCGTCCATGAACACGATGCGGTTGGCCACTTCCCTGGCAAATCCCATTTCATGGGTGACGACGAGCATGGTCATGCCCTCATTGGCGAGGTCAACCATGGTGTCGAGCACTTCCTTGACCATTTCGGGATCCAGCGCCGAGGTCGGCTCGTCGAACAGCATGACCTTCGGGCTCATGGTCAGCGCGCGCGCGATCGCCACGCGCTGTTGCTGACCGCCCGACATCTGGCCCGGAAATTTATTCGCCTGATGCGGAATCTTCACACGCTCCAGATATTTCATCGCCGCCGCTTCGGCATCCTTCTTCGGGATATTGCGCACCCAGATCGGCGCCAGCGTGCAGTTCTCCAGCACAGTCAGGTGCGGAAACAGATTGAAGCTCTGGAACACCATGCCTACTTCGCGCCGGACTTCATCGACGCGCCGCAAATTTGGTCCGAGTTCAATGCCGTCGACGACAATCTGACCTTCCTGAAATTCCTCGAGCGCGTTGATGCAGCGGATCAGCGTCGATTTGCCCGAGCCCGAAGGACCGCAGATCACGATGCGTTCGCTTTTGGCGACATCGAGATTGATGTCACGCAGCACATGAAAATCGCCATACCACTTGTTGAGGCCGTTGATGTTGACAATCGAGCTCGCGGTCATGGTCATGGTCATTTTACTCAACTACGCCGGTGGGCGTTCAGCCTGTTCTCGACGAACAGTGAATAGCGCGACATTCCAAAACAGAAGATGAAATAGACCAGTCCGGTGAAGGCAAACCCGGTAAACAACGTCGTCGGGGTAGCCCAGACCGGATCGGAGAACGAAGCCCGCAACTGCCCGAGCAAATCGAATATCGAGACGATCGAGACCAGCGAGGTGTCCTTGAACAATGCGATGAAACTGTTGACGAGGCCGGGAATGACGTGGCGCAAGGCCTGCGGCATCACGATCAGCCCTGTCGTCTTCCCCCAGGACAGGCCCAGCGCGCTCGCAGCCTCGCCCTGCCCGCGCGGGATCGCCTGCAGGCCGCCTCTGATAACCTCGGCATTGTAGGCGCCGGCAAACAGCGCAATACCGATCAGGACGCGCACCAGCCCGTCTATTGTGAAGCCTGCCGGAACGAACAGCGGCAGCATGTAGGTTGCGAAAAACAGCACGGTGATGAGCGGAACGCCGCGCCAGAATTCGATGAACAAAACCGAGAAAATCCGGATCAACGGTATCGTCGAGCGGCGGCCCAACGCCAATGCGATGCCGACCGGCATCGACGTGACGATGCCGGTGACCGACACCACCAGCGTCACCAGAAGGCCGCCCCACAGCCTTGTATCGACGACGGACAATCCGCCGCGGTCGAGCCCCATCGCCGATATCACGACGCCGATGCCCGCAAAAGTCGCGAGGCTGACGAAGAGCGAGCGCCATCCGGTGCGAATGCCGCCGCTCAAGACGAACAGCAGGAGGCAAACGATGGCGGCGGTAGCCGCGAAGTCGGCCCATACCGGGCGGCCGGATGCCTGAATTTGCTCGCGAAGCCAGGTCAGCGGCCAGATCAGGACGGAAACGGCGGTGCCGAGCAGGACGACAAGTTTCCCCAGCAACTTTAGCAGCGGTCCAATGACCGCCGTCGCCTCGCCCGCGCTTGTCAAGACGCGGCCGGCATCGCCGATGCTGTCCGCCATTCCTGACAAGACGCCGGCCATCCAGCTAACGCCGAAGCCACTTAAGCCGCCGCCGTGCAGCAGGAAGAACGCGACGACTGGAAATGCAACGAAGAACAGGCCGGCGCTGAGGCCCTTGGCCGGCAGCCGTGGAATCAAAAGCGGCAGCAGCAACAAAGCGGCCAGGATGAAAGTCAGATTGACCCGCCATCGCTCGGGCTCCGGATAAAACCCGTAGACGAATTGACTGAATTTCGCCTGCACGTAGGGCCAGCACGCGCCGACCGTGTGCCCCGCATTCTCGGCAAGACATGCATTCCGGTCGGCGCCGCGCCAGACTGCATCGATCAGCAGGAATTTCACCGCCGGGATGACGGTGAACCACAGCAACAGTACGCTCACGATGGTGAGCAGGATGTTGGTCGGCGAATTGAACAGGCGCGTGCGCAGGAAACCGACAAAGCCGGTGGTCTTGACCGGCGCGGTGCGCTCGGGAACGAGGTCCTGCCGGACAAAGGACGCAGCGGCTGTCTCGCTCATGCGCCGAGGCTCCGGCTGATCCGCCATCCGTAGAAGCTCATGGCCGCACTGGTCACCAGCGAAATCAGCAGATAGACGCCCATCGTGATGGCGATGATCTCAATCGCCTGTCCGGTCTGGCTGAGAGTCGTTCCGGCAAAAACCGAGAACAGGTCGGGATATCCGATCGCCACCGCCAATGATGAGTTCTTGGTGAGATTGAGATACTGGTTGGTGAGCGGCGGCAGAATGACGCGCATCGCCTGCGGCACCACGATCAGCCGCAATGTCGAACCGCGCTGTAGCCCGAGCGAAGCGCCTGCTTCCATCTGCCCCTTGTGAACCGACTGAATACCGGCGCGCACGATCTCGGCGATGAATGCCGCGGTATAAATCGACAACGCCAGCGTCAGCGCCACGAATTCCGGAATGAGGCGCGAGCCTCCGGAAAAATTGAACCCCTTGAGTTCGGGAATTTCAAACGTGACGGGCGCGCCAAACACCAGCGCGGTCACCAGCGGCAGACCGATCAGCAAGCCGACCACGTAGGGCCATACGGTGATCAGTCTGCCGCTTTCGAACAGCTGTCGGCGCGCATAACGTCCCAACAGCAATGAGGCAGCGATCGCGATCAGGACGGCGAACGCGAAAGGCTCCAGGCCGGCATTGGCGATCGGCGTCGGGATCACGAAACCGCGGTTAGAGAGAAAGAAGCTGCCGAACAGCGAGATGCTTTGCCGCGGGTTTGGCAGCGCGGCGAGCACGGCGAGATACCAGAACAGGATCTGGAACAGTAGCGGCAGATTGCGTATCAGTTCGACATAGGCGCCGGAGATTCGCGACAGCAGCCAGTTCGGCGACAGCCGGCCAAGCGCGACGATAAATCCGATCACGGTCGCGAAAAAGATGCCGATGATCGCGACCACCAGCGTGTTGATCAAGCCGACGAAAAACACGCGGGTATAAGTGTCGGATCCGGAATATGGAATCAGGTTTTGGCTGACGTCAAACCCCGCCGTGTTCGCCAGAAACCCGAAGCCGGAGGTGATCCGCTGCGACTGCAGATTGGCGCGGGCGTTGGCCACGATCTCATAGCCGATCCAGGCCAGCGCCGCGACGAACAGAATCTGAAGAACAAATCCGCCCCACCCCGCGCGGCCGCCGAGCGCGCGCCGCAATCGGGCGGCAAACTGCGGCGGTGGTGGTCGGGGCTCGACGGTCATCGCCGCGGTCGCTCGCCGCGATCAGCGGATCGGCGGCGCGTACTGAATTCCGCCCTTGTTCCAGAGCTGATTGAGCCCACGGGCAATCCCGAGCTTTGAGCCGGCGCCAACGTTACGATCGAAAGATTCGCCGTAATTGCCGACCGCCTTGATGATCCGCGACACCCAATCCTTGGTGACGCCGAGCTGTTCGCCGAGATTGCCGTCGGTACCGAATGCTCTCTTGAGCTCCGGCTTGTCCGATTTCGCCATTTCATCGACGTTCTTTTGGGTAACGCCGAGTTCTTCGGCGTCAAGCATCGCAAACAGCGTCCACTTCACGAGATCGAACCATTGATCGTCGCCGTGACGGACCATTGGGCCGAGCGGCTCTTTCGAGATCACCTCGGGAAGTACGGCGTGATCGGCCGGATTTGAAAGCTTCAGGCGCTCGGCATAGAGCTGCGAGACATCGGAGGTAAAGACGTCGCAGCGTCCGGACTCATAGGCCTTGACGGTTTCGTCTGCGGTGCCGAACGCGATCACTTCATACTTCATATTGTTGCCTTTGAAGTAGTCGGCGAGATTCTGCTCCGTCGTCGTGCCGGTCTGCACGCAAACCGATGCGCTGTTCAGCTCCAGCGCGGAATTGACCTTGAGGGATTTCTTCACCAGGAAGCCTTGACCGTCATAATAGGTCACCCCGGTAAAATTGGCGCCGAGCGAGGTGTCGCGCGAGAGAGTCCAGGTCGTATTGCGCGAGAGTACGTCGATTTCGCCGGACTGCAGTGCCGTGAAGCGATCCTTGGCTGACAACGGTACGAACTTGACCTTGGTCGGATCGTTAAAGATAGCGGCGGCAACCGCGCGACAGACATCGACGTCGAGCCCGGTCCAGTTGCCCTTGTCGTCGGGCGACGAAAAGCCCGGCAAGCCCTGGCTGACGCCGCAGGATAACATGCCGCGGTCCTTGACCGTCTTGAGCGTTTGCGCAGTGGCGGCCTGGGTCGAAAAACCGGCGGCGAGAGCAAGGATAAAAACCAGAGATACGCGTTTCATGGCAAAGCCTTTCAAGGGTCGTCCGGGAACGTTTGCTTCTCACCGCGTGCGCCGATGGGCCAACCCTTGCGATCCACCACTGCAAACGACGACCGGAAAGGCAATTTAACGCACAGTCCGGTCAAGCGATGGATCGAAGGTCGCGGCAGGCCCTCAACATGCGGCGATTGAATAGCTGCCGAGCATCACAGAACGACTGGCGGGCCGGGTCAAGGGGTTGACGGCCGTCTTCTGTGTCCTGTTATTAACAAACCCGGCCCGAACCCGCCGCCCGGCTGGTTTTCACAGGGGCGTCGCGGCTGCGGCAAGGGGTGATTTGGTGACGGCGCGCGCATGAGCTCTTCAAGGGATGACTTAGGATCGAAGCCGCGAAAGGTCGAAACCACGCTGGTGACGGCGGGACGCGACACCAAGGCGCAGAAGGGGTTCGTCAATCCCGCGGTGGTCCATGGTTCGACCGTGCTCTATCCGACCGCGGAGGATCTGCATGCCCATCGCGGCGAGTTCCAGTATGGCCGCCGCGGAACCCCGACCACCAAGGCGCTGCAGGAAGCGCTGTTGGCGCTCGAAGGCCCGCAATGCGCCGGCGTCGGTCTTGCGCCCTCCGGTCTGTCGGCGATCAGCACCACCCTGCTCGCGGTGCTGAAAGCCGGCGATCACCTGCTGGTCTGCGACAACGCCTATCGCCCGTCCCGCAATTTCTGCAACGGCATGCTGGCCCGCTACGGCGTCGAGACCACTTATTTCGATCCCTTGATCGGGGCCGGCGTCGCCGCATTGTTCAAACCGAACACCAGGGCGGTACTGGTCGAAGCGCCCGGCTCGCAATCTTTCGAAATGCCCGACATTCCGGCGATCGCCGCCGTCGCGCATGCGCGCCACGCGCTTGTGATCGACGACAACACCTGGGCGACCCCGCTGTTTCACCGCTCGCTGGATCAGGGCGTCGATATCAGCATGCAGGCCGCGACCAAATATATCGGCGGACATTCCGACATCATGTTCGGCACGATTTCTGCCAACGCCAGGGCGTGGCCGCTGATATCAGAGGCTATCCATCTGCTCGGCGTTTGCGCCGGGCCGGATGACGTGTTCCTTGCGCTGCGCGGTTTGCGCACGCTGGCGGTGCGGCTTGCGCAGCATCATCGGTCCGGGCTGGAGATGGCGCGATGGCTCGCGACGCGGCCCGAGGTTGTCAGGGTGTTGCACCCTGCTCTTGAAAGCGATCCGGGCCATGCGATCTGGAAACGGGATTTTACCGGCGCGTCCGGTCTGTTCAGTATCGTTCTAAGGCCAGCGCCGCAAGAAGCCGTCGATGCCTTGCTCGACGCCGTAGAATTATTCGGCATGGGTTATTCCTGGGGCGGCTTCGAGAGCCTTGTCATTCCATTCGACTGCGCAGGCTATCGCACTGCCACCAAATGGGCGCCGGGCGGACCAACCCTGCGGCTGCACATCGGACTGGAGAATGTCGAGGATCTCAAGGCCGATCTCGAGCGCGGGTTTGAGGCCTTCAACGCCGCATAGGGCCCGCTCCCCTCTGTGTACGCTATTGCATAAGGTGGCGACACTTCTCACGCCGAGCGGCAGCTTTGCTTTGCGTCGGGAACGGACTCGTGCTCTGCCGCAACTACCGGCTTCATTCGATCACCTCGTCGGCACGGAGCAGAAGGGTTGTCGGCACCTCGATGTCGATCGCCTTGGCAGTTCTGATGTTCACAATCGTCACGATCTTGGCCGACTGTTCGCCCGGGATGTCGCCGGGTTTTGCGCCTTTAAGAATCCTATCCACGAAAACCGCAGCACGGCGAAACATGTCGGAAAAACATCAGTCGGCCTCAGACATTGATCAGGTTCGATGTCTCCGTTGGGTCAAACACGTCATGGTGACAGCGCGCCGATCTCTTCCGGTCTACCCCTGATAAGCGGACAATTTGAGTGCCGGTCGGCCCTTCTCAAAAGTGCCATAGGGTCAAAAGCGCCGTTTTGACCGTCGGCCGCTCACGTCTAACCCCATAAACATTCTCAGTGTGCGTCGGCATTTCTCAAAGGTGCCAATGGCGGACGCGACCAACCACACACGACCAACGCATTTCAATCAAGTTGGCGTGAGAGAGCGGTTTTTTGTAAATTCTTTGAACCTCCGACATCGAGGGCCCGACGCATTGTCAGGGCTGACATTTGGAGGTTGCTATGAATGCCATTTCAAACGTTTCCATGCGCGCCATTCCGGGGACCCACACCGACATCAGCGCGCTTAAGACGATCGCGCTATTCTGCGGCGTTGGCCTGTTCGTCTCGCTGCTGTTTGCTACCTATGGCTTGGATATGAGTGTCGGATTTTTCTGACTGCAATCGCTGATCATCGCCTGGATGATGCCTGCCGAGCCCTCAGGTCCTCTCGCTTTGGACTTGACACGAAACCCCGGCATCGTCCGGGGTTTTTTGTTGGCTTGGCCGATTTCAAAATAGCCCGGTGCCCAAAGACCGAACGTCAGTTTCGGGGTCATTTTCGGACTTCGACGCGCGTCCGGAATGTTCGCTTTTTGCCTCAATGAACTGACATCATCAGCCTGAAGCACACAAGCGGACATCTTCACAGCGAGCGGCACGTTCTTTGTACCGAAGTTGTCAGGCAATCCGCGGGGGTTCGGCGTCGAGATCCGCAGTTGCCATAATTTGTGGGATTGCCGCTGCCTCTCGGCGGTCGCTTTCAGCCTAGGTGTGCCGCTAAATCGTCACTTTAACGGCGAATTACAGTCAAAGCGGCAGGACCAAATATATGGGAGGTGTTTCGTATCGAGGAGTCGGTAAATTGGCATATCAGATTGTCGCGGTAAGAGAGAACGAGACAGTAAGATGCGAGCGGATCAGCGTGCTGATTGCGATTGCCAAGGCGCGCGTTTGGACCAACGAGGGATGGCAAGTTGTCATTACGGATGACGAGGGAAGAACGTTAGAGCCCGCTGAATTTGACAAGCTGCTAGCGGCGTAGTCTCAACCGGCGATTTCGGACCCACCAGGCCTGACGCTTGAGCCATTGCTACCGTAGGCTTGAAGAGCCGCGGGCATTCCAGTTGCTCCACGAAACGCTGGCGAGAGTTTGGTGGTCGGTCGTGAGAGGACGACGGGTTTGTCTCTCATATGCCGCGATGATCTGTTCGGAATCCCTGATCTTCCGTTTTAGCTCGGCTACGGTCTTTTGCGTTTGGTCGATCGTTTTTGAGCCGGCAATCTTGCCAAAGGTAAATTTGGCAGTTTCGAAATGTTTCAAGGCCTCACAGTGTTTTCTGATCTGCGCCCGATGCCACGCAATCTTGCTGTTACTGTCTGCAGCCATGTGGTTCTCCTGAAGTCTGGGCTTAAGCTTATCCGATTCGCTAAAGTAGGGTACGAGTTCCCCCCGAAAGGGGATGCCTTTGCCGTTTGAAACTGCGGGTTCAGTGCAACATTTGTTCAAACGCGAGAAGACTTTATGTCCGAAATGCGTCAATCGCGCCGCTCTGATCGAACCGGAAACCAAACTCGGCGGCATTGTGGAAGTTGACGAAACATTCGTCGGCGGCAAGGCAAAGAACCGGCATTGGCACAAGCGCGATGGAAAGCCGGGTCCGACCGCTTCTACGGCGGACAGGTCGGCTGATTGCCCGACGGGCAAATCAGTGAATTGGCTGTCCAGTCCCATTTGCAAAAATATTTCCGTTTTCGCCTGACCCAAATCAAATCTATAACTCCCGCCGTCCCGTCCCTCACGAGGGGCGTATCGCGATCGTCACGGACGCGGGGTGGGATGCGGTGGACGCGGCAGCGTTGGGCGCGCAGACGTGATTGCAGGGCGGGTTTCCCGTGAGCAGTTAACGGCGCGCTGACGAACGGCGCTGTTCCGCCTTCGCCAAAACTTCGGCGGACGGCACAATGCCCGTCGAAGCCTTTGGCGTAGACGGGTCGCGGACGGCGAAGTCGTGTGGTCCTGACGCCTCGACGCCGGCGTCAACTCCGCGGAGGCATGTCGGCCCGACCGGGTTTTGACACGCCATATCCGCTGACGACGGTGACAAGAAAGCCCGATCACCGGGGAGAGCGCGAAATAAGCCGTTAAAACCATTGCGTGCGGGAACGCCGGGTGAACCGGGGTACCTGTGGTGACTAACTCGTGTGCTTTCCACCTTTGCACACGAGGCTGCGGGTGCCGCGGGCACCCGGCGTTCCCCACGCCCTCTATTGGGCGAAAGATTCATGCACAGCTCGGGCGCATCGCGCCGCGAGGGCGTAAAGGCGTGTCAGAAAATAGGACGCCGTCATTCCGGGGCGATGCGAAGCATCGAACCCGGAATCTCGAGATTCCGGGTCTGGTGCTGACGCACCATCCCGGAATGACGAAGTCCGGATTAATTCGCTTCGCTCGCAATGACGGTTTCCGTCTTTGGCTCTTTGAAGATTGAATCAGCCATGTCGTGCCGCCTATCCCGCCGCCTCCATCCATTCCGCCGCACCTCTCCAGAGCGTGTCGCGATGCTC
>Ga0097691_1001281_pt1 | contig 18935 bp, 16 predicted proteins | sample NGESurdeep072012_8_FD_72858 | JGI IMG/M metagenome (GOLD analysis project Ga0097691, IMG submission 72858) | Arctic peat soil microbial communities from Barrow, Alaska - NGEE Surface sample 210-1 deep-072012 | ecosystem: Environmental > Terrestrial > Soil > Wetlands > Peat ... | reverse complement strand
TGCTCGTGGCGCAGTTGGCGTAAGGCGGGTGTGGAGTGCCGGGTGCCGCGGGTGAGGTGAGCGCGGTGTTGCCCACCAGGCAGCGGCGGGTAGCCGCAAAAGCCGGGTCCAGCAGGCCATGTTGCGGGACTGGCACGAAGTCGGAGTCGCCGATGTAGGCGTTGCGGTCGGCGAAGGCCAGTCGGCTGGATTCCAGGTACTGAAGCAATGCCTGCGCGCGGGGCTCTGATGACAGATCCCAGCCCTGAAGGATGTTCAGCGCCTCACCGGTGGTCAGACCGCCGCTGGACGGAGGCACCATGCGGTACACGTCCAGCCCGCGGTAGGCGACGTGGGTCGGAGCACGAAGCTTGGCCCTGTAATTGGCGACGTCGGAGGCGGTCATCAAGCCCGGGCGGATGGTGAGCGGTGTTCCCGACCACACCGGCGGATGCTGCACCGTATCGGCAATTTGCACACCCAGGGAGCCGCCGTATGGGTAGCCCGCACCATGTTGGGCAAGTAGCTGGTAGGTGCGCGCCAGGTCAGGGTTCCTCAGCGTGAAGCCGACGGGCAGCGGCTGGCCATCTGAGGTCAGGAAGAGTCTTCGGCTGCTGGTGAAAGCCTGCAGGTCTTGCAGCGCCGCCTGCTCGTGTTGGACGAGGTCAGGGGTGATGGTGAAGCCGCGCTGCGCAACGCCAATGGCTGGGCCTAGGTCGGCGGCAAAGCTGCGGGTGCCGTAGTTCCGCACGGCCTTGTCCCAGGTCGCGACCATGCCTGGCACTCCCACCGACAGCCCCGAATGACGGGCGTCCTCGAAGGCCAGCGGCCTACCGGTCGCGGGGTCGATGAACAGTTGTGGCGTGCAGGCAGCAGCGCACATCTCACGTCCGTCGATCGTCACCACCTGATGCGTCTTGGCGAGGTAGATGGCCATGAAGCCACCGCCTCCCGGACCCGCGACGAAAGGCTCGGTGACACCGAGTGTGCTTGCCACGGCAACCGCAGCATCGATGGCGTTGCCACCTGCCCTCAGGGTCTTGATCCCGGCCTTACTGGCGTTGAACTCCGCCGATGCCACCGCGCCACCGGTACCGACCGCGACCGGCTCCTTGACATCGTGCGACGGCCGAAACGGCGACGGCGACGCCGCCCCCAATGAGGCGATGATGGCGGCAAACACCGTTACCACAACGACAGGACGAGCGCGCATGACACATCACAAACATGATGAACTGACTTGTGAGTCCAGTCATACTGGCGGGCCAATGTGGGCGTGTCACCAGGCAAAGGGCTGTCCATGCTTTCGCACGCGACCTCCCCTACCGTGCTGGACCAGGTCTGCCCGTCCTGCGCCCGGGAGACGATCCCCATATTGGGCGAGACGACGTATTCGCCGGCAAGAACAGCCTGGATCGAGGAATGGTCATCCACGCCATGAGTGTCGCCGCCGTGGTCATCGGGAGTGCCTGTCCCGTCATGCGGAAGCGGCACCACATGCGGCACGCAAGTGGGTGGACAGCTCGAAGAACGAGCTGCCCACCCAAGCACCTACAACAGCGGCGGGGTCAGCCGAGACGGAGTACTCCGAGCAGACCGTGGGACTCGCCGCCGGGTCCGGCGCTGAGCCACACGTCCGTGGTGGCGGCCGAGGACCCGCTGCGGGGCAGCAGTCCCCACAGGCCGTCAACCGTGATCGGCGCGCCATCGGTTCCGCGCAAAGTGGCCAGGAGCCGTCCGGTGAGCGGGTCGAAGGCATGGCCGACCGCCACGGCTGCGTCACGGCGGGATGGGCAGGGTCTTTGATTGTGCGTATGCGCCCTCGGCGTTCGGGTTCGTTCCTGCGGGCGTTCACCTTCGGCCACGTCCGCCGCGTCGGTGGATCGGTGGCTAAGGGGTCTGACGATCCCGTCCTTCGGATGTGTCCGCGAACGGTCGGTTCTGAGCCACGACGAACACGTCGACGACGTGGTGGCGGACAAGTTTCTTGACGACGGGCGATGAGACACGCGGCCCCGTCCCCCATGTGCGGTCAAGGGTGGTCCAGAATGTGCACGTGACTCCACCCGCAGCCGTCGACACTTCGGCGCGACGGAAGGCACGTGGGGCGTTTTTCACGCCCGAACCGCTGGCTGCGTACGTGACAAATTGGGCGGTTCGGTCCCCCGGCGACAGCATCCTGGAGCCGTCGTGTGGTGCGGCAGCCTTCCTGCTCGCCGCCGTTGCGAGGCTGACCGCACTGTCCGGGGCCTCACCAGATGTTCCCGATCGACCCACGTTGCATGGCGTCGAAATGCATGAAGCTTCGGCGGCAGCCGCCCGTAACCTGATCACCCAAGCCGGGGCCCAGGCAGACATCGTCACTGCCGACTTCTTCACCGTTACCCCCGAGTCCCGGTACGACGCCGTGATCGGGAACCCTCCCTATATCCGATACCAGGACTTCAACGGTGCTGCGCGATCGCGCTCCAGAGCGGCTGCCCTGCGAGCTGGCGTCCCATTGAGCGGCCTCGCGTCGTCGTGGGCGGCGTTCACCGTCCACGCCAGTCTGTTCCTCAAGCCGGGCGGTCGAATCGGACTCGTGGTGCCGGCCGAACTGCTCACAGTTAACTACGCCGCACTGGTGCGGCGGTTCCTCATGGAGAGGTTCGGCACGGTCCGCCTGGTCATGTTCACCGAGCGAATCTTCGGCCCTGATGTGCTCGAAGAGGTGGTGCTGCTCCTGGCTGACGGGTATGACCCTTCCGGCAAACACGGAACTGACCACTTTGAGCTCTTCGAGGCCCTCAACACAGCCGCGTTGTCTGAGGCAGCGGTCGCCCGCACCTGGAAGCCGACAAGCACTTCCGACAAATGGACACCCTCACTGATGTCCACCGAGGCGCTGACGACATACACCGACCTCACCTCAAGTCAGGACTACAGCGTGCTGGAAGCCTGGGGCGACACGACCCTGGGCATGGTCACGGGGAACAACAGGTACTTCGCGCTTTCACCCTCACGCGCAACGGAGTTGCGACTGCGTCCGGCCGATCTGATCCGCCTGTCGCCGCCAGGTTCTCGGCACCTGCGGGGCATGACCTTCACGGAATCAGCCCGCGACGAGTTAGGCAAGACAGGCTCAGCCACCTACCTCTTCCGTCCGGCCGGCGAGCCGTCGACGGCCGCAGCGGCGTACATCGCTGCCGGCGAAACGGCCGACGTGCAGAGCGCCTACAAGTGCCGAGTCCGTACGCCGTGGTGGAGGGTGCCCCTGATCCAGCCTGCGGATCTGCTCTTGACGTACATGAACGCCGACACCCCCAGGTTGTGCACCAACCGAGCCAAGGTCCATCACCTCAACAGCGTCCATGGCGTCTACCTACGTCCGAAGTACAAGGGTCTGGGTCTGGACATGCTCCCGCTTGCGTCACTCAACTCGCTCACCCTCCTCGGCGCCGAGACGGTTGGTCGGGCCTATGGCGGCGGCATGCTCAAAATCGAACCCCGTGAGGCCGATCGTCTCCCAGTCCCCTCCCCCGATCTTGTGAAGGCGGCACGCAAGGCGTTGTCTGACATCCGTCCCCAAATGGCCACTCACCTGCGTGCTGGCCAACTCACTCATGCCGCTCGACTGGTCGACAACGTTCTACTAATCGGTGAGCTTGGCATGTCCCATACCGACGTCCGCGCGCTTAGGGATGCACACGCCGAACTGACCGCGCGCCGTACAGCAAGGAACGCTCGTGGCTCGAATTGACGATCTCCTGATCGCTGCGATCAAGGCCGCCGGACCGAAGCCGGCAGACGATGCCCCACAAGGCATCAAGAACCCGTGGGTCGGCAAACTGTCCAACACGCTCGCCATGGCCATCGCGCAAGAACTCCGCCATCGCGGAATGAAGGAAGCCCGGCCGGCCACCCCAGGCGAGCTCGGCCTGTCCGGGGCCGAACGACGACTCGCTGGGGGCATCGGCGCCAAGAAGGTCGACGTCACCTGGGCGACCGAGGAGTCGGGCCTCATCCTCGCCTGCAGCGTAAAGACCATCATGTTCCGGGACGGCAAGACCGGGCAGTACCAGAAGAATCTCACCAACCGTCGTGGCGACCTCCTCGTGGAGGCTGTCACCCTCCACCGCCGCTTTCCATACGCGGTGATCGCCGGCTTCCTGTTCCTGGACCACCTGGCCGCCGAAGACGGCACAGCGCGACGCAACTCCACCTTCGCGAACGCCTTTCCCCGGCTGCGGCTCTTCACCCGGCGCCCCGACCCAGCCGGCCGGGAGGAACAGTTCGAACGCCTCTTTCTCCTCCTGGTCGACTCCAACGCTTTCCAGCCCCGAGTCACCTGCTACGAGGTGCACGACCCAGATACACCGGTCGACCTGCACAAGACCCTCGACGACATCGTGGAACTAGTCGCCGAACGGAACTTCGATCTGTACGAAGCTACTGGCGACGGCAGTGTTCGGCCACTCTAGGCACCCGACCAACAGCATCCACGTCGGACGTGAAGTGGGGGCACGCATGGGGGCTAGCTATGGCTGGTGGTGGCGGGGATACCGTGTTTGACGGCGACTCGCAGTGCGTACCGACTCCTGCGGTGCTGGGTGATCTTGGCGGTCTTTCCCCATGCTCGCCGGATCACCTCTTCTAGGGCGACGCGTTCCTCTGGCTTGAATCGCAATGTGAGGAGCACAACCTCTCTGACGGCAGGTCGAGGCGAAGTGCGCTCAGGCTTGGTGCGCTCACCCCAGTTGGGGACGTTGCCACCCTCCTATAAGCCAATGCCGGTCGCTCCGCAGGTCACCGCCTGCGGCACAAGTCCATGCCAGTCGCGGCCGGCGTCGTGGAGTCGTAATCTCGAGTGTCAGGCTTCGGCCGAAGAACTCGAGAGGGCGATTCGCGTGACTGCACTGCTGATGACCGGTTTCCCTGGATTTCTCGCCTCTGCCCTGCTCCCCCGCTTGCTGACACGTCGCGAGGGAGTCCGGGCCATCTGTCTGGTCCAGCCCCAGCACATGGCTATGGCGCGGCGTCGAGTCCGCGAGATCGAGGCGGCGCATCAACACACGCTCCACCGCGTTGAGCTGATGCAGGGCGACATCACCGTGCCAGACCTGGGGATCGATCCGGCCGTTCACGATGTCCTCCAGGAGGTGAACGAGGTCTGGCACCTGGCGGCGATCTACGACCTGACCGTCGCCCGTGGCGTAGCCCGCCGGGTCAACGTCGATGGGACGGCGCGGATCCTAGAGTTCTGCCGGTCGCGGCCTCAGTTCAGCAGATTGCAGTACGTCAGCACCTGCTACGTCAGCGGGAGGTACCAGGGCGAGTTCACCGAGGATGCTCTCGATGAGGGGCAGACCTTCCTCAACCACTACGAGTCCACGAAGTTCGAAGCCGAGAGGCTCGTCCGCGCGGCGATGGTGGACGGCTTGCCGGCAACGGTCTACCGACCTGGGATCGTCGTCGGCGACTCCCGCACCGGCGAGACCCAGAAGTTCGATGGCCCCTACTTCTTGGCTGCGTTCCTGCGCAGGCAACTCTGCGTGGCTGTGGTCCCAGCTGTTGGCGGCATTGACCGAGTCAAGGTTTCCGTGGTCCCTCGGGACTTCGTCATCGAGGCGATGGACCAGTTGTCCGTGCTCGACCGGTCAGTCGGGCGCACCTTCGCCCTCACGGACCCGAATCCGCCGACGGTCCGACAGCTGGTCGACTCCTTCGCCGGCCACCTGGGCAAGCGAGTGATCTGGGCGCCTCTGCCGCTGGGTATCACCCGGGCCGTGGTCGGCTCGGTGCCGGGCCTGGAGCGCCTGCTCGGCCTGCCGGCCGAAGCGCTGAATTACTTCGCCTCCCCGACCACGTACTCCACCGCCAACACCCTCGCTGAGCTGGCCGGGACCGGGCTGGAGTGCCCGCCGTTCGAGAGCTACGCCGGCAGATTGCTGGACTTCATGATCGATCATCCGGAAATCGACTCCTCGGCGATGGTCTGAGCACGCAGCGCCCGGAGTCCAGCACGAACCCAGGGAGTAAAGATGTCAGGGGCCAATCCAACACTCATCGTCCATGTCAGCCTGACGGGATCAGAGCGGGACTACGACGAGATCGTGACCTTCTCCCAGCATGACTTCCGGATCGTGCGGATGGGGACCAACGGTGACGTCGCTGCCGCGGAGACGCTGGTTCGGAAGTGGGCCGAGGAGGCCGCCGCGATCGCGGTCACCGGCATCCGGGAGGCGCGGGCTGCCGGGCTGTACGACGGGGAGTTGGAGGTAATCGAGCGGGTCCGGGGCGCCACAACGGCCGTGCCGGTAACCGACGGACATGCGCTGCTCGATGTACTTCAGGAGTGGGCAATCCGGCACGTACAGACCGAGATGCCGGGGTTCTTCAACAACGCCCGGACCGTGGTCCTCGGCGGCGTGAACCACGACCGGACCACCCGGATCCTTCGCGAGTTCACCCAGAACCTGGAGTTCGCCGACCCCCTTCTGCGCCTGGATCTGCCGGCCAAACTCGACTCCAACCCGATCCTCGGGCTGGCGGCGAACGTGGGGCTGTGGCCGATCCGGAGACTGCCGGGTCAGGTGAAGTCGCGTCTGAATGCACCGGGCCACCGAATCAGCAACGCAATGGCGCGCAACGCAGCCCGCAACTGTGACGTCGTTGTCGCCACCTACGACGAGTTGACCGGCTTCGGGCTGCAGGATCTGGCTGGCAAGACCGTCGTCACCTCCGCCATCTCGGATGACCGGCTCGCCGACCTGGCCAGCCGTGGCGTTGACATGGTGCTCGACGCCACGCCTCAGCCGTTCCACGTCACCGTCGTAGCGGCTGTGCTCGAGGCCATGATGCTGGCCACCGTATCCAGCTCGGGGCGCCTGACCAACGACGATCTGCTTGACATGATCGTCTCGGCGGGCCTTGAGCCCCGCGTGCTCTACCCGAACGGTCCCAGGCGGAAGAGCCGGTTCGCCTTCGTCATCCACCCCCTGTCGCAGAAGTTCTTCCAAAGCGTCGAGCCACTCGGGACGATCGCCAAGGTCGCGCCCCCGGTGGTGATCGACGTGATGGAGAAGGCGCTGGCGTACGCGCCGCCGTTCACGTACTGCCACGTCACCGGCATCAGGTCGCCCACTGGTGCTGAGGCCGAGGGCTGGCTCATCTCGGTGGGCGGAACCCCCAAAGAGCTGATGGCCCACAGCCCCGAGTTCACCTATGCACGACTGCTCGCGGCGGCCGAGACCGCCCGGAAACTCGGCGCACAGGTCATGGGGCTCGGTGCGTTCACCAAGGTCGTCGGTGACGCGGGCGTGACAGTAGCCAAGCAGGCTCCCTTGCCGATCACGACTGGCAATAGCTACAGCGCCTCCGGTGCCCTGTGGGCGGCGCACGAGGCGCTGATGCAGCTCGGGCTCACCGAGCTCGACGACCAGGGACGTATCAGGGGAAAGGTCATGGTGGTGGGCGCAAGTGGGGCCATCGGGTCTGTCTGCGCCAGGCTGCTGGCGCTCTCCAGCGATGAGCTGTGGCTGGTGTCGCCCGAGTCGGCAAAGCTGCTGAGTCTCAAGCACGACATCGAACGAGGAAACCCCCGGGCTGAGATCCACGTCGCGGCCACCCCCAACGAGCACCTCGGGGACATGGATCTCATCGTGACCGCGACCTCGGGTGCCGGGAAGCGAGTCCTGGACATCATGGCGGTCAAACCAGGCTGCGTGATCACGGATGTGGCGCGCCCGCTGGATCTATCGGCAGAAGATGTGGCCAAGCGTCCCGATGTGCTCGTAGTCGAGTCCGGTGAGATCCAGCTGCCCGGCGAGGTGAAAATGAAGAACATCGGCTTGCCGACCGGCGTGGCCTACGCCTGCATGGCCGAGACCGTCGTGCTGGCCCTCGAAGGGCGCTATGAGACCTTCACTGTCGGCCGCAACATCGAGTGGGAGAAGGTCAAGGAGATCTACAAGCTGGGTCTCAAGCACGGAATGAAACTGGCCACGATGTCAGGCGTCAACGGCGTCTTCACCGCAGAGGATCTCGCCAGGATTCGTGAACTCGCGTTGCAGGCCCGGGCCCAGACCGTGGCCGAAGACAGCTGATCCGCCGCGACGGGGGCGGCTGGGCCGGGCCACTGTTGTCGGTCATGGATCTCCGTGGTCTGCTTCTGGCGGCGTAGACCTGCTCGCTTCAACTGGACGGTTGGCGTGATCGTCAGGTCCATGGCGACATGGGCGGTCCATCGTCGATCTCCAGCCAGCGCCATGGCGTCCATGGATTTCGGTGACCCCGGCCACTGGCAAGTGGTGGGCAACTTCCGCCCACCCGCGAGGATCTTGCCGTCACCGTCGGCGCCGACCAGAGTCTTGACCAAACCGTCGACGCTGGCGGCGCGGACATCGAACGGGGCGCACGTCATCGGCTCATCTCCCCTCGAACCGTGGGGGCCGCTTCTCGGCCCGCGCCCGGGCGCCCTCGACCAAGTCCTCGCTGGCCCAGCAGCCCTCGAAAGCCTCGAAGAGCTCCTTGCTCGCGACCGGGTCGAGCTCAGGCTCGAAGAGGCTGTTGAGGACTTGTTTGGAGTAGCCGACCGTCAACGGCGCGAGCTCAGCCAGGTCCTCAGCCCAGGCGATGGCATCATCGACCGTGCCGACACGGGCGACGAAACCGCAGGAGCGAGCCTGCTCGGCATCGAGCTGGTCGCAGGCCAAGAGCACTGCCCGGGCCGTGCCGGGGCCAGCGAGTAGCGCGAACCGCCGGATCGTCCACGGGTCGACCGCCAACCCGATCTTCGCGGTCGGTATCCCGAAGACCGCGGTGGGCGCGGCCACCCGCAGGTCGGCGGCCAGAGCGAGCTGGGTGCCGGCTCCGATGGCTGGTCCGTTGACCGCGGCCACGACGGGCACCGGGGCGTCGGTGACGGTGCGCAGCATGTCATAGAGAGCGTCACGGAAGTCCGCGGTGTAGACACCTCCGAGGTCGGCCCCAGAACAGAAGCTGGTCCCGTTGCCGGTGAGCACTATCGCCCGGGTTCCCCCAGCGACGGCCGAGCGAACCGCGTCGCGGAGCGCGTTGCACAGCTCGATGTTCAACGCGTTGCGCTTCTCGGGGCGGTTCAGCGTGATCACAGCAACCCGTCCGTGCCACGTCAGGTCGATCATTGCAGCTCCTTCCAGATGGTGGCGGGGTGATCGGGAGGGTGTCAATGTGGCCACCGGGCGCGACACGTTCAACCCACAGAGCTCGTGCACCCGGCGGTGAGCTCACAGTTGCACGGACTTGATCTCGAGAAACTCCTCCAAGCCGTAGGCTCCCAGCTCGCGGCCATTGCCACTCTGCTTGTAGCCACCGAACGGTGCCAGAGCGTTGAAACGGCCGCCGTTGATGTCGACCATCCCGGTTCGCAGCCGACGGCTGAACGCCACTGCCCGATCCTGGTCCGCGGAGAATACCGCTCCGGACAATCCATAGGGCGTGTCGTTCGCGATGAGCACGGCCTCGTCCTCGTCGCGGTACGCGATCACGACCAGCACCGGACCAAAGACCTCTTCCTGCTCGATTCGCGAACCGGGGCGGACGTCGGTCAACACGGTCGGTGCGACGTAGTACCCGTGCTCGGCGCCGACTGGCCGCCCGGTACCACCGACCACCACCGTGGCTCCGTCCCTGATCGCCATGTCGATGTAGTCACGAACGCGCTTGAACTGGTCGGCATTGGCCAAAGGGCCGATCCGGGTCGACTCATCCATCGGCGCCCCCACCGTGTACTTGGCCGCCGCGTCACGCAAGAACTCGACCATCTCATCGTGGCGGGCGGCCGGCACCAGCATCCGCGTCCAGGCCGTGCAGGTCTGGCCGGCATTGATGAAACAGTTCGCGAGGCCGATCTTGGCCGCCCGACCAAGATCGGCGTCCTCCAGGACTACGGTCGCGCTCTTGCCGCCCAGCTCCAACGCAACCCGCTTGACGGTCTGGGACGCGACAGCCGAAACCAGTTTGCCGGCCGCGGTCGAGCCGGTGAAACTGATCATGTCCACATCAGGATGCGCGGCCAGCGCTTGCCCGACCACGGGTCCAAGACCCGTCACCAGATTGAATACCCCGGCGGGCAGACCGACGGAATCGAAGATCTCCGCCAACACGAACGCGGACAGCGGCGCTATCTCGCTTGGTTTGAGCACCACCACCGCGCCAGCCGCCAGCGCTGCAGCGACCTTGGCCACCACCTGATGCAACGGGTAGTTCCACGGCGTGATCGCACCGACCACGCCAATCGCTTCCTTCAGTACCAAGGAGTTGCCGATCTTCTCCTCGAAGGAGTACTCGCCCAGCAGATCGGCGAACGACCGCAGCACCCGCACCGGATTGCCGACCTGCACGGCGATAGAGAACGCCAGCGGTGAACCCATCTCCTGTGTGATGAGGCCAGCGACCTCTTCGGTCCGCGCCTCCAAAGCATCCGCCGCTGCCCGAAGCAGCCGCGCTCGCTCCTCGACCGGCGTGCCGGACCACGACTCGAACGCGCCGCACGCCGCAGCCACCGCGCGGTTGACGTCGACCTCCGTGCCGGCGGGGACGGTGGCCAGAGCCTGTTCGGTCGACGGATCGACCACTGTCAACGGCTCGCGGTCGGATGCCGCAATCCACTCGCCACCGATGTAGAAACTCTTCCGCTGGATCACGATCAGTCAGTCCTCTCAATGGTTTCTGCTTCTCCTGTTGGGTGCGCTCAAGGCCGCCCGGCTATGGCACCACCAAAGAGCGAACGCCCTGGCCCCGCTCCATTCGCGCGAACGCGTCGTCGATCCCGTCCAACCCGATGCGGTCCGTGATCAGCGCGCCCAGGTCCAGCCGCCCGTTCGCGGCGTGATCCAACAACAACGGTATGTCGACCAGGGGATTGGTCGATCCGTACACGCAGCCGGACAGCGTACGTGCGAAGTAGAACAGCTCCAGCGCGCTGAAGCTGACCTGCTGGTCCTTGCCGCCGATACCCACCACCGTCGTATGGCCACCGCGCCGGGTCGACGACCAAGCGGTGCGGATGGTCTCGGCGGATCCCACACAGTCGAAGGCATGATCGGCGCCGCGGTTGCCGGTGAGCCTGCGGACCTGCCGAGCCAGGTCGCCGCCAGCCTCCAGCACGTCGGTGGCACCCATCGACTCGGCCAGCGCGAACTTCTCTGCCGACCGATCCACCACGATGATCTGCCCGGCCTCGGCAAGCCGGGCACCCTGCACCACCGACAGGCCCACACCGCCCAGCCCGACCACCAGCACCGACTGTCCAGGCTGTACCCGCGCGGATTTCAGAACTGCGCCGACGCCGGTCATCACCGCGCAGCCCACAAGAGCCGCATGCTCCAACGGAACGGCGTCCGGTACGGCGATGACCGCACGCGCCGAGACCACCGTCTCCTCGGCGAAACCGCCGGTCGACAGGCCGGGGTAGACATCGACACCGAGTGCCTTGGCGTACGGCTCGGATGCGGCGTCCGCGGCGTGTTCGCACAGCCATGGTTCGTCTGCGGTGCAGAACCAGCACTCGCCGCACGGTGGAGCCCAGCAGAGCACAACGCGGTCCCCGACGGACACCGTGTCGACACTGGCGCCGATCGCGGTGATCGTGCCGGCCACTTCGTGCCCCAGGACGGCCGGCACCGGCTGGGCCAACGTTCCCCGCGCCAGCGAGAGGTCGCTGTGACAGACCCCCGTGGCGGCTATCCGTACCCGCACCTGACTCGGACCGGGATCAGGCAGCTCAAGGTCGGTGACGCGCAGCGCGCCACCGACCTCCGTCAGGACTGCAGCTCGAACCATGGTGCTCCTTTGTTGTATCGCGCGTGGTGTCGCTGTCACGGGGGTGTGCTCACGAATAGATCGGTCGGGGCCGCCAGATGGCCAGCCACCGCGGTGGCGGCAGCAACCGACGACGACACCAGATGTGTCCGGGCACCTGCGCCCTGCCTGCCCTCGAAGTTCCGGTTCGACGTGGACGCACTGCGCTGCCCTGCACGCATCACATCGGGGTTCATCCCCAGACACATGGAACACCCTGCATTACGCCACTGCGCACCGGCCCCCGTGAAGATCACGTCCAGCCCTCGGCTTCAGCCTGCCGCTTCACCGCCATTGACCCGGGGACCACGAGCGTGCGAACGTCTGGGGACACCCGGCGGACCCGCAGCACCTGCGCCGCGCACGCAGATCCTCGATCCGGCTGTTCGTGCAGGAACCGATGAACACCGTGTCGATCGCGACTTCCCGCATCGGCGTCCCTGCAGCCAAGCCCATGTACGACAGCGCCCTGGCCGCAGCCTCGCGCATCTCACCGGCCGGCCATTCCTCGGGGTCGGGCACCGCACCGTCCAGAGGCACGCCCTGGCCAGGGTTGGTACCCCGGGTCGACGCCGTTGATGAGGATGGTTGGCGAACCAACAAACCCACGCTCCTGCGCCTGCTCCTGACTGGCAATCACGGTCGTACGGACCGACAGCGCCGCCAGGCCGACCCGATCGAAAGCCAAGCGCAACACCGACAGGGCGACCGAAGCCGTTCGCCGGGAAGGTGCCGTCATAGCTTCCTAGATACCCCATAGGGGTATAGTTCAGAGCAGGAATCGGCGGGCGAACGAATGGGAGCGAGCAGGCATGGGCGCCATCGGACACGCACTGTCACTGGCCGGGTCAATGACCTGGGAGATCCTGTGGGCCCTGATCCTGGGGTTCTTCCTCTCGGCAGTCGTCCAGGCGGTAGTACGACGCGCCACCGTGATTCGGCTGATGGGCGATGATCGGCCCCGCGCCATCGTCGCTTCCACCGGGTTTGGGATGGCGTCCTCGTCGTGCTCGTATGCTGCCGTGGCGCTGGCGCGGTCCTTGTTTCGCAAGGGCGCGAACTTCACCGCGGCCATGGCGTTCGAGATCGCCTCGACCAACCTGGTCATCGAGCTCGGGGTGATCATGTTTCTGCTGCTGGGCTGGCAGTTCACCCTCGCCGAGTTCATCGGCGGCCCGATCATCATCGTGCTCGTCGCCCTGATGTTTCGGGTCGTGCTGCGCGAGCGGCTCTTGCGTGAAGCGGCCGAGCAGGCCAAGAAGGGCGTTGCCGGGTCGATGGAAGGCCACGCCGCGATGGATATGTCCATCCAGACCCAGGGCAGCTTCTGGCACCGGCTGACCTCCGCGGACGGGTTCACGTCGGTGGCGCACGTGTTCGTGATGGAGTGGGCCGCAATCTGGAAAGACCTTGTCGCGGGCCTTCTGATCGCCGGGGCGATCGGCGCGTGGATGCCGGACGCGTTCTGGCAGGGGTTGTTCCTGGACGGGCATCCGGTTCTCTCCGCGATCTGGGGTCCGCTGATCGGCCCGATCGTCGCCATGCTCAGCTTCGTGTGCTCGATCGGCAACGTGCCCCTGGCTGTGGTGCTGTGGAGCGGAGGCATCAGCTTCGGCGGGGTGATCTCGTTCATCTTCGCCGACCTGCTGATCCTGCCGATCCTCAACATCTACCGCAAGTACTACGGCCTGAAGATGACCGCAGTGATCACCGGCGTGTTCTACATCGCCATGGTTGCCGCCGGCTACGCCGTGGAACTGATCTTCGGCCTCACCGGCCTGACCCCCGACCGCGCCAGCGCCCGGATGCCCGAGGCGGGCATCACCTGGAACTACACCACCTGGCTCAACATCGCCTTCCTGATCCTTGCCGCACTGCTGACTTTGCGGTTCTTCCGCACCGGTGGGCGCCAGATGCTCGCGATGATGGGCGGAGCACCGGCCAGTGACGGAGCCGCCGAGCGCCCTGGGCCGAACGGGGACCATCATCACCACTAGCAGCCCGGCGGTCGACTCCCCCTCACCATCTTGCCGCTAGGCGGGATGACGGCGCCCGGCTTTTACATCGTTTCTTCATGGTTTCTCACCACGACCGCAGCATCCGGGCGCAAGGGTGGACTTATGCCCGATCAACCGGGCAGGTCAAGCAAAGGAGTTCATCATGATGGGCTGGAACAGCGGCGGCGGAATGGGTTCGCTCGGATGGCTTGGTATGGGCGTGTTCTGGCTCATCTTGCTCGGGCTGATCGTGTGGCTTGTCGTGCGGTTGCTGCCCGACAGCGGCAGCGGCCGGGCACGAAGTACGGGTGACTCGGCACTGGACATCCTCGACCGCAGACTGGCCAACGGGCAGATGGATCTGCCGTCCTGGCAGGCCCAGCGGGCCGCTCTCCTGGGCGTCCAGGACGTCAAGAAGTGAGTACCACCAGACGTCCCCTGTTAGTTGGGACGCTGACCGCAGCCATAGTCGCCCTGGTCGCCTCGGCAGCGGTGGCCGTCGGCGCCATCGGCGGCCCGTCATCGGGGCCGTTGGGGGTGCGCGGTGGGGCAAGTCCCGGTGGCCACGGATTCCCATCCGACCCACTGCGGGCGGCGCCGAAGCTCCCCGGAACAGTCGTGAACGTCTCCCTGACAAACATGGGTGGATCGATGATGGGCGGCCAGGGGAACGGCATGATGGGCGGCGGCGCAATGGGGCTGAGCGCGGACCACGCCACAGTGCCCCATGGGACCGTGTCATTTCTGGTGACCAACGACGGCAGTATTGATCATGAGATGGTTGTCCTGCCGCTTGCCGGTTCTCGGACTGCCGGCGCCCGCTCAGTTGGTGGCGACGGCAAGATCGATGAGGCGGGAAGCCTCGGCGAAGCATCCAAGACAGGTGGCGCAAGCGCCGGCGATGGGATCGCGCCGGGTGCCTCAGGCTGGGTGACTGTAACCCTGGCGCCCGGACATTACGAACTGGTCTGCAACCTGCCCCGCCACTACACCGCCGGGATGTACACCCAGCTCAACGTCACCTAATCCCTACGCATGGCATTGCTCGAGGTCGAGTGCATCGACCTGGTGTACTGCAGCAACGAAGTTCCCGGGCTGCAGTTCACCTGGCTAGGTCTATCGCCCCCGAGGATGTGATGTTCATCAAACTACTTCTAAGCGTGAACGGCGACTTCCGCCGTTCTGCCAACTGGCGCTAAACCCAAAGAGGTCGTGGGCTGGCTCACCCACCAGGTCGCGCTCAACGCCCTTCGACCCCGTCACGGCGCAACCCTCTGATGCCTTCGCTTGCGATACTCGACGGTTGTCAGATAGACGATCACGGCGTCGAAAACCGTCAGGAGAAGAAGGCCGATCGAGTGGGAGAAGCTGAATCGGTAGATCTGATAGACCATGAATCCGATAGTGAGATAGATCAGGCCCAGATAAGCCCAGAACCGATTGTGCAAGATCTCCCACACGAGCACGATCTTCACGATCCCGTGCGACAGCAGGTACAGAGCCGCAAACACGAGCGAACCGGCGGCCAGATTCTGAGTGGAGTGGAGGATGTATGAGGACAGGAAGTCGTGTGGATCCTCTGAAAGCTCGTGCTGCGTCAAGGTTGAAGCCAGCTGGTTCAGGTACTGAGGCTTGATCAGGAGCAGCAGGACACCGCCGGCGATCTCGAGCAGCCCGTCGAGACCCTTCAGGACGATGCCAACCTCAAAGACCTTGTCGAGTCGACTTGTTGCCGTGAACCCCACCCCGGGAGATGGGGTCAAAGTCCTGATCCTGACATCGGGCGCGGCGCGCCGATCGCCCTGTTGCCGTGTTCAGCCCCGCCATGATGAAGCAGCAGGGCGCTGTTGATGAGGGCGAAGTGGCTGAATGCCTGCGGAGTGTTACCCAGCTGCCGGTTCGTGCTGGGATCCCATTGCTCACTCAGGAGTCCGACATCGTTGCGCAGGTCCAACAGCCTCTCAAAAAGTGCAACAGCCTCGTCCCTTCGTCCGGCGCCCTGGAGGGCGTTCACGAGCCAGAAGGAACACGCGAGGAACACGCCCTCGCCACCAGGCAGGCCATCATCGCTACCCTCCGACCGGTAGCGCAGCACGAAACCATCCTGTGTGAGGTCGCGCTGGATGGCATCGATCGTGCCGATGACCCGGCTGTCGTCCGGCGGCAGGAAGCCGACCCTGGGGATGAGCAGCAGGCTCGCATCCAGGTCCGTGCCGTCATAGGACTGAACGAAGGTGTTCAGCTCGGGGTTGAACCCGCGGGTCATCACCTCCGTATGGATCGTGGTGGCCAGCGCGGCCCAGCGGTCGTCCGGGCCGGGGAGCCCCGACTCACGCACTCCCTTGACCATCCGGTCGGCCGCCACCCAGGCCATGACCTTGGAGTGGGTGAAGTGCCGACGCGGCCCGCGCATCTCCCACAGGCCGTTGTCCGGCTGGTTCCAGGCCCCCTCGAGGTGCTCCATCAGGGCGATCTGCAGGTCCCACGAATCGTCCTCGGCGGTGAGAAGGGCGTTACGGGTCAGAGCGAGACCGTCCAGGACCTCCCCCCAGACGTCGAGCTGGAGCTGGCCGGCAGCGGCATTGCCGGTACGCACCGGCAAGGACCCCTCATAGCCGGCCAGCCAGGTCAGCTCGGTCTCGGGTAACCGCCGTTTCCCGGCAATGCCATACATGATCTGCAGCTTCGCGGGATCCCCGGCGACGGCTCGCAGCAACCATTCCCGCCAGGCCGCGGCCTCCTGTGTGTACCCGGCCCCCAGCAGGGACTGCAGGGTCAGCGTGGCATCCCGAAGCCAGCAGTACCGGTAGTCCCAGTTCCGCGGGCCACCGATCTGCTCGGGCAGGGAGGTCGTCGCAGCGGCTACGATGCCGCCGGTGGGCGCGTAGGTCAGGGCCTTCAGGGTGATCAGGGACCGTTGGACAGCATCCTTGTATGGACCTGCGGCCTGGCTCCTTGCACACCACTTCGTCCAGAACTTCTCGGTGCCGTGCAAGGCCTTGTCGGGGTTCACCGACCTGGGACGAGGCAGATGGCTGGGCGTCCAGGTCAGCACAAAGGGCACCCGCTCCCCCGCGTGCACCGTGAAGTCGCTGACGGTGTGCAGGTTCTCGCCCCGCACCGGAGCCGGTGTGTCCAGGTACGCTGCGTCCGGCCCGGCCACTGCCCGGATCCCCCGTTTGTCCCGGCGGACCCACGGCACCACCTGGCCGTAGTCGAAGCGCAACGCCAGCTCACCGCGCATGCGCACCGCCCCGCTCAGACCTTCGACGATCCGGACGATGTCGACAACCTCGTCGCGAGGCGGCATGAAGTCCGTGACCCGCACGCGACCGTCAGCCGACTCCCACTGCGTCTCCAGTATCAAGGTCCCCGGACGGTATCGGCGGGTGGTACAGGATCCCCCTGACGCCGGGGCCAGCAGCCACCGGCCGGCCTCCGGTGAGTCGAGTAGGGCGGCGAAGCAGGCCGGGGAGTCAAAGTGCGGCAGACACAGCCAGTCCATGGAGCCATCCGTGCCGATCAGGGCAGCGGTGTGCAGATCCCCGACGATCGCGTAGTCCTCGATCCTCGCCATGGTCACCGTCCCTTCATCTCGAGCACGACCTTCACGTCATCCTCGCGGCGGGTGAAAGCCTTCGCGAAGTCGGCCAGGGCGACCCGACGGGTGATCAGCCGAGCCAACCAGCCCTTGTCGGCCTGCTCCAGGGCCGTCACAGCCGCCGCATAGTGGCGCCGGTTGGCGTTGACACTGCCGAAGATCACCTCGTTGCCCAGAACCGCACCCCTGTTCACCAGCCCGATGTCAACCGGCACTTTGGTACCGGGCCGAGACACCCCGGTCAGACAGGTGATTGCATCTGTCGCACCGCACTTCATCGACTCCAGCACCACCGAGCTGACCCCCGTGCACTCGACCATCACCTCCGCGCGCACCCCCGAACCAGTAAGGGTGTCAGTGTGGTAAATCGCTCCGAGATCGCGGACCAGGCCCGGTTTCGGACCGTCAGTAACCCGGTCGAACACATGCACCTCCAGCCCGCGTTGTACACCCAGAAGAGCGGCCAGCAGGCCGACTGGCCCGGCACCGGTGATAACGGCCACCTTCGGGGCAAAGAATGCCCGACCACCGATCCTGTCGATCTGCTCCCACGCCTTGGCCACGATGGTCGCCGGCTCGAGAAGGACCCCGACCTCCGCCAGTCCCGCGTCAAGGCGCACCAGCCCATCCGGGTCGGTCCTCCACCGCTCGCGGGCGAAACCGTGCAGACCCTTGATGCCGTGCTCCATGTACTGGCCGTTTCGGCACATGTCCCACTCGCCCCGCGCACAGGCAGGGCACGGCACCGGATCCGGCCGGCGGACGATCCCGACAACCAGGTCACCCGCCGAAAGGCCGGAACCGGCCGGGGCGTCCAAAACACGTCCGAGGTTCTCATGACCCAGCACCAGGAAGGACTCGCCTGCGGGTGCCTGGCCGTATGCTCCCGCGACAATCTCGCGATCGGTGCCGCACAACCCCACCGCCAGCGCCTCGACCAGGACCGATCCTTCCCCCGGCAGCGGGTCCGGGACCTCCCGCAGCTGCAAGGAGTCCTGCATTCCCGGGGTGACGGTCAACGCCTGCATCATGCTCCTTAATTCTTGGGTTGAGGATTGCGTACCGGCGCTTCGACGAGAGGCTCGCCCACTCTCATGCAGAGGCCAGCTCGTCCAGTCGCTGCGGCAGCCGCGGTCGGACCCACCGCCACGTGGCGGCAGCAATCCCCACCGCAAGGACGGCGATCAGCAGCCCGGCGACAATGTCCTGTCCGTGGTGCACGTGCGCGGCCATCCGGGCCGCCCCCACCATGATGCTCGCAGCCAGCAGGACCGCCCCGAGCCCCCTGCGGTAGGTCATCACCAGAAAGGCGACCGTCGCAGCCAAGGCGGTGTGGTCGGACGCGAACCCGTTGTCGGCGGGGTGGGCGAACAAAGGCCTGATCGACGGGTCGACGACAAAGGGTCGGGGGTCGGCGTGGACTGCCCCTGCCAGCTTGACGACCACGACGGCAATGGCCAAAGACACGACCGCTTGCATGGCCAACCCCACCTTGTCCGGGCGGGGAAGGAAGATCCAGATCACGGCCGCCGCGGCCA
>Ga0097691_1001280_pt1 | contig 18948 bp, 18 predicted proteins | sample NGESurdeep072012_8_FD_72858 | JGI IMG/M metagenome (GOLD analysis project Ga0097691, IMG submission 72858) | Arctic peat soil microbial communities from Barrow, Alaska - NGEE Surface sample 210-1 deep-072012 | ecosystem: Environmental > Terrestrial > Soil > Wetlands > Peat ... | reverse complement strand
CCGACGGCAGCTGATCGCGGTCCCGGGCCGGCTCGCCACGTCCGCGCGGCGACTGGTCATCCACCTGCCCAAGGACTGGCCCTGGCAGGACAGCTGGGAAGGACTGTTCAACACGGTCTGCGGGCCACCAAACCCAGCAACGACCTGACCACCGCGCCCCAACGGGCACAACCAAAGGACCCAGTGGAAAAGCCGGACAGACCGGCGGCTCCTCCATGCCTACTCGCCTAAACCAGCTCAGAACTCCGCTCTACCACACGCGAATACTTCCGTGGTGGATCCAGGATCAGGCACAGCCTCCAGCAGACTCTCGAACCTCGTCGTCTTCGACGACATCTGGTTCCCCCGAACTGTGGCAGATAACTCGAAAGTGGCAGAAACTCAAAACACTGACAACAACCTATTCAGAACTCAGTCCTTATGACGCGGCAAGCAGCCGCCCCTCTTTCCGGCAGAGCGCGGCGGCGGGAATGAGGGCCCGCGAGGCGTGCTTTCCCAATGGCCGGCCGCAGACGCCGGACCTCTACCCCCGAACACCGGCCCGTGTCAGCTGCGAACATCGAATTGCCTGGTCAAGAGTCACGACAGTCGGCCCCAGTTCACCAATCGCCCCGCTGGCTGTTCGGCATGCGGGACGCGGACGCGTCACCGGTGTTCGTGGCGAGATCGCCGCTGAGCAGGGTTCGGGAACACGTCACCGGGGGTCAGTCGGCGGTTCCTGACCCCTGGCGATCGTCCGCTGGGCCCAGGCGACGTCGTGCCACGCGGTGTGCTTCCAGCCGATGAGCAGGTAGGTCCCGACCGGCTCGAACCCCGCGGCGTGGCGCAGGCCAACACTCGCGTCGTTTGGCAGCGTCATGCCCGCGACGGCGGTGCGGAAGCCGCGCTCGGCCAGACGGAGGTGGAGCGCGTCGTAGAGCGCGCGGCGCCCGACAGTACGCCGTCGTCCACGCTCGAGGGAGACGCTGACCTCGCGGGACCAGCGATATGCCGAGCGCGACTTGTATGGACCGCCCGTGGGTCGTGCCGGAGCACGAGGGGCGGATTGTCGGCTACTCCTACCATCGGACATCAGATGTTCACTGTCCGCGACGTTGGGTCATGTCCTCATGCATTCCGAACTGCAGGTCCCGATCAGCGGGAGGCGCTCCATGGGACTCTTGGACCGTGACGGAAGCTAAACGTGATGGTGGACCTGTGTTGGTGGTGGTTGGTGGCCTGCCGGCGGCAGGGAAGACGACCATTGCAGCGGCCTTGGCTCGTCAGGTTGGGGCAGCGTTCATACGGGTCGATAGCATCGAACAAGCCATCCTGCGGGCGACGTCGCTGGTTCAGCCGGTGGGTCCCGTGGGGTATGTCGTCGGGTACGCCCTTGCCGGGGACCAACTTCGCAACGGGCTGTCGGTGGTGGCCGACTCAGTGAACCCAGTGGCCCTCACCCGGGAAGCTTGGCGCGAGACGGGGCTGTCCCAAGGGGCCAGTGTCGTGGAGGTCGAGGTGATCTGTTCGGATCCGGTCGAGCATCGGCGCCGGGCCGAGAGCCGAATCGTCGACATCACTGACCTGATGCTGCCCACCTGGCAGGAGATCGTCGAGCGTGAGTACCACGTCTGGGATCGGACCCACCTCGTGCTGGACACGGCCATCACGTCCGTGCACGACAGTGTCGCCACGATCCGTCGAATTGCAGGCATCTGATCACGAACACTCCGACGCCAGACAGCCTGAGCCGCCGTTCTGTGGCCGTTGGCTCAGCGAGACAGGGTCTACGGTGCTGCGTCCTGCCAGTCTTGGGTCATTCGCAGGCGATACCGCCTCCGTCGCGGTCGAGCTTGCGTGAGTAGCCAGGTTGCCCGCGCGTAATCGGGGCAGCACCGCCGTACAAGCCGCAGTGCGGTTCCTGTTGGAGACGCCACCTGCCGGCGGCGCAGGGGCGGGGCGCAGGTTGGATCGGGGCCGCGCGATTCGGTTGGTTGCTGGGTGATTTCGCCACAGTCGATGCAGAGCCCGGGCCCGGGCAAAGCCATGGTCGGGCAAGTGGCAACGACGCGGGTCATAGCGTCTCGTTCCGCCGCAGTGAGCCAGTGGTCGTACTTGCCTTTCACGGCAATCTGTCTTGCGACGTTTGTGCAGCGGAAGGGCTCAAAGGGCTGCAGCCAGCTAGCAGTGTCCCCCCCGCACTTGGGGCGGTTGGCGTGGGCGTCCACGCCCAGCAGGTTCAACGGGTCGATCGACACGGTCTGCCCGTTGGCTATATCGTCCTCGCAGGTACGTCGCCGGCAGCAGTGGCCGCAGTGACGTTCGCATGGGTGAGCGGGGAAAGCCTGACATCTTCGGCGCGAACGGGCCTGCCGCATGTGACTGTTCGAGCCTTATGGTCGCGGCATGAGCCGCCGGTGGCCACCACCTGAGCCGAACAACGTCGACGCAGATGCGCGACGGGACGGCGACCACCGAGTCGCGGCTCACCCCTGGTGACCTGGTGCCAACAACCGGCTCAGCCGGGACGCTCGCCTCCCCCGACACGTGGCCATGTTCGTCGGCCATGGCCTCGTAGTGGAAGCACCACACACCGGCGACGTCGTGAACGTCGTGACGTATGCGTCGCTCACCGACCGAGGCGTGTCGACGCTGCGGCGCATCGATTGACTGCAGCGTCTAATAGGCCTGCCTCGTCGGGGTCCATGTCAACGGCACCCTCGCGGCATACGGGTGAGTCGTCTTGCACCTCCCGGGAAGGGCGGGCGGTCCAAAATTTCGGTCAGAAGCGGCTAGGCCCGCGAGCCGCTAGCGCTACTTCGACCGCCTTAGCGTCCGTGTTGAGAGCCAAATCGCGAGCGGTTGTTGTAGCCTCCCATTTTACGGCTGCTGCTGCGTTGGTCACTTCTCGCTCGAACGCTGCCGCCGCTGCTGCCGCCGCAAGCGCTGCTTGGGTCGCAGCAGAAGCGACGGCAGTGGCTACTGCGGCAGCTGCGAGGGCTGTCTCCTCCGCGGTGGCGATCGCCGCCGCGTCAACGGTGGCAGCGAGTTGCAGGGCGATGAGGGCGCCTTCCTCCTCAGTGCCGGAGGCGATCGATGCCGAGACAATGTCAGCGGCCTTGGACGCGGCGGTGGCTACTCGTATGGCGAGGGCATCGGCCCGAGTCTGTATGCCGCTAGCCGTCTGGGCGGCTGTGTCCGCCATGTTGAGAGCCGCACAGGCAGCGGCGCCTGCCTTCACGTCACGGGCGTGTGAGGCAGCTTCGGCGGTCATGAGAGCCGCTGCTACCACTGACTTCTTGGTGGCGGCCGCGGATTTGGCCACATACTTCGCTTCGCGAGCGGCCGCAATGTCGGCCTGTGCGCCGGCGACAAATGCCTTAGTCTCGGCGAGAACAGAAGCCGCAGATGATGGTTCCCGAGAGCTCACTTCAGAAGCCCCACGTATCAACGCAATTCGTAAGGCGTCAAGCCCAGAGCCATGCCTGGCGCTACGGCTGATCAGCGTGGCCAACGCCTTAGCTTGCATCGGTGTCATGGTTAGCACGACATTCGCGGGGGAACTATCGCCCCGGCCCGATGAACTTGTCGTGCCCTCGGTGCCCATGCCAGTGCTCCTCCACAGATGTCAACCGTCTCCGTTCCCAGACTACGCGGACGATACGACGCAGCATGTTGGTTTGACTCACAGCCGGGCTTCCTCCGGTGAAACCAGCCCGCCCGCATGCGGTTCCGTCATCGGAACTGTGGACGGTCGCCAGAATAAGCAAAGCGATTAGCTTGCGACCTTCAAGCCGGTAGTTGCTCCCCGTGAACGGCCAGTGGTTACGCGAACGGGCACGCCAACCGAGTGTCGCTTCCTCCAGGGAAGGTTCTCCGAGAGTGGGAGGTCGAGAGCATCAGGCTGCGGTTGATACTGATCTCTACCGACGGCCTGATCCTCGGCTTTGTGGTGGCGGATTCACCCGCGGCTGGATATCGTCCGGGTCATCTGCTCGGCGGTGCTCGTGGTGTTCGCCATCGGGGTCGCGCTCTGGACGGCTGGGCACCCCGGGGATGAGAGCGGTGAGGCAATCATCTTCGCGATGGTGTTCGGCATGGGCGCCGCGATGATCGTGACGGGTGCGGAGATCGCGACGACTCTCGCAGCTGAAAGGAAGAGAGCTCCCAGCGGCACGATCAGCTAAGGAGGCGAGCGTTATGGCCTACAGGCAGAGCATCCACATAGAGGCCCCAGTGGCGAACGTGTTCGACTTCTTCACAGACCCGAACAACTGGCGTGAGGTGGAACCTGAGCAGATCGCTTTCAAAGACGTCAGGCTCACCCAAGAGGGAGTGGGCACCCACTACACCTGGGCCGCCAAGATCGCTGGGTTCCCCCTCGAGGGGTTCGACGTGTTCACCGAGTTCGTCCCTAACCAGCGCATCACCGATACGTCGTCCAGCTCCCTGGAAGGCACTTGGACGTACATGTTCGAACCCGAAGGCTCGGGAACCAAACTGACCGTGGAGAACCGCGTACGTTCCTTCTGGCGCATCCCGCCCCTAGCCACAGCTTGGTGTCACGAACTCATGGATGTGTCTTGAGTTTTCAGGCTGCCTTTCCGAGGCGGGCGTGGTCGGTGTAAGTGTGGAACGGTCCAGTCGATGGTGGACAGTGCGTGGCGTAGCTCGGGTGGTGCAGGTGGCCGGTCTTAACCTCCCCCAAAACCGTGGAGACATGCGCTAGACGGGAGTTTCCCCGCTATCTGATTGGTGAGCGTGTTTCCCGTGTTGCTGGTGGGGTTTTGGCCTTGAATGGTGTATTACCTAGTTATGGCTTCGATCGTCGGGAAACGGCAGGGCAACCAGACGTACTACTACCTGGTGGAGTCGGCGCGGGTGGACGGCAAGCCGCGGATCGTGTCTCAGCAGTACCTGGGCAGCTCGGTCGAGGTGATGGCGAAGCTGGCCGGTTCCTCGGCGGGTGAGCCGGTCCGCACCCAGCACAAGAGCTTCGGCGACGTGGCGGCGGTGTGGTCGGTGCTGGAGCGCCTGGATGTGGCCGGGGTGATCGATGCGGTGGTGCCGCGTCGCCGTGATGCGGCGGCGTCGGTGGGGACCTATATCGCGTTGGCGACCGCGAACCGGGTCGTGGCGCCGTGCTCGAAGCTGGCGTTCGCCGACTGGTGGGCCACCACCGCCGGCCCACGCTGGGTCAAGCTCAGTGATGGGGCGCTGGATCACCGCCGGTTCTGGAAGGCGATGGACCGCCTGGATGAGTCGCACCTGGCCTTGATCGAGACCGAGCTGGGTCGCAGGGTGGTCAGCGAGTTCGGCCTGGACCTGTCCGGGTTGGTGCTGGACATGACCAACTTCGCGACCTACATCGACTCGACCAACGACCGTGCCCCGATCGCGCAGCGGGGTAAGGCCAAGCAGAAACGAACCGACCTGCGCCTGGTCGGCCTCGCCTTGGTGGTGACCCGCGACGGCGGGGTGCCGCTGGTCTCCCACGCCTATGCCGGGGACCGCCCCGACGTCACCCAGTTCGCCACGGTCATCGCCGAGTTGACCTCGCGCTTTCGTGAGCTGGCCGCGAGCGTGGAATCGCTGACCATGGTCTATGACGCCGGGCAGAACTCGCACAGCAACCACGCCCTGATCGAAGAGGCCGGGATCGGGTTCGTCGGGTCGCTGCCACCCTGCGAGCACGCCGCGCTGATGGCCATCCCCGCGTCCGGCTACCTGCCTGTCGACGACGAGCGCTACCCGGGCCTGACCTGTGTGGACACCACCGTGACCGCCCTTGGGGTGAGGCGCCGCGCGGTCCTGACCCACTCACCGACCCTGCACGCCGCGCAGTCACGCGGGTTCGACCAGACCCTGGCCAAAGCCCGCCGGAAACTCATCGACCTGCAAGCCACCCTGGCCCGCGGCCACACCCGCGCCGACCACGCCGCGGTCGAATCCGAGATCGCCGCGATCTGCAAGCCACCCTGGGTCAGCCAGGTCCTGACCACCACCTTGACCGGCCAGACCCCCGCTGAGCTGGCCCTGACCTTCCGCACCAACACAGGTGCCCGCAATCGACTCGAAGACAAGCTGTTCGGCAAACGGATCCTGTTCACCAACCGCGATGACTGGCCGGTCGCCGATGTCGTCGCGGCCTACCGCTCCCCATCGGAGGTCGAATCGGGTTTCCGGCAGATGAAAGACCCCCACGTCGTCTCCTTCGGCCCGATGCACCACTGGACCGACTCCAAAATCCGCGTCCACGTCTTCTACTGCGTCCTCGCGCTGACGATCGCCCACCTGATGCGCCGCCAAGCCAAAGACGGCGGCCTGGACCTATCCGTGCGCGAACTACTGACCACCCTGGCCGGCATCGGCGAGACCGTGCTGCTCTACCACGACGGCGGCAAAGGCCGCCCCCGAGCCCGCAGAATGCTCACCGACATGGACCCCACCCAGAAGCGACTCGCCAAGCTATTCGACATCGACCGCTACGCACCCACCCGCTGAACACCCCTTAGGTAATACAGCGCCAACCCGAAAACCCTTGCAATACAAGGCGAACACGAGCCAAGACCCCGCTAGCGGGGAAACTCCCGCTAGAGGAGTTCGGCGTGTCCAACGATCCGTCCCACGGCATCACCCGGCGTACTCTCCTGGGAGCCGCGTCCACGGCAGCGGGACTGTCGCTGGTTCCTGGCTCGATGCAGAAGGCGCTCGCGTCGCCCGAGCGAACACTGCGTTCGCTGGACCAGATCGAGCACGTCATCATCCTGATGCAGGAGAACCGGTCATTCGATCACTACTTCGGCACACTCAAGGGGGTCCGGGGCTTCGACGACCCAGACGCGGTCACCCTGGCGACAGGGCGCTCGGTGTTCCACCAGCCAGACCCGCAGAACCCCGATGGCTACCTGTTGCCCTTCCACAATGACACCAAGACCACCAGTGCTGCGATCGCCTACGGCACCAGCCATTCGTGGCAGTCCCAGCACCGCTCATGGAACGACGGCGGGATGGACAACTGGGTGCCGACGCACCGCGCCGCAGACGGCCCGGTCAAGGGCCCGTTCACGATGGGTTACTACACCCGTGATGACCTTCCATTCCACTATGCGCTGGCCGATGCCTTCACGGTCTGCGACAACTACTTCTGCTCAGTCTTCGGCCCGACCCACCCCAACCGGGTGATGGCGATCAGCGGCACTATCGATCCCGACGGCAGGCTCGGCGGCCCTGTCGTGGACAACTCGTCCACGACATTCCGGTGGACCACATACCCTGAGCGGCTACAGGCGGCCGGAGTCAGCTGGCGCTACTGCACCGCCTACCCACCCGATACAGATCTGGGCTGGTTCAAGGCGTTCCAGGACGCCAAGCCGGGCGATGCCTTGTACGAGAACGCGATGGTGCCCTTCTCTCCGTCGCAGGTGGCTGACGTGGTCCGTAGGGATGAGCTGCCGTCGGTTACCTGGCTGGACTCGCAGTACCTTCCGTCGGTCTACGGCCTGCCCGAGGCGGCCGAAGGGCCTGGGCACTTCTCTGCGGCCGGTGCTGAGTACATGTACACGATCCTCGACGCACTGGGCTCGCGGCCCGATGTGTGGGCCAAGACCGTCTTCATCATCAACTACGACGAGAACGACGGCCGCTTCGATCATGTGCCGCCGCCGACCGCGCCAGAGGGAACGCCTGGAGAGTGGGTCACCGCCTCTCCGCTGCCAAGCGGCGCGTCGGGTATTGCAGGCCCGATCGGGCTGGGCTTCCGAGTGCCCGCACTGGTGATATCGCCGTGGAGCTGCGGAGGGTGGGTGTCCAGTGAGGTGTTCGACCACACGTCCACCCTGAAGTTTCTCGAGCAGCGCTTCGGAGTCCGCGAACCGAACATCAGCTCATGGCGACGACGTACCGTCGGAGACATGACGTCCGCCCTTCGCCTCAGCCACCGCGATCCGTTGTTCCCCCGGCTGCCCGACCCGCAATCACTCTACGAGCTGGAGCAACGCGAGGCCGCCACGCTGCCGCTTCCGACGGCGCCGACGCTTCAGCGAGCCCCGCACCAGGAGCATGGCCGTTCACCGCGCACCCCCTGAACAGCGACCGATTCGCTCTCGATACGCGACTCCGTAGTTCGCGCACAATCGATGGCACCGACCCCCAGGGGACTCCTGGCCTCTGCCGGCGTTCACCGATAGTCGATAGCGACTCAGTCGACCCGGGCCGCCAGGACCCGTCCCGGCGGTCGCGTGGCGAACAGCTCTGGGGTCGCCTCGTGGTAGGCGCTGAACAGCTGGCGCGCGACTGTGACGGAGTCGACGAGCGGATGAAGTGCCAGCGCTTTGAGGGCAAAGTCGGGGCGCCGTTCCATGTCGGCTTGGGGCCGCGAGCAGGAGCTGCATTGCGCCCCATCGTCTTGCCTCTCGATCTCGCCGCGCTGGCCGCGGTCATAGGGGTTGCGGATCGACTGTCCACGGGGCGGTTATTGTCCGGCTGCCCACGAGCACGAAGAGCTATCGCCAGCGCCTGTAGGCTCATACGTATGACTAGAATCACGGCTCGTCGAAGAGTCATTCGCTTGACGGTGGGCGATTCCTCAGCAGCGCAGGACGATGTGTTGGCTGTTGAAGAGCCGCTGGAGATTCGAGTTGGTGGCCGCTCGCTCGTGGTGACGATGCGCACGCCCGGGCACGACTTTGACCTCGCCGCCGGATTCCTCGTCTCCGAGGGCGTCATCACGCGGGGCGAGCATTTCAGCACGGCCCGATACTGCGCCGGCGCCACCGACGACGGTCTGAACACCTACAACGTTCTGGATGTCACCCTGGCGCCGGGTGTGGCGCCTCCGGACCCCAGTCTGGAACGGTCCTTCTATACGACCAGCTCGTGCGGACTGTGCGGCAAGGCGAGCATCGATGCCGTGCGAACCCAGTCGGCCTACGACGTGCGAGATGACACGCTGCGAGTCGGCGCCGACCTCCTCAGCACTTTTCCGCAGACACTGCGTTCCGGACAAGCGGTGTTCGACAAGACCGGCGGGCTACATGCCGCCGCGCTGTTCGATGGCGCGAGCGGGCGGATGCTCGTGCTCCGCGAGGACGTCGGGCGTCACAACGCGGTGGACAAGGTCGTCGGCTGGGCGCTGAAGGAGGACCGGTTGCCGCTGCGGGGCACAGTTCTGATGGTGTCGGGGCGGGCGAGCTTCGAGCTGACCCAGAAGGCCATGATGGCGGGCATCCCTGCACTGGCGGCCGTTTCGGCACCCTCGTCCCTGGCCGCTGAGCTGGCCACAGAGCTGGGGATGACTCTGGTGGGCTTCATGCGTGGGAGCTCCATGGTGATCTACGCCGGCGGCGAGCGAGTCGTCGGAACACAGGCAAGGGTGGGCAACGGTAGTGCAGCATGACCAGGAGGCCCCCCGGTAGAGGCTGTTACCGAAGACGATATCGAGGTTGGGACTCACGGTGGTCCGGGTCGACCCAGTGGGTCCATCTGCGGGAGTGAGGTCCTGGTGCGCCTTCGTGGTAACTTCGCCCAGTCGACGGTGTCGTCGGCGCCGCGCCGGACGATGACCGAGCAGTAGGTCCTGCCGTTGGGCCGATTGGGGTAAATCCGATCAGCCCACGACTGGGGCTTTGCGATCTACGGCGCCAGTCACGAGGACTACCAAGGCAGTTTCCTGCCCACCGGGTTGCCTTTGGCAGCTGTCAAGACGCATTGGACACCGCCGGTGGCCTCTACCTGGGCGAACCCACCGCATTGGACCTGAACCTCCGACGAACTAGTGGGCACTGGGTCTCCTTGGTGTCAGTGCCATGAACGTCGGGATCCCAAGGAGCGCGCAGTCTGTGGGATCCCGATCTCTGGTCTGATGATCAGCGGGTGTAGGAGCAGTGGCGGCCAATGACCTGCCTTGTGCGGCAGCGGGATATGTCGGCGTAGAGCCTGATTGGAGTAACGGTTGGCTGTCAATGCCGGGGCTGCCTACACTTCGTCGCCCAAGCGCCAGACCCGCATGGCGTTGGTGGAACCCGGTATCCCAGGCGGACTTCCGGAAACGATGACGACTAGGTCTCCGACATCCAGCCAGTCCATTGACAGCAATAGCTCCTGCACTTGCCTGATCATCTCGTCGGTGTGGCGAACCTGCGGCATCAGGAACGTCTGGGCGCCCCAGCTCAACGACAGTTGGTTTCGGACGCGTGGGTCGGGGGTGAAGACAAGAAGCGGCAAACGGGAGTGATGTCTGGCCAGCCGGCGGACCGTGTCCCCGGTCTGGCTGAAGCAGCACAACGCCTTGGCGTCCAGGGTGTTGCCGACGTCGCACGCGGCGGCGGCGATCGCGCCACCTTTGGTCCGCGGGCTGTGCGCAAGCCCCGGCACCTGGATCGAACCCTTCTCGGCCCAGGCGACTACCTTCGCCATCGTCCGCACGGCCTGCACCGGGAACTTGCCTATGCTGGTCTCGCCTGACAGCATCACCGCGTCGGCGCCATCGAGCACAGCGTTGGCCACATCGGAGACCTCAGCGCGGGTGGGGCGGGACTGCTGGATCATTGATTCCAGCATCTGGGTGGCCACGATGACCGGCTTGGCCATCTCCCGACATAGTTGAATGGCCCGCTTTTGTACCAAAGGCACCTGCTCCAACGGCAATTCCACACCCAGATCGCCTCGGGCGACCATGACGCCGTCGAAAGCGGCCACGATGCCTTCGAGGTCTTCAACTGCCTCAGGTTTCTCCAGTTTGACAATGATTGGCCGCCGGACACCAACCTCCTCCATCACCGCGCGCATGAGTTGCACCTCGGACGGCGTTCGCACAAAAGACATGGCCAACATGTCGACCTTCAGGTCGAGGGCGAACCTGAGGTCCAGGAGGTCCTTCGCCGACAGAGGAGGCACGCCCACCGCGACCCCTGGCAACGACAGGCCCTTGTTGTCACTGACCGGCCCACCTTCGGTCACCAGACACCTGACATCATCGCCCACGACCTCAACGGCCTGTAGCGCGACCTTCCCGTCGTCCACGAGAAGGCGATCGCCCGGTTTGATGTCATGTGCCAGGCCCGCATAGGTTGTCCCGACCCGGTCAGGGCCACCGGCACAGTCCTGTGTGGTGATGACGACCGTCTTTCCCGTCGGCCACACGACCGGACCTGACACGAAGCGGCCCAGCCGTATCTTCGGGCCTTGCAGGTCGGCGAGGACTCCGATCTCCCTCCCGGCGGCCGCGGCCGCATCGCGGACCAGACCGCACGCTTTGGCATGGTCCTCACGCTGGCCATGGCTGAAGTTCAACCGCGCGACGTCCATGCCTGCCGCAACCAGGGCTGCGATGCCCGATGGTGTTGATGTAGCCGGGCCCAGTGTGCACACGATCTTCGTTCGGCGGTCCGGGAGTGTTTGTTCGGCCGGCGGGCGACTCGGGTCGGTCGTTCGCGGCTCGTCAAGGTCGATCATCAGTGGGTCTCCTTCGTACCGGGCCAACAGGCCACCCACAGATCAACCGCAGATGGTTCCCTTGCGCATCTCCGACCGATGCACTTGCCTGCATACAGTATACTATCACCATGATCAGTGAACTGCTCCCACCGAAGACCGGCCTGGCGTTTCCCGCCTTAAGCGCGCTACGCCCCGCCTGGACCGATGAAGCCGCTTTGGTACGTGAGGTCGATGAGGTGTTACGCCCGGGCGGCTATCGAATCGTCGGCGCGTTCGACGACGATGAGCCACACCCGCTGGCGGTGGCAGGATTCCGGGTGGGTCACAGCTTGGCCTGGGGCCATTACATTCACGTCAGTGACCTCTCGACACTCGCTGCCGGGCGTGGCCGCGGCTTCGCGCCGCAGCTTCTGGATTGGGTGAAGTCCGAAGCTGAGCGCCTTGGTTGCGACGGGCTCCACCTCGATTCCGGCGTCAGTGCCGCCCGGCGAGCCGCTCACCGGGTGTACTTCAACGCCGGGTACGAGATCAGCGCGCATCACTTCATGCAGTCGTCCAGCTAAGGAACTTGCACCCCATGAGTTCAGAGCGCGCGCAGATAGGCGCTCCGAGTGCTGTGTCTCGTCATTGACTCACTGCTTGGTCGAGGGCGACTTTGCCGCGGCGGACTTTGGTCAGGATGGACTCTGCTGTGGCGGTGATGGCGAAGGGTTTCGGCTCGTTGTTGTGGACCTGCATGTACGTCTCGATCGAGGCGATCAGGTCGGGCACACTGTGGAATACGCCTCTGCGTAGGGCCTTACCGGTCAGATCTCGGAATCACCGCTCGACCAGGTTCAACCAGGAACCTGAGGTCGCTGTGTTGTGCAGTTGGAACCGGGGATGCTTGGCGAGCAAGGCCAGCACGTCCTTTTGTTTGCCAGCCAGCGGTGCCCAGTCGGCTCACACGCCACCGTCACCCCGGCGAAGCCGGCCTTGCTCGCCTGCCCAGTCCAACGCCAACGCCAACGCAAGATCCAGCCCGACAGCGGAACGTCCGCCGCGCCAGAACCTTCGAATCATGGTCGGTGACCACAACCATCTGCTTGTTATCAGGCAGATCGATCCCGACGATCGCGTTGTACGCCGGCACCAACACGCACCGAGGCGGCCCTGGACGGGCTGTACGTCATCCGCACCACCATCGGCCCCGAGCAGATGGACGCGGGCAAGGTGGTGGCCACCTACAAGTCCCGGGCCCGGGTGGAACGCGACTTCCGGTCCATCAAGAGCATCGATGTGGACCTGCGCCCCATCCACCACTGGACCGAGACCAGGGTCCGGGCCCACGTGTTCATCTGCATGCTCGCCGCCTACCTCGTGTGGCATCTCCGCCAAGCATGGGCGCCGCTGACGTTCACCGACGAGAACAGGCCCGACCCCCCTCGACCCCGTCGACCCCGCCCGACGCTCCCAATACGCCGACCACAAGGCCGCGACCAAGACCACCACCACCGACGACCAGCCCGCAGCTTCACCGCTCTGCTGGAACACCTCGCAACCCTGACCCGTAACCACCTACGCGTCGCCGGCCACGACCAGTCCGGCTTCGACCTGCTCGCCATACCCACCCCCACCCAACGCCGCGCCTCCGAACTCCTCGGTACACCGATCCCACTCACCCTGAAGTAGCCAGAACGCCCAACCCAGAAAACGGTGAAACCCCTGCTCAACAGGGGTTTCACGCGTTACACGGCACGTAACTTCGGGTTAAAGAGTCCCTCGATTTTCAGCCGAGTCAACGACCCCAACTACCGGCGCGGTGGGTCCCGGTTGAGTAAGGAGGGTGTCTAGCTCGAGCTCCCGGAGATTCCCTGTGCGTTCGTTGTAGATGAAGCCGCTGATCCGCGTGGAGTTCAACAGGAATGGGTTATGCCGCAATGCATCCATCGCGCGTCTGAGCTCCTGTGCTGGATCCGTGAAACCAGCGGGGGGCCAGCCCGGCCGAAACCCAGAGGCGGCCTGCAACTTGTCGGCGAACTCGTCGTCGGTGATGGTTCGCATGCGGCAGCCGTCGTGCATGATGAGCATGATTTCGCTGGTGCCCGTCAGGTGCTGGCTGGCAGCCAACGACCGAACGACGTCCTCTGTGATCACGCCACCGGCGTTGCGGATGATGTGGGCGTCGCCCTCAGCGAGCCCGAGCATGCCGTAGATATTGAGCCGGGCGTCGATACAGGTCACGACGGCGACGCCGGTTCGGGGATTTGCTGGCGCAGAGGACTTCTCGAATCTCCGGTGGTACAGCTCGGCGTTCCTTACGAGCTCCTGCGTTCGACCTCGCACCATGGTGCTCACTGTTTTCTCATCCTCTCGTCAGACAAGCTGGCCCAGCATGGGATATCAAGGAAGCAGCGATTTCATCATCCGGGCGGCGTCACTCGGCGTCTTGCCGACCTGGACACCGGCCTTCTCCAAGGCGTCCTGCTTGGCTTGGGCGGTGCCGCTCGAGCCGGAGACGATTGCTCCGGCGTGACCCATGGTCTTGCCCTCAGGTGCGGTGAACCCTGCGACGTAGCCGACGATGGGCTTGCTGATGTGCTCGCTGATGTAGTCGGCGGCGCGTTCCTCGGCGTCCCCCCCGATCTCGCCGATCATCACGATCGCATCGGTGTCCGGGTCATCCTCGAAGGCTTGCAGGCAGTCGATGTGCGTGGTGCCGATGATCGGATCGCCGCCGATTCCCACGCACGTCGAGAACCCGAGGTCGCGGAGCTCGTACATCATCTGGTACGTCAGGGTGCCGGACTTGGACACCAGACCGATGCGTCCGGCCGTGGTGATGTCGGCGGGAATGATGCCGGCATTCGACTTGCCCGGGCTGATCAGGCCGGGACAGTTCGGACCGATGATCCGGGTGGCATTGCTGAGCGCCCGGGCGTGTGCCCAGAACGCCGCCGCGTCGTGCACGGGGATGCCCTCGGTGATCACCACGCACAGGCCGATACGCGCGTCGATGGCCTCGACCACGGCCGCTCTGGCGAAGCGCGGGGGCACGAACACGACGCTGACCTGCGCGTCAACCTCCTCCATGGCCTGCGAGACGGAGTCGAAGACGGGAACCCGGTGCCCGTCGACGTCGACCTGTTGACCGCCCTTGCCGGGAGTGACGCCCCCGACAATCTGCGTACCCGCAGCGAGCATGCGGGCGGTATGCAGTAACCCCTGTGAACCCGTCATCCCCTGGACCAGAACCCGGCTTGTGTCGGTGAGAAAGATTGCCATGATGTTCAAACCCCCTGGGCTGCTAGTTCGGCGGCCCGGTTGGCCGCATCATCCATGTTGTCCACGAGCTCCACGCCAGGCAGCGCCGAGTTGGCGAGGATCTTCCGACCGAGCTCGGCATTGTTACCGTCCAGGCGCACGACGATTGGCTTGTTGACGGACTCGCCACGTTCGGCCAGCAAGCCGAATGCCTGCACGATGCCGTTGGCCACGGCGTCGCACGACGTGATGCCACCGAAGACGTTGACGAGCACCGACCGCACCGACGGATCGCCGACGATGATGTCCAGTCCGTCGGCCATGATCTTCGCCGACGCACCGCCCCCGATGTCTAGGAAGTTCGCCGGGCGGCAGCCTCCATGCCGCTCCCCGGCGTAGGCGACTACGTCCAGCGTCGACATCACCAGGCCGGCGCCGTTGCCGATGATGCCTACCTGACCGTCGAGCTTGACGTAGTTCAGCCCCTTGGCCCTCGCTCGGGCCTCCAGCGGCTCGCTGTCGGACTCCTCGACGAATGAGCTATACCAGGGCTGTCGATAGCCGGCGTTGTCGTCGACGGTTACCTTGCCGTCGAGCGCCCGGACCCCACCATCGGTTGTCCGGACCAGGGGGTTAACCTCGATCAACGTGGCGTCGACCGACACGAACGTGTCCCAGAGAGCCACGATCACACGCGCGAACTCCTCCCTCATATCCGTGGGGAAGCGTGCGGCGTCCGCGATCTCACGCGCCAGGGGTAGGTCCACGCCGGACAGCGCATCGACCGGGATCCGGGCGAGAGCCTCGGGCTTGTCCCTCGCGATCTGCTCGATGTCCATGCCCCCCTCGAGCGATGCCATGGCCAGGAAGGTCCGGTTGGATCGGTCCAGCAGGAACGACAGATACAGCTCGTCGGCGATGTCAGAGACCGCTGTGACCAGCACGCGATGCACGCGATGCCCCTTGATATCCATCCCGAGCATCGAGTCCGCAATCTCCTCCGCCTCAGCCGGGGTCTTGGCCACTTTCACCCCGCCCGCCTTGCCTCGACCGCCCACTTTCACCTGCGCCTTGACGACGACCGGGCCCCTGGCCTCCTCGGCCAACGCCCTGGCCTCAGTCGCCGTGGTCGCCACGCCAGCCGCGGTGACCGGTACGGAGTGGGCGGCGAACAACTCCATCGCCTGGTACTCGAAAAGGTCCATCAGGTGTTCCTCTCTCGTCGCGTCAACTCACGTGTCTCGGAGCCGTCCCAGAAGGCCTCGAGGGTTCGCCCCGGTGATCCGCCTGACAGAAGACATCACCCTTCCCGCCGCCCCGGCGGGACGGTTGTAAAACCCACCCGCTAGCACGGCGGGTGACTCCTCCACCCCGGCAGGGGATGTAGCGCCAGCCCTTGACGGAGCCGCAATTCTGGATGAGCATAATGCCTACTGCATACGGTATGCAATCCCTGAAGTCGCGAGTGCCTATCGCAGCTGCATTCCCGTGGAGGTGGTGTCGAGCGGCTTGCCAGCAGTGCATCAGCCATGGATACTGACTGTCCATACTGCATACACGATGCTACGCCGTCGCGCGTGAGCGAGATAGGGAGGACTCCATGCGAGTCGCAGTGCTCGGAGCCGGCCGGCGCCATCGACGCCTGCGTGGGTGCCGCGCTCTGCCGTGCAGGGGTCGAGGTGCACCTTATTGCGCGCGGTCCACAGTTAGACGCCCTGCGCCAGTGTGGCGTTCAGGTACTCAGCGACCGAGGTGACTTCGCGGAGCACCCTCACGCCACCGACGACCCTCGCGACATCGGCGAAGTCGACTACGTGTTCCTGGGCCTTAAAGCGCACTCGTACGCCAGGGCCGGCGCACTCTTGTTCCCGCCGCTGGGACCGCAAACGGCGATCGTCGCGGTGCAGAACGAAACCACCTGGTGGTACTTCCACAAGGTGGCCGGCCCCTACGAAGGTCGCTGGATCGAGGCCGTGTGACCCCGGCGCTGAGACGTCAGAGGCGATGCCAAGGGACCGGGCGATCGGCTGTGGCGTATCCGGCAACCATTGTGGAATCACCAGGGGTGATCCGCCATCGGGAAGGCACGAGGTTCTCCATCGGGGGGCCCGATGGTACATCCTTGGTCCGATGCCTCGAATTCAGCGAGGCCATGGTGCCGGCGGGATGAAGTGCCCAGTGGAGCCACGGTTGCGCGATGGGAGGCCGCGAAGGGTTTCGGAGTATGTGGCGCTGGTGAAGAAGACGAGCCAGGCCAGAGAACTGATAGAAGTTGCACAAGGAAGATAGATAAGGAAAATAGACATGGACTCACCAGCTGTGACCGACGGATTCCACCTTGTGGTGGATGCTCTGAAACTCAACGGAATTGACACTGTTTATGGCGTCGCCGGCATTCCGATCACCGATTTGGCCCGCTTAGCACACGCGGAAGGGCTGCGGTACGTGGGGTTCCGCCACGAATCGAGTGCTGGCAATGCAGCCGCTATCGCCGGGTATCTGACTCAGAAGCCGGGTATCTGTCTCACCGTCTCCGCTCCAGGATTCCTGAACGGAATGGTGGCCCTCGCCAACGCCACCACCAACTGCTTCCCGATGATCCTGATTAGCGGATCGAGTGACCGGGCGATCGTGGATCTTGAGCAGGGGGACTACGAAGAACTCGACCAGATGAATGCCGCAAAGCCTTATGCCAAGGCAGCGTTCCGCATCAACAAACCCCAAGATATCGGCATCGGAGTTGCGCGCGCGATCCACGCAGCCACCTCCGGGCGACCCGGCGGCGTTTACCTCGACGTGACCGCGGAGGCGCTCAGCGCGGCTCTCGACGGAGAAACAGCGAAGAAATCGCTGGTGAAGGTTGTCGATCAGGCGCCAAGTCAGATTCCGTCTCCGGAATCTATCGTACGTGCTCTCGACCTGTTGGCGACAGCCACACGACCGCTCATCATCCTCGGCAAAGGTGCGGCATACGCGCAGGCGGACAAGGACATCCGGTCTTTCATCGAGACGACCGGCATCCCGTTCCTGCCCATGTCTATGGCAAAAGGACTTCTACCCGACAATCATTCACAATCGGCAGCGGCTGCGCGTTCCTTCGCTATCGGTCAGGCCGATGTCGTAATGCTGATTGGGGCGCGCCTGAACTGGCTTCTTTCGCACGGTAAAGGCCCACTCTGGTCGGAAAGTACACGGTACGTACAGGTAGATATCTCCCCGACTGAAATAGACAGTAACCGTCCGATTGCCGCACCCGTCGTCGGCGACATCAAATCTGCTATGTCGGAGTTCCTTGGTGCACTCAAACCTGAACAGATCCAGCCGAGCACTGCATGGCTCGAAGCGATCGCTCAGCACAAGCAGAAGAATATCGAGCGCATGGCGGCACGCCTCAAAGAAGACCCAAATCCCATGAATTTCTCGAGTGCACTGCGTGCCGTCCGCGATGTCCTCGTGGACAGGCCCGACGTCTATGTCGTCAATGAAGGGGCCAATACGCTTGATTTCGGCCGTAACATTATCGACATGTATGAACCCCGCAAGCGTCTTGATAGCGGAACCTGGGGGGCGATGGGCATAGGCATGGGGTACGCCATTGGTGCGGCCGTCGTGAGCGGCAAGCCTGTCGTCGCCATTGAAGGCGACAGTGCCTTCGGTTTCAGTGGAATGGAAATCGAGACCATCTGCCGCTACAATCTGCCGGTCGTCATCCTAGTCTTCAATAACGGTGGTATCTATCGTGGCGACGAGATCGACAGCGCTCCCTCACCGACTGGCTTTATCTCGAATGCGCGCTACGACAAGCTCATTGAAGCATTTGGCGGCACCGGGTATCACGTCGTCGATACACCGAGCCTCACGAAGGCTCTGGCCGACGCCCTCGCAGCGGGACAGCCAGCACTCATCAACTGCGTTATAGATCCGACGGCAGGCACCGAGAGCGGTCATATTCAGAACCTCAACCCGAAAAGTACCCTGGCGAAGTGACAACGTAGGTCTCTTTTCGGAAGATCATCGAGCAACGCGGGAAATCAGTCTTAGGGGCTTTATGGTTTGGGTGTGGCTCCGCTGCAGTGACGTCATGCTGCCCTGGGTAGGGCGCCGTCGAGGTAGCGGGATTCGTGGACGCGTTGTCTTTCTTGGTCCAGGTGCCACGTCCAGTAGTTCTGGAAGTCGCCGTTGCTGCGGAGGGCTCGTAGCTTGAGGATCGCTTCGGCGCCGGCGAGTCCCCAGCGGGCTCCGGTGACGTCGAAGCGGTCGGCCACGATGTGGCGGCAGGCTCCTTCGATG
>Ga0097691_1001278_pt1 | contig 18954 bp, 22 predicted proteins | sample NGESurdeep072012_8_FD_72858 | JGI IMG/M metagenome (GOLD analysis project Ga0097691, IMG submission 72858) | Arctic peat soil microbial communities from Barrow, Alaska - NGEE Surface sample 210-1 deep-072012 | ecosystem: Environmental > Terrestrial > Soil > Wetlands > Peat ... | reverse complement strand
GGCGGTCGCGTCGAGCAGCGGTAGATCGATGCGTGCCAAGGATGCGGCGTCACCATCAATGATCAGCCGCATCTCAACGCCGCGCCGCTTCATCCGCATCGGGACGAATCGAGCTAGCGCAAGTTCGTTCGGAGTCGCGGCATCACGCCCTTCATCGGATGGGATCGGCAGTTTGATGGAAACCTGGATGCCGTCCTGCTTGAGCCCGACGCGTTCGATCAGCCGGGTCAGTACTGATGCGGCTTCCGCTTCGGACCGCAGGCTTTGAATCCAGGCTTCGGCGGCCTTGAATATCGAAGGCAATAGGCTCGCATCGATGTTGAACTCCTCAATCGCTCCAGCGATCGCCGCTCGATCACCGAGAATCTGCTGAGTCGCAACGCAAACGGCTCGCGTACGCCTCTGCCTTCGGCTCCATCCGGCAAGTCCACTAAGGAAAAGGCGGATATGAATCACAACCAGCAGCGCAAGCGCACAGCGCCAAACTGCTCGGCTTCGAGCTGGTCGATCGCTCTTCCGGCGAGGTACTACTGAATCCTGTTTCTTGGGAGGAACCACAGCCGGGCGTTGCGTACCGTGGTTCTGATCGGTGCTCTGTCCCGCAAACCTTGAACGATCGAAATGCGGTTAACAGGACGCGTTCTTCGTACTCATTGAGCCAAGAATGTTCAGTGAGTCGAGCTAGGAAATGCGCAGTATCAGAAGGTTCAAGCTTCAAAGCCAGTATGGAAAATTATCCGCCAGCGGAACAATCACGATGGCAAGTGATGGCGAGCGAGGCGTTCGCACTCAGAGAGATCGCCTCGCTGTGGAGGGATCCAATCTATCGCGGCGAGGGCGTGCCGCGCGGCGACGGACGCCTCGTCGTAATCATTCCCGGACTTTTCGGCAGCGACTTCTATCTCTGGCCCTTGCGGCGATGGATTTCTCGCATCGGCTTTCGCGCGAGCACCTCGGGACTGTGGGTCAACGCGGGATGTCCCGACCGGCTCACGTCAGACATCGAGAAATGGGTCGAACGCCAGCAGCCGCAGCACGATCGACGTCTCGTGCTGATCGGTCATAGCCGCGGAGGCGTACTTGCGCGAGCGCTGGCCGTACGGCTTGGGAGCAGGGTGTCACACCTCATCACGCTCGGATCGCCGGTGGGGCTCGCATCGGCGTTCGCGCAGCGCGGAAACGTCCAGCAAATCGCGCATCGAACGATGAGCAGGGTCGCGCAGGCGAGCAACACCGCGCGCCGGATTCTCGATCCTAAATGCCGCTTCCCGGATTGTGGATGCGAATTCGTCGATAACATTCGCGCTTCGCTCGCTCCGGAGACGACTGTGCTTTCGATCTACAGCCGCGAGGATCCGATCGTTCCGCCTGGAGCGTCAATCGTGACCGGCGCACGCAACGTCGAGGTGACGGGCACGCACTCGGGCCTGGTTTACAATCCGGCGGTCTACCGCGAACTCGCCCGCTCGCTCCCATGAATTTCAGCCCGGAGGACGGTGAGAGCCCGGCCGTCCGAGACCCAAATCACCAGGCTTTTCAGCGCGTTCGGAGTTTTTGGTAGCCGCAGCCCATTTGAACCGTCGAGGTCCTTCATTTCGGGCGCGCTGAAACGCGGGTTCGGCTATGCGCCGCGCTACTCAGCCACGGACAACTGAGGGCCAGATGAACGAAGTTAAAACGATTTTTGCATCGCCCGGCGCCTTGCGTGCGAAATGCCGCCGGCTCTATGGTTGCCGCGGAGGACGCATGCCAAATATCGACGCAATCCGCGGGCTCAAGGACCTCTTCGTAAGCGCAATCAACAGCGGCACAACGACCGTTGAGGAGTTTCATGCCGCGATCGCCCGGCGTCCTTTCGAGGCGCTCGAACTCGACCCGGCGACCCGTGTCCCGGCGACTGCGGTTCGGATGCTTCACGACATAATCTCAGGCAGTGTCTACTGGGGCCTGCGCAGCCTGATGGAGTTGGCCGGGGATGCGGTCGACTGGGCGCTAACGCCGCTCGAACAGGCACAACCGGCCGAAGAAGCGCCGCTGCCCGCCGCTTTGGATCTCGCCATCGGCGCGCTGAACGGGTTCATGGGCGACCATCTGGAACGCAATAGAAACGGTTTGCGGACCCGCATGGAGTTTCGCCGTGAGGGTCGAACCGTCGCGCTGGATGCCGAGACTCTCCGCCGTACATACCCCGGCGCCGGCCGAAAGCTCGCCGTGTTCGTTCATGGTCTCTCGTGCAACGAGCAAATGTGGCGCTTTTACGCGCAAGAAAATTACGGCGACCGCGACACCACCTACGGATCGATGCTCGAACGCGAGCTCGGCTACACGCCGCTCTATCTCCGCTACAATTCCGGCCTCCACGTATCGGAAAACGGCGCGCTGTTGGCCGAGAAAATGGAAGAGCTGGTCAACGCGTGGCCCGTCGCTGTAAACGAGATCGTTCTCGTCGGCCACAGTATGGGCGGGCTCGTCGCAAGAAGCGCGTGCCATCAGGGCAAGCAACGTCGAAACGGCTGGATCGGTTCCGTTCGCCATATCTTCTGCCTCGGCACGCCACATCTTGGAGCGCCGCTCGAGAAGCTCGGGAACGTGATGGGATGGGTCCTGAACGTGTCCGACCTGACGCGGCCGATCGCGAACATCGTCAACGGCCGCAGCGACGGGATCAAAGACCTGCGCTTTGGCTATCTGGTCGAGGAGGATTGGCGGGGACGAGATGCCGACGCTCTGCTGGAGGACAATCGCCATGACATCCCGTTTCTCGACTCCGCGGCGCACTACTTCGTTGCCGCAACCGTGACGGAAAGCCCGAGCGATCCGCTCGGCTTCATTCTCGGCGACATGCTGGTGAGATTTCCGAGCGCCTTGGGTCGCGGCGTGCAGCCGACCAGACGCGTCTCGTTTCGAGCCGTGAACAAGAGCCACGTGCGGATGACAACCCACCTGCGGCTGCTCAACCATCCTGCGGTCTACGATCAGATCCGATTCTGGCTTGAGCCGGCGACCGCCGCGCTGACGACGCTCGGCGAAGCTGAGTCGACTGGCTGACTGTCCGCCCAAGAGGGGGAGATTCGAACTCCAAACCCCCGTGTGGTGTTCGACGGTTACCAAATTCCCGAGCATCAACGCAGCGAACGAAGGGGACCGGAGACATGCGAAGAAGAGCCAAATCCAAGGCGAACATATTCTCTCCAGCACCGATGCTTTTTTTTGAGCCGAATAGTGCGCCAAACTCGGGCTGAATTCAGCCCATAGAAGCCCTTGCGGTACCGGGGGTTCGAATCCGCCCCTCTCCGCCACACAGTCTGGCATGTTTCCCTACATTTTGGAGAAGCGATGAAATCGGCGCGTGGGGCGCGATTCACGCGCGGTCGTGGACCCGGAGAATGCCAACGGCGCGGCTGACGGCAAAAATCGCTCAAAATTCTCTGTTCGCGATTTTGGCATGTCCATCTGCGAACCGGCCGACATTTTGCGGGGAAGCGTCCTCGGGAAGAACGCCTGACGCAAGCAACTACGCCCGCGTGAGTCTATCGGGGTTCCAGAGCTTGCTGTTGCGCGCTCCAGAGCGGGGGCAGTTCGATTCTCTGGGTCATCGCTAGAGTGCTGAGGTCTGCGGGCTGCCGGCCTTCGACGATCGCCTCGACGATCCTGGGCGCCAGAAACGCCAGCCGCATCACGCGCCGCACGTGACGGGCCGTAAGATGTTCTCGCCTGGCGATCTCGCCGATCGACCGCGCCCGGCCCACCAGCAGATCGTTGGACCATCGATACGCACGGGCGGTCGCGTCGAGCAGCGGTAGATCGATGCGTGCCAAGGATGCGGCATCACCATCAATGATCAGCCTCATCTCAACGCCGCGCCGCTTCATCCGCATCGGGACGAATCGAGCTAGGGCAAGCTCTTTCGGAGTCGCGGCATCACGACGCCCTTCATCGGATGGGATCGGCAATTTGATTGAAACGTCGATGCCGCCCTGCTTGAGCCGAACGCGTTCGATCAGCCGGATCAGTGCTGATGCAGCTTCCGATTCGGACCGTAGGCTTTGAATCCAGGCTTCGGCGGCCTTGAAGATCGAAGGCAATCGGCTCGCGTCGAGGCTGAGTTCTTCAATCGCTCCGGCGATCGCCGCTCGATCACCGAGAATCTGCCGAGTCGCAGCGCGAACGGCTCGCTCAACCTCCGGTGCAGCTACGCGCCACCCGCGCTGGTCATCTTGTACCGATTGTACCGACCCCCTGACCAATCCGCGCGAGACGTAGTAGCGATAATGGCGCGCGCCTTTTACCGCGCCTTGCACATACAGGGGCTCGCCGCTTTCGTCGAACAGTTTACCCGCAAGCGGGCTGGGCGGCGCCTTGGTCGGGCGTTCGCGATGAGTGGCGGCCTGATCGCACAAGCGTCGCTGGACCTTCTCCCACAACTCGCGGCCCACTATCGGCTCGTGCTGCCCCGGATAGCGTTCCTTCTTGTGGCGGATTTCGCCTAAGTAGATCGGGTTCGATAGCATCTGGTATAGAGCCCCACGTGAAAATTGGCGGCCTCCCGATCGCACACCGTTTTTCGACACCCGGACTTTGGAGACGATCTCGCGGCGCTCCAAATCGCCTCTCAGGAGCCGGACGGAACCGAGTTCGAGATATCGCTCATAGATGTGTTTCACCGTCGTGGCTTCGGCCCGATTGACCGCCAGCCGGCGCTCGCGGACGTCATAGCCGAGCGGAACCGTGCCGCCCATCCACATTCCCTTGCGTTTGGAAGCCGCGATCTTGTCCCGGATCCGCTCGCCCGTTACTTCGCGCTCGAATTGCGCGAATGACAGCAGTACGTTGAGCGTAAGTCGGCCCATCGAGGTCGTCGTGTTGAACTGCTGCGTGATCGAGACGAACGATACGCCGTGCGCGTCGAACACCTCGACCATCTTGGCGAAGTCAGCAAGCGAGCGGGTCAGGCGATCGACTTTGTACACGACCACCACGTCGACGAGTCTTCGCCGGATATCTTCCAACAGGCGCTGGAGGGCGGGGCGCTCCATCGTCCCGCCCGAAAGGCCGCCGTCATCGTAGGCGGTTTTGACGAGCCGCCAGCCCTCGCCCGTCTGGCTCTTGATGAACGCCTCGCACGCTTCGCGTTGCGCGTGCAACGAGTTGAAGTCCTGTTCGAGTCCTTCTTCAGAGGATTTGCGGGTATAGATCGCGCAGCGGCGCGTTCGCGACTTAGGGTGTTCCATTGCGCAGCTCTGCTTGCGATCGCTTGAGGCCAAAGAACAGCGGCCCTGACCATCGAGTTCCGGTGATCTCTCGCGCGACTTCCGAGAGCGAACGGTAACGTTTGCCTCGGAAACGAAATCCCTTTTCTAGAATACTTACCTGATGGCTGATACCGCGCCATTCACGCACCAGCACCGCGCCGGGCCGCACGATGCGAGACGGTGTCGCAGCCAAAGCCGACCCGTTAGCGCGGTCATTGTCGAACTCTGCCAGCAGGCGTCGGGTCGAGGGCTTGAGACCGCCGAAAGTCTTTTCCTGGAGGCGATATGCAATCGCGCGCGTCACGAACGACCGGCTGATATCGCGCGACGGCGCCTTTCCGAACATGGCTTTCCAGCGCTCGCGGAGTTCATCGATATCCAGCTTTGACAGGCTTGCAATCTCCGACGCGAGGGCCTCACGGTCCAGAACCTGCGCCCGCCGCTTCATGATCGTTTCTCTCGAAACTTCGCGACTTTCAGCTCGGCATCCAAGATTATGTGCTCCTCCGTGAGGCGACCTATTTGCCGCCCCGACGACACACACACATTGCTCGATTTGCGGCACGGAGCCAGTCGTGTGCGGTGGGAGTTTTGGGGCAATTTCCGCTCTTACCAGGTCTTGTCTTTTCTGCGGCGATTTCGGCAGTCCCATTCGCCTTCCAATCGCCTTGATCGAGCAGACCGTCGATGCGCGCCAAAAGCCAGCCTCTACCGATCTGCGCGAACGACGTTGGGAAAATTGGGGGAAACCACTCGCTTCACGCGCCGACCAGAGCAAACATCCGGACGAGCTCTTACGGCTCAAGGAGATTTAGAGAGAATGGAACACGCGACACTGGCGAACGGAAGCGGGCATAAACTACCAATCGGACGCTCCCCATCCCCGGCCGAGCAGGAACAGAAGGACGCGGCGAGGTCGGCCGGTGAGAAGACGGCCCGGAAGAAAGCTGCCGCGAGAAAAACCAAGCCTGCACGGCCGCTCAGGAAGGAGATGGGCAGTAAGTCGAAATCAAACAAGCTGGGTTGCCGCTATTGCGGGAGCGACGACCTGGCTCCGAGTTTCATCAAGCGGCGGGATCGCCGATGCCGCAAGTGTTTCAGTAAACGCTATGGGTCGGCGGCACGGGCGAGTAAGGCGAAGGTCAAACCGGGCTCGAAGGGGCCCGGCCCCTTTTATTTCAGGGCTGCATTTGGGGATCATGCTGACTCCCTAATCTCACGTCGTGGCCAAGCTACTTTTTGAACAGCGCGGAGTGGAATGGGCTATCCGCGGGCCGCGAAATCGGCCCGATTGTACAGGTTTTGTGCGGGTGAGCGAAAAGCGGGGCAATGAAAATTCCAATGGCAGAAAACAAAGTCACCAGAATCACCACAATTACCGCGCGGGTTTACGGCCGGGCGCGAGCGGGAGCGAATGCGGCCGCGATTGCGCCAGTGCCGAGAATCGCCGCGGCGCCGCGCGTCCCTCCATCACTTCATCGGGGGCTTGCCGGCTTCCGCAAGTTTTGCATTGGCTGCGTCTCTCCTTTTCTTAAGCTCCTCAGTCCGAACGAAATAGAAGTCAAATAGCGCCTCCAGCGTATCCAACTGCCATTCGGCCTCTAGCGGCTCTACCTCAATGATCTCTCCGGTGTTCGTGCTCTTGATGGGATGAGCCGCAAAGTTCCCAACGACTCGTACCGCGTCGAGAGCATTGGCGAGATCGCTTGGTAGTTTGTTGGAGTCGAGGACCTCCTGAATCTCTTTAGCGAGGTCGCTGTGCTTCACGCCTACGTGGTCGCGGAGCAACTTTTGAAGGCACCGCCGACTTAGCGCCGCGCTAGCTTTAGCGCTGTCCGCGAGCGTTACACACGCCTCTTTGTAGTCTTCGGCGAAGATCGGATGAACCGCGGCTGGGAGCGGGCTGCGTGCTTGCGCTTTCGGGCGGACCATGAAGTCTTTAGCGACTTGCTCGGGCCCAAGCTTCATCCCAAAACCCGTCGCGACGTTAGCATGTCCCAGATAGACCGTGATTCGTTTACATTCCGGACAGGCGGTGCGCCTAATTCCCCAGTGGCCCTCAGTGTCCGAACCGATGGAAACCGCTTCCCAGGCATCGTGGAAACTCACAAGACAGTGAGGGCATTTCATCTACGCTCCTCCTCGCGCGCACCGGGAAACGGGCGCGAATGTGATCGTTGCCCCGTGTGGCCGTCCGAGGGGCTGCCGTAATTGGTGGGAAGCACAGCCGACGCGTTTAACTACGTCGCGTTAGGGTCGCTACAAAGCCGCCTGGTCCCGAGATTTTGAACGACGCGCCTACTCCCGAAGATGCTGGGAGCTCCCCGCCGAGTTCTAGCGAGAATTCCGCGACGCTCGTGCCCAAAACGGTCGTCATGGGGCGTCCCGAATGGCTGCGCGCGTTAAGCTTCGCGACTGCCCGGCCTTGCTGAGGCGAGATCGTTCCCGTCCAGTAGAAGGCCGAATCGCCGCCAACGAAATCGGTCTCAGACGTAAAGAAGACAACTCCATAGTTCGCCCCGAGGGGTGTTGAGAAAGCGATCGACCAGAGACCTTCCATTTTAGGGTTTTCTCCTTCGTTGAGTCTTCTACTTCATGTAACGAACAGATGCCCCCACAACAAGGGATAGACGCTTTGTTCACTCTAAGATAATTAGATCCAAATGAACACGTACCAATTTGTTCTGAATCTTGCGAACGAACTGAAATGGCCGGTCGGGATCGTCATAGTTGCCATCGTCGCCATCGTGATCTCTCGACATGAAGTGCGTGACTTCATCAAGCGAACGTATTGGATTTCAACCAAGGGCGTGAAAGCCACGCGTCAAAATCCCCAGATCGTCTCCTCGAATACGGGTTCTGGGCCGGCCCTCGCATCTCCGGACTTCACGCGCCAGCTTTCCGCGACCGTCGATCTGTACGTCTTGGATCAACGCGTCAACGCGATATGTGCGGAATTCGACAGCCGCGGCATCGGACCGGGCGCCAGAGAAGAACATTTGATCCCGCTACTGGCCGGCGCGCTCATTCGAGAATCATGGGAACGCATCTATTTGTGGATCTTCGGCACGCAAATGCGCCTGTTGCAGAAGCTGAACGAGTCACCGCAGGGGCTGACCGAGGAAGAGGTGAGGGATATATATCAAACGGGCGCAAGCCAGTACCCTGAAGTCTATCGGGCCTATCCCTTCGAAAACTGGCTCGCCTTCATGGAAACGACGACGACGCTAACAACGAACGAGACCGGTCAATACTTGATAACACCCTATGGACGCGGCTTTCTAAAATATCTTGTCGCGCAAGGACTGAGCTTTGACCGACCAGGATGAGGGGGGCTCGACGCGCCGCGCCGCGGGCCGTTGGCTGGCGTGTCCGGTCGCAGATCGCGCGGAAAACGCGGCTCGAGGCGGCCGGGCGTGGAACCCCGGATTTTCTCTGCTTTTCCGCCCCGTCCCCCTCTTGACCTGACCGGACCAATAGACCCGCCCAATTGAAAACCGGGTCCGAAACAGACAGATTCAATGCGACCCGGCAAAACGCCGCCTTAAACTGAAAGTAAGATGCCAGTCCGTCATCGCGAAGAAGTTTTGAATACCGTCCTTGCGGAGGCGATTGTCGCGCGCGGGTTGAACGCCACTCCGGAGTCGATTCGTGATCACGGCAAGCAACGGCCGGACGTGATGATCGCCTTTCGAGGCCTCCGGTGCGTCATCGAAGGCAAGATCGCAGATGTCGTCAATGCCAGAGCGACCGTGCTGCAGGACGCCACGGCGCGGGTCGAAAAGGGCGTTGCCCATCTCGCGATTGCAGTGGTTTATCCGAAGGTTCTCCGCAGTACGCCTTTCGATCGTCTGCTCGAAGCATGCAGCCAAAGCCAACTGGATTTCGCTGTCTGCTCGGAACGCGGCGCCAGCGAGTGGCGGTCGGGAGGCATCGACGATATTCTCGACGAACTGCGCCGCGCCCACGAGGTTCTCAGCCGCGACGACGTGGTGCAGGAAGTGGCCAAAAAGCTCGATGCCGGGCTTCAAGAGGTCGCCGAAATCCTCTTCGAGGACGCTACCGTCTGCGACCGTCTAATCCCGTTGCTGGGCATCGGCGAGCCCGAGAATGAAGAAACAGACTGACGGCAGGCGCCGCGAGACAGCGGCAAAGGTTGGCGCTCTCACTCTCGCCAACGCCTTCGTGTTTCAAGAGCAACTCGCCGCAGTTGAGAAGCGCGTCAAGCCGCTGCGGAGGGTGCTAGCAGAGAAGGACGTTATCGGGGCATTCGAGCAGCATTGGGATTTCATCTGCGAGAAGATCAATTACGTCCCGATTTTTCGCATTGCCCGCGAAATCCTGCTTGTTCTGCCAAGCGGGACGGATTCGGAAGAAGCGGTTAAGCGGCTCGCCCGGCTCGCCCTGGAAATCTGTGCGGAGAAGGCGGCTCTCAGGCATGACCTTATGGGCCGCATCTACCATTGGTTACTCCACCACGCCAAGTATTTGGGCACCTACTACACTTCGGTTCCGGCTGCGACGCTGCTGTTGAAGCTCGCGTTGGCGGCGGACAGATGGCCCGTCAAATGGGATAACGTCGAGGGGTTCCGGAATTTCAAGATCGCCGATCTGGCATGCGGCACCGGCACCCTGCTGATGGCGGCAAGCCAGGCGATCACCGATAACTTCATTCGGTCTGCCGCGCGAGCCGGAAAAGAGGTTACGGACTCAGCGCTCAGGGAGCTTCACTGTGCCCTGATGGAAAATATCCTGCACGGGTACGACGTGCTCCCGTCTGCCGTTCATCTGACCGCATCGACGCTCGCGTTGCTCGCGCCCGAGATAGCTTTCCGGAAAATGCAACTCTACTGCCTGCCCTTGGGGAAGATGCCAACCGTCTACCTGGGCAGCATAGAGTTCTTGAATAGCAACGTAGTACAGACTCAGTTCGACTTGATGGGAAACGCTCCTGTTGCCGGCGCCGCGGCCGCCGTCACCGGGAAGGGCATGGTCGCCTCGCAGGCGCCGTTACCTGAACTTGACCTCTGTGTCATGAATCCGCCATTCGTGCGAAGCGTCGGCGGAAACCTGCTCTTTGGATCGCTGCCGCTCGATCGTAGTGCAATGCAGAGAACTCTTCGGGACCTTCTCAGATCTCACAAAGATGGTCCTGTATTAGCCAGTTCGGCCGCTGGATTGGGCAGTGTTTTCACGGCTGTCGCCGATCGACACATCAAGTCCGGGGGTCGATTGGCGCTGGTCCTGCCGGCCGCTCTTACCACCGGCGTGGCGTGGGGAAATACACGTGCACTAATCGAGCAAAAATACGACCTCGAGTTCGTCATTTCTAGCCACGAGGCCGATCATTGGAATTTTTCCGAAAACACGGATCTTAGTGAAGTCCTCGTGGTAGCACGAAAAAGGGCGGCCGGAGGCGGCGAAGGTGAAAACGCGACAGCTTTTGTAAACCTTTGGCTCAATCCGAAGACCAGCGCCGATGCCCTGGCTGTCGCCGACGCGATTTTGCGCAGCGAGCCGGCCGAGATAGGCGACGCCAGCAAGCCTAATCTTGCTGTGACGCCACTCTTCGTTGGAGAACGCAGGATCGGTGAGGCGCTGTCAATTCCCACAGTGCAGTTGCGACAAGTGCCGTGGATTGGGGGCGCGTTCGCACAAACGGACCTTGTTCGAGCCGCGTGGTATCTGAGAGCAGGCGGCCTTTGGATTCCTGGTTCGAAACAGATCACGCCTCTTAAGATTGTTCGCTTGATCGATATCGCCACGCTCGGGCCGGACCGTCGTCGCCTTTGGGCGACATTCAAGCGCGTTGACCATCCGCCCGGATTTCCAGTTTTCTGGGGGCATAATGCCTCCGAAATACTGACCGTGAAAGCCTCGGCGAACGCCTACCTGATAAAGTTGGCAAAGCCCAAGGAGACTCAGACATCCGGATATGCTGAGTCCCTTATGGAGCAAGCTGGAAACGTGATGATTGCCGAGCGTCTGAGGCTTAACACCCAGCGAGCAACCGCAGTCATGCTTGAAAAGGCGGCTCTATCGAACGTTTGGTGGCCGGCATCAATAAAGTCCCCGGATCTGAGGCACGGCAAAGTCCTGACTCTGTGGCTGAATTCAAGTCTGGGCTTGCTACTCATGGCAGCACACAGAGTGCCAACTGAAGGTTCGTGGGTGAGTTTCAAAAAGCCCACACTAGAGGAGATGCCAGTTCTGGATATTCTTGCTCTATCCGAGAAGGACCTTGCCCGCCTCGACGAGACCTACGCTCAAGTCGGCAGTACTGAACTCAAGCCATTTGCAAACATTGCTTCTGATGACACACGTGCGATGATCGATTCTGCCTTTGCACAGGTACTCGGCGTGCCTAGCCTTCGACCCTTTGCTGAAACGCTCAGTCGGGAGCCGATAATCACCAATTCGCCTATCGTTCCTGAAACCGAGGTGGCAGCAGGGCTTGCTGTCCAAGAACAATTCAGTCTTCTCTGAGCCGCAAATATTCTTGGCTTCGCCCGCGCCGCCGCCGCAACCTATCGCCGCGTCATCGCCTAAAAGTCGCAGTCATCTTGTGTTAAAATAGGAAATGGAAGGCGAAACGATGAGCATCAAGACGATCACTCCACCGCCCGGCTCGGGCCTGATGATCATCGGCGCCGTGAAGCCGCGCACAAAGATCGCGGGCGGTTTCAGCCGCCACGATAAGGGCGCCTGGTACGAATTTACCTGCATGCGTTCCGGTTGCGGCTGGACCTGCACCTTGCCCAAGGAAGGTGCCGCCGAGCCCGACGTCATCGAAGGCCGGGTGATGCAGATCAACGACCACGCGCAGACGCACAAGGCGCCGCGATGAGAGTGCTAGGGTCGCGGTTGCGGCGACAGGCGGCCAACAGCGTTTCGCGGAGTCGCCATCGCGACGCGAATTTTCCTGCCTTGAACTTCCTTTCCGTCGAGCGCCTCGATTGCAAAGTCGGCGGCCGATGCGTCGGTGATGCAAATGAAGCCAAATCCTTTCGAACGGCCGTCCCTCTACCCACACGGGTCGCAAAACCGCGTTCGCGATGACCGGCTTCAATTCGAGAACGCGCAGCAAGCAGTCTTTAACGTACACCGCTTCATCGGAAGGAAAGAAGAATGATGTATGTGTTGCGCGGGGGGAAAGAAGGAACGATGAAAACGTAACGATTGCGCGTATCTACACTCTTCTTTCTTTTTGCGGCGGGAAAGCTCAGATTGTTCGCCATGAAGCCGCGCCATGTAGCCGCCGCTTGTGCCCGCTGCGGGAATGTCGGCAAGCTCCGCCAGCTAAACGAGCATCTACGGGTTGAAATGAATCTGCGCCATGCAGCCGCGCTCGCGCTTGTGTTTTCTGTCATGTGTTTTCTGTCGAGCGCGTGCAGCACAACGACCAGCGACGACATGAAGAAGTGGGTTAACGCACCTGAATCCCAAGTGCTTGCATCGTGGGGCGCACCCGACAACACGGCGGCGCTCCCTGACGGTGGCAAAGTCGATACGTGGGTAACGTCATGGAATATCGGTAGCGATCTGCACACTTGTCGAAAGACGTTTACCGTGGACTCAGAGGGAACAATAACGAATTGCTCGGACAGCGATTGCGAGTTTGATGGCGGTCTTATGAGTTGGCTGGGATTGATGGGAGCCATTAGAAGTGCTCAGTCGAACTAACCCACAGCCGCGCGGAATGCCGTTGCGTTACAGGAGCCTAACGTACTGTTCCTCAGACGTGTGTGTGGCGAATTACTGATTTCCCCAGAATCAGCAATTCGCCACACACACCTCTCGGATATACCTCTTGGCGCAAATAGCTAAAGGAATGTTCGTTGGTATGAATCTTGATGGCCAATTTTTGAGTTTCAATTTGGAAAGCCGATCAATGCCACAGGAAAGTCTGGTTCATTGCAAAACCCTGGATTATAGTCGATGACGTTCTGAAGGCAAACGCTGGAGGAAAAAGTATGTTTCACTTAATCTGGTACATTCTTATTGGGCTAATCTCGGGGGTTATCGCGAAATCGGTGATGCACGTGCATATAACGATCTTCTGGACGATCGTGCTCGGCATCCTCGGATCGATCATCGGCGGCGGCGTTACCCACATGTTTTCGCGCCCGACAAACGAACGATATCATCCCGCCGGCCTCATTTTTTCCACACTGGGCGCGATCCTGGTTCTCTTCATTTGCTATAAGCTGAAGATTCATTTTCCCGCCGTCAACCCGTTCTAGCTCATCGACGACTAACCTCGTATTCCGATAGGAGGCGGGCCTTGGAGAATCGCCGAAAATCGCGGATGGCTGGTGGAGCGAGTTGAATTCGAACTGACAGGCGACTTATGGGCCGGTCCGTAAGCCATCAAGAATCGTCGAACTGACGACCATTGGGGGCGAACCCGTTTGAGAATGGGCTTGATCGATGACCAAGGAAGGCGAAAACCCCCACCTCGGGTGAATCGGCCAAAGTGGACCGATTATCGCAGACACTTTGCAGACACCATCCTGAAAAGACCTGCGAAGATGCGCGGCTAATGTGAGGCCGCCAGTCTGGCAATCTGGTGGCGGAGCCGATCACTGTGCGAATCGGGAGGAGATTGCGCGGGAGAAGGCAGGGCTGGCAACGGGGAAGTTGAACCGCCGGAGCGATTAGATCGCCCCGGCGGTTTCGATTGGAGACAGGCCGCCTACAGGCCGGTACCCGTCAGGCTCACGTTGTGCGGGCTGGTCGGATCCTGCCCGATGCTCACGGCGAGTGTTCCGCCGCGAGTGCCCACGTCGGTCGGCTGGAACATCACGGCAATCTGACAACTGGAGTTGCCGGCCAGCGTCGGGCCGCATCCACCGACCACGGTAAAGTCCGCAGGGTCGGCTCCGCCAACGACACTGCCGACCGAAATGGTAAAGGGTGATTTGTTGGTCACGGTCACGTTTTTGATCTGCGCCGAGGTCTCAGTGATCGTCCCGTAAGTGATACTCAGAGGTGTAACGGTCGCAGGGATAGTTCCGGGAACGAACAGCGATACATTGTGCGGGCTCTGTGGATCAGGTCCATCGCTGATGGCGATGGTGGCGGATTCGCTGCCCAAGGCGCCCGCGGCGAACTTCACCGCAATACTGCAAGTGGCTTTAGCTGCGATGGTCGAGCCGCAGGTTCCGCCTGAAACAGAAAAATCCGCAGCGTTAAGGCCGGTTATGTTCTTCGTGATCGGCACCGCTATGTTCTGATGATTGGTGACCGAAAACGACTTGGTGACCGGTGTGCCGAACTTGACGTTGGGCCAGGTGACGCTGGTGACGGAGGTCGTCAGATCGACGGTGCCGGTGCCGCTGACCGCCACGTGCTGCGGGCTGGTCGCGGTGTTGTCGGTGACCGATAGCGTCCCGCTCCGCGCCCCGAGAGCGCTCGGCGTGAACCCGATCGCGATCGTGCAGGTGGACAGCGGTGCCAGTCCGCCCGAGGGACAGCTGGTCGCGCCCGTGGCCGCGAATTCAGGATCGTTCGAGGTTACGCTGTGGATGTACAGCTGTGCCTTCTCAGAGCCAGATCCTTGCCGATTGCTTCACCTCCGTGTTGCAATCACTCGCCGAGTTTGGCCATGTATCCTCTGTTTCGAAGCCACTTCTCGGCCATTCGAACGTCCGCGAGTTCGCGATTGAGATCGATCGTGAGACATGAAGCTTTGCATACTTGCTGCCAAGTGACACAGCCCAGGTAGTGCTGGCTTAGAAACGAGCTCTCCAACTCTGTCATATGGGGTAGCCCGGCTACGATCTCTTCGCGACCGACAGGTGTTTGTTGCTCTCCGAGAAGCAATACAGCGTAGCGCCGGCCCTGGGCTGCGTTCCTTGCAGCTTCGAGGTTGCGAGCAATCTGATTTCTTGTCGCGCACCAATCGGTTCCCAACGAAACTGATTCCGTCCGCTTACCTTCTATCAGCAAGACCATATCCGATGTTTCCAAGTAACAATCGACGGAGGTAAAGCCTTCAAGCGCCCACCATTGATTTCGGCTCGCACGAGGACCGTGCAACATTAGGCTACGAATTGCTTCTCGCTGAGCCTCCTGCCGCAGCGTTGCGTCGTCCCCGAACAGATCGGCGCGTCGACCCGCGATCAATTGCTCTTGACGAAGTCCCTTTCTCGGTTTGCATTCTTCCCCTACCCGCTCGATCAACCAAAGGAGGAATCTTTCTGAGGGAGGCAGGCTGTACTCGAAGCAGGCCGGCAGACTGACCTGTGTGTGGCGAATTACTGATTTTCCCAGAATCAGCAATTCGCCACACACAGGCTAAAACCTTGCTGGGGAAAGCCGTTCGGTCTATAAGGCGAGTTGGAATCGGAGCGGCAAAATGGAAATTCCGGTTAAAATGTTTTACGGGTGCATTGCGACCTGTGGATAAGTGATCGACTTGGATATTCACCATCGAGCATCGGTCCTGATTAACTACGTGGCAAATGCATTATATACGGGCATCACCGATGGCTACCGCTGGTCGAAATTCACCACCGGCACTCAGGATTTTCGGCGCAACTAAATTATTACGCCGGTATGAAGAATCTTGAAACCAAGCCAGCCGGTTCATCACCGTAGCCCGCTACGTGTGGGCGCAGGAAGCCGCGGCTTAAGGCCGCGCATCTCGGAGGAGGAGACAGTGGACAGAAGGAAAATGACCCGGGTCGCTGCCAGGCTTCACCTGATCGCCGGCGTCGCAGTGATTGGATTGCTGTGCAACGCGAATGCCTGGGCAGAAACGACGACAACGAAGACGACGAAGCATCACCACAAGACGGTTACCACAACCACCGTCGTCGCCAGCACCAGCGAGCAGCAGCGGCTCGACGCGCTGTCTGGCCAGGTGAGCAACCTGCAAAAGCAGAACGACGACACCACCAGCGAGGTCAAGAAGATAGAGCAGGCGATCACCGTCGCGCCGCCTGCCACGGCCGACGCGAAGCCGGCCACGATCGGCGAGCACGTGGGCTTGGTCGAAAAGGACGTCAGCGACATCAAGAAGAATCTGTCGGAGAACCTTGGCATCAGCGTCCACGCGCTGGTTGATGCGGGCTACGAGCATAATTTCAATCAGCCGAACTCCAACGCCAACGTCTTCCGCGCCTGGGACCAGGATGGATTTCAGCTCACGCAGGGCAACCTGCACATCGAGCGCGACGGAACGGTTGGATTCGTAACCGATCTCAACTTCGGCCAGGTCGCGAACTCGATTTCGACCGCCACGCACTACTCGAACACCTCGCACGTTGGTCCCCAATGGTTCGATCCGACGCAGTACTACCTGACCTATACTGCGCCGATCGGGTCGGGCATTAGTTTTGAAGCTGGCCGTTTTGTAACCCTGCTAAGCGCGGAGATCATTCCGCGTTACAACAACCAGAACGTCAACGAGAGCCGCGGCCTGCTGTTTACCCTGGGCGAACCGCTGGGTCATACCGGCATTCGCGCCAGCTACACCTTCAACGACTACGTATCGGCCACGGCCGGCCTGAACAACGGCTGGGATGATCCTGCGGCGAACACCAACGGCGGTCCGAACTACGAGGGTCGGCTCACGCTCAACAACAAGGACAAGTCGCTGAGCTTGGTAGTCAACGGCATCTGGGGGCCGAATGCAAAGCCGGCCACGAGTTCGCAGCATTCCAATTCCAATCTAGGCGCGATCGATCCGATCGCGACCTGGAAGCCGTCGTTCATCCCCAACCTGACGCTTGAGACCGAATACCTGTATGGGTCCCAGGAAGGCCGCGTGATTAACGGGCACAGCGCGTCGTGGCAGGGACTGGCGCAGTACCTGGTGTACGACTTCACGCCTTCGCTCGAGTCGGCGACCCGCGGCGAATTCTTCCAGGACAAGGACGGGGCGCGCACGACGGGCACCGGACAGACGGTGTGGGAGATCACACAGACGTTGAGCTACAAGATACCCGAAGTGACGGGACTGATCGCACGTCTGGAATACCGGCACGACAATTCGGACGAGAACGTGTTCACCAACAACGGTCTCATCAACCCGGTGACCGGTACGAATTATCATCTATGGCGCGGCCAGGATACTTTGGCCGCCAACATCATTTATGCCTTCTAAGGGAGGAGCTTATTAGAGAATCAGTCGCGCACCGATGCGCCTAGCGGCGGGTTCCAAGAAGCGGGCCCGCCGCTTCTCTTTTGCGGAAATCGGCGTTTAGTTGGTTCGTCCGAAAGATCTTCATTTTGGCTGGGTCTTCTCGACCCGCCCCAAGGCTTTCTTCGTTTTCGTCATCGATCTGAATTTAGTAGGGACAGCCGTGCTGCCCATATCTTGCGCGAAAACGCACAATGGGATGCACACTAAGATAAGCGCCCCTGCCATGAGATAGAAGCTTTCATTGCGAATTCTCCTTTCCTTTGCATTGCGCCCTAAATTTGCATTGCGCCATACCGGCGCCGCGTCCTCAAACTTTTTCCATCTCGGACGGCAGCCAGCGATATAACAGTCCGCCGAGCACGCCACCCACAATTGGCGCCAGCCAGAACAACCACAACTGTCCGAGTGCCCAGCCGCCAACAAACAAAGCAGGTCCGGTGCTGCGCGCCGGGTTGACCGATGTGTTGGTGACCGGAATGCTGATCAGGTGAATGAGTGTGAGCACGAGGCCGATTGGAATCGGTGCGAATCCTGCCGGGACGCGTCTGTCCGTCGCACCCATGATCACGAATAGGAAGATGAGCGTCATCACCACCTCACATACCAGACATGAAAGCAGCGAATACCCGCCAGGTGAGTGCGCACCGTAGCCGTTGGCCGCAAAACCCGCGCTCAGACTGAACCCTTCTGCTCCACTGGCGATGACATAAAGGATCGCCGCGGCGACAATCCCGCCCAACACCTGCACAAGGATATACGGGATGACTTCATTGGCGGGGAAACGGCCCCCTGCGCAAAGGCCGACGGTAACGGCCGGATTGATGTGACATCCGCTGATGTGCCCGATCGCGTACGCCATGGTGAGCAGCGTCAGTCCGAACGCCAGCGCCACCCCGACAAAGCCTACGCCAGTATGAGGGAACCCCGCGGCCAATACCGCCGTGCCGCACCCCCCGAGCACCAGCCAAAATGTACCGATGAATTCAGCCACCAGACGCCGAGACAGGAGCATAGTCGTCTACCTCCCCGAGTCCGTTAAGCTTAACCGAGATTTCCCTTTTACTCTCCGGCTCCAACTCGCCTTGTAGTCCGCACAGCCTCCCATGGCAAGAGGTGTCACTACTAAAAATTCAATCTGAACCGGACTTTGAGTCGTCTAGCGAGAATTGCCATCGAATCGATGTGCTTAGGTGAGACGGGCTGCGACCTGAACCGCAAGCGGCTCACCCTGATCAAGATCGAAAAACCCTCCGATACATAGATCCTCACACGACGCCGTACGAGCCGCGCAGCAATTGGTGAGCAGGAATCCGAGACAAATCAGGCGGCGAGACGTTCGTAACGATGATGCAAGCCACCGACTTTAGCAGCCCGTGGTGAAAGTGGTCGGCGCTGAGGAATTGCCGATGGTGGTGCTTGGTGAGGGACACCAGCGCACCGCCGCGATGAGTGGGTGCCATGCGGAAATCGCGACCAGCCAGCGTCGGGTAGCGCCCAGGAGCACCAAAAGCGCGGCCATGACGGTCGCCGGGCGATCCTGCAGTCCGCGCG
>Ga0097691_1001277_pt1 | contig 18967 bp, 14 predicted proteins | sample NGESurdeep072012_8_FD_72858 | JGI IMG/M metagenome (GOLD analysis project Ga0097691, IMG submission 72858) | Arctic peat soil microbial communities from Barrow, Alaska - NGEE Surface sample 210-1 deep-072012 | ecosystem: Environmental > Terrestrial > Soil > Wetlands > Peat ... | reverse complement strand
CCACCGACAGAGGGCGTGCAAGACAGAACGCAGCGGATGTTGAAGTTGGTGTCGATGTTGATGGTGCCGCCGCCAATCCCGGCGATGGCCGAGGCGTAGATGTTCCCCCCGACCGAGGCGCTGTCCTCGAGGGTGACGTTCCCGCCGTAGGCATGGATGTCGCCGGTCACCGTGGCGCCGTTTTTGAGAGTCACGTTCCCGTCGACGTAGAGAGCTCCGGTGACATCACACTGGTTGCCGATCACCAGGGTTGCGACCAACGTCGTCCCCACCTGGACGCTCCCCGAGATAAGCGAATTGCCCTGGCAGTCGTTTATTACGTTGCCGTAGACATTGCCACATGGCGTTGGAACCGTCGTGCCGTTCAGGCCGATGCACGAGCTGGGCGAAATAACATTCAACCCCTTCTGCAAGTCCAGTGTGCCCTGGCTGAACATGGCGTAGGTGAACGGTGCTGTCAGCGAGGCTGGCGTGGCCGCGATGGTCATGGTCTCCTGCATCACAACCGTCTTGGCCCCAGGGGTGCCGGGGGCGGTGGTCCCGGTCGAGACGAGTACCGCCGCGGTCGGAGTGGTCGCCGGCCCGGAGCCGGGCGTACAGGGGTCCGAAGCGCCGGTGTTGGAGTAGGTGATGACCACGCTGTAGGTATCGCTGGCGTCGCTGACCTGCGGGAGCGCCATCGAGATGGGTGAGGTGGGTGTCCCCACCGTGCAGGGAAGGGCGGTGATTGCCCCGGCGGTGGCCATCGCGTTAGTGGCCGCGGACAGCCCGGACATCGCGCTGTTCTGGGCCTGGCCGCTGTTGCCGTAGTTGGCGGCGTTGTCCAGGTTCCCGACCGACGAGGAGACCGCGAAGGTCAACATGGTGATGAGAGCGACCGACAGGATCAGCACGAAGATGAGGACGAAGCCCTCCTCGGTGTCGTCCCTCCGGCTCCATTTGTTCATCGGCGTTCGCATGTCAGTGGACCTCCGCTAGGCAGGTGCCGGGGGCGGTGAAATAGGCGGTGTCGAGAGCGTCAATCGACGAGGTGATCGGGGTCGAGACCGCGGTGGCTTTGACCCCGGTCGATGCGGTGATGGTGATGGTCAACAACTTGGGCCTGGTCGAACCCGACGGTGCGGCGATGGCCAGGTTCGCACTGCCGGTGGTCTGGGTGAAGGTCGCCGCTGTGCTGTTGCCGGTGACCGCCAGCTGATCGGAGAAGCCCGCCGATCCGGTCGTCGTGACCGTGCCCGACGTAGGCGCTGTCTGGACGATGGTGCCGGCGGCGATGGGGTAGGCATAGACGTGGAGGGTGTAGGTGAAGGTGCCGGTGTTGCCGTTGCCGTCGGTGTCGGTACCGGTGGCGGTGTAATTGCCTGCCGCCAGGGTTATGGGGACGGGCTGTCCCGCCACCAAGGTTGTGGCCGTCGTTACCTGGCCGCTCTTGGTGATGGCCAGGTACGCATTGCCGGTGCTCTGGGTGAAGGTCACCGTTCCGCTGTTGCCGGTGGCGGTGAGCTGATCGGAAAAGGCCGCCGAGCCGGCCGTCGACACCGTGCCCGACGTAGGTTCGGTCTGGGCGATGGTGCCGGTGGCGGGGGTGTAGACGTGGAGGGTGTAGGTCCACGTACCGGCGTCGCCGGCGGTGGCGTCGGCGGTGGCGTCGGCGGCGGTGTAATTGCCTGCCGTCAATGCGCCGGACGTCGAAATGCCTTCAGAGGTAATGGCAAACGGGAGGCGCCCGCCGGTGGTGTGGACCACATTGCCGGTTACCACCCGCCAGGTGGTCGGTTGAGTCGCAGTAGCAGTGGCCGGCCACGTCTGGGCCCGCAGTTGGCCGGATGTCGGGTCGATCCACCACTGCTCCCACTCAGGCGTAACGCCGGTGGTGTCAAAGACATCGGTCAGGACCCGCACGGCGTTCCCGGGCTGGACGACTTGGGGGCTCGAGGAGGCTGATGGGGTTACCTGGGTAGGGAGGCACATCTCACTGGCGCTGCTGACCCCGGCCTGCATGGACTCGATCACCGCTGTGGTCGTGGCGGCGGCCTCGGAGGCCATCTCGGTGGTCGTGGCGGTATCGGTGACCGAGATCAGCGGGGCGATGATGACCGCCAACAGGACGGAGGTGAGCAGCATCGACACCATCAGCTCGGTGAGGGTGAAGCCGCTGTCATTGCGGCCCCGCTCCTGTCGGACTTGGATCGCGGTGGTGAAACGGCTGGTCATTGCGCCCCCAGTTCGACTTGTTGGACTACCACTCCCGCTGTGGTGGTTGTCACTACCGGACACGTCGTGTGCAACGGGCACGTCGGGTCTGTCGTCGAGGAGGCGAGCACCCGTTCCACGATGGCGGTGACCCTCACCAGGTCCAGTGTTGGGTGCCCGGCCACGGCGGTGGTGAACACTGCCACTTTGTATTTGACGTTTCCCATGGTGTGAGAGGAGACGAACGGGACCACCGGTGCTTCGCCGGTAGTGGCGGTGTTGGTGGCCAGGACGGTACCGACGACCACCGGGGCGGTCGGGTTGAGGGTCAAGGTGTAGGTGCCTCCGCTGTACGTCACCTGGGGCCACTCCAGCAGCGCCAAGCCGGCGTGGTTAAGGACCCACTTGGTGTCGTTGGTCGGACTGGCCCCGAGCTGAAGGTCGGCGAACGGCAGCGCCTCCGCCTGGACGATGGCCTGGTTGGCCAAGCCGGTCTCGGTGGACATCTGAGTGGCGTCCACCCCAGCTTTGGTGGTCTGGGCCACCCCGTATTCGATGGCGAAGATGGCCACCACCAGGATGGTGAAGGCCACCACCACCTCGAGAATGGAGAAGCCGGACTCGTCTCGATCCCTGGAGTTCCAGTGCGACCTCATGCTGCCTTCTCCCCGTGCTGGCGGCCGCCGCTCGAAGTGACTTCCGGCCAGGAAGAGCAAGCCAGTACTGCTGAAAGTTGGCTGGAGTTGAGGCCAGCTTGCAGGTCGGCAAATGGCAACGCCTGAGCCTGGGCGATGGCCTGGGAGGCCGGGCTGGTGGCGGTAGCTCGCTGGGCGGCCGTCGCTGAGGCAGTGGAACCCCCGATCGCAGCCCATTCGATGGCTAGGAAGAGAATGCCGAGGATCGAGAAGGCGATCACCACTTCGATCAACGTGAAGCCGGACTCCTCCTGGCGGCGAACCATCGCTACCGGAAGATGTCTCGGCGAAGCGAATTCACCCTTTTCAACCGGCCTGTTATGCCACCGCATGAGATTTCCCATGGGGGAACCCTCCAACAACACTCGATCCAGCATAAGCACCACTTACCTTACTCAGTGATCTTCGGCTTGTGCGCCATAATACTTGAGGCAGAGTGGCTACGCTTGGTGGCCGCAGGCGGGTGTTTGACGCGGAAAGTGCGCGTTGAACAGGGATCCTACGTCGGACGCAGGCTACAAGGAGTGATATTCGAAGAGCCGGTGCCGATCGCAAGGGCTGGGGGTGATCGGTCCTTTCCGCGCCGCTTGGCGGGGAGGCCGGGGCGGAGTGGAGTGGAGGGAAAACCTCTACTTCGGGACTGGATCTTTCGGTAGACCGAGCACCCGTTCGCCGATGATGTTGTGCAACACCTCGTCGGTGCCACCGGCCACCCGCATCCCCGGTACGCCCAGGAGAAACTCCGACCATGCGTAGGTGCCCCATCGGCCGTTATCGGCGATCAGTTCGGGTCCGAGCACCGATGAGAGCAGTTCATAGGTGCGGACCATATTGGCGGTGAGCGACAACTTGCCCAGGGACATCTCCGGTCCCGGCAGCTGACCGGCCGCAATCTTGGCCATGGATCGGAGGTTGGTATAGGCGGCCACCCGGTCGTGGATGATCACATCGGCGAGTTGTTGACGAATGAGGGGATCGTTGGCCCGTCCCTGGGCCCGGGCCAGTTCGATCAGACGCTGAGAGGAGTGCAGCCCGACGCCGCCGCCCCCGCCGCCGATGGCGGCCCGTTCGTTCATCAGAGTGGTGAGCGCGACAGTCCAGCCTCCGTTCACATCGCCCAAGCGGTGGGTATCGGGAATTCTGACATCGGTGAAGAAGACCTCGTTGAACGACGCCCCGCCGGTCATCTGGCGCAGGGGTCGCACCTCGACGCCGGGCGCATGCATGTCGACCACGAAACCGGTCAAGCCGCGGTGCTTGGGCTGATCAGGATCCGTGCGGCAGATGATCTCCCCGATATCGGAGTACTGCGCGCCGGAGGTCCATACCTTCTGGCCATTGACTATCCATTCGTCGCCGTCGAGGACCGCCCGCGTCTGAAGGGATGCCAGGTCGGAGCCGGCCGCCGGCTCGCTGAACAGCTGGCAGCCCACGATGTCGCTCCGGTGCATTGGCTGGAGATAGGCCTCTTTCACCTCTTCGGTGGCGTGGGCCAGGATGGTGGGTGCCACCATCCCGAGCCCGATGCCGAACGGGGACTGCGAGGGAGTTCGGTAATCGGCGGCCACCGAGTTGTAGATGCGTTGGTAAGAGCGTGGAAGTCCCCGGCCCCCGTAGGTCGGAGGACCGGTGATCCACCCGAATCCGGCGTCGAAGACTGTCCGTGCCCACTCTTTGGCATTGGCGACGTCAGAGGCCTCCTCCTCGGGGGTGCGCTCGGGGAACAGGCCCACGTAGTCGGACCCTTGGCCCCACACGAAGTTCTCGGCGGTCCGGCGCGGGAGATGGGCGTCGAGGAAGGTACGGACATCGACTTCGAACTGCTCTTCGGTGATCTGAGTCGTCTCAGTGGCAGTAGTGGTCATTTCGTCAAATCCCCCTTGTGTCGGTCGATTTCTTGACCGTTCAGTCCAGACGCTCGTCAGCGTATCGGTAGGACAGTGGGAGGGGAGAAACGACCCTGATCCGACCGATCGACGTGGGGAGGACCTCCTTGTGCCAGCCGATATAACGGATGCGTCCCCGGATGTCCACTCGGGCACTTTGTCTGGCCCCGGCTATACAATTCGATAGCCAAATTGAAGACAACCACCGGCGAGCAGGCACGGGTAGTGAGCCAACCTGCTAACGCCTCCCAGTCCGGGGACGGGTCCGGGAGAGTGACGGACTCAGCTCGGCTCTCATGAGCCGATAACCCATTGGTGCGCGTCGGCCCAAAATTGGCACGACATGAAATTTCGGAACGGTGCCCCACCTGGCGGTCTCGCCGACGCCCTCACTGACGGCGGCGGGGCAACGATGGTCTTCGGCGCCACAGCTGGCACCATGGTCGCAGTAGGCGGCGCCGGTGCTTCTTATGCGTAGTCCGGATGTTCGTCCAACATTGTTCCTGCCACCTACCCGACGGGCGACACCACCGGAACCGGCCAGATCTCGATCACCTTCTTTGCCGGAGCTTGCGGCACCAACCCGCTCATCACGGTCACCGGGACTATTCGTGCCGCCGCGGCTCCGTAGCCACCGCCACCTCTCCGGCTCGCTCGACGGCTCGGCGGACGAACGAGGCGAACCCGTCAGGATGTGAGAGGTGAGCTCCGTGGAAAGCTCCGGGAATGTCGAAGAGTTCGGCGTTCGGGGTGTGCTCGACCAGCCACGCCACTCCGTCTCGGTGGTGGGGGATTGACTGTCCGCCCCGGCCGAAGAGGGCAGGGATCCGCATAGATGTGACATCGAAGGGGGGATCACTGACCCGGATGGCGTTCAGTTCCGCCACCAGAGCCGGTCCGTCGGCCCGCCGTTCGGCTTGCGCGGATTCGGATAGCCGGTCCCAGGCGCCGTCCCCGGCGACCCGTCGGAAGAATCGCTCGGCTTCGGTATCGGGATCGTCGCGAAGTTTCTGGCTTCGCGCCGAGCCACCGCGACCCGCCCACAACGGCAGCCACGGAAGCGGCGGCTCGTAGCCGGCCACCGAGGTGATGGAGTTGGAAGGGTCGCTACGAAGTGCGGCCCCGATGGCGATGGTTCCCCCGTAGCTGTGTCCGATCACCACCGCCGGTCGCCCACCGATCACACCCAGCAGATCGTCGATCTGTCCATCGATGGTGGTGGGCAGAGGAACCGCATCACGAGAGCGGTGGTAGCCGCGACGGTCGTAGACGACTGTGTGGAGATCGTCGAGCCGACGCAGCACCCGGGCGAAGCTGGTGGAGCGATCGAGTGTCCCATGTACCAGCACCACCACCGGGTCCCCGGACCGCCATTCCGAGGGCACGTGCTCGGTCACTGCCAGTCCGCTCACATGCTCCATGTTGCCCGTCAGCCTGTCAGATGGCCGTCTGGTGCCGCCACCGGACGATTCATTTGTCTGATCTGGCCATCGGCATAATCGCAGTTCACACCGGATGTCTGTGCCCGATCTTCAGCAAATATGGGCCGAATTCGCCCGAAATCCGCGCCTTGGGTCCATATTTCGTGCATTGTGGAGGCTTCCGTAGACGAAGGAGACATAGTGCCCATTACCAAAACAGACCTGATTGCGGCGGTTGCAGCCCACACCGATTCGACCATCAAGGACGTTGCTGCCGTGTTGGCGGGTTTCGAGGATGTCGTGGTGGCCAACGTGGCCAAGGGCGAGAAGATCGTCATGACAGGATTCCTGACGTTCGACCGTGGACAGCGGGCCGCCCGCATCGGTCGCAACCCACAGACGGGTGAGGCCATCCAGATTGCCGCTTCGAAGAACCCGAAGGTCAGCGCAGGCGCGTCGTTCAAGAAGATCGTGAACGGCAAGGCTCCGGCTCCGAAGATCAACAAGTAACAACGCAGAGTTTGTGGACACGTGCCGGTCCGGGGACTCCCTGGGCCGGCATGTGCGCGTCCAACCCCAGAATCGGCGGTGTCGGTAGCGGCGCCGTTCGGTGCCGGCGGCTCAGAGCTGGCCGATGGCCTTGTGGGTCTGCGGGACCACCCGAACGTGGGGATACTTCCACAGCGCCAGTTCCTGAAGGGTGAGCACATCGTCAGGAGTCGGGGCGCGGGTGACGGCGGCGAATGGGGTCACCGGCTGCAGGTAGATCACCGGCTCGGCCCCCGGGGTCCGAGCTGCCGCCTCCGCTACCATCGCTACCGCCTTCGACAACTCGTCGGTGTCGGTGTGGGCTCCGACCACGATCTTCACCCAGGTGTCGACCCCGGCCCGAAGGGCGACATCGAGGAACCGCTGTTGCAGTGACGGGTCCACTCGCTCCCCGTCGACGCTCGGGAGTTTCACATCCATGCTCACGTAGGTCAGCCACCCGATGAGCTCTTCGAGACCGTGCACCAGGGTGCCGTTGGTCTCCGCCATCAGAGGCATGCCCAGCTCGGCCAACATCGGGAACAGACCGGCCAAACGCTTGGACTGCATGAGCGGCTCGCCGCCGGTGACGCTGACCGAGTGATGGGGCATGGCTCGCCACAGTCGATCCACCGCGTCGACCACTGACTCGATGGCCAACGGGCTCTCCACCCTGTCCCAGTCCCGTCGTCCCGGTGTCCGTTCGATCCGACACGGCCCCGGGCGCTTCTCGAGGGCCTCGGGTTGATCGCAGTACGCACAGCGGATGTTGCACCCGGTCATTCGAAGGAATACCTGGCGGGTGCCGACCAGAGCCGCCTCCCCCTGGATGGCCGAGAACACCTCGGAGACGAGCAGATCCGAGGGCGTTCCCGAGGCTGTCACCGGCCAGTGAGGGCCGGGTCGTCCACACCGGCTTCGGAAAAGCCGCGCACCCGCAGCAGGCAGGCATCACAAACCCCGCAGGGATTTGTCTCTCCCTGGTAACACGACCAGGTCAGCTGCAGGGGTGCCTTGTGGTCGATGCCCATCCGCACAATGTCCGCTTTGGTCAACTCGATGAGCGGGGTCCGGATCTCGATCGGATCGCCTTCGACGCCGCGTTTCTGGCCGGTGGCGGCCACCTGCCGGAACGCCTCGATGAACTCGGGCCGACAATCCGGGTACCCCGAGTAGTCGATGGCATTCACCCCGATCCATACTGCGTCGAGACCCCGGGCCTCAGCTACCCCGAGCGCCACGGCCAGAAAGATCGAATTCCGGGCGGGCACGTAGGTGACCGGTATTCCCTCCTCGGTCCCACCCGCGGGCACCGCGATGGAGGGATCGGTGAGCGCCGAGCCTCCCCAGGCCGAGGTGTCGAGACTGACCACCAGGTGCTCGGCCCGGAAGTGGCCGACCACACCGGCGGCATGGTCGAGTTCGGTGCGGTGCCGTTGGCCGTAGTCGAAGGTGAGGGCCACCGGCGGCTTGCCGCCTTCGGCCTCGGCCAGCGCCATGCACACGGTGGAGTCGAGTCCACCCGAGAGGACGACCAGGTGCCCGCGGCCTCGGTCGCTCACGACGTCTCGTCGACGGTGAGGTCCACCCACGATCCCGGGGTCTCCCACAGGCGCAGGGCGGAAACAGGGAGACCACCAATGGTCAACAGCTCCCACGCCCGATGGGCCAGTAGCTCGGCGGTGGGGTTGTCGAGCACTTCGTTGAGGTCCCGGTGGTCCCACTGGTCGATGACCTCACGGGTGACCACCGAGTGCAGAATGTCGAAGTCGATCACCACGCCGTTGGTGTCGAGGCCTCCGGCCACCGTCACGTCGAGTCGGTAGGAGTGACCATGGAGGTTGCGGCACTTTCCGGTGTGCCACTCCAGACGATGGGCGGCTTCGAAAGTGAAGGTGCAGGTGACGCTGGTTTGGATGGCTCCCACCATGAGGACGCTAACCCACCCATTTAGCGGTCGTTTCGAGGCCATGGCTGCGGATCGGCCCCATTAGGCTCTCCTCAATGGATAACACCATCGGATCAGACGTCTCAGGGGGATCCAACCCGGCGCGCCCGGCCACCACAACCGGGGCGTTCGGGCCCAACGCGTGGCTGGTCGAGGACATGTATGACAGTTACCGTGCCGACCCGACGTCGGTATCGGCGTCGTGGCGGGAGTTCTTCACCGACTATCGACCGGCGGTGACTCCGGCGGGCGGCGCTCCGGCACCTGCCGCACCTGCGCCCGCTCCAACCCCGGCGAAGTCGGCTCCGGCCGCGAAGACCAGCCCACCTAGTGCCGCGTCCAATGGCACGCCGGCGGGGGAGAAGGTCACCCCGCTCCGTGGTGCCGCCGGTCGCATTGTCACCAACATGCAGGCCTCCCTCGAGGTGCCCACCGCCACCAGTGTGAGGGTGGTGCCGGCCAAGCTCTTGGAGGTCAACCGCACCATCATCAACAACCAGCTGTTGCGCGCTACCGGAGGCAAGGTCAGCTTCACCCACCTCATCGGGTATGCGGTGGTGAAGAGCCTCGTGGCGGTTCCCGCCATGAACGCCAGCTTTGTGGCCGATTCGGACGGCAAGGGAACCCCCGGGGTGATCCGGCATCACCATGTGGGCCTCGGCCTGGCCGTGGACGTGGAGAAGTCCGACGGTTCACGCACCCTGATGGTGCCGTGCATCACCGATGCCGACAGCCGTGACTTCCGTGGCTTCGTGGGTGCCTACGAAGAGTTGGTACGCAAAATTCACATCAACAAGATCTCCCCCGACGATTTCGCCGGCACCACTGTCACGTTGACCAACCCGGGCACCCTCGGCACCGTTCAGTCGGTGCCCCGCCTGATGCCGGGTCAAGGGGTCATCGTCGGGGTGGGAGCGCTCGGGGTCCCCTCCGGCTTCGAAGCCACCGACCCTCATACCCTGGCCGAGCTGGGGGTGGGCAAGACGGTCACCCTCACCTCCACCTACGACCACCGCATCATCCAAGGGGCGGAGTCGGGGCTGTTCCTCGCTCACATATCCGAGTGCCTGATGGGGAAGCACGACTTCTACGACGAGGTATTTGCCGCCCTCGAGATCCCCTACGAGCCGGTGCGGTGGGAGAAGGACACCAACGACACCGAGGACACGGTGGAGGGCATTCACGAGCGCCTGCTGAAACAGGTCCATGTGCAGACCCTCATCAACATGTACCGGGTACGCGGCCATCTCATCGCCCATCTCGATCCCCTCGATGCCGAATCACCCGATCTTCATCCCGAGTTGGACCCGCTCCACTATGGCCTCACCATCTGGGACCTGCCCCGCCGCTACGTGGCCGATGGGCTGGCCGGCCAGGACAACGCCACCCTCGACGAGATCCTCCACACACTGCGGAACGCCTACTGCCGCACCCTCGGCGTCGAGTACATGCACATTCAGGACCTGGCCCAGAAGCGGTGGATCCAACAGCACGTGGAGGGGGTGTCGTCGGAGCTATCGCCCGACCAGCAGCGCCACATCCTCGACCGCCTGGGTGCGGCCGAGGTCTTCGAGCGGTTCCTCCACTCCCGCTATGTCGGACAGAAGAGGTTCGGTTTGGAAGGGGCCGAGTCGGCCATCGTCCTCCTCGACACCATCCTCGACGAGGCGGTGACCGAACGCCTCGTCGAAGCGGTGATGGGGATGTCCCATCGGGGCCGGCTCAACGTGCTGGCCAACATCGTCGGGAAGTCCTACCACGAGATCTTCGAAGAGTTCGAGGGCAATCTCGACCCCGAGTCGGTACAGGGTTCGGGCGATGTGAAGTACCACAAGGGGGCCTCCGGGGTCTTCACCGGTCGCTCGGGTGGCACCATTCCGGTGTCGTTGGCCTCCAATCCCTCCCACCTCGAAGCGGTGGACCCGGTGGTGGTGGGTATGGTGCGGGCCAAACAGGATGCCCTCGGCGGCGAGCGGGGGAGCGGGAAGCGACTCGAGGATGGCACCGGCGAGCCGTTCCCGGTGTTGCCGATACTGCTGCACGGCGACGCCGCCTTCGCCGGGCAGGGAGTGGTGGCCGAAACCCTCAACCTGTCAGGTCTGGCCGGTTACCGCACCGGCGGGACGATTCACATCGTCATCAACAATCAACTGGGCTTCACCACCGCCCCCGAGGCCGCTCGCACGTCGGTGTATCCGACCGATGTGGCCAAAATGGTGCAGGCGCCGATCTTCCACGTGAACGGGGATGATCCCGAAGCCTGCGTCCGGGCCGCCCGGCTGGCGTTCGGGTTTCGTCAGACCTTCCACAAGGACGTGGTCATCGACATGGTCTGTTACCGGCGCCATGGCCACAACGAGGGGGACGACCCCAGCTATACCCAACCGTTGATGTACGCCCTCATCGAGGCCAAGCGTTCAGTGCGCAAGCTCTACACCGAGGCACTGGTGCGCCGGGGTGACATCACCATCGAGGAGGCAGAGGAAGCACTCGACAGGTTCTCCGCCCGTCTGCAGGCAGCCCTGGACGAGACCCGGGCCGAGGCGGAGTCGTCGGCCAGCATCACGCCCACCCTCCCGGCCTATTTGGTGCCCGACCTGTCCATCCCGGCGATCGAGACCGGCGTGGACTCGTCGGTCATCAGCCGCCTGGCCACTGCGGTGAGCTCGGTGCCGGAAGGTTTCGTGATCCATCCCAAACTCGCCCGCCAGTTCGAGGGCCGGGACAAAGTGGTGGCCGGCGGGGAGGTGGACTGGGCGTTGGGCGAGGCCATGGCGTTCGGGTCTCTGTTGCTCGAAGGCACCAATGTGCGCCTCACCGGCCAGGACACCCGGCGGGGGACCTTTTCCCATCGTCACGCGGTTCTGGTGGACAACGTCACCGGGGTCGAATACGTCCCATTGGCCCAACTCGAAGGCGGTCGGTTCACCGTCCTGGACTCACTGCTCTCCGAGTACGCCTGCGTGGGTTTCGAGTACGGCTACTCGGTGGAGGCGCCATCGGATCTGGTGGCGTGGGAGGCGCAGTTCGGCGATTTCTGGAACGGGGCCGAGATCATCGTCGACAACTTTCTGGTGGCGGCCGAGGACAAGTGGGACCAGCAGTCCGGGTTGGTCCTGCTCCTGCCCCATGGGTATGAGGGCCAGGGCCCCGAGCACTCCTCGGCGCGGATCGAGCGCTTCCTCACCCTGTGTGCCCGGGGCAACCTCCGGGTGACAAATCCCACCACCGCCGCCCAGTACTTCCACCTGCTCCGTGCCCAGGTAAAGCTGGCCGAACGCCGACCCCTGGTGGTGTTCACCCCCAAGTCGTTGCTTCGGGCCCGTCAGGCCCGGTCCCCCATCGAGGCCTTCTCCATCGGGTCGTTCGCCGAGGTCCTCGACGATCCGATCACTGCCCGCGAAGGGTTCGATCCGTCGGGCGTGACCCGGGTGGTGCTGTGCTCGGGAAAAGTCGCTTACGACGCCATGGGCCGCCGGGACGAACTCGACGGGGCCGGGGGCGGCGTGGTCGTCGTCAGGGTCGAGCAGCTCTATCCCTGGCCCGCAGCCGAAATCACCGAGGTGCTGGAGCGCTACCCGAATGCCGTCGAGGTGGTATGGCTGCAAGAAGAGCCCGAAAACATGGGGGCATGGAACTTTGTCCATCTGCATCTGCACTCTCTGCTGCGTGACACCCACTCGTTGACCCACGTGAGCCGGGCGGAGTCGGCCAGCCCGGCCTCTGGGAGCGCCGCCCTCCACCGTTTGGAACAGGACGATCTATTGATCCGCGCCATCGGCTGAAGTTTGTCCCGTCTGATGTGTCGGCCCGGGTCGACCGGTCAGACCAGAAAGTCTTGAGCCAGGGCCATCCACATATCGGTTGACAACCTGAGGGTCTCGATGTCGACCCGCTCGTCGATCCCATGGAACATGGCCCCGTACTCCGCCGATCCTATGGCGGGGCTGTGCATCCCGAAGCCGTAGGCCACGCTGCCCAGCGCCCGGTGGTACCGGGCATCGGTTGCCCCCGCGGTGAGGAACGGGATGTTCTTGGCCCCGGGGTAGAACCCTTCGCTCACCCGCTGCAGCGCGTCCCACAGCGGCGTGTCGATGGGCGACGCCGAGGATGGATCGGCGAAGCGGAAGGTGACTTCCACATCATCGGCCAGGTCACCCACCACCTCATCGACCATGGCCCGGACATCGACCAGATCCCACCCGGGCAGGCTCCGGATATCGATCTGCAACTCGACCCGGTCGGGAATCACGTTGATCTTCGATCCGGCCTCCATCATGGTGGGGGCCATGGTGGTGTGGGTGCAGGCGTGGGCCTGGCGGGCCAGGCCCAACCGCGGCAGCTCCTCACAGAAGGCATCGATCCGGTCGGGATCGAGGAGCGGCTCGCTGAGCTCGGGTGGGTACCCGAGCCCGTCGACGAACCGACGCCAGATCTCGTGCATCTCGGCCTGGGGACGGTACTCGTCGATGCGCCGGACGATCTCTGCCGCCTTGATGAGGGCATTGTCGGTCCGGAGGGGTTGGGAGGCATGGCCGGGGACACCCTTGACGGTGAGGATGCACCAGTAGATCCCCTTCTCGCCCACGATCACCGGCAGTCGGGTCCCACCGTCGGCACCCCGGGTGGGAAACCCACCCGACTCGGTGATCAAGTAATCGCTGTTGACCACCTCAGCCTGGTGTTCGCAGAGCCACTTGGCGCCGTGGATTCCGGTTGCCTCCTCGTCGGCCACCGCCACGTAGGTGAGGTCGCCTGCCGGGCGAAATCCCTCCAGGGCCAGATGGCGCAGACCAGTGGCCATGGTGGCGGTGAGGTTCAACATGTCGATGGCGCCCCGGCCCCACACCTCTCCATCGATCAACTCACCGCCGAAGGGGTCGTGGCGCCAGTCCTCCCCGGTGGCCGGGACGACGTCGGTATGGCCCAACAAAGTGAGGGAAGGGGCAGACGGATCCGACCCGTAGATCTTGGCCACCAGAGAGGTGCGTCCGGGTTCGGGTTCGAATCTCTCCATCTCCACGCCGGAGCCGTCGAGGTAGGTGGCCAGCAGGTCGGCGCTCCGGTGCTCGTGGCCCGACGCCACGGTGCCATCGTTCACGCACTCGTTGCGGATGAGGTGCTGAAGCAGGTCGGTCGCCTCACCGGCGAGGGCGCCGTCAGTGGTCATGTCGGTATCTTAGGACTGCGCGGTGAAGTCGCCCCGATCAGGGTCTGCACACTGATCCACAAGTGGGGTGGTGTCCACGTTGTCGGTTTTTGGCACCACTGGGACCGGTGGTCCTTTTGACCAGTTCCGCGTTCCGGGTCCGAGACCATGTCGGCCAGAACCCCTTCCGCCAGCAAGTTTATTACGGAAGGATCTACTGATAATCTTCCGTTATGAGAGCAATACCGGAAGGAAAGGATCCTCGAGGCAACCAGCAAGAGATCATGTGGAATGGTGCTCGGGCACACGCATGGGTTCCAGATCCGTTGGCGAGCCACGCCTTCGAGGTTGGGATCAGAGCCGCCCGCCGGACCGAGCGAGCGGCCGCGGCGGTAGCCGTCGGCGATCGACAGCCTTCACGCTTTGAACCCATCGCCATGCTGTTGCTGCGGACTGAAGGAGTCGCCTCGTCCTACATCGAGGGCCTTCGCACCTCGCTCGCCGACGTCGCCGCCGCCGAGATCGGGGGGACAAGGAACGAGACGGCCACGTTCATCGCTGACAACTTGGCCGCAGTGGTTGACGCGCTGGGAACCTCCCGGCGTGCGCTGATGACCGGGGACGTGCATGACTGGCACCGTCGCCTCATGGCTACCGGCAGCCACCTCAGGCCCGAGATGATCGGAGCGTTCCGCACGGCCCAGTCCTGGATCGGCGGGACGTCACCACGAGATGCCGCTTTCGTCCCCCCACCTCCCGAGCTGGTCCCCCCGCTGATGGAAGACCTCATCGAGTTCATCAACAGCGACGGGATCGACCCGGTCACCCAAGCTGCCGTGGCCCATGCGCAGTTCGAGACGGTCCACCCATATGGCGACGGTAATGGCCGGATCGGGCGCATCCTGATCGGCTGGATCCTGGCGCATCGACTGGATGTCGCCGTGATGCCGCCGGTGAGCGTGTTCATCGCCCGGGACCCCGGGGGCTACCTGGCCGGCATGACGATGTTCCGATTGGGCCAACTCGACGTATGGGTGGAATGGATGGCCGCCGCCGTCCAACATTCAAGCGAGGCAGCAGCTTCGTTGATGATCCGCTCAGAGGCACTTATCCAGACGTGGCAAAGCAGGATGGCCGACCTGCGCGAGGACGCCACGGCGCGCAAGGTCGTAGACATCCTGGGCGAGCATCCGGTCGTTTCGTCCGATCTGATTGCCACACGCCTGGACGTCTCGGAGCGCTCCGGACGAGTTGCTCTCGGGGCACTTGCTGAGCGCGGGATAGTCCAGCCGTACGAGAAACAGCCAACTCGATCCGGGCGCCCGCGCCAGTTCTGGGTGGCTGGTGAGCTGATCGACTTGGTGGCCGGATGGCCGGGCACCTGAACCTCACACCTGAGCCACCGGGCGCCCGTCGGTCGAGTGACAGGCGGGCGGGTCGGGCCTGTTCGCCAACGACCGGCAATCTTTGGGAGCTTTTACGTCCTGTCGACCTCGGCGAGGAACTGGCGCACAATCACGTTCCAGGTTCCTGGATCCTCGAAGTAAGGCGAGTGTCCGCATCCGGAGATCTCTACGACGCGAGCGTCGGGCAGCAGGTCAACCAGGGCCCGGATCGCGGCCGGCGGGAACAGGGGGTCGCGGTCGCCCACGATGCATAGCACCGGCATGGTCAGGTGTGCCGCGTCGTCTTCGCCGTGGGTCACCGCTAGGAGCCGGGGCAAGATGACGGCGGCGTCGGCGGTGCCCATTTGACCGAGTGTCTGGTAGAGGTGCGCCCGCTCGGGCTCCCGGGCGGAGAACGCCCTACCGAGAGCCGGGTGTGATCCGAGTACGTCGCTACGGGCGAGTGACACGGTCGGGCGCTCGGCGAGGACGGCGGCAATGGCGTTCGACATGAATCCCCCGAGGGTGTCGGCGAGGACCAGGCTACGGGCCAGTGACGGCCGCTCCAGGGCCACCCCGACCGTGGTCCACCCGCCCATCGACTGCCCGACCAGGTCGGCCCGCTCGACGCCGAGATGGTCGAGGATGGCGAGCAAGTCGCCCACGGCCACCTCGGGCCCGGAGCGGTTGGCACGGTCGGTGGAGCGCCCGTACCCCCGGTGGTCCCAGGTGACCACGGTCCGGTCCCTGGCGAACGGGGCGACCTGCTGGTACCAGGCGGCGTGATTGCCGCCCGCCCCATGACTCAAGACGAGAGGAACACCACCCTCTCCGACTACCTCGTAGTACAGGATCTCACTGTCGTGCTCGACGAAGCCGGTCTGGCGGATGAGGGCCGTGGCAGCGACGTTGGAGGTCCGGGGCACACGACTGGCGACGCACTCGATCTCGACCCGGGCCCCGAGGGCGAGCCCAACATCGCCCACGGTGATGCGGGCCGGTGGGGTGTCGGTGAAGAATGCGCCGTAGGCCTCGTTCATGGCGGCGAATTCGGCCATGTCGGCGAGGTACACGCTGGCCTTGACCACGTGGTCCCACGACGCACCCGAGGCTTCGAGGATGCGCCCGATGTTGCGCAGGGCCTGGGTCGTCTGGGGGCCGACCCCGCCCTCGACGAGGCCAAGCCGGTCGCCGGTGCCAAGCGTGCCCGACACGAAGATCAACTCCTCCGTCAGGCCTGCGTGGGCGAACTGCGGGAGGCGTCCCAACTCCTCCACGATGATGCGGTTGGTGAATGCCATGGTCCATTCTGGCCCGCCGCCGGCTTCGACGGTTCCTGGACACTGAGCAGAAGTCTGGTCGGCTCGATCAGGTAAGGAGCGGGATGGGGGCCGGGAGATCAGTCGGTGGGTCGCCTCCTCTGGACGCGACAGTCGTTACGAAGATGGGTCTGCCACCGGAACGGGCTCCGCTCTGGCCGGGTCCCCCCGGTTGAGCCGATGGAACATGGGCTTCTGGGATTTGTAGAGAGCCGGGAACTCGCGGTACAAGCGGTCGTAGACCGCCCGATGGCGGGGGTCCGGGGCATAGACCGCCTTGATCTTCACCAGTTGGCTCACCTGATCAAGTTCGATCTGCCTGAGCGCGATGCCGGCAAAGAGGGCGGCACCCCGAAGGTTGGCCGAGATCGGATCGGCAACTTGTTCGATGGTGCGGTCGAGCACGTCGGCGTGGATCTGGCACCACAGATCCGAATTGGCTCCGCCCCCGATGACCCGTATCGGATCGAGGCGTCGTCCGGCGAATTTCTCCACAGCCTCGTGCAGCCAGCGGCTGTTGTAGGCGACCCCTTCGAGCACCGCCCTGATGAGATGGGCCCGAGTGGTGCCGAGGGAGACATTGTGGAATCCACCCCGGGCAGCATGGTCGGCCACCGGCGAACGCTCACCGGCCAGCCAGGGGGTGAAGAGGACGTCACCGCTTCCGGCCGGTGCGGTGGCCGCCAGTGCTGTGAGCGAGGCGTAGCTGGGGGCAACCGCGTTGGAGAGGCCGTCGTCAGGGGCGATGATGCTGTCGCGGAACCATTGCAGGCAGGCACCTCCGGTCTCGTGGTTGTTGGCGATGAGGAAGCGGTCGGCGGTGAGACCCGGAACCGTGGCGATCTGGTGGGTGGCGTCGGTCTTCTTGTCGGGGACCGGGCAACTGATCCATGAGGTGGTGCTGATGGCGAGGTGGGTCTCATAGTCGGATGCGGCCCCGGCCCCTATGGCGGCCGAATGGAGATCCGGAGTTCCGGTGACGACGGAGACCCCCGGGAGAAGACCGATGTCGGAGGCAACCTCGGGGGCCACCTCGCCGATGATCGATCCGGTGGGAACGAGTCGGGGGAGCTTGTGGGCGGGGACACCCACCGCACGTACCAGCACCGGGTCGTACTCGAGATGGTCGAGCCTTCGGTTGTCGGTGAGCCATGCCCCGGCCATGGAGGCATGTGACGCTGCGGCGATGCCGGTGAACCGCATCGACAGGTAGTCGACCGGTTCGAGGTACCACCGGGTGGCGACGGCCATCTCGGGTCGATCGTGCTCGATGTACAGGATGTGGCCGATGGGGTCGGCGCCTGCGGTCGAAGGGGCGCCGCCGGTCCGGCGAATCCAACGGGCGATCGATACCGGTGAGTAGCCGCCGACCGGTCCTCCGATGGCCCGGCGGGTGTGGGGTCCTCCACGGGTGTCCATCCAAGTGACGCAGGGGCCGACCGGATGACCCTCGGCGTCGACGGGGACGGTGCTGGACCACTGCCCGGTGCACGACACCGCCACTATTTGTTCGGGTGGGACCGCCCCCGACCCGATTGCTCGCCGTGCCGCATCGACGATGAGCTGCCACCACTGTTCGGCATCCTGGGTGACTCCGCCGTCGGGGAGGTGATCGGTGCCCACGGGCATGAAGTCGTTCCAGGCGATGACCCCATCGAGGGAGACCAAACCCACCTTGGGACCGCCGGTGCCGATATCCACAGCCAAAACGAAGCGCTGGTCAAGGGGGAGCGCACCGGGCATGCCGTAAAGATATGCCGGTTCCGGGCCGGCATCACCAGACACCATTGCCCCAGGTGATTGACTAGGGAACACATGCCCAACGAGTCCCCACCCCGCAGGCGCGTAGTCGTTGACGGCTCCAACATCGCCACCGAGGGCCGAACCCTACCGAGTCTGGCCCAGCTGGATGATGCCATCCGGACCTTTCTGGAGGAGTTCGGCGGATTTTCCTCCGCTGACGTGACGGTGGTGGTCGATGCCTCGTTCGGTCACCGGATCAATGAATCGGAGCGGGCCGAATTCGAAGAAGCGGTCCTGCACGGCGAGATGGTGACGCCCCCGGCCGGGGCTGTCGGTCGTGGTGATGGTTTCATTTTGAGGATCGCGGAGAAGTCGGGTGCGTTGGTGCTGTCCAACGACTCCTTCCAAGAGTTTCATGCTGAGCGCCCCTGGCTGTTCGACGACGGGCGTCTCATCGGTGGCAAACCTGTGCCCGGGGTGGGCTGGGTCTTCACCCCCCGGACGCCGGTGCGAGGTCCGAAGAGCCGGTCGGCGACCAGCAAATCGCGCCGGGATGCCAGGGCCAAAGACACGTTCGACGGGGTGGGCGAACTCGGGACCGGCATCGAGGTGGCCACTACTGCAACGACAACCAAGGCGGCCAAGGCGGCCAAGGCGGCCAAGCCGAGCAAAGCGGCCAAGGCGACGAAATCCACCAAGG
>Ga0097691_1001275_pt1 | contig 18998 bp, 17 predicted proteins | sample NGESurdeep072012_8_FD_72858 | JGI IMG/M metagenome (GOLD analysis project Ga0097691, IMG submission 72858) | Arctic peat soil microbial communities from Barrow, Alaska - NGEE Surface sample 210-1 deep-072012 | ecosystem: Environmental > Terrestrial > Soil > Wetlands > Peat ... | reverse complement strand
GCGACGTTCGTTGCAATGGAGAATCATCGCACCGATTCTATCCCAAACGATTCCTATCCCGTTAAGTCCGACAGGCTGCTAGAACCAGCGCTCCTTCACCACCACGGTATCGCCGGGGCGAAGCGTGAAGCCAAGCGGCACGTCGCCGTGGATCTGCTGACCGGGCGCGTTGCGGGTGAGCGCGACCTTGCTCTTGTTGGCGCGCGGGGCAAAGCTGCCGGCGATTGCAATCGCGGTCTCCGCCGTCATGTTGGCGACGTAAGGATACTGGCCCGGATTGGTGACCTCGCCGAGGATGCTCGCGCACATAGCCTTGCTTGAGCCGCTCGGAGATCATCTGCGCGAGCTGCTGGGTGCCGTAGCCGCGCGCCGGCACGGTGCCGACCAGCGGCAGGTTGACGTTGCCGCCGGCATCGACGGTGTAGCTGTTGGTGATGCCGTCCTGGCCGAACACCACGATGCGCAGCTTGTCGCCGCTATCGAGCGTGTAGGGCTGCTGATCGGCGGCGGGCGACGAGGCGTAGCCGTAAGGCGCCGCGACATAAGGTCCGCCTTGCGGAGCGGCATATTGCGGTTGCGCCCCGTAAGGCTGCGGCACGTAAGTCTGCGGCGCGCTCTGCCGCGAGCTGAACAGGCCGCGCTCGGAGTTGAACAGGCCGCGCTCGCCACTGCTGGCGGCGCGCGGCTGCGCCACCGGCTGCTGATAAGACGGCTGCGCGTAACTCTGCTGCGCGTATTGCGGTTGCTGGACGACTTGCGGCTGGGCGTAACCCTGCTGCGCGTATTGCGGTTGCGCGTAGGCCGGCTGGGCATATTGCTGCTGCGTCACCACCGGCACCGGCTGGCCGCTGTTGGGATCGACGACGTAGTAAGTCGGCTGCTGGCGCGCGCAGGCGCTGCCCGCCAGCGCGGCCACTACGGCTAACAGCAATCGGGCTCCCCGCATCGCTCAAATTCGGGCCGGGTGGCGGAAATCTGAGCCCGATTAACGCTTTATATGGTTAAGAAATCCTCACCAGCCGATCGGGGCGATAACCCCGTGCCCTGCCAGCATTTTCCGCCCTCACCTTGAAACGCGACGGGCGCCCGGTGCTTGAGCATGGGCGCCCGCGACATTTCGATTCTGTGGCCTGACATTTTAGGCGTTGGCGCCTTGCGTCAGCTTGGCGCCAGTGCCGATCGGGCAGGACACGCCGGTACCGCCAAGCCCGCAATAGCCGAGCGGATTTTTGGCCAGATACTGCTGGTGGTAATCCTCGGCGAAGTAGAACTCGCCCGCATCGACGATCTCGGTGGTGATCGCGCCGTAGCGCTTGGCCTTGATCGCCTGCTCATACAACGCCTTCGACGCCTCGGCGGCTTGGCGCTGTTCGGGCGTGAAGGTGTAGATGCCGGAACGGTACTGAGTGCCGACGTCGTTGCCCTGGCGCATGCCTTGCGTCGGGTCGTGGCTCTCCCAGAACGTCTTGAGCAGCGCCTGGTAGGAAATCTTTTTCGGGTCGTAGACCACCAGCACCACCTCATTGTGGCCGGTGCGTCCCGAGCAGACTTCCTCGTAGGTCGGATTGGGCGTCAGTCCGCCGGCATAGCCGACGGCGGTGACCTGGATGCCCGAATCTCCCGACCCTTTGCCAAGCTCCCAGAATTTGCGCTCGGCGCCCCAGAAGCAGCCAAGCCCGAACATCGCCTTTTGCGAGCCCTCCGGATAAGGCCCCTTCAGCGCGCGGTGATTGACGAAGTGCTCGGGCGCGGTGCGGATCGCAGCATTACGGCCCGGCAGCGCGTCGGCGGCCTTGGGCATCGCAATCGATTTCTTGAACCCGAACATCGGCATTTCTCCTGCAATCGATGACAGGAATATATGTGACGCCAAGCCTGCCGGGAATGCCGCAGCCCATCACGTCTCGGCCAGCCGGCCACGCCAGCCGTTCACGCCCACGCGAGGTTGCTATGGCGCGCTAACGCGCGTAGCCGATCAGCGGCTTTTTCCGGCGGCCGAGCAGGAGCAGCAGGATGCCGAAGCCGCCGAGCAGGCCCCAGCTCGGCGCCGCCAGAATGGCGATCATCACCGGGTCCCACAGGATACCGCCGGCATAAGGCTCGATCAGCGGCTTGAGCTTGGCCAGGCTGCCCGCATTGATAAGCTCCCACAGCGTCCGCATGCTGGTGAGATAGAGGTTGTTGGCCGCAATCGACTTGGTGCCGTCATAGATCACCAGGATAAATGCGGCGGCCAGGCAGATCAGGCCGATAAAGCGGAACAGGAAGCGGATCATGGCCGGGGGATCTTCTCACTCGAGCAGGTCACCGATTAACCCGCGCCGCGCCCAGGTTCAACCATTGCTGGGTTCAACCAATGCAATATACGCAGACTGGCCTTGCCTTGAGCTAATGCTGTTCCTTCCGCTAACGTCGCCCGCGCCGGGCACCTCCGGTCGCCCCATGGAGTGAAAATGCCCGCAAACCCCCCCGGCGGCCGTAACCGGCCGACCATTACCGACCAGGAAGCCCTGCAATTTCACAGCGTCGGGCGGCCCGGCAAGCTGGAGGTCGTAGCCACCAAGCCGATGGCGACCCAGCGCGACCTCTCGCTCGCTTATTCGCCGGGCGTCGCCGTGCCGGTGCTCGCCATCGCTGAGGATCCGAGCCGCGCCTACGACTATACGGTGAAGGGCAATTTCGTCGCCGTCATCACCAACGGCACCGCCATCTTAGGGTTGGGAAACCGCGGCGCGCTGGCGGCCAAGCCCGTGATGGAAGGCAAGGCGGTGCTGTTCAAGCGCTTCGCCGACATCGACTCCATCGATCTGGAAGTCTCCACCGAAGACCCCGACCAGTTCATCAACTGCGTGCGATATCTCGGCGCCGGCTGGGGCGGCATCAATCTGGAGGACATCAAGGCGCCGGAATGCTTCATCATCGAGCAGCGGCTGCGCGAGCTGCTCGATATCCCGGTGTTCCATGACGATCAGCACGGCACCGCGATCATCTCCGCGGCGGGATTGATCAATGCGCTCGATCTGACCGGGCGCACCATCGAGAACACCAAGCTGGTCTGCAACGGCGCCGGTGCCGCCGGCATTGCCTGCCTGGAACTGCTCAAGGCAATCGGCTTTCGCGCTGAGAACCTGATCCTGTGCGACACCAAGGGCGTGATCTACCAGGGCCGCACCGAGGGCATGAACCAGTGGAAGTCGGCTTATGCCGTCAAGACCTCGGCGCGCACGCTTGCCGAAGCGTTCGAGGGCGCCGATGTGGCCTTCGGACTCTCGGCCAAAGGGGCTTTCACCGCGGACATGATCAAGTCGATGGCGGCCAAGCCGATCATCTTCGCACTGGCCAATCCCGATCCGGAAATCACCGCCGAAGAAGTGGCGGAAGTGCGCGACGACGCCATCATGGCCACCGGCCGCTCCGACTATCCCAACCAGGTCAATAATATTCTCGGCTTCCCGTTCATTTTCCGGGGCGCCCTCGATGTGCGCGCTTCCACCATCAACATGGAGATGAAGATCGCCGCCGCGCACGCGCTCGCCAATCTCGCGCGCGAGGACGTGCCCGACGAAGTTGCCGCCCTCTACGGGGCGCGGCCGAAATACGGACCCGAGTACATCATCCCGGTGCCGTTCGATCCGCGGCTAATTTCCACAGTGCCGCCGGCGGTGGCGAAGGCCGCCATGGATACCGGCGTCGCCCGCAAGCCGATCGTCGACATGGACGCCTACCGCCAGCAATTGAACGCGCGGCGCGATCCGATCGCCGGAACGCTGGTGCAGGTGTTCGCCAAGCTGCGCCGGCAGCCCAAACGCGTCGTGTTCGCCGAGGGCGAGGAAGAGCAGGTGATCCGCGCCGCGGCCAGCTTCGTTCACCAGGGCCTCGGCACCGCATTGCTAGTCGGCCGCGAGGACCTGGTGCGCGAGTCCGCGCGCGAGGCCGGCATCGAGCTCGGCGAAGGCATCGAGATCATCAATGCGCGCATGTCGACGCGCAACACCGTCTATCTCAACTATTTGTACGAGCGGCTGCAGCGGCGCGGCTATCTGTTGCGCGATTGCCAAAGGATGGTGAACCAGGACCGCAACCATTTCGCCGCCTGCATGGTGGCGCTCGGCGACGCCGACGCCATGGTGACCGGCGTCACCCGCAATTTCTCGGTCGCGCTCGAGGATGTGCGCCGCGTCATCGACCCCAAGCCCGGGCACCGGGTGATCGGCGTGTCGCTGGTGGTAGCGCGCGGCCGCACCGTATTGGTCGCCGACACCGCGGTGACGGAACTGCCCGACGCCGCGGAAATAGCCGAGATCGCCATCGAGGCCGCCGGCGTCGCGCGCCGGCTCGGCTATGAGCCGCGGCTGGCGCTGCTGGCGTTCTCAACCTTCGGCCATCCGCAGGGCGAACGTTCGGCGCGGGTGATCGAAGCCGTGCAGATTCTCGATCACAAGCGGGTCGATTTCGAATATGACGGCGAAATGGCCGCCGACGTGGCGCTCAATCCCGCGCTTGCCACGCCCTATCCGTTCTGCCGGCTGTCCGGCCCGGCCAACGTGCTGGTAATGCCGGCGTTCCATGCGGCCTCGATCTCGACCAAGATGCTGCAGGAACTCGGCGGCGCCACCGTGATCGGGCCGCTGCTGGTCGGCCTCGACCGGCCGGTGCAGATCGTGCAGCTCGGCGCCAAGGACAATCAGATCGTCAACATGGCGGCGCTCGCCGCCTATAATGTCAGTGGTTAGCTAGCGCATGATCCCGAAAAGTGGGAACCGGTTTTCGGACAAGATCATGCACGCAGCCGCTAGCCGACCCGAGACGGAGAAAGAACTTTGCGCAAGACCCTTTCCGGCGTGATCGCCGCCGTTGCCACGCCCGTGGCTGAGGACGGCGCGCCTGACCTCAAGCGCGCGGTCAAGCTCGCACGCTATCTGCTCGACAACGGCTGCGACGGTCTCAACGTGCTCGGCACCACCGGCGAGGCGACCTCGTTCTCGCTCGACGAGCGCAAGGCGGTGATGGACGCCTACAAGGCGAACGGCCTGCCGCTGCACCGCCTGATGGTGGGTACCGGCGCCGCCGCGCTGTCGGATGCGGTCGCGCTCACGCGGCATGCCGCCGAACTCGGCTTTGCCGGCGCGCTAGTGCTGCCGCCGTTCTATTACAAAGGCGTGCCCGACGACGGGCTGGTCGCTTATATCGATGCGCTGGTGAAGGCGACGGCGGCCAAGCCGATCCCGATCTACCTCTATCATTTCCCGGCGATGTCCGGCCTGGCTTGGCACGTCACGCTGATCAAGCGGCTGCTGGAATTGTTCCCGACCCGCATCGTGGGCCTGAAAGACTCCTCCGGCGACATGGCCTTCGCCCGTTCCGCGGCGGCGATCTCCCCCGACTTCGCCGTGTTCCCGTCGACCGAAGCCGCCCTGATCGAGGCACGGCAGGGCGCGTTCGCCGGCTGCATCTCGGCCACCGCCAATCTCAACGCCAATCTGTGCGCGCGCGCCTGGCGCGAGGGCGATACGGCCGCGCTCGATGCGGCGGTGACGATCCGCAAGCTGTTCGACGGCAAGCCGCTGGTCAGCGGCGTGAAAGCGCTGCTCGCCCATATCCATGGCGACCCGGCGCTCGCGCGGGTGAAACCGCCACTGGCTCCGTTTTCGGCCGCCGATCGCGCGGCAGTGGTTGCCGGCCACGACGCAGTCCGGGCCAAACGGGTGGCCTGACTACATTATTTGCGGGCGTTGACGCCCGCGCGGGGCCTTACTATAAGCCTCGCCGGTGGCGGTGAGCTTTTTCACCGCCGCATTTTCTTGCAAAGATCGGACGCTTTGGCGGACTTTTCCGCCGCCAGCGCCAGTCGCCAACGAGAGGCTCATGGCCAATACCAGTTCCGCCCGTAAAGCCACGCGCAAGATCGCGCGCAAGACCGAAGTCAACAAGACGCGCCGCTCTTTGCTGCGCAAGTCGGTCCGCAAAGTCGAGGAAGCGATCGCCGCCGGCGATCGCAATACGGCAATGACGGCGTTCAAGGAGGCGGAACCGGTGATCATGCGTGCGGCACAGCGTAGCGTCGTCCATAAGAACACCGCCAGCCGCAAAGTTTCGCGCCTCGCGCATCGCATCGCCAAGCTCGGCAAGTAGGCGGTCCTTGCGCCCGCGCGATGCGCGGCGCATTTTATGCATCGAATTCGTGTAAATGACGACCGAACGGCCCGCTTCCGGCTTGAAGCGGGCGCGCCGGCGCCTGTTGTTGTGAAACCGTCATCGCAGCGTCAGATAAGTTTGCTCGCAACGATCTTGCTGGACAAATCGCGGTGTCGGCCGCGCGGGCCTTCATGCCAGCGTGTGTTATTCGCGATAGCTACCCTCCCTAATCGAACACGAATTTTTTCGTCGCAGTAACGACTTAACATCAAAGCGCCGGCCAGGACCCAGAAATCCTTGCGTGACGGGGGTTTCCGGAGCGCATGGCAATATAAAATATTTTGTTGGCGCGCCGCGCTGGAACTTAGATTTCGACTCGGAAAATCCTAGCGACTCATCAACATGTTGTTGATGAGTCGTTGACGACGATGCCGCCTCAGCCACTGACATTCCGCGGCGCGCGATGGCGCCGCTCGCACAAAGGCCATTGCCGAGCCACGTCGCTTGTGTATTTTTAAAAACGTGCTCGAAATTCTCCGTGCGCGATCTGTGACAAGGTTCTGCTTCACGCTCATCGGCGGGTGATAACGGCTATTTATTGCCTGCTCGTGGACGAGGATCGGGATCGGCGTCGAGCTCCGGTAGGGGATCGGCGCTCCGTGACCTGACAATCGATGCGAAAGCATTCTGGACTGGCGAGATCCGGAAGCAAACAAACCGCCGGGCGAAGGCCCGCAAGCAATCTGGGGGGCTACATGACAGGTGTGAGAAAAGTGTCGGTGATCAACGCCGGTACTATTGGAACATATCGTCCAATGCGAGTTCGTGGCTTGCCGTCGCCCGTTCCGCCAGCATGTCAGCCCTGGTTTCATGCATTGTTCTCATCCGTCGCCTTGCGGCCCGCACCGCATCCGCGTTCACGACAGGAAATCGAGGCGCCACGCCACCGCCCGTGGGCTGAGGCGCAGCTTCCCTCGCCCCGTGTCGAAGTCGTGCCGCCGGCCGTGAGTGCCGCCGCGGACCAAACGTCTCCCGACATCATCGCGTGAGTGTTGTTGCGTCCCGTGTCCGGCGCGTTGGCGGTGTACCGCCGCCAAGCCGAACAACCGAGTCCGTTCAACCATTCAATCGGATAGAGCCAGAAAAAAATGTCGAACGCGGATCAGGACGGCTGGACACGAGTTAGAGGACGCCTGCGCGCCGAGGTTGGCGACGACGTCTATTCGAGCTGGTTTGCGCGCATGGACCTGGAAGCGCTCGAGGAAGGAACCGTCCGCCTGTCGGTGCCGACCCGTTTCCTCAAGAGCTGGATCCAATCGCACTATGCCGAACGCGTGCTGGCCTGCTGGCAGGCGGAGGCGGCGACGGTCACCCGTATCGAGCTGATCGTGCGCTCGGCGGTGCTGCGTCAGGCGGTGCCGCCCAAGCTCAAGCCCGAGCTCGCGGCCGGCGGCCACGATGGCGGCAGCCGCTTCCCCAACAGCAATGGCAACGGCCGGCCGATGTCGGTCGGCGATCCGGGCGTGCATGAAGCGCTCGGCGGCTCCCCGCTCGACGCGCGCCTGACCTTCGACAGCTTCGTGGTTGGCCGCTCCAACACGCTCGCCCAGGCCGCCGCCAAGCAAGTGGCGGCCGCCCGGCGCGTCGACCCGGTGATGTTCAATCCCCTGTACATCCATGCCGGCGTCGGCCTCGGCAAGACGCATCTGTTGCAGGCCATCACCTGGGCGGGAAATGCCGCAGGCGAGCGCAAAGTTCTTTATCTCACCGCCGAGAAGTTCATGTACGGCTTCGTGTCGGCGCTGCGCACACAAACCGCGCTCGCCTTCAAGGAAGCGCTGCGCGGCATCGGCGTGCTGGTGATCGACGATCTGCAATTCCTGCAAGGCAAGTCGACCCAGGCCGAGTTCTGCCACACGCTCAACGCCCTGATCGATGCCGGCCGCCAGGTCGTGATCGCCTCCGACCGCCCGCCGTCCGAACTGGAAAGCCTCGACGACCGCGTCCGTTCGCGGCTCGCCGGCGGCCTAGTGGTCGAAATGGGCGGGCTTGGCGAAGAACTGCGCTTCGAAATCCTGAAAGCGCGGGTGCTGGCGGCGCGATCGCATCATCCGAGCTTCGACGTGCCGCTGCCGGTGCTGGCCTATATCGCCAAGACCGTCACCCATAACGGCCGCGACCTGGAAGGTGCGCTCAATCGCCTGCTCGCCCACAACAAGCTCACCGGCCATGCGGTCACTCTGGAAATGGCCGAACGCGAGGTGCGCGACCTGATCCGCCCGCAGGAACCCAAGCGGGTCAAGATCGAGGACATCCAGCGGGTGGTGGCGCGCCAGTACAATGTCAGCCGCTCCGACCTGTTGTCGTCGCGGCGTACCGCCAACGTGGTGCGCCCGCGCCAGGTGGCGATGTATCTGGCCAAGACCCTGACCCTGCGTTCGCTGCCGGAAATCGGCCGGCGTTTCGGCGGCCGCGACCACACCACCGTGCTGCATGCGGTGCGCAAGATCGAGGGCCTGGTGGGCAACGACATGGCGCTGGCCGAGGAAATCGAGATCCTCAAACGCCAATTGCAGGAATAGCCGGCCCGGCCTGCGCGGCACACGATTTTAGGCCTCGTCCCGGCCCGGCTGGGACGAGGCCCTGATTTATCCGGGAAATGCGGCCTGCCGGCTGTGGACGCCTTGGGGAAATGCCGGCCGAGGGGCAACGCGCCCTTGCGCATTTCGCGTTACCACGTCACCTTTCTCCCCCGGCCTCGCATGGCGCGAGTTGTCGGCTTGCTGTTGCGCCTGGTTTTAGAGTCCTTTTCAAAGGCGCCGAAGCGGGTCTCCCCATGAAGGTTACCGTAGAGCGTGCAGAGCTGCTGAAGTCGCTGGGCCACGTGCACCGCGTGGTCGAACGGCGCAATACCATCCCCATTCTCGCCAACGTGCTGATCCGGGCCGACGCCGGCAAGCTCAGCCTGAAGGCCACTGACCTCGATCTCGAAGTCACCGACAGCATCGCCGCCGAGGTGTCGCCCGGCGGCGCCACCACGGTACCGGCGCATATGTTCTACGAGATCGTGCGCAAGCTGCCCGAGGGCGCCCAGATCGTGATCGAAGGCTCCGGCGACCGCGCGGTGCTCTCGATCCGCGCCGGGCGCTCGCGCTTCACGCTGCAGACGCTACCGGAAAGCGACTTCCCCGATCTCGCCGCCGGCGAGATGACGCATTCGTTCAAGCTCGCCGCCGCCGATCTCAAACGGCTGATCGACAAGACCCAGTTCGCGATCTCGACCGAGGAGACGCGTTACTATCTCAACGGCATCTATCTGCACGCGGCGGGCGCCGCCAAGGCCGCAACGCTGCGCGCGGTGGCGACCGACGGCCATCGCCTGGCGCAGGTCGAGCTGCCGCTGCCGGATGGCGCCACCGGCATGCCGGGCATCATCGTGCCGCGCAAGACCGTGGCCGAGGTGCAGCGCCTGATCGAAACCGGCGAAGGCGAAGTTGCGATCGAACTGTCGGCCGGCAAGATCCGCTTCACCATCGGCAACGCGGTGCTCACCTCCAAGCTAATCGACGGCACCTTTCCGGATTATGGACGCGTGATCCCGGCCAACAATGACAAGAGCCTGATCGTCGACAAGAAGGATTTCGAGGCCGCGGTCGACCGCGTCTCCACCGTCTCGAGCGAGCGCGGGCGCGCGGTCAAGCTGGCGATTACCGGCGGCCGCTTGGTGCTGTCGGTGACCAACCCCGATTCCGGCAGCGCGACGGAAGAAATCGAGGTCGAGTATGATTCCGAGCCGCTCGATATCGGCTTCAATTCCCGCTACCTGCTCGACATCGCCGCGCAGATCGAGGGCGAGGTGGCTGTGCTCAAACTCGCCGACCCCGGTTCGCCCACGCTGATCCAGGACAAGGACGCCAAGGGCGCGCTCTATGTGCTGATGCCGATGCGGGTGTGAGGCGTGGCTGTGGTATCCCGGACCAGTGAGCGTAAGCGAGCGACGATACAGGATCCAGGAGAGAAACGACGCGGCCGGTAGGCCGCATTGCCTATACTGTCCACCGACTACTCAAAGAGAACCCGGATGAGCATCTCAGAAGATATATTGAAAAAGGAAGATCTTCGTTCACATCTTTTTGGCGAGACCTGGCGGACCTTAATCCCGGAAGTCTTTCGGGACGTGCCAGCCTATTACGATAAAGGCAATGCGGTTGCCTCGCTCGGGAGTTGTTCACGCTGGAGCACGACGTTCGCTACTGCAATCCACAGACATCTGCCGCACGGAGCGAAGGTACTTGACGTTTGTTCGGGCACGCACGACATCCCGCTGCGGCTTTTAGCGCTTGATCCGACGCTGCAGATCGATGCCGTGGACGGCAGCGTGCACATGACAGCCGAGGGTCAGCGCCGCGCCCGCGAGCGCAATCTGACGATCCATGCACGCGTCTGCGACGCCCATGTGCTGCCGTTTGCCGACAATTCGTTCGAGGCGGTGACGCTCCAATTCGCTTCGCGCCATCTCGAGATCATTAGAACGTTCAAGGAGATCTATCGGGTGCTCAAGCCGGGCGGCATCTTCTGCCATAATGATATGCTGCGCCCGGCATCGCGGATCGTCGAAGTGCCATACCTGACCTATTTGCGTTTCTCGGTGTGGTTTACGGCAAAGCTGTTCGGGAGTTCGGCCGAAAGCATGAAGTGTGTTGGCTACTTCGCGGATGCGATACGGCACTTCTATAGGCCACGTGAGTTGACCGAACTGCTCGAGGGAGTCGGTTTCGTCGGCATCGAAAGTCGGAGCTTTCTCACAGGCGTTATGTCCTACCACATCTCGCATAAGCCGCCGCTCTAGAACAGAGATTGCGCGTCGCTCCTGTCGCCCGGGACACGAGAGGGACGATGACCGCTGCCTGCATCCGCCGCCTGACGCTCACGAATTTTCGCAACTATCACGCCGCGCAGATCGGACTTGATGGTGCGGGGCCGGTGGTGCTGACCGGCGCCAATGGTGCCGGCAAGACCAATCTGATCGAGGCGATCTCGCTGCTGGCGCCGGGCCGGGGCTTACGCCGCGCCATCATGGAAGAGCTGGCGTTTGCCGAAGGCGACGGCGGCTGGGCGGTGTCGGCCGAGGTCGAGGGCATGCTCGGCCTGGCGACGCTCGGCACCGGCATCGATCCGCCGGCGGGCGAGGATGCCGCGCCCTCGCGCAAATGCCGCATCGACCGCGAGAGCGTCGGCTCGGCGGCGGCCTTTGCCGATCACCTGCGCGTGGTGTGGTTGACGCCCGCGATGGACCCGCTGTTCAACGGCCCGGCCTCCGAGCGCCGGCGTTTCCTCGACCGGCTGGTGCTCGCGGTCGATGCCCAGCATTCGAGCCGCGTCGCCGCGCTCGAGCGTTGCTTGCGCTCGCGCAACCGTTTGCTGGAAGAGGCGCACAGCGATCCCCATTGGCTTGAAGCGGTCGAGCACGAGACCGCCGAAGTCGCGGTGGCGGTGGCTGCGGCACGCGCGGAAACGGTGAACCGCCTGTCCGGCGCGCTCACCGCCGCGCGCGATTCCGCGCCGGAATTTCCGCATGCCGAAATCGCGCTGGAAGGCTGGATGGAGAAGCTGCTCCCCAATCACAGCGCGATCGAGATCGAGGACCGCTATCGCGCTCTGCTGAAAGAAAACCGCGCGCGCGATGCCGCCGCCGGGCGCACGCTCGACGGCCCGCATCTGTCCGATCTTAGCGTCACCCATGCCGGTAAGGGGATTCTCGCGTCCGATGCCTCGACCGGCGAGCAGAAGGCGCTGCTGATCCGGCTGGTACTCGCGCATGCGCGCCTGATCAAGGAAATGACCGGCTTTGCTCCGCTGCTGCTGCTCGACGAGGTGGTCGCCCATCTCGATCCGGCGCGGCGCGCGGCGCTGTACGACGCCTTAGCGGCGCTGGGTGCGCAGGTGTGGATGACCGGCGCCGATCCGGCGGCGTTCGGCGATATTATCGGCCGCGCGCAGATGCTTGAGGTGCGCGGCGGTGCCGTGGAACCCTTGCGGCTGAAGTTCCAATAGCCGGCGGGAAACGTTCCATTAATTGTAACATCTTGAAGTCTCCGAAAACAGGAACCATCGCTCGCCCAATGTCTTTACTCTTACATGCCGCAACGCCGCTGGCATGAGACACGGCAAAGGGAACGGGCGATGAGAACGGAGACGGCCATAGATCGAGTAAAGTGCGAGTTGCATAACGTGCTCGACCATATGCGCGCCGATCTCGATCGCGTTGAGATCCTGACGGCCGCGCTCAGCGCGTTCACCAAACCGGTTCCCGACTACGAACCCAGCTTCCGGCATATGCGCCATCTGATGCTGACTACGCACGAGTTGGGCTAGCCGCTCGGCGGCAATCAATAGAATACGACGGTAGCTCGCCTGGCGGCGCAACGACGGGGCACCATCGCGATCGACACCGCCGGGTCGCGCGCGGTCACCCTCGCCAGCGGGATTTCCTGCTCGCGGCCGGCTTTAGAATCGCGCAGGGCTATTATTTCGGCAAGCCGGTGCCGGCGGCGAGTGAACTGCTGCGCCGCAATTTGCAATTCGCCGCAATTTAGGCCGGCAGGCCGCGCCACAGCGCGCTAGATCTCGCCGAGCAGCTCGCGCCGTTGCCGCTCCGACGCATCGGAGTAGCGGCGCAAGGTATGCGCTTCGCTGAGCAGTCCGATCACCTGCCGGCGCTCGGTCGAATCGACCACCGCAAGCGCTTCCGCCTCGAACCGGTCGAAGGCCGCGATTGCCTCCTGCGCCGTATTTTGCGGCACCACCATGTGGTCGGCGTGCTGCAGAATGTCGCGCAATGACGCGGTGGCGGAGAGCTCCGCCGCGTGCGCTTCCGCCAAGATCACCATGCCGGCATAGCGGCCGTCCATGTCCACTGCGACGACCTGATTGGTCGATCCGAGCGGAAACGCCTCGCGGAATGTCGCAATCGTCGTCTCTACCGGCGTCGTGCGCACGTCCGCGCGCATCATCTGCGCCACCGTCAAATCCCTGATCCAGCCGACATCGGCGGCGCTGCGGATGGTCTCGCCGCGCAGATGGAAGCGCCAGGTGGTGAAGGAGTAGCCGAAGAATTCGCGCGTCACCTGCATCGAGATGATCACCGCGATCAGCACCGCGGTGGTGAGCCAGAGGTCACCGGTGGTCTCCAGCGCGATGAAGGTCATGGTCAGCGGCCCGCCGATCACCGAGACCGACAGCGCGCCCATGCCGATGATGGCATAGGCGTCCGGATTGGCGTTCAAGCTCGGCCACACCGCGTTGAGCCCGACTGCGAATAATTGCCCGCCGAGCGCGCCGAGCAGGAGCGAAGCGAAAAACAAGCCGCCGCGGAATCCGCTGCCGAGCGAAACGATCGAGGCCAGCGCTTTCAGCACAAAAATCAACGCGATCGTCTCTATCGGCAATTTAAAAATGCCGGTCAGATGCAGGGCGCCATGGCCGGACGACATGACCTGTGGCGACACCATCGCCAGCAGCCCGACCAACGCGCCGCCCAGCATCGGCCGTAAAGCCGGCTTCACCCGCAACCTTGAGAATAATACCTCGCAGGCGGCGACGCCGCGCATCAGCGCGATCCCGAACATGGCCGCCAGCAAGCCGACGCCGCCGGCGATCACAACGTCATGCACGGCCAGGCTGGAGACCGCGCCGGTTTCGATGCCGAGCCGGTCGGGCGCGAAAATCTGCGCGGTCAGGTAGCCAACCAAGGCCGCCATGCCGACCGGCGCCAGCGAGGCGACCGAATAGCTGCCGATGATCAGCTCGAAGCCGTAGAAGGCGCCGCCCAAAGGCGCACCGAAGGCGCCGGCGATGGCGGCGGCCGCGCCGCAGCCGACCAATATGCGCATGTCGCTGCGGCGCAGGTGGAACGCTCGCCCGATGCCGGAGGCGATGCCGCTGGCGAGCTGGGTATAGCCGGCCTCCAGCCCGACCGAGGCGCCGACACCGCTCGACCACACGGTCTGCGCCGCGACGATCAGACTGCCGCGTATCGACATGCGCCCGCCGTGCAGCGCATTGGCTTCGATCGGGTCGACCTCGGTACCGCGCCGGCGGCTGATGTAGGCGGTGGCCAGGCCGAACAGCAGCCCGCCGAGGCAGGGCGTGAGAAATGCATAAAGCGGGTTGAGCGAGACCCGGCCCGACAGCCGCTCGCCGGGATCGAGCCCGAAAAACGTCAGATGCATGAGCGCCACCGCTTCGCCCATGGCGGCAATCACCAGGCCGGCAAGGGCGCCGACGATGAGAGCCAACACGATCACGCTCGATTCACGAGCGCGCACAATGGCGCGCAGACGGCGTGGAACTTCGAGTGGACGGCTGAACCAATGCATGGAAAAAATTCAGGTCAGGCGGGTACGGCCTAGCTTAGGTGACCCGGGATTCCCCAAATGCCCCCCGAACTGGCGTGACTATTAGGCGTTTTCTGAGCTGGGTGGAAGGCCAGACCCGCCGTGGAGCAAGCTCCCGGCTGAGCTCTGCGGCGCGGCCGCACGCGACCACCAAACTCCTGCCAAGTTACCTGCTTCTAGAGATGAGCGACTTCGCGATAAACACTATTGTGATGCTAATTGCAAAAGCTATGGCGGCTTCTCTGATTTGCCAGCGCGGTAAGCCGAAATTGTTGTGGGCTATAAAGGCGAACAGCGCGGCCAGAGAGACCGCACTAACAGACGCAGTAAGCAGACGAAAAAGCGCCGCCCTTTCCATTCGCCAATTATGCATGGCACGAGCCTAAATCCAAGGCCCACCTTATCCCTCATACTTGAGATGGACGGACGGACCGCAAAAAATGGTCGCTATCGGACGCATAGCGGACATTGGTTCGCAGTGGCGCTAAATGGATCGGTAGCGAATGACCTGAAGCGGACATCGGCAGCCTCACAGCAATTAGCGCACACGATATGCTGCATGGCATGCCTCGCAGGCAGTCGTCACCTCATGAAGGGCCCGGTTAATATCTCGCATGGCATCGACTGTCGGGGTGATTGATGCATCTTGCAGCACAATGACCAAGCGGCTTGCCGCATGATGCATGCTCGTCCCGATGTCCTGCATCGGCTTTGGGAGATACGGTGCTAAATGGGCGGCGCCGTGGAGGCTGAGTGAACTCATTCCTAGGCGCTGTTCGGCGATCTTTGCAGCCTCATCAAACTTGCTATTCGCTATGTCGCCTATGATTTCATTCAACGTCGCAAGATGATCCCGCATGTTGCCAAGCATGTGCTCCTGCATAGGCTCCGGCAGACGGACGAGCTCGCGAGTATCTTGAGCCTGGCTGGCGCCGATGCCCGCGACCAAAAATAGCAGCACGCCTAGTGGGATAAATCGCATGAAATTGTTACCATTCTAAGCCGCGTTTGGTGCAGGAGCGATACTGGTCAGTGACCAGACGAATTCCGATATCCGATTTCCATCTAAGTTAGTATGATCCAAATCATACCAAGTGGGCAGCCATATGGCGGACATCACTGCGTTCAGATTGGTACTGCGGGAAACGGCTGGTGAGCGTCATTCACCGGATGCGTTGAAACCGGCTGAATTGGAACCTCTGAGTGGCACCTGCTGGTGTTTGATGGTCATGCCGTCTGCTCTCAATCAGCTCGAACGAGTGGCCTAACAGTTCCCCGAGTGTCGCTGCGTCATGGCGAACGACTGGTAAGCCGCTGCAACGCTCTGGGCCATCCGGCGCAAACGTTCCAATGATGACATGACCACCGGGACGCACGGCTCTTAAAACCCGCTCGGCATAGGCAGCGCGATCTTTCGGATCGATCAGAAAATGTAGGGCCGCGCGGTCGTGCCACACATCATAGGTTTGAGACGGCTCCCACGTCGTAATATCTGCGACTACCCACTGTGCGTGCGCACCCCTCGCGCCAAGTCTCGCCTTCGAGGTTGCAAGCGCCTTTTCCGAAAGATCGAGGACGGTGACAGCTTTAAAACCCTCGTCAAGGAGTGCATCGATCAACCGCGATGCGCCCCCGCCAATATCGATGATCGACGCGGTGGCATTCACGCCAGTTGCCCGAATGAGATCAAGGGAAATGTCGGACTTCTCTTGAAACCAGCTGACGGCGTGTTCGTCTTTGGTCGCGTAAACATTATCCCAGTGGGCTTGGCGACCGCTCATAGCTCGTTTCCTCGCGTTGGAAAGCGTGTTATTCGGCAATAAATTGGTCATCCCGGATACCAAGTACAATAGCGAGAACCGACTTGCCTTTGCCTCCCATCCTCGAAAATAAGAACCAGAATTCACCGTCGGTGTTTTTGCCGCCCGCGTTGCTACGCCAAGCCCGCCGCCAGAAAGGCTTGCCGGTCGTCAATGTGCCGCCAATTTGTATCCTCGATCCTGATGGCGATATCGTGCGACGCCTCAAGAATTCCGGGCGTGCGAAACGCTTCGATGCGTGGCCCTGTTATCACACCGTTCTTTATACCTTCTCGCTGGGTGGAGAAACGGTCGGCATCCTCGGGTGCGTTGTAGGCGCACCGTTTGCAGTATTGGTCGCAGAGGAACTGTTCGCTTGCGGATGCCGCGTCCTGATTAGTCTAACGTCCGCTGGTCAAATCGTCCCCGCTGGAGGAAACCCGCCTTACTTCGTCGTCATTGACCGCGCAGTGCGGGATGAAGGAACAAGCTATCACTACGCTGCACCTGAAATATTTGCTGAAGCCGACCTTCAACTCGTGGCTCTAGCGACCGATGCCCTGAAAGAGGCGGGGTTGCGAGCTTTCGTTGGCCCAAGCTGGACAACTGATGCCCCGTTCCGCGAGACCGCCGAGGCCGTTGAGGCGGCGCGTGCCAAGGGTGTATTGGCGGTGGAAATGGAGGCCGCTGCGCTTTACACTTTTGCCCGCAGGCACAGCGTGGCGGTCATATGCCTCGCTCATGTGACCAATACCATGGGGCTAACAGATTTGGACTTTGAAAAGGGCGAAGCCGACGGGACGGCGGATGCGTTGATGATCCTCGAAACAATCGCAAAAGCGATGCGCTCGCGGTAGGCCACACGCTAGCGTCTGGATCAGAATACCCGTACTTTGTCGGCGTCCGCTGTTGCGTTAGCAGCGGCTGAGTAAGTCGCTATACTTCAGATTGGCATTCTGGGAGGAACGGCCATGAGCGCAGTCGAAGCGAACGTGCAAAGCGCCCAATACGTGGATTTCTGGAACGAAATCCTGGTTCCGAAATTCATCAAATTCAAACATATCTTGGTCGACGGGCTGACCCACCACAGCGAAGCTATTTTTCCGTCGTTGCCGGTCAAAGAAGGCGACAGGGTTCTCGATATTGGCTGTGGTTTTGGCGACACCGCTATAAAGCTGGCGCGACGAGTGGGCCCGAGCGGTAAAGTCGTCGGACTCGATTGCTGCGAGGCGTTCCTAGAGTACGGCAGAAAGGACGCTGCAAAGCTGGGCTTGCAGAATGTTTCGTTCGTCTATGGCGATGCGCTGCTTGACCACTTCGAGCCCGAGTATGATTTCGTCTTTTCGCGTTTTGGAACGATGTTTTTCGCCAACCCGGTGGCAGGATTGAGAAACATGCGGAAGGCTCTGAAACCGGGCGGGATCATGACGCATATTGTTTGGCGCACGCGCAACGACAATCCGTGGCTTAGCATGGCCAAGGATGTCGTCTTGAAGTTTTTGCCGCCGCCCGGCGAGGATGCTCTCACCTGTGGGCCAGGGCCGTTTTCGATGGCGGACGAGGCAACGGTCTCTAAGATGATGGAAATCGCCGGTTACAGTGACATCACCTTCAAGCGGGTCGACGCCCCTGTGCTGGTCGGAAAAACAGTCGAGGACGCAGTAAATTTTCAGCTTGCCATCGGCCCTGCCGGAGAAGTGTTCAGAGAAGCGGGCAAAGAGGCCGAGGCAAAGCGAGAGCAAATCGAAACTGCGCTGGCGGAAGCGATCAACTCTCAGAAGAAAGAAGCTGACGGGATCGTGATGGATTCGTCTTCCTGGGTTATATCGGGCAAGAATCCAGCGTGACGCGTCAAATCCGCATTCCGTTCCAAGCGCACCCGCTATTAGTACTGAACGGCCATGCCGGTTCCGCAGACCAATATCCGCAGTTGGGGATGGAAAGGATTCAACAAGATGTGCCCTTTGGGCCGTCTCACCAACTCAAGCAGAAGTCTATGGAGCTAGTGTCCTCGGATTAATTTCATCGCGCTTGTCCGTGAGCATGGAGCAGTGCGACGCATGCTCTGATGATCAATTAGTATTTGTGATCTTTCAAAATATTACTTCGCTTTCTGGATCGTCGTCACAATGAACTGGCCGTTGACATGTTCAGCGTCGAACTTCACTTTGTCGCCGGCTTTAACCGCCGTCAACATGGCAGGGTCCTGCACGCGATAGACCATCGTCATGCCATCCTCCATGTCGAATTTTTTCATCGGACCGTGCTTGATGGTGATCTTGTTTGCCGATGAATCGATCTTGGTCACCAACCCGTCGGTGAGCTCGGATTGAGCCCAAACGGGGCCCGCGATCGACAGGTTCAGCGCCGCAGCCAAGGCAGCCACCGGCAGCAAAAGATTTCTCTTCATCGTTCGTCTCCTATTCTTGATCGCACTCGCTTCATTTCACGGCGACCGTGCCGTGCATGCCGGCTTCCCGGTGACCGGGGATCAGGCAGGCGAATTCGAACGTGCCTGTCTTCGAGAAGCGCCAGAGAATTTCTGCGGTTTTGCCCGGGTCGACGCTTTTTGCGTTCGGATCGTCATGCTCCATGTCGGGATATTTTTTCATCAGTTCGGCGTGCTTGTCGTTGTCCTTAACGCTCGCCAATGTGAATTCGTGCTTGA
>Ga0097691_1001274_pt1 | contig 19014 bp, 16 predicted proteins | sample NGESurdeep072012_8_FD_72858 | JGI IMG/M metagenome (GOLD analysis project Ga0097691, IMG submission 72858) | Arctic peat soil microbial communities from Barrow, Alaska - NGEE Surface sample 210-1 deep-072012 | ecosystem: Environmental > Terrestrial > Soil > Wetlands > Peat ... | reverse complement strand
CGATTTTCGGGACTCGACATTCGATAAATCTGGCTGCGTCAAACGGTCAACCTGAACCCCTCGTCGATGACGATCTTGGACAGCCTAAATCCATCGACAAGAGCGATTGGATTCTTGCCATCTTCGCAAGCCTCGTTGATCGCTGCTTTCGAGAAGTGGCCAGTCGTAACGACCGCGCCCCTGGCAAACGGTTGCAGGCTTCCGCGCAGCTCGGCAACTTCCTTGCGTCCGACAGAATGAAGCCAACGCTTCGCTTGTACCTGCACCAAGGTGTTCTCGAAGATCCAGAGCCGAACACCGGTCCTAGCGTTCACGTCAATGCCGCCATCGGAGCTGTATCTGGTAACACAGACGTCGAGAAAGCCACAATGCAGGAGCAAGTCTTTGATGAATAACTCAAAGTCCTTCGGCTCCAATGCCAATAGCGTACCGCGAACTTTCTCAATCCGTTCGATGTCTTCGACACGTTGATCATGACTCTCGTCAATGATGTCATCGTCAAGGTTGTTAGCGAGTCTCGATGCGCTCAATATTTTACTGGAAACGGTCCCATCAATTGCAAGCGGAAGAACCTGCTGCTCGCGATGAATCTTGAATTCGAAAAGCCAGACGTTTCGAATTTTGCCGTCTGCATCAAGTTGCGTGTCTGGATAGTGACGCAGGTATTCGAGCAGGCCCAGATATTCCCAACGATTCGAATCAACAGACGTATCCCTTGGGCTGGCGATTAAGACAAATCCGTGTATCGGGAAGTTGAGCGCCTTTTGTTGGATCAGGCGATTATTCATGCCAGCAAGTGTCTGTTGACCCAGTTTGCCCGCCGCTGTGAAAGTCAGGATGTTGCCCTCAAGCCTATCGTGGTAAGGGTTCTCTCCGCTGCCGTGGAAATCCTGCACGGACGTCATGATGACCGCTCTTAGAACTGCTTTGTCGTGGAGCGAAAGGCGGATGCCGCCTGCATTCGACACTCTTAGAGATTTGAAGATCTCCTCATTCGAATATCGTTGTCCGACCACCAACTCTTCAATCATCGAGGCTGGCCATCAGTTCTTCCAGACACGGAGTAGAAGTGTTAACTAATCTCCTCGATGCTCCTCAGATCCGCATCGGCATGACCACGTAGCGGTACTTGAAGCCGCCGTCATTCGCGTCGTCAGGACGCATCTGGCCGGCGGACTGCGCGTCCTTGAACTCCAGGCGGACCTCGCCGCCATTGGAAGCCTTCAGGAAATCGAGCAGGTACTCGGAGTTGAAGCCAATCGTCATCGCATCGGCGGTGTAGGGGGTTTCGATTGAGTCTTCCGACTCGCCCGCGTCGGTGGACGATGAGGAAATCTTGAGCTCATTCTTATCCAGCTTCATCCGAATGGCGCGTGAGCGCTCGTCGGCGAACTGCGCCACGCGCTGGATGGCGGTGTTGAGATCGGCCCCATGGACTGTAACCGACTTGGTCGTTTCACGCGGCAGCACGGCTTCGTAGTTGGGGAACTGTCCGGTCAGTTGGCGGGAAGTCAGCAGCCGTTCGCCAATGCGGAAGAAGAGCGTCGAATCGTCCTTGGCGAACTCGATTTCAGCCACGTCGCTGTTCTGCAATAACGAATAAATCTCGCTCATCGCTTTCTTGGGGATGAGCGTCTTGTTTTCGCCGGTCACATCGAAGTGCTCGCCCTGCTTCTCGATGTGCGCCAGGCGATGCCCATCGGTGGCGACCATGGTTATGGATTCCGCCTTCAGCACCATCAGCCCGCCATTCAAGGTGTAACGCGATTCCTCGCTGGAGATGGCAAAGATGGTCCGTCCGATCATGCTGCGCAACGTCTGCGCGGGAATCTTCACGCTGCCTGCCGCCGGGAAGGTGGGCAGTCCGGGAAAGTTCGCCCGCGCCATGCCCACCATCTTGGTATTGGAGCGGCCGGAGCGAATGTTGACCCAATGGTTCTCCAGCAGCTTGATGGAGATGTCGCCTTCGGGCAGCAGTTTGACGTAGTCGTAGAGTTTGCGGGCGGGAATGGTGCAGGCGCCTTCGCGCTTCACCTTGGCCGGGCACGAGGTGCGCAAGCTGAGATCGAGATCGGTGGCGGTGATGGTTAGCCGGTCATTCGCAGCCTCGAATAGAAAGTTGGAGAGGATGGGGATCGTGGTCTTGCGTTCGACCACTCCCTGTGTGGCAGTCAGTTCCTTGAGCAGTTCGAACTTACTGACACTGATTTCCATCGCTGTACCCTGGACGACTCCGGTTTCGGCAGTCATACGTTTGCACCTCGGCAGGCCCCGCGCCTGACCCTGTAATACTGCTTCTCCTTATACCAAATAAAAAACATATAAAACCAGTAGTAACAGTAGATACCCCGGAAAAGTGGAAATTTTGGGAGAAACCGCACGGAATGACGATCGAGAGTGTTTGGTGCTGTACAAATCGCCCCGCCGGGCCTTCGGATAGCTGTGCCTAATCGGAACGAACTCAAAGTTATATCCCGGTGTTCCACCGAATCCACAACCGGTCCACAGGAGGGGCCGGATAAAACTGTCGCGCGAAGTGAAAAACCGCGCTGAATGCGCGGTTCATGCACCCAAAGTCTCAGTGAGTTTATTGAGCACCCTGTTTAAATCCTTATCGATTTTGCGTTGCTGTTCGATCTTGTCAACCGAATGCAGGACCGTGGTGTGGTGCTTGCCGCCAAATTGCCGCCCGATTTCCGGCAGCGAGGCATCGGTAAGATGCTTGGCCAGAAACATGGCGATCTGACGGGGAAACACGATGACCCGCGAGTTATTCTTAGACTTAATCTCGGTCGGCCGCAGACCGAACTGCTCGGACACCACTCTCTGGATCGATTCGATGGAAATCTTACGGATCTGAGAGTCAATCAGGTTCTTCAGGACCTCTTGCGTGGTCTGCAGGTTGATCTCGCCACCGGTAAGCGACGCATATGCGGTGACACGAATCAGCGCGCCTTCCAACTCCCGCACATTGCTGCGAATGTTCGATGCGATGAACAGGGCCACCTCGGTGGGCAGCATCACATGGTCGGTCTCGGCTTTCTTCTGCAAGATCGCAACTTTGGTCTCCAGGTCGGGCGGCTGGATGTCCGCAATCAGTCCCCATTCGAAGCGGCTGCGCAGGCGGTCTTCAATCTCCGCCAGCTCTTTGGGAGGACGATCGCTGGCGATCACGATCTGGCGCATGCATTCGTGCAAGGCGTTGAAAGTGTGGAAGAACTCCTCCTGGGTGCGCTCCTTGTTCACCAGGAACTGGATGTCGTCCACCAGCAGGACATCCATGTTGCGATACTTGTCGCGGAAGCCGGTCATCTTGCTGTAGCGCAGCGCGTTAATCATGTCGTTGGTGAAGCGCTCGCTGGATACGTAGCAGATGGACTTTTCCGGCTGGCGCTTCTTGATCTCGTGCCCGATCGCCTGCATCAGGTGGGTCTTGCCCATGCCGACGCCGCCGTACAGGAAGAGCGGGTTGTAAGCCTTGGACGGTCGCTCGCCCACGGCAAGCGCCGCGGCGTGCGCGAATTGATTGCCGGCGCCGGTGACGAAATCGTCGAAGGTGTACTTGGGATTGAGCTGAGCGGCGCCATCCCAATCGAAACGCTGTTGCTGGGCGGGACTAGTCACGGGTTTCTCCATCTGTGCGGGAGCTTCGTTGTGTGCTCCGTCAGCCTGAACGGCCTTGCCCTTGCTCTGCGGCTCTTCTTCGGTGACGAACTCGACGTCCAGAAACTCCATGCCGAGGTTGTCCATCGCCTCGCTGATCAAGTCGCCATAACGTTCGCCGATGTGGCAGAACTCGGGATTGGGTACCCGCACGAACAGCACTGCACCTTGCGCGTGATCGTAGCGAGTAGGCTTGAGCCAGGTCTCGTAGGAAGTTCGATTGACCTTTTTTTCCAGTGCGTCGAGAACTCGCACCCACGGATTAGCGGACGCTGCACCAAAGGAAGACATAAAAAGTAATCCAGAGGCAATCGCTGCCTCTTTGGCCAAACCGATGTTAGAGGGAAACGGAGCCGAGCACAGAGCCACAAACCGGCGAACACTTCACCTGGAAATCCTCACGTTGCAAACCAACCATTGCGGCGATCAGCAGCATTGCACCTGCGTTCGTGCAGTCGGTTTTCTTTGTGGCTGCATGGGATACTAGCACGAAAAAAAATGAGCGCCAGACAATTCTTGCGGTTGAAAACTCCATTTTTTCGCGAGTGATTGATTTGGGGAAAGTTACCCGCGAATTTTTTTTTGCGAGTGTCGCACGCATGGTGCAGCGTGGAGAAATGAGATTGCCATGGCTACCGCAAATCGCACCAACAGGCAACCCGCAGCGGCACTTTGGGGCGATCCTCCTGGAAATTCTTGGGACGTACAGCCCCGTGCGAGTTGGGGTTGACCGAATGCAAGCCTGGCGTCGGCTGAAGCCGACTCCAACTGACAAAAACGAACGGCTTGGACGCGGACCTTAAGGTTCGCACTACCCGAACTCGCATCCGCAGGTCCCAGGCCAGTTTGCCACCGAGGCACGCTGACCGTTATACTTTGAGTTTGCTCTGTTGAATTTTTAGCTAGTGAGGAGCGCAGTTTTCGAATGCCGAAGCGCACATTCCAACCCAACCGTCGTCACCGCTCAAAGACGCACGGATTTCGTTCTCGCATGAAAACCAAGGCCGGCAGGGCGGTGCTGTCGCGCCGTCGTGCCAAGGGGCGCAAGCGCGTCTCCGTTAGCCCTGGCTTCCGCGATTAATCCAGAGGACCCGAAATCTGCGTTATCGCGACCTTTCCAGATGCAGTAGTAGGGAGTCGTCGCAAGACTCGGCCGCAGCTTAAAGAGAGAAACCCGGCGGGTCAGCGCCGAGCGCATAATGTGACCTCCGCCGCCAGCAGCAAGTTTCCAAAATCGAGGCGTCTGCTGAAACACGCGGATTTTCAGCGGGTGTACCAGAGCGGCCGCCGGCAGTTCACGGGAAATATGACGGTGTTTTTTCTGCGGCGTAGTAGCGGCCCGGAAGCGATTGGGACGGGCAACACCCCCCGTGTAGGATTCACCGTGGGCAAGGTGTTGGGAGGAGCAGTCGAGCGCAACCGCATCAAGCGGCGGATGCGCGAAGCGGTACGGCTGTCGGCCCAGGCCTGCGAGGGCCCCATCGACGTGGTGTTTAATCCGCGAAAGAGCGTTAGCAACATGCCCTTCGCAGAATTGGTAAGCGAAGTGACACGCGCCCTGCGGCTGGCCGCACAACGCGCCCGGACAGGGGAACAAAAATGAAGCAGGCGGTGCAATTCATGTTGCGGTGCTATCAGCGAGTCATCTCGCCCATGCTGCCGCATGCCTGCCGCTTCGTTCCCACCTGCTCGCAATATGCGATCGAGGCCGTCGAGGTCCACGGAGTTGTTCGCGGAGGCCTGCTGGCGGCCGCGCGGCTGTTGCGCTGCCATCCTTTCGCGCGCGCGGGATTTGATCCGGTGTCGCCAGCGATCGTGAAACCAGGGTACGGATCCTCGGATGGTGTGCCGGGGAATTCTCGTCCCTTGAACGGAACTTAAACTTGGCCGAGTATAAAAATCCACAGCAAGAGCCCGGCGGCGATCGCCGCATGTTGATGGTGTTCGCCGTCACCTTTGCCCTGATCATCATCAGCCAGATTTTTCTCTTTAAGGACAAGTCCAAGCAGCAGCCAAAGCCGGCTCCCGTCGAAACCTCGCAGTCCAACGCGCCCGCGCCCCAGTCCCAATCCGAAGTCGCAAGTACTCCCGCGGAGGCCGTCTCCAAGAGGCGGGCTCCTGCCAGCGCAAAGCCGGGCCGGAGCGCCGCAGTCACCAAGTCTGCCAGCAGCGAAGTCGAAACCGTCGTCGAGAACGACGTGTTCCGCATCGTTTTTACCAACCGTGGCGCGCAGGCGAAGTCGTGGGTGCTGAAGAAGTACAAGGACGAAGACGGACATCCGCTCGACCTGGTGAACCCACTCGCCGTGAAGTTCGGGCTTCCACTCAGCCTCTACCCGTATGACGAGAACCTGCGAAACCAGATCAATTCGGCGCTCTATGTGGGCAGCGCCAGCGGTACCATCACGGCCCCCGGCGAGCTCACCTACGAGTACGCGCAAGGCGACATTACAGTTCGCAAGACCTTCCAGTTCGCCGATACCTATGTAATTTCGATGGAAACCGTCGTCACCCAAAGCGGCAAGCCGGTGCAGGCGTATCCCATGTGGCCGGCGGCCTTTGGCGACCAGAGCACCGGGCCCTCCTACGCTTCCGCGAAGATCGAGTACATGGCCAACGACAAGGTGGAGCGCCTGGCCGCCAAGAAGGTGAGCAACGGCAACACCTTGCGCGGACCCTTTAACTGGGCTGGGGCCCAGGACCAGTATTTCGCGGCCATTTTTCTGCCGGACAATCCCGACTCCGTAGCCATGGTCACGCTGCACAATGCGATCAGCGTACCTAAAGATCCGAAGAACCCAGACCCCAACAACGTGAACCACTACGATGTGCTGGGCGCGGCCGTGGGCGATGTCAGCGGCATGACGCGGGAGCGGTTGTTTGTTGGGCCCAAAGCGCTCCCGGTTTTGGAGTCGGTACGTTCCAACACCGCGCCGGGGCAAATGAACGGTCCCGATCTGCGCAACGTGGTGGACTTCGGCTTCTTCAGCCTGATCGCCCGCCCGCTTTTCATATGGCTGCTTTGGACCCACCAGCACATGGCCAGCAACTGGGGGGTGTGCATCATCATCCTGACCGTCATCATCAACCTGGTGCTGCTGCCGTTGCGCATCACCAGCATGAAGTCGGCGCTGAAGATGCAAAAGCTCCAGCCCCAGATGAAGGCCATCCAGGAAAAGTACAAGAAGTATCCGCTGCGCGATCCGCGGCGCTCGGAGATGAACGTCGAGATCGGCGAGTTGTACAAACGCGAAGGGGCCAACCCGGCGGGCGGCTGCGTGCCCCTGATTATCCAGATGCCGTTCCTGTTCGCGTTCTATTCCATGCTGGGTGTCGGGATCGAACTGCGCCAGGCTCCCTTCCTCTGGCTGCGCGATCTGTCGTCGCCCGACAAGATATTTATTCTGCCGGTCTTGATCGTGATCACGACCTTCCTGGTGCAGAAGATGACGCCCAACGCCGGCATGGATCCGAAACAACAGCAAATGATGACGCTGATGATGCCGCTGATGATCGGCTTCTTCAGCTATTCCCTGCCGGCGGGTTTGAGCGTGTACTGGACGGTGGGAAACTTCATCGCCATCGCCCAGCAGTACATCATGAACCGCACCGGACTGGGCCGGGAGATGCGCGAGGAGATGGAGAAACGCGCCCGCAAGAAGGCGGGCAAATAGCGGGATTCGTTTTTAAGAGCGACTACCATGTGCTGCGCCCGGCTTATTTGAATACCAACGGGCCCGCCAGATTATGATGTGGCGAGACTCCAGTCCCGCAAGGCGGGACGAAAAATGATAGCCCAGCGCTTCAGCGCTGGGTAAGCGTAGTAAATAGATCCGAGTCCCTTCGGGGACGACAGATCGTAAAGGGACTTCAGTCCCGCAACTTATGCCGATACTCGACAAAATCGCGGCCGCGAAAAAAATCAGCGAACTGCTGAACGCCACCTTCGCCAACGGCGACTTCCATCTGCGCTACAAGATCACCGTTGATCCCCAGGTCGGCAGCGACCGCGAGTGGGAGCGCCCCGAAATCCTGGTGGAGATTTCCGGCGCGGACAGCCCTCTGGTGCTCGAGAATGGCGCGGAGTTGCTGCGCGCCTTTGAGAATGTCGCGCTCGAAATGCTTCGTCTCGCTCCCAACGAGCACGAGAAGGTCAGCTTCGACTGCCAGAATTTCCGCTCCGCCCGCCTGCAAGAGCTTCGGCTGGCTGCGGACGTAGCGGCTGAGCGGGTCCGCAAGACCGGCTTGCCGTATGCCTTCGCGCCGATGTCGTCGCGGGAGCGGCGCATCGTTCATCTGGCGCTGCGCGATTTCGACGACCTGCGCACCGACAGCGATGGCGAAGCCCTGCAACGGCACGTTGTGGTCTATCCCAAGGACTACAAGGGCGAGCCGCCCGCCCCGCCGGTATCGCGGCGAAGGTAGTCACTCACCACAGAGACACAGAGGCACAGAGGAATGCAAAGAGAATAAGGAAATTCCTCTGTGTCCGCACCGTGTCGCGCCACCGGTAATCATTCTTCGCAGAGATAGCGCGGTAGGGAGCAATACAAAAAGAAAAAAGTCCTCTGTGCCTCTGTGGTGAATAATGTCCTCCATGCATCTTGACGACACCATCGTTGCCATTGCTACGCCTCCGGGACGCGGCGGCATCGGTGTGGTGCGTCTCTCTGGCGCCGAGGCGCGCGCCATCGCGCGTCCCATGCTACGGCTGGCCCACGGACACGACTTCGAGTCGGGCCGCGCTCATTTCGGTGAACTGATCGAGCCCGCCACCGGCGAGCGCATCGACGAAGTCGTCGTCACCTTCTTCGCCAAACCGCACTCCTATACCACCGACGATGTAATCGAAATCTCTTGCCACGGTTCGCCAGTGGTCCTGCGGCATGTTGCGCAGATGGCGATGGCACAGGGTGCGCGGCTGGCCGAACCCGGCGAGTTCACCATGCGCGCCTTTCTCAATGGCCGCATCGATCTCACCCAGGCCGAAGCGGTGCGCGATTTGATCGAGTCGCAAACGTTATATCAGGCGCAGGTAGCGGCCCGGCAACTCGAAGGCGCCTTGTCGAGACGATTACAGCCCACCAAGCAGAAGCTGATTGAGCTGATTGCCATCATGGAAGCGGGGGTGGACTTCGCCGAAGACGATGTCGCGGTGATTCCCGATGCGCAGGTCCTCTCACGCATCGCCGCGATTCGCGCGCCGTTGGAAGAGCTGCTGGCCAGCTTCGCGTTTGGAAAGGTTGTGCACGAAGGCCTGACCTTGGCCATCGTGGGACGTCCCAATGTCGGCAAGTCGAGCTTGTTCAATCGGCTGGTGGAGCGCGAACGCGCCATCGTGACGGCGACGCCCGGCACTACGCGCGACCTGGTGAGCGAAACGGTCGCCATCGGAGGCATTCCGGTGCGGCTGGTGGACACAGCCGGCATTCGCCCAGCGCTCGATGAAGCCGAGAGCATTGGCGTGCGCAAATCCATGGAGGCCCTGGCTGAGGCGGACATGGTGCTGGTGGTGCTGGATGCATCGCATCCTGCTGCCGATGACGAAGCGCGCGAGCGCGACGCCGAACTGATCGATCTGGCTTCGCTGCGCCTGGCCGTGGTCGCGCAAAACAAAATTGATGCCGCGAACGCCACCGCGCCTCTGCCCGCGGCGCTCACCTTGCCGGTGGTCCAGACTTCCGCGATCACTGGCCAGGGCATCGCGGAGTTGCGCACGGAGATTTTGCGGCTGCTGGGCGGCGACTCCGGCGCACAGCACGAGAGCGGCTTTCTCACCAACGTGCGCCAACAAAAGCTGGTGGAGGACTCGATGGCTGCGCTCGACAAGGCAGCCGCGGCGGTCCCCTTGCAAACGCCGCACGAAATGGTGCTGCTGGACCTCTACGGCGCGCTGCGTCCCTTGGACGACATCACCGGCGCCACCACCGCCGACGACATCCTGAACCTGATCTTCAGCTCGTTCTGCGTCGGAAAATAGAACGGCATCCAGCGCCATCCAATTAAATGTAGAAATCACAATTATTCCCTTGTAAACAGTGAGAATGTCGTCCTATAATATCTCACGGGAGACATAGACAGCCGACCTAATTTATGTCTCCAGTATGTCTCCAGACGGAAATATGTCTCCAAGTTACGATTTGGAGACATAAAAAGTGGCAAAAATGGCACTCACGGACGCGCAAATCAAGGCTTTGAAACCAAAGGCATCGCGGTATCTGGTGAGCGATGGCCGCGGTCTTTCGCTAGACGTATTGCCGAGCGGCAAAATGTCATGGCTCTATCGCTATCGGCTGAATGCCTGTTATGAAAAGGTGACTCTTGGCCGATACCCAGACCTGACCCTGAAGGCTGCGCGGGAGAAGCGCGATGATCTTGCTGCGCAAGTCGCAGATGGCAAGTCCCCGGCGCAAGAGAAAAAAAAGGTAAAAGCCGGGAGTGCCAGCAATCCAACCGTCCGGGAGTTTGGCGAGCGCTATTTCCAAGAGCAAGTCGTGAAGAATTGGAAAAATCCGGCTCACATCCGACGTTATCTAGACAATGAAATTTATCCCACGCTGGGAGACAAGCTGCTCAAGGAAATTACCGCCTTGGATGTGCAGGCGATTGTCTACCGCAAGCGCGACAATGGCCGCATTGCCGCTGCCATGCAGCTTCGCGGCGTGATGAAACAGATGTTCGACTATGCGCTCGAGGTGCAGCAGGTAACGATGAACCCGGCTGCGATGGTAGCAACTCGATACATTGGCAAGGCCCGCAAACGCTCCCGTGTTCTGACCCCGCAAGAGATTCGCCTGTATCTCCACACCATCTACCAGAGCAACATCCGGCGGCAATTCAAGCTGGCGCTGCATACCCTCTTACTGACGCTCTCCCGCAAGTCGGAGCTATTGCAGGCGCGGTGGCAGCATGTGGACTTCGGTACGGGAGAGTGGCTCATCCCGGAAGAGAACGCCAAAACAGGCAAGCCGCACATTGTCTATCTGTCCACGCAAGTTGCCGCGATGTTCCAAGAGCTAAAGGCGCTGGCTGGTGAGTCTGAGCTGGTGCTGCCGGGCAGGAGCAGCACCACAAAGCCCTTTGCGGCGAATGCGCTCAACAAAGCCCTGGAGGGGCTTACGTTCGATATGGACCCGCTCACCATCCACGATCTGCGACGTACCGGCGCAACGCTGCTGACTGAGAAGGGTTTCAACCGGGATGTGATCGAAAAAGCCCTGAGTCATGAGAAGCAAGGCATCCGCGCCGTCTACATTCTGGCCGAACACGCCGCAGAGCGAAAAAAGATGCTGCAATGGTGGGCAAACTACGTGGACGCCATTGTGAATGAGTCCAAGGGATGTGTTGCAACTTTCAGGGCGGCTGGCTGGTGACGTGAAAGAATCGCCAAATGGGAACCCGACCCGCGATCTTCAAATGGCGGCAGACCGAATCCGGCCTCATACTTTGTGCGGTCCGGTGGTATCTTCGCTATTCTCTTTCGCTGCGCGATGTTGAGGAGCTGCTGGAGGAGCGTGGCCTCAATGTCGATCACACAACGGTCTGGCGCTGGGTGCAGTATTACGGCCCTGAGTTGGAGCAGCGACTGCGACAGCATCTCAAGCCGACAAACAAGTCTTGGCGAGTCGACGAAACCTACGTCCGTGTGAAGGGTCGCTGGTGCTACTTGTATCGGGCCATCGATTCCAGGGGAGCCACCATCGACTTCCTGCTGTCAGCGTTTCGCGACGCCGATGCTGCCAAGCGCCTGTTTCGCAAGGCACTCAGCGATCGATCCCATCCCCAGCCTCGAGTGATCAACACCGACCTGGCACCGATATACAGCTCTGCGATCCCCGACAGTAAGAAGGAAGGGACGCTGCGCAACCGCTGTCGACACCGACCCGTGCAGTACTTGAACAACATTCTCGAACAGGATCATCGAGCCATCAAACGTCGAGTGAACGCTAAGCAGGGCTTCCGAGAATTCCAGGCGGCTCGACGAACGATTCAAGGCTACGAAGCAATCCACATGATCCGGAAGGGGCAAGCTCGATGGGTGGCAGGAGATGACCTTCTTCGACAGATTCAGTTCATCGACAACCTTTTCGACTTGGCAGCCTAAGAACGCACGGCAGACGCTCGGCGACAAACTTGTCTGCATTTGAAACTTGCAACACTACGTGTCCGGTTCTTTGGCTCTAGAACGAATGCAGAAAAAGATCGCAGCAGCGGCAACTGGCGGTATACTGTCGTAGCCGGGAAAGCAAAATGGAAATTCCGGTTGACTAGAGTGGTGTCCGCGATCCGGAAAATAGTTCTTGCGGGAATATGACCCGGCGCGTATACTTGCGCAACTCTCCCCCAATATGACTACCGGGTGGACGGATCCTCACCTGGACACGAATCGTTTCGACAACCGCTGTCTGCGAGGAAAACTACCATGAAGAAGATTGTGAGCGTGCTTGCGGTTCTGTTTCTTGCTGTCACAGGGGCGTGTGCCGGACAGCCTGCAAACCTGTTGATTGGGAAGTGGAAGCTGTCTTCGGGCGCAACCGGATGCAACACTGCGATGACATATGCGGCGAAGTCCGTAACGCAGGTGGCCTGGGATGGCACGCCGTCTACCGTTGCGGTGACGTATGTGGCGGGTGACCCGACGAAGTTTCCGGCCACGGTGTACGTGATGACCGATGCGGGCATTAACTTCCATGTGACGTACATCTTTTCGAGCAAGGACAAGATGACGATCGACACCGCGGCGATGTGCGCGTATGTGCGAGTTTGAGTCGCTGAGTTGCCGACCGTGCGCTTAAGCGAACAGGATCTTCAGCATCGTTTCTAGAGAGGGCACAGTGAAGAAACTTATTAGCGCGATTGCAATTTTGCTGTTCACCGGAGCGGCTGCGTGTGGCCAGCCCCCGAACCCGCTGATTGGGACTGAATGCTGACGACTGGCAACTAGCAACTGACGACCTCTGACAACTGGCAACCGACCCCTATTTCTGCGCCGGGTTGAGCACGATGACCAGCACGCGGCCATCGGATTTGATGCTGCCGCCGGTCGCGGTCTTGGTTTCCTTGATCGGGTTGGCGCGCGTCATGTAGTCCATTGCCTGCACCCATCCCGCCTGCTGCAAGGTGGCGCCGATGAAGTCGCGCTCGTTGTCCACGTCCTGATCGATCTTGTGCGTGATCGCGTTGACAGAGCGCTGGTCGCGCTCGATGCCGACATCGTGCGTTCCCGCACCCGCCCAGATGGTCTGCTTTGGCGTGCTCCAGGGCGCATTCCAGATGCGGAAGTGGTTGCGCTGCGCCGCCACCATCACCGGCTCGGTACGTTCGTAACCGAAATCCTGGGGACGGCCGAAGAGATACAGGATGCTCATCGGCACTGCCATGTAGGAGTTCTTCTGCAAGGTTGCCAGCAACGCGTTGACCACCGCGTCTGTGTTCGTCTTGTCAGCCGGAATCCAGCCCGCAGTCTGCAACGCATTGGTCACTTGCTCCTGCGAGCCGACGATCACGAAGTTGACCAGGTCGCCAGGATTGCCGCCTTCCGGTTTGTCGGTGACGCGGTAGGGCAGCTTCTTGTCGAGCGTGGCGAACAGAGGCTTGAAGTCGTAGTTGTTCTTGCCGGCAGCAGCGCCGCTGGCTGTCGCCGCGCTCACGGCGATGCGGTCAATATGTACTTGGTACTTGCCGTCCGGAGTTTGGGTCTGGTCCTGGTTGATCCCCAGATACAGCCGGCCGGCTATAGGCGCCAGCACGGTACCATCGGCGCCGACCAGGAAGGGCGTGGCGGCGTCGCTGTTGCCGATGCGCCCGACCAGAGCGCCGCGTCCCGCGCTGGGTAGCGTCAACGGGCGCAAAGTGTCCCACCATCCCCGCTGCACACCGTTGGGCGTGACGCCGGTATTGTTGCCCATGTTGACGGTGCCGGTCGCGCCGATGTGGAGCTTGTCGCCGGCGTTGACGTCCATGCCGCTGTCGATCCAGGTCTTGTCGCCGGTCACGGTAAGGTTCGCACTCTTGCTGTCGGCGGGAGAGGCCGGAGCAACAGCCGCATACGCCCGGCCGGCGCACCAGGGACTGCTAAAAACTGCGGCGAGAAGAATCCAGCCTGCAATCTTCATCGAACCGGGAATTTGCTCCTGTCGAAATTATAACCAGCGAGGCGGCCGAGAGTTGTGGGTGGCACCAGAGTTTGTGTAAGTGCCGTCCCTGAAGGGACTCGGGACATTTGCAACGCTTACCCAGGACTTACGTCCTGGGCTAATATTGTGACGCCCTGCGGGCTGGGGATTGACAGCTCCCAGCCTTTCGCAAAACTAGCGTTTTGGCCTGAACCAAAATCCCGACCCAAGCAAAGCACTCGAGCGCGGCACCCAACTGGCCATGTCAAAGTTGGTTCTCAAACGGACTCAACAGCAATCTATCTCGTAGCTTCGCTGAACATGAATTTCCCCAAGTACATAGGATGTGACGTGGGTGGCACGGTCTTGGCGTTGTCAATCGGGTATGGGCCCTGCACCGTGGTTGGGAATCCCCAGATGTCGCCGTTGCGCATGTCAACGGCGACTTTGCCATACACTTGCGTCGTCCCGTCGGGCTTGCGCAGCATGGTGTAACCCGGTTCGAGGTACAAGGGATAAGCCTCACTGGCTTGTGCCTGCACCGGCGCTGGGTGGACGATGGGACGAAACGCGACCATCCCAAGTAGAACTGCGATCGCTATCAGCATGGCTTTCGTGAAGCGGTCAAGCGTCATAAGTTCTCCCCCGAGATTCAACAGTCACAGCAAATCTCGCGGACGCCGCGCCCAACTCACTACCAGCCTATTTGCTTTCGACGGCCGCCGGCTGCGCAATTTCAATTTTTGCTTCCCGCAGATACTTGGCAGCTTCTTCGGGAGGCGTGGGGTTCTGGTAGAAGCCTGTTCCCCACTCGAAGCCCGCTGTCTTGGTGAGCCGCGGCATGAACTCGACATGCCAGTGGTAATGATCCATGGCCACTTCCTGGATAGGGGCGGTGTGAACCACCAGGTTATAGGCTGGATTGTCGAGCACTTGGTCAGCGCGGACTAGCAGGTTCTTCAAGGCCTTCGCCAGCCCCTCGTAAACCTGCGATGACGAATTCTCAAAAGCCGATTCGTGCCGCTTGGGCAAGATCCACGTTTCGAACGGGAAACGGGGCGCATAGGGAGCGACGGTGAGGAAGCCATGGTCGTCGGCAATGACGCGCACTGCCGACTCGGTTTCTTGACGGATGATGTCGCAAAAGACGCAGCGCTCTTTATAAATGAAATATTGCTTCGAGCCTTCGAGTTCCTCGACAACATGCTTGGGAACGATGGGCAGCGCGATGAGTTGCCCGTGGGAATGCTCCAACGTTGCCCCCGCCGCCGTCCCATGATTCTTGAAGATCATGATGTACTTGAAGCGCCGGTCCTTCTTCAGATCGACGATGCGGTCCCGGTACGCCCACAAAACGTCTTCAATTCGCTTCTCCGGAATGGTGGCCAGGGTGGCATTGTGCTCGGGCGTCTCGATGATGACCTCGTGCGCCCCAATGCCGTTCATCCTGTCGAACATGCCTTCGGCCTGCCGGTTCAGGTTGCCCTCGATTCCGAGGGCGGGAAACTTGTTGGGCACCACGCGTACCGTCCAATTCGATGAGTCACGGGCAGCGCCATTCGGGCGATACGCCAGCACCTCGGGCGGGGTCTTGCTTTCATTGCCGTAGCAGAACGGGCAAAAACCACCCTTCATTTTCACCGGCTCACGGCTGAAGTCGGTGGGACGTTTGGCCCGATCGGTGGAAATGATTACCCATCTTCCTATGATTGGATCTTTGCGTAACTCAGGCACGGTGGACCTCGGTCAAATAACTCTTTAGATCTTACGCCTGGATGAGCGGCGCAAGGCAGTGTAGTTCCTCGGCGAAGAGAATCGCCAGCCGCAGAGGGTCAATGGCTGTGCCTTGCAAAGGCCCAGACCATCCGCTCCAGGCTGCGATTTCTGTCGAAGAATACGGCGCTTAGAGTCCACAGTTTGCCACTGCTCGCCGCTTAGGGCAGTTCCAGGATTGGTGTATCCGCCTGCACGATAGTGTGGGCCTTTACTGGATTATTCATGAGGATCTCACGCGTTGAAGGGGCACGGCTTCAGCCGTGCCGTAACCTCCTGTCATTTATGGTGGCTTTAGCCGCTGAGGGACTTCGCTGTTTAGACGAAGTGCGAGTTCCCTCAGGGGCTGAAGCCCAACTTTCCGCGCTCATAGCGGCACGGCTGAAGCCGTGCCCCTTCAAGACTACCTGCCCAAGGTACAACGACTCTGAAACTACTCTAGCTATGGCGCTGCTTGCCCGCGACCACAATGCACTCTTCCAGCACATCCATTGCGATGTCGGCTTGCTCCCTGGTCACGATCAGCGGAGGAGCGATGCGGATGCTGTTCGGCCCACATCCAAGCAACAGGACCCCGCGCTCGAAGGCGAGTTCCACAATGCGATCGCGTTCCGCGACGCCTTGCGTCTTGGCTTTCTTATCGGTGACAATCTCGACTCCGATCATCAAGCCGCGCCCGCGGACGTCGCCCACCAGGTCGAGCCGCTGTGGCCAGTCGGCGATGCGTTCCATGATGTGCTTTCCGACTACCTCGGCGTTCTTGATGCCTTCGCGCTCGAGCACGTCCATGGTCGCCAACGCCGCTGCGATCGAGACCGGGTTCCCGCCGAAAGTGGAAGCGTGCGAACCCGGCACCCAGTCCATGATTTCAGCCTTTGCCATCATGATGCCGAGCGGCATCCCGCTGGCGATCCCTTTGGCGCTGCAGAAAATGTCGGGCTCAACCCCAGTGTGCTGGATGGCCCACCACTTTCCGGTGCGGCCTGCGCCCGATTGCACTTCATCCGCCACCAGCAGAATGCCATGGCGGTCGCAGATCCGGCGAAGTTCCTGCATAAACACTGTCGGGGCGACAACGTAGCCCCCTTCGCCCTGAATCGGCTCGACAAAAATCGCGGCCACTTCCTCGGGGGCCAGCGTCGTCTTGAACAATTTTTTTTCGATGAAGCGGGCGCAGCCTAGCGCAAAGGCCTCCGCTTCCTGGCTTCCACCCACGCATCCGCGATACACATCGGGATAACGCACGTGGGTGACGCCGGGAACCATCGGCGAGAAGCGGCGCTTCTGTTGTGGCTTTGAAGCTGTCAGTGACAAAGCTCCCATGGTGCGTCCGTGAAAAGCCCCGTAGAACGCGATAATGTTCTGCCGCTTAGTGTGGTAGCGCGCCAGCTTCAGCGCGGCTTCGACGGCCTCCGCGCCCGAGTTACCGTAGTAAATCTTGTGCGGCCCTTTCATGGGAGCGACCTGCGACAGCCGCTCGCCGAGGGTGACCATGCTCTCGTAGTAGAAGTCGGTGCCCGACATGTGAATCAGTTCGGCAGCCTGCTTCTGAATGGCGGCTACGACTTCCGGATGGCAGTGCCCGGTAGAGGTCACGGCGATGCCGGCGGAGAAATCGAGGAACTCGTTGCCGTCCACGTCCTCAACGATAACGCCACGTCCGCGCTTGGCGACCATGGGATAGGAACGAGTGTAGGACGGCGAAATATAGCGCTGATCGCCTTCGAGAATGCGCCGGGCATTGGGGCCGGGCAGAGCGGTCTTGATGTTCGGACCCGCAACTTGAATCAGAGCATTGGTGGTCATGATGTTCCTCCTGCGAAAGGCTTGCGGCCCGCCGGGGCGGGTGGCCGGAGCTTCTGTCAGCCCGCGGAAGCAGTCTGGTTGGACTGGGACGGCGCGGGAGGCCGACGGGAGAACAGTTAGCTAGTCGCCAGAGAAGAGGTTGGGACGGGCCATGGAGGGCGCCAGTTTAGAATCTGCGCGGGCCGGGATCCGGGGTCCCCGACAAGTCCCGCCTTTGGACTTAGTGGGGTGGGGGATCGCTCGTGACCAAGTAGCACGCACACCGAGGCCGCACACCGGGTTGACGGCGCTGGCGGAGGCATTCGGCTTGTTCGAGCGACTGGTCAAAGCCATACCCCTACTTTGATTATAGCCACCTTCGGAGCGCGGCGTAACCCCCAAAATCGGCGCCCGCCGGAACACCGCTGGGGCGCCGCCCAGGCGAGTCTGTTCGGCCCCCAGGAGACAACTTTTGCTTATCTACTATCGTCGATAGTAGTATGAGTCTGTACGGAGGGCCCCTTTTTCCCTAGCAAGGAAATACACATCTAACAGAAGGCCAACCAACCCTCCCGGGCGTTGTGAAGTTGAAAGGAAGATGAATGACGTTACAGCTAAAAAAAATGTCTCTGTATTTGGTTCCCCTCGTGTTCTTCAGTCTGTTTCCCGTCCTGCTGAGTGCGCAGGACAATATGGGCGGCGGTAAGCCGGCGATGTCTGTCACCGGCTGCCTGAAGCAAGGCAGCACCGCCAGCGGTTTTTACCTGATGGGGCAGGACGGCAAGATGTACGAACTCATGGGATCTGGTCTGGCCACACACGTCAATCACACCGTAACCGTGACCGGCCACCAGGTCACGCTCTCGGCCGCGCAGGAAGAAAAAAAAGAGGCGAGCGAGAAGGCGGAGGCTGGCGGCAAACCCTATGTGGACATGAAGGTCAGCAGCGTGAAGATGGTGAGCGAGAGCTGCCAGTAAACGCGCTGTAGACCGGTTGCAGGAATCGAGCGAAGCGACGAACGAGCACAGTTCCCCGATGGGACTGTGCTCGTTTTGGCATGTGGTCTGCGGGTGGAGCACGCCTTTCAGCGGCTGCGGAAAAAGTCGGAAACTTGCTCGGGTAGTGCGGGCCTTCAGGCCCGCGTTAAGCACTATCTATGAGAGCCGGCTTTAGCCGCTGAGGTACCTCGTTTCTAAAACGCCACGAAACACGCACCTATGAGCGACATCGGACAAATGTACCCCGGGCCTAAAGGCCGATTTCTTATCAGCTCGTTGACGCGGCGCTGAAGCGCCGCACTACTGTACTCGCCGGACTGCACCAATTCTGTACTGCTCTAGTGAAAGGTGACGGTGGCTCTAACCTGCTCCAGATAAGCGGCAACTCTGACATTTCCCGATGTGACTTTGATTGTCCCAACGGGAGCCGATGTCGAATTCATGGAGAGTTCTCGGTGAACCTCTCTCTTATTCATATATTCGAAACGAGTAGAGCTTACCGCTGGATGAAACATTTGCCGAAGTGTATGATCCCGGAGGCAGAAATCCATATTCACCAGAACCAGTGTTGGAATCGAACGAAATCGTGTATGTGTGTGGAGCTATCTTAGTCCCTGCAAATGTTAGGTTGTCACGCGTCTCACCGGTGGAAGCATGAAAAACGCCACCTGTTACACTTC
>Ga0097691_1001273_pt1 | contig 19017 bp, 21 predicted proteins | sample NGESurdeep072012_8_FD_72858 | JGI IMG/M metagenome (GOLD analysis project Ga0097691, IMG submission 72858) | Arctic peat soil microbial communities from Barrow, Alaska - NGEE Surface sample 210-1 deep-072012 | ecosystem: Environmental > Terrestrial > Soil > Wetlands > Peat ... | reverse complement strand
ATCGAGGACATCTACGAACTGACGTACATCCGCAAGGATGGCAGCCGCTTCCCGGCGGTGGTGTCGGTCACGGCGCTGCGCGACGCTCAAAACGCAATTATCGGCTACCTGCTGATCGGCACGGACAACACCGCTCGCAAGCAGGTCGAAGCGGAGCAGAAGAAGCTCGATCAGCGTCTGCGCGACCAGCAGTTCTACACGCGCTCGCTCATCGAGTCCAACATCGACGCGATCATGACCACCGATCCGTCCGGCATCATTACAGACATCAACAAGCAGATGGAGGCGCTCACCGGGTGCACGCGTGACGAGCTGATCGGCGCGCCGTTCAAGAATTACTTCACCGATCCGGAGCGGGCCGAGGCGAGCATCAAGCTGGTGCTGAGCGAGAAGAAAGTCACCAACTACGAGCTCACCGCGCGGGCCAGGGACGATAAGGAAACCGTGGTGTCGTTCAACGCGACCACCTTCTACGATCGGGACAGGAGGCTGCAGGGCGTGTTCGCCGCTGCGCGCGACGTCACCGAGCGCAAACGCCTGGATCAGGTGCTGCAGGAAAAGAACGTCGAGCTGGAGAGCGCCAGGTCTGTGGCGGAAAAAGCCAACCTCGCGAAATCGGATTTCCTTTCCAGCATGAGCCATGAGCTGCGCAGCCCGCTCAATGCGATCCTCGGTTTCGCCCAGCTGATGGAGTCCGACTCCCAGCCGCCGACGCCCTCTCAGAAGGAAAGTATTGCCCAGATTCTCGATGCGGGATGGCATCTGCTGAACCTGATCAACGAAATCCTCAATCTCGCGGTGATCGAGTCCGGGAAGGTCTCGCTGTCTGGGGAACCGGTGTCGCTGGACGAGGTCATGCTCGAATGCCAGGCCATGATGGAACCGCAGGCGCAACAGCGTGGCATTAGCATGACCTTTCCCCAGTTCGACAACCCCTGCTTCGTCGATTCCGATCGGACCCGGTTGAAGCAGATTCTCATCAACCTGCTTTCCAACGCGATCAAATACAACAAGGTGCGGGGAACGGTCGTCGTGGACTACACCGTGAGCGCCCCGGACCGCATTCGCATCAACATCAAGGACACCGGCGCGGGATTGGGTCCGGAAAAGCTGGCGCAGCTGTTCCAGCCGTTCAATCGTCTCGGACAAGAGGCCGGGGGCGAGGAAGGCACGGGCATCGGCCTCGTGGTGACCAAGCGCCTGGTCGAACTGATGGGGGGCGCAATCGGCGTGTACAGCACGGTCGGAGCGGGAAGCGTGTTCTGGATCGAACTGATCTCGGCTGCTGCACCGCAACTTGTCATTGAAGACGGCGCCGCAGCCGCATATGCCCCACCGCACGTGCCGCGCGGCGCGCGGCTGCGTACCCTGCTCTGTGTAGAGGACAACCCGGCCAACCTGAAGCTGGTTGAGCAACTCATCGCGCGCCGCCCCGATATGCGCCTGCTGACCGCGGTGAACGGAACTCTCGGCATCGAGCTTGCGCGCGCCGCCCAGCCGGAGGTGATCCTGATGGACGTCAATCTGCCTGACATCAGCGGTATCGAGGCACTGAAAATCCTGCGCGAAGACCCGGCAACAGCGCATATCCCCGTCGTTGCACTTAGCGCAAATGCGATGCCGCGCGACATCGAGATGGGGATGAAGACAGGATTCTTCCGGTATCTCACCAAGCCCATCAAGGTGAATGAATTCATGGACGCGCTGCGCGTGGCGATGGAATTTGCCGAACAAGGGGCTCGGTCTCGCAAATGAAGCAGGACAATTGCCATGGTCAGCGCAGCCGAGATTCTTAACGCCAGCATCCTGGTCGTCGACGATCAGGAAGCCGATGTCTCGCTGCTCACGCGTATACTGCGCGGCGCCGGCTATACGTCCATCGCGTCCACGATGGATCCGCACGAGGTCTGCGAGCTTCAGCGCAAGAACCGCTACTGCCTGATCCTCCTCGATCTTCAGATGCCAGGCATGGATGGATTCCAGGTGATGGAATGCCTGAAGGACATCGAGAAGGACACCTACCTGCCGGTCCTCGTGATTACCGCCCAACCGGGCCACAAGCTGCGCGCGCTGCAGGCCGGCGCGAAGGATTTCATCAGCAAGCCGTTCGATCTGGCCGAGGTGCTGACGCGCGTGCGCAACATGCTGGAAGTGCGCCTGATGCACGTGAAATCGAAACAGGCCAACCATCTCAAGGATGAGTTTCTCGCCACGGTGTCGCACGAGCTCCGGACGCCCTTGAATGCCATCCTGGGATGGGCACGCATGCTGGGGGCGAAGCAATTGCCGCCCGATCGCGCGGGACACGGGATCGCGACCATCGAGCGCAACGCTTCGGCTCTGGCGCACATCATTGACGATCTATTGGATGTGTCCCGAATCGTGGCGGGTACCCTTCACCTGGCGCCGGAGCCCGTCGATCTGGTCGCCGTGGCGCAGGCGGCGCTGGATGCCGTCCGGCCGTTGGCGGTGACCAAGCACGTGCAACTGGCGTTCTCCCCCGATCTTGCGGCCATCGAAACCGTCAGCGGAGACGCGGGCCGACTCGAGCAGGTGATCTGGAATCTGCTCGCGAATGCGATCAAGTTCACGCCGGAGGGCGGGCGGGTTGATGTCTTCATCGCCCCCTCGACCGACCACATGGAGGTCAGGGTCGTCGATACCGGCCAAGGCATCAGTCCGGACTTTCTGCCCCACGTGTTCGATCGCTTCCGCCAGGCCGATGGCGCGACGACGCGACGTCACACGGGACTCGGGCTCGGGCTGGCCATCGTTCAGCAGCTCGTTGAGCTGCACCGGGGCACCGTGCACGCGGCCAGTCAAGGCGTGGGGCGCGGCGCGACGTTCACCGTCCGTCTGCCGATGTCAGCCGGCGAGGCTCAGGGCGGTCAAGCGGCCGCGCTCGGAGAGCGACGGACCGCGGCGTCGACGGCCTCGCCCATGCCGCGCTTACCGCGGCTCGATGGGCTGCGCATCCTGGTCGTCGATGACAGCGCCGACGGGCGCATTCTGACGTCATTGGTGCTGACGGAGGCGGGCGCCAGCGTGAAAGCGGTGGCGTCGGTCCGAGAAGCGCTTCAGTTGCTCGAAGTGGAGCGCCCCGACGCCCTGGTCAGTGATATCGGCCTCCCGGATGAAAACGGGTACGCGCTCATCCGACAGATTCGGCAGTATGAAGCCGAACACGGAGGGTTTCTCCCCGCGGTCGCGCTGACGGGCTACGCGCGCGCCGCAGATCGCGCTCGAAGCCTCGCGGCAGGATTCCAGGCGCATGTCCCGAAGCCCGTTGAGCCAGTCGAGCTCGCGACCGCGATCGCGACCATCACGCACCACCTGCGGGACAGCGAACCCTGACGACAAGGCTCATGGTCATCGAATGCTGCCGTCCGGCCTCGCGTTACTTTTTCTTACTATTCTTATTCGCCTTGCGTCCCGCCCAGTACTTTCGCATCCGCTCAGCCGCCTCTTTGCGTTGAGCCGCCGTCCAGCCGCGGCGCGTCTTGGCGCGACCGCGTTTCCTCGTGCCGTGCCGATCTGCTTCCGCGAACCCACGTGTGCTTCGTCCCCCTCGACGCAGATCCGGGAAGGACTTCACGATCGTGTCAATCTCCGCTCGAAGCTCTCTCACCCGAGCCTGTGCTCCAACCCGCGCCAGCCGCAACAGTTCATTTCGACTCAAAATCGCCAAATTTGTCCTCCTGAAACGTGCAGATTGTATCCAAAAGGCAATCAATTGGCTAGTCTAGCATGGCTAACTAGTTGGCCTCTGGACCCTCAGAAGGGCCATTTCGCGCTCTCGAGTTCGATGGCTTTCGGAAACAGCACGTTGTTCTCGAGGTGGACGTGACGATGCAGGTCGCGCTCGAAGCGTGCCAGTTCCGCCAGACAGACCGTGTACGTTGCGCAGCCATCTTCGGGCACCACGTAGCCCCGTGTCAGCTCGCGGATGATCCGCAGTTCATCGGCCACTTCGCGATGCTCCCGCTCCATCATGCGAATCGGATTCTCGACGGCGCCGAACGGACTCCGAAAGTGGCGGCCGCCCGCAGCGGTCATCGCGAGGTCGCGCACGTAGGGAAACAACACGTGCTCCTCCTTCAGCAGATGCTGTCCGAGGTCGGTGCTCACGTGATCGAAGTACGCGGACACCCGGGCGAGTTCCGGATGCCGCGCGCCGTGGACGTCAATCAACTTCGCCAGATACCGCGCGATCACCGGCATCGACGACCGCACGTAGGCGTGGTGGGTCGAGACGATGTGGTCGATCAGCCGACCGAGCGGCCATTGCGTCACGTCAGACTCCGCGTCGGTCACCGCGGGCAGCGCCTCGAGTGCCCGCACGACGTCCGACGGATCAGCCTTCGCCGTGCGGCACGCGTCGTCGAGGGGCCGGCGTCCGCCGCAGCAAAAGTCGATTCCGAACTGCTCGAACACCGCCGCCGCGCGGAAGTCCGTCGCCACAATCTCGCCGATGGTTGCCGTTGCCAATCGTTCGTTCATGAGGTTCTCCCGGTCACTCCAGAGAGTAGCGGGCGCGGAGACCGGACGGTATGATCCAGGTCATATGCACGAGCCAATGGAGGAGGTCCTCCGACGGAGCACGCTCTTCCGGCGGCTGAAGCCCGATGACCGGCAGCGGCTTGCGGCCGTCGCGACGGTGCGGGAGTTCGACAAGGGCGCCACGCTCTTCAGCGAGGGGGAGGGATCGGATCTGCTCTACACCGTCGTGACCGGACGCGTGAAAGTGTCCAAGACGACGGCGCGCGGTACTGATGTGATCCTGGAGATCTTCGGACCCGGCGACCCGGTCGGTGCGGTGGCGGTCTACGAATCGCGGCCGTATCCCGCGAGCGCGTCCGCGCTCGAACCGACCGTGTGTCTGCTCATCCCGCGGCAGGCGTTCTTCGCGTTGCTCGAGACCTATCCAACGATGGTGCGCGGGTTGCTCGTGGGTTTGACCCACCGCCTCGTCGAGCTGACGAACCGCTTGACCGAGCTGTCCGGAGGGCGCATCGAAGGCCGACTTGCGCGGTTCTTCGTGAAGCTGGCTCAGGACATGGGGCAGGCGCGCCCCGAGGGCACGTTCATCGCCCTCACGTTGTCCCGCCAGGAGCTCGCCGACATGATCGGGACGACGATCGAAACCTCCATCCGGATCATGAGCCGCTGGGGCAAGCAGGAGATCGTCCGCACCGAGAAAGACGGGTTTGTCGTGGTCGATCGATCCGCGCTGGACGCGATCGCGCTGAGCTGATCGCTAGAGATCTCGCCGGCTCATGAGCCGGACACCGACGGCCAGAGGCGCAAGCATCCACGCGGTCAGCGCGCTCATCGCCGCAACGGTTGCCGTGGTCGTGCCGCCCAGGAATCGAATCCAGGCGTCGCCGGCGGCGCCGAGCACGTTGGGCGTTCCGGCGATTGACAGCGTGACTACTCGAATCAAGTCGGCGGGATTTCCGAATACCGATCCGAAGAGCACCCGCCCGCCCAGCGACCCGCTGATCCACCCGGCGAGCGACAGCGCCGCGCCGTCGTAGAGCAGCACGAAGAAGAACCAGGCGAAGGTGCCGGCCCCGAGCGCCGCGACGCGCTTGTCGGTTGCCGACGCGATCGCCGCCGCAATGGACAGGAAGATGACGGCGAGCACGACCGCCGCAAGCACGAACACGGCGAAGCGCGGCAGCCCATCGACGCCGCTTCCCAAGGCGACGACGCCGCCCCCGACACCGAGCCCAACAACGATCGCACCGGCCAGGGCGGCCGACTCCCCCATCCACCGGCCAATCACCACCGTGGCGCGACTGACCGGCTGACCGAACAGGAACGGCTCGCTGCCCGGCTCGGCCGCCTGGCCGGACACGCCGAGGACGAGCGCCGCCAGCGGCACCAGAATCATCACCACCGGCACCAGCGCCATCGTCGTCCGCGCGAAGCCGTCGGCTCCCGACAACTCGGTTGCCGCGGCGGCGGAATACGCGGCCGCGGCGGCGAGCAGCGCGAACGCGGCCGTCAGCAGCCGGATCCACTTCAGCCGCGCGGCGGCGACGAACTCCAGCCGCGCGATGGTCAGAAGATGCGCGGTCATCGCTGTGCCTCCGTCATGTGCACGACATCGTCGAAGGTCAGGGCGCGGCCCGCGCGATCGGCGGCGCGCGCGTCGGCCGCCGTGGCGAACGCGGCGACGCCGGATCCCATTGCCGTGCGGGCGTCGGCCGGTTGCGCGTACGACGCGCCGAGTGCGTCGGTCCACCCGCCGCCGCTGATTCGCACGAACGCACGGGCATCGCCTGTGTGAGCGGTCCAGTCGGCGGCGAGGCAGGCGACGTCATCGTAGAACCGTGTGTCTTCCGAGGACGACACGATTTGGCCGCCGCCGTTCTCGCTGGAGATCAGCATGCGGCAGCGTGCGCACTCAACGCGATCGAGCGGCACCGGCTCCGGCGACCGCGCCCGTGTCGCGCAGCCCATCGTCGGCAGCCATGCGATCGCCAGCGCGATGGCCGTGTATCGGATCCTCATGATCGTCCCCCCACATGTCACGTTCGAGCATTCGTTCGTAGCGGCGGAGCTCGAACTCGCCCGCGGCTTCCGATTCGAGGCGGCCGTCGCGGAGCAGCACGATGCGCGTCGCCAGATGCCGCACGTCGGCCGGGATGTGCGTCGTGAATAGCAGCGTGCGTCCGTCGCGCTTGAGCTGACGGGCGCGCTGGAAGAACAGCCGCGAGGCGACCGGATCGAGACTGGCCGACGGTTCGTCGAACAGGTACACGTCGACCGGCGGGAGAAACGCCACGGCCATCGCGAGACGCTGCCGCTCCCCTCCCGACAGATGTCCCACGCCGCGATCGGCGAGCGCGGCCAGGCCGCACGACTCGAGCTCGCGATCGACCGCGCCGCCCGCGAGCCCGCGCAGCCGCGCCACGACCGCCAGCGTCTCGCGGACGGTGAGGGTCGGCGGAAAGACCGATTTCTGCGGCAGATAACTCAGGCGGCTCCTGGCGCGAATCGGGTCGCGCACGAGGTCGATGCCGCCGATCGCGATGCGCCCGGCATCGGTCCGCGCGAGCCCGACGATGCAGCGCAGCGTCGTCGTCTTGCCGGAGCCGTTGGCCCCGAGCAGCGCGACGCTCTCGCCGGGCGCGACGTCGAGGTCCACGTGATCGAGCACGCGGCGGTTGCCGAACGACTTGGTGACGCCGGTCAGCGCGAGCATGGGTCGGTCCCTCGAATCATGGCGACAGCCAGCACCGCCAGGCCGGCGAAGATGGACGCCGCGGCGAAGGGGTGAAGCGTGCGGGCGGCGGCCGCGTCGCGACGCGCCGCGCGTCGCACGAGCGGCCGGTCGTCGGTCGCATCATCCGCGGCGCGTCCGCCCATCCGCGCGGCGAGCTCCAGACCCGCGGCCGCCGGGCTCTGAAGGAAGATTCGGGCGGCAGGCGTCGTCCCTTCGAGACGTTCGAACGCGCCGACCAGCGGATGCGGCGTGTCGCCGATGCCGTCGCCGTCGAAGTCGAAGCCGCGATACCGGCTCCAGTAGTTGCCGCGTCCGTCGATGGTCCAGCGCGTGCCTGAATCGCGTCCGCTCAGGACAAGATCGCTCCAGTTGTCGACGAACTGGTTACCGCCGAACGCGTTGCGCTCGGCGCTGGAGAACAGCGTCACCGCCGTGTCGTTCGCGCGGAACGTGTTGTCGCTGAAACGGTTCGACGACGAACCGTCGAGGAACAGGCCGCGCGCGTTCTCGACGATCTCGTTGTCGCGGACGATCGAATCGTCGCAGTCCTTCAGCGTGAGGCCGATGCCGGGCACGCCGCGATTGCGCGCGATCCGGTTGCGCTCGACCAGAATCCGGCGCGAATCCATGATGTTGGCGCCGACCACCGAATCGCCGAAGCGGTTCCGCGCGATGACCGCATCGTCGGAGAACATGTCGTGCAGCCCGTAGCGGGAATCGGAGACGACGTTGTCGACCGCGCGGCCGCGCGGCGCGTACTGGAAGTAGATGCCGTCGCGCTCGCCGCTGATCCGGTTGCGCGCGACGGAATTCTCAGGGGCGCGATACAGGTAGATGCCGTCGCCGCGCTGGCCGAAACCCCGATCGCGCAGCCCCTGAATCTCGTTGTCGGCGATCTCGTTGCGCCTCGCGTCGGCGACGACGACTCCGTAGAAGACCCGGCGCATGCGATTGTCGACGATGCGGTTGCCGTTCGATCGCACCTGCACGGCAGCGTCCATTTCGTTGGTCTCGCCCATGCCGCTGCCTTCAATCGTGAACCCGCTCAGCTCACACCCGGGGGCCGTGATGGTGACGACCGACCCGAGACCGGTGCCGAACAGCGTCGGGTGCCCCTCGCCGATGATGGCCAGTTGTTTGTCGATGACGAGATCTTCGCGGTACACGCCGCCACGCACGCGGATCACGTCTCCCGCCGACGCGGCGGCAATCGCCGGCGCGATGAGGGGAAAGTCCGCGCCATCGCCGCCGACGGTCCACGTCCGCGCGTCCGCACGCGCGGCGACGAGGCCCAGCACGACGGCGCACAGCGCGATCCGGCGTGTCACGCCGCCGCCTTTCGGCTCCCGGCGACGGTGAGCACGGCGGCCGCGACGAGCAGCACGGCTCCGATGTGGGGGAACGACCAGACCGTAAAGTTGCCCACCTTCACCGGGCCGATGAGCGGCGGGGTGAAATTGCGCATGCCGCGCAGCGGCGCGTTTGGATCGCGATGGTGGCCGACCTGGTACAACCGCACCTGCACCACGGCGGCCGATGCCACGAGAAACGTCACCAGCGCGACGGAGCACAGCACGCGATACACCCGACCGACCGTGCCGGCGCCGACACACGCGCCGAGCAGCAGAAGGGCCGCCAGCGCGACGATCGCGCCCGTCGCCCACCTCAACTCGGGCAGCTCAGTCGGAAACCGCACGCCGATGAAATGCTGCAGGGTCGAGACCTCCTGCACGTCGCCGACAATCCCGGTCCGCGCGATCTGCAGGTGCAGCGTCTCGTCGGGGTATTGCGGCGCCGCCATGGCGAAGCCCCACAGCGGGAACGCCAGCGCCGCCGCGACGAGCGCGGCGGCGGCGGCGTACAGGAGCCGCGCTTTCATTGCTTGGCCCCGGTCGACGGCACGCCGGGGACGACCTGTCCCTGGACGTTCGCCGCCGCGTGCCAGTCCGGCAGCGTGACCGTCGAGTCCTTCGGCTGCACGACCATCCGCCCGCGCATCTCGAGGTGCAGCGCGCTGCAGAAGTTCGTGCAGTAGTACCAGTAGACGCCCGGCTTGCCCGCATCGATGGTGATCGTCTTGGTATACCCGGGCGCGAGCGCGATGTTCAGGTTGTGATCCGGCAGCGCGAAGCCGTGAATCATGTCGCGAATCGTCTCGACGTTGGTGATCTTCAGCGTCACCTGATCGCCTTCCCGCACCTCGACTTTGTCCGGCGTGTAGGCGCTTCGAATCAGCGTCATGTCCACGGTCACCGCATGCGGACCCGTGCGGACGACGCGCTCTTTGCCGGCCTCGACCGCGTCGGACGCGGGCGTGAAGGTCTGGTGGACGAGCGGCTTCAGCACCGAGACCGCCATGAACGTCGCCTCGTGCGGCTCGGGCACCGTCGGAAACGAGGAGAGCATCTTCATCTTCTCGCCGGAGATGTCGATGAGTTCCTGGTTCTCCGGCAGATCGGGCCCGACCGGGATGTACTGATCCTTCGACAGCTTGTTCAGCGCGAGCAGGTAGTCGCCGGCCGGGTGCATGTGATCGCCGCCGACCGCCTGCAGGTGGCCGATGTTGTAGTGCACGTTGATGCGATCGACGATGTAGTCCGACTTGCCGGCCACCGCCTTGTCGATGTTCCACTTGACGACCTGGCTGTCGAGGAAGAGCGAGGTGAAGGCATTACCGCGATCGTCGAAGGTCGTGTGTAGCGGGCCGAGGCCCACCTCCGGCTCCGCGACGATCTTCAGGGTGTGCGCGTCGATGATCGTCACGGTCGGCGACAGTTTTCCGCTGGCGATCGCGTAGCGGCCGTCCGGCGTGACGTTGATGCCGTGCGGGTTCTTGGGAACCGGAATCAGCGTCAGCACGCCCGGATTGGTCTCGGGGTCGATGATCGGCACGCCGTTGCGCACTTCGCCGCGCCCGGCGGCGACGGCTTTCTCGGCCGCCGGAATGTCGATCGCCGCGACCGCGTCACGGTCGTACTGAATCATCGATCCCAGGTCCTTGCCCTGCTCGAGGTTGTAGATCGTCGAGAACGAGTAGCGGCCGTCCTTCGACGTGTCGGCGATGTCGATGTTGCCGTTGATGCGCACCTGGAACTTGACCTGCATGCTGTCGGGATCGACGAACGAGACCACGGACGTGTAGGGCGCCGGATTCGTCACGAGGCCGTCGGTCGGTTGCTCGAACTCGCCATTGACGACGATGTACTTCGTGTTCGGGGAGACCACGGCGATGCCGTGCGCCCCCTGCATGTTCGGCAGCTTGAGGATGCGGTCGGCTTCGAAGTAATCGAGCCGGATCCGCGCCAGCCGCCCGTTGGCGAGGTCGTTGATCCAGAGGTACTTTCCATCGGGCATGCCGTTGGTTTCCGAAAGGACGGGATGGTGGGTATCGCCCCACACGCCGCCGGTCGCGACGAGCTCCTGGCGGCGGGGATCGTTGTCGTTCATGGCGTAGCCGTACGCCGCGCGCGGCTCGAACACCGGGATCTCACGGATCAGACGGCCCGACGGGATCCCGACCACGAACACCGATCCGCTTTGGCCGCCAGACAGAAAGGCGTAGTACTTGTCGAGCTCCCCCGGCGCGACATACACCTTTTCCGCGGCGAGCGACCGCGCCGAGCGCGCCGCGCCGCAGCCCATCGTGTGCGCCAGGGCGAGTGTGGCGACCACGGTCGCGGCAACGAGAATGAATGGATGACGTTTCATATGAGGCTCCACAGTCCGGCCGCCTGCCCCGAGTTCGGTCGAGGGGAGGCCGGACATTACCGACGAAGTCAGTCGACGATCAGCACGCCGTTCATCTTCGGATGCAGCTCCGTGGTGCTGCACTGCGTCGCGCAATAGAACTTGTAGCGGCCGGGCGTATCGACCTTGAAGGTCACGGAGAGCGGGGCGCCGACCATGGCGCCGTTGATGAACACGCTCTGATCGAGCCCGTCGAGCGCGAAGCCGTGTCCGGCGCCCAGACCGTTGTCGGTGGTCGAGAATTCGATCCTCACGACCTCGCCGCGCTTGATGTGAATCTCCGACGGCTCGTACTTCCACGCGTGTTCGCGCAGCGCGATGACCCGATCGGGCGCACCGACGCCTTCCATGCTCCTGGCGAGCTGACGCCTCTGATTGCCGGAGCCCGGGCCCGCGATGCTCATGAGGTAGGCCACGAGGTCGTACTCTTCCTGCTTCGACATGACGCCCGAGTACGACGGCATCGGCACGCCGTTCATCCCGGTTTCGAGCGTGCGGATGATCTCGCGCTCGGTCCAGCCGGTGCGGTACGAGCCGGGCTGCGTGAAGTCGCGCGCGTTGACATGCCGGCCCTTGGAATCGACCATCGCGTTCGACGAGGGTCCGACGCCGCGGCCATCGTCGCCATGGCATTTCTCGCACTGCATCTTCGCGTAGACCTGCCGCCCGCGGGCGGCGCTGCGCGACCCGCCGGGCGGATCCGGCAGCGGCATCGGCTTGAGCGCGGTCGCCGCGAGGAAGCGCGGGTAGAAGGTCTTGACGTAATCGACGAGCGCCCAGCGATCCTGGTCGGACAGCAGGTACTTCCACGGCGGCATGCCCGTACCATTCGCGCCACGCGAAATCGTGCGGAACAAGTCGTCATCGGTCGGCAGCGAGCCTGACGCGGTCGTGCGGAACTTGAACTGCCCCGACGTGAAATCGCGCGGGGGCGGCACGAGAAACGGCGCGCCGTAGCCGTCGCCGTGGCCGGCCGTCCCGTGGCACTGCGGGCAGTTCGCGTCGTACACTTGCTTGCCCCTCGCGACCGTCGCCGATGTCGCCGCCACCCGCGGCGCCACGGGCGTCTCGAGGAAGGGCGGAGCCAGCGGCGTGGCGTCCGCCGCCGACTTCGACGAACATGCGGGCAGCAGGGCGACAGCCATCAGCAGGACGAGAGCCCCGGAACCGCGGTGAATCATGTTCTCTGCCATCAGCGCCCTCCAGCGAGCGGCGTAAATCGCCATGCGGGCACTGTAGAACGGGCGGAAACCCGGCCCTATGACGGCCGTCATACGCCCGGTCTTTTCTTGTCATCCCGCCGTATGACGCTGGTCATAGGCGGGGCCCCGGCCCCGAGCGATGCTGGAGCCATGCCGCCTGCCGACGTCGCCTTCCCCGACTTCAACCGTGCTCCGTTCCTCGTGATCTGGGAGGTGACGCGCGCGTGCGCCCTCGCATGCGTCCATTGCCGCGCGGATGCGATTCACCGCCGTGATCCGCGGGAACTCACGACCGAGGAAGGATTTCGTCTGATCGATCAGGTGCGAGCGTTCGGTCCGCGCCCACCGCTGTTCGTGCTCACCGGCGGCGACCCGATGCGCCGGCCCGATCTGGCCGAGCTCGTGCGGTACGCCGCCCAGGCCGGGCTGACCGTGGCGCTGACGCCGAGCGGCACGGCCGCGGCCACGCCGGCACGCCTGGCCGCACTGAAAGACGCGGGGCTGTCGCGCATCGCGGTCAGCCTCGATGGTCCGGATCCGGAAACCCACGACGCGTTCCGGCGCGTGCGCGGGTCCTACGCCTGGACGATGCGCATCATCGAGGCGGCGATCGATCTCGGCGTGCCGCTGCAGATCAACAGCACGGTCAGCCGCATGACGCTGCCCTACCTCGACGCGATGGCCTCGCGCGTCGCGCAGTTCCCGCTCACCTTGTGGGCCCTGTTTTTCCTGATCCAGACCGGGCGGGGAGCGAACCTCGAGCAGATCAACGCCGACGAATGCGAGCGCGTGCTGAACGACCTGTACGACCTCTCGCTGACGTCGCCGTTCGGCATCAAGACCACCGAAGCTCCGCACTTCCAGCGGGTCGTGCGACAGCGTGAAGAAGCACGACGACGGGACGGCCTGCCGACGTACGCCGTCGAGCGCCGGCGTCAGCTGCGCGCGCCACGCAGCGTGAACGACGGAAACGGGTTCGTGTTCGTCGATCACCTCGGCCACATCTGCCCGAGCGGGTTCCTGCCCGTGCAGCGCGGCAACGTCCGCACGGCGAGCCTCGCCGAGGTGTATCGCGCCGACGAGGTCTTCACCCGCCTGCGGAACGCGAACGCGCTCCTCGACAAGTGCGGACGCTGCCGGTTCAGAGAGATCTGCGGCGGATCGCGGGCGCGGGCGTTCGCCGCGACAGGCGCGGTCATGGCCTCGGACCCGTTGTGCGCCTACCAACCTGGGCCGCACGTCGAGCCGTTGGCGACGATCGTGCCCGTCGAAGCCGCGGAGCGTGGCGCTGCTGTTAGAGTGGGATGATGCCTATCACGATCGGCCAACGCCCGGATCACGGCTTCGACGAACCGCTCGGTCTGCTGAGCGACTGCCATCGCCGCATCGAGCATCATGGAGTCGCTGCACGCGATCTACGAGCAGCACATCGGCGTCGAAGATCGGGAGTTGTTTCCGACGGCGGCGCAACTGCTCTCGCCCAGCCAGATGCGCGAGATCGGGCGCGAGATGGCGGCACGCCGCGTCAGACCGACCGGATCATCGTCAGCACCATCTTGAACCGCGCGCGCGCGTGGACCGCGTGCGGCTGATTGGCCGGCATCAGCACCATCTCCCCCGCCGACACCCTGAGCGGCGTACCGGCAATGGTAATTTCGGCTTCCCCTTCCAGGACGTACCCCACCGCATCGAACGGCGCCGTATGCTCGCTCAATGACTGGCCTTCGTCGAACGCGAACAACGTGATGGTTCCGCCGGCGCGCTTCAGGAGAATGCGGCTGACCACCGCTCCCTCCTGATAGCCGGCCAGCCCCAGCGGCACGACGGGTGCGGCAGCGGGCATTTCAGATGGGGTCGCCATGATTTCCTCCCAGGGCCATCGAACGGCCAGTGTTGAACATGAACAGCAGCAGCGCGGCCGCGTTGAGCAAGCCGCCCCAGACCCGCCACCGTCCCAGACTGCCGACCAGATCGCCGACGACCCGCAGGATCAACGAGACGTGCAGGACGCCGACGTGCAGATAGAACGCCGGGCGGTACTCGAGCGGGAGGCCGAGGACGGCGGGAAAAATGACCGGCGCGTGCGCGAACACCATCGAGATCACGAACCCGACGAACACGGCATGGAGCATCGCATCGTACAACAAGCCCGGCATCGCGACACCGGTGACGGCCGCGATGGCACCGCCCACACCCAGCCACGCGTAGCCGCCGAGGAGGCAGACCGCCATGAATCGCGTGACGCCGCGCTGATGGACCGTCCGCCGCGCGACGTCGTGACGCGCCAGCCACCACGTCAGCGCGATGAGTCCCACGCCCAACCCGCGGACGCCCGGCTCCGGCCACCACGTCGCCGCGGCGACGCCGCCCAGGACCGTCACCATCGCCAGGACGAACTCCCAGCGGACGGCGCGCGTCGGCCGCAACACACGATTCAACTCGAGCCGCTCGCCGGCGATCGTGAGCACCAGGAACGCCAGCCACCAGAACACGACGCGAAAGATCGGCGCGCCGCCGAGCCACTGCACGTTGGCATGACGAGCGTCATCGACGGGACCGCCGCGATCGGTTCGCCGCGACGGTCCGCTCGGGCGTCGCCCGTCTCCGCACCTTCGCTCGCACGTACTGTTGCAAGGCGACCGCATTGTTGTGTTCCGCGTCGTGCGAACTGTAGACGAGCGTGACGGTCCCGCGTCGGGCTGCCGACACGATGGGCTGCCAAGCTTCCGGCCGCGAGTCGAGCTCGCGGGCGTAGCGCGTGCCGAACGTGTCCCACTTCTCCGGATCGTGGCCGAACCACTTGCGCAGTTCCGTGCTGGGACCGACCTCCTTGAGCCAGGCATCGACGTGGAGCTTCGCCTTCGTGAGGCCGCGCGGCCACAGCCGTTCGACGAGGAAGCGCCTGCCGTCGGTCCGGGAGACCGGGTCGTAGGCGCGCTTCAGCTTGATCATCTTGGCCGCTCCGTGACTGGCTTGCCAGAGGCTCCCGGCAAGTTCGCTTTGGCGCCCCCGGCAGCTTCACCTCTGAAAAGGGCATCCAGGCTGGAGTAGGCATAGATGGTGGGCGCGTGATCCTGCATCAGGCCTCCCGTATCGGCAGTGGGCCCATAGTTACTGTGCAAGTCATGTCCCAGCATGCGGAGCATGCCCATCAGCTGTCCTCGGTGGTGCGAAGTATGGGTCAGGCGCCGCGTCATAACCCACGCTCGCGAGCGGCGCACATCAAAGAACATCGTGCCTTCCTCCCACCAGGGATCGCGCTTCTCGCGCAAAGCCGCCACGCGTTTTCCGCTGTCCTCGGCATAGCGCTTCATGAACGCCAAACGGGTTTCCTGTTGCGGCAAGGGTGGCGCAGCCACGTCGATGCCCAGCATGTTGCGAAACCAGAGATCCTCACTCACACACTGGTGCACCATTTGCTCGTGCACGCTACGCCCTCGAGGATCGCCCTGGCGCGGGCGCACCGCGAGATCCGCGTCCTTGAATTCACTCCAGACGCTGACCACTTTGATACATTCCGTTTCATAGGTGTCGACGAGAAAGTCGTATTTCATGCAAGTCGCCCTGCCCAATTACTGTCCAGGCTTGCTCGGCTGTGTCAGTGATAGAGACCTTCGCTGTGCTTGCCGGTCACGATCTCCATCTGCTGTTCATACAGGATGATCCGATCGAGCAGTGGATACCCCGGCGTGAACGTCCAATCTGGCTCGCCGTATTTTGCGAGTATCCGATCGAAGAACCAGGTCTTTTTGGCTCGATCGTCGAGGATACGCACCGGGCCAAACACGATCACGCTCGTGAAGACCAGCGCGGAATTGCACGCGAAGGGCCGGCCTCGATGCACGGGTCCCATCTCTCCCACTTCGATGCAGACGCGCGGGCTGTGTTGAATATTCCGCAGGAAGTGTCCGCGGTGATCCCCGGTGTGTAGATACAGGCGGTCATCGCCTTCGTAGATGTAAATCAGCGGAACGACATACGGCCATCCGGCCGCGTCGACCGTGCCGACGTGCGCGACCTTTTGCCCGCGGAGGAACTCTCTCGTGTCTTTGTCGGACATCAGACGCTTTTCTCGGTACATCTGGCCGCGGGGATCAGACACCGCCCGTTCCGTGGAAACGCCGACACCCTCCCGTTGTCCAGCAAATCCTCCGTCATCCGCGTCCGATCGCGTGTCGCTCACGTGTACTCTCCCCTTTGGCCAGACGGTTCCAGCCGTTGATGGCTCGCTGCGCGTCCCAGGTCATCGAGCGCGATGACGATCGCCTTGTGCTCGTCCAGCATGCGAGACAGATTTGCTTTGATCTGATCGGTCATCGGCTTCTCCGGTCCGCCTTCTTCGGAGTACTCCGTGAGGCCTCTGCCGGATACGTGATCGTGATGCCCCGGACTTTGGCGAAGGAAGTAAGCGTATGGCCCTGGCGGCGAGTTGGACTCATGATGTCCCCGGTGCGGATTCCACGAACCAGCAAGGCATCGGCGATGAGCGAACGATGACAACGCCACGGAGCGAATCAAGAGTGATCGGCCACACGATGTGTTGTCCTCGTCTTTCGGCGTCCTTCACTGGCGGCGCCGGTAGAGGCCCTTTCGATTGCACAGCAGAAATCCATTGTCCACGAGCGTCGAGAGCAATCGCTCCGACTGAGGCGTGCTCAGGCCCCAGAGGCGAGCCGCCTGCGGCACTGTCACCGAAAGCCCGGGCATCTCGACGTACTCGGCTCGCATGCGTTCGATGGCGTTCGACGTCAGTGCCTCTGACGGTTCAGCGCGACATTCGGCCAGCTGGCAGTGCATCGACGAATTTGTGGTGAGCATCACTGTTCTCCTGACGGCTCGGCGCTCGATCCGTGACGGAGCTCTTCGAGCAGTCGCTCCAGTGGTACGCCGTACACGAGGCAGACCTCGGCCAGCGTTTCGAACGGTGCGATGGCACATCCGACACAGTGCATGCCGTGATTCCGCAACATACGCGCAGCACGCGGGTCTCTGGCCAGGAGAGCCGACACCGTTTCCTGTGTGTTGATCACGTCAGTCGTATCGTGGATCGGGCGAGGAGCCGCGTCGTAGCGCTCGCGCAAACAGGGCGGGCGACCGGCACCGCTTCAGCGTTCGGGTAGATCTTCGGCAAGAACGACCAGCGCATGCGGCTTCGTCAAAATAATGCGCTGACGACCGCTGCGGACGATGCCGCGCTCCTCCCAGGCGCTCAGGAGCCGGCTCACCGTGTACAACGTGGTGCCGGTCATCTCCGCGATATCCTGGCGCGATACGGGGAAGTCGATTTCTACGCCGGCGTCGACGCGCCGGCCGGCCTCGTGCACCAGCCGCAGCAAGGCGCGCGCGACGCGCCGCTCGACCCGTTCGGTCATGAGCTGGCGGTGGCGGCGCTGCAAATCGTGCAGTCGGCCGGCGACGAATTGCACGGCGTTGAGGGTTACTCTGGGCTCGGTCTCCAGCACCTGTCGCATCGTGCTGGATGTCCACACGAGGGCGACCGCCGGCTCGACCGCTTCCGCGCTAATCGGATACGTGAGATCGCCGAACGCGCCCGCGCCGCCGAAGGCGTCGCCGGCACCAATGATGCGCAGGACCACTTGGTGTCCCTCCGGCGTGAGCTGTGTCAGCTTCACACGGCCGCTCGTGAGGACGAAGAACGCCTCAGCGTCGTCTCCTTCGTTGAAAAAGAGCTCACCGGCGCTGATCGCTTTCGAGTGCGCCTGACCTCTGATACGCGCCAGCACGTCGGCGGCCAGGCCTTGAAACAGCGGAACTTGGCCGAGCTGCCGGGCGAGCTCCTCAGTGTCGTGGGGAACGGTCATTGGAATCTACCCATCATCGTGCCATACCGCGCGACCGAGAGCATTCTTTGTACTGCTGTCGCTGGCATTCTGATCACTGATTGCGCCAGCGCAAAGACACATCTCCATACCCAAGCACATGATGGGAACCGTATCGAGGATTCGCGCGATGCGCGAAGAGGAGGGCGGAGATGGCGACGCATTCATTCAGGCTCCGGCCGATCATGAAGCAGGGGACGGCGGCGGGTATTCCCGAAACGTGGACACACTATCCGTCCGTCGAGGACGCACGTGCCGGCGCAACGCTGATGTATAGCAACGATCGCGTCCTGCGCGTGATGGTGGTGACCGACAGCGTGGGATCATTCGTGGAATGGATCGAGCGATGACCGCTGCGCGAACCCGTACCGGCGAGGTGCTGCTGCCCGGTGGTCCCGTCGAGCCGCTCGACGTCAAAGGCAGGCGCGACGTCGCCTGGCCAATCCATCTCGCGCGCCGGTTTCTCGACGCCGGCGTGGACCTGATCATGATCGAGTCGGAAGGCATCACCGAGAACGTGAAGACGTGGCGCACGGACGTCCCCGCCCGAATCATCGAAACGATCGGCCTGACGAAGGTGATGTTCGAGGCGGCCGATCCGGAGGTGTGTGCCTGGTACATCAAGAACTACGGTCCCGAAGTGAATCTGTTTGTGGACCACAGCCAGATTGTGCAGCTCGAGTGTCTGCGCGCGGGCATCTGGGGCACCGCCAGACTCTGGGACTGCGTCCTCATGTACAAAGAATGACAGGAGACAGCGATGGAGCCACGGATCGATTACGCGAAGACAGCCCCGGGAGTCCGGACGGCCATGTGGGGCCTCGAGGAGTACATCCACCAGAGCGGGCTCGAGCGACCGCTCCTCGAGCTGGTCAAGCTGCGGGCCTCGCTCATCAACGGCTGCGCGTATTGCGCCGACATGCACACAAAGGTCGCGCGATCGCTCGGCGAAACGGAGCAGCGGCTGTACACCGTCAGCCTGTGGAGCGAGACG
>Ga0097691_1001271_pt1 | contig 19049 bp, 16 predicted proteins | sample NGESurdeep072012_8_FD_72858 | JGI IMG/M metagenome (GOLD analysis project Ga0097691, IMG submission 72858) | Arctic peat soil microbial communities from Barrow, Alaska - NGEE Surface sample 210-1 deep-072012 | ecosystem: Environmental > Terrestrial > Soil > Wetlands > Peat ... | reverse complement strand
AAGGACGACACGGTCGTCGTCACGCGCGAAGTCCGGCGCTGATAGCTCGCGTCAGCCCGACCGGATCTCGCTCCACTCCCGTCACGACCCGTTGCGCCGCTTGGCGCGGCGGGTCGTGACGTTCGGAGCGCCGCGGCCTTCGCGAACATCCAGCGAGCCCGGGTGGCTCCGTGCGATGGCCGCTCGCGCGTCCGGTCGGAGGGCGAGCGTCGCCCGATCTTGATGATTCGTGACCTCAGAAAGGAGTCGGAACGCGATGTGCCTGAACTGTGGCTGCATGCGGGCCCACGACGACATGGGCAAGCCTGAGATCAACATCACGTACGAAGACGTGAAGCGGGCGGCGGACGCCAACAAGATGACCGTCGACGCGACCCTCGCGATGATCGGTCGGACCAGCGACAAGGACCGCGGCGACCATCCGGCGGAGTACCGCGCCCAGATGGCACGGGATATCGGCCGGCTCGACGATGACGGCGGCCCATCCGTCGTTTCCTGACGGAGCGCACGGCCGCGCCTGCGAATGTGATATCGGGACGTCAGGTGAGCATGCCGACGAACGGGTTGGATCGGGTGCGCCAAACGTGCTGACGTCCGTTTCAGGGATCTCCGACCTTTCCCCGGATCTCCGGCGCCAAATCCCTCACGACCGAGCACTGGAGCCTGCTCTCCACCCGTTCGTTGAGCTGGAACGACGCGTTCAGTCGGGTGGCGACAATCCTGTCTGCGCTCTCGGCCGCGGTCGTAGCCCTCGCCCTCGGCCTCGGGCGCAGCGGCTGCGCGATTCCCCAACGAGGCTCCCAGGATCTCATGATCGACGCGGGAACATGCTCGATGTCACTCTCCATGCGGACGAGCGAGTATCGCCCGGAAGCCACCTCTGATTGGAGGACGTGACGAACCGTCCGCACCGCCGACTCGGGTCCAGGGGACCATCTCCGAGCCGATTTGCACGCACGTGGCGCCTGGCGGCCGGATCTCGGTGACGACCCCCGGGAAGGGACCGGAGCGGGGCCACCCGCACCAAAGCCTCGCTGGCATCGCCGTCGTCGCGCATGTCACCGAGGACAATCAACACCCCGAGGTGCGCCACGCGGCCGAGGTCCACGCACGGGGGCACGGCTGCATGCTGATCCTGTTCGCCGCGGACGTGGCTTCCTGGTGGTCCGACCCGATGCCGAACCAGTGGGCCTCCGAAGGTGAGGGCGATCGGTTCGGCGACCGCCTGAGCCCCGAGGACCTCGAGTTCCTTGGCCGATCGGCCATCGCCGGGCAGGTCCGCGAAGTCGTCGGGCGGGGGGTCAGGGCGTCGGCTTGGCTGCCCAAAGACAAGGGGATCGAGGCGCTGGCTGAGTACGCCTCGGTGCAGCGCGCCCACATCGTGTTCGTGCCCGAGTCCCTCGATTCGATGGACGAACTCCGGCCGCTCCTGGCGTCTTCAGGAAGCGCCGCCGATGCGACTCGGCCGGCGATCGAGATCCACGTCGTGAGCGCACCCGACTCGGCCGTGCACCCGCCTGCGACGGGCGACCCTGGCTCCGGGCCCACATAGCTCTGCAATCGAGCCCCACGCGGGCATGCCCGGTTGATTGTCGGTTCGCGGGCAATCTCAGAACGGGGACGTTTGCCCACAGCCCGCGGGCTCGCTGGTCAAGTCCCAGCAGTGGTGTAGCAGCGCCTCGTCTTCGCGCCTCGCTCTGATCAGCTCGCCATGAGCAAGGCAGGTCCCACCTCCCCGGATCCAGCGGTCCACAGGGCGTTGGAGCGCCGGGTGCGGAGGCGGAGCGGTCCCGCGAAAGTAGGGCCAAGGAGGCGTACCGCGACCGCTCGGTGCGCCTCGGGCGACCGAACATGGGAACCACCGCCCGCAGCCGGCCGTATGAGGCGGCGGCGTGAGGTAGGTCTGCGGGGTTGGGAGCCGGTCACGGTAGAGTCCAGAATGATGCTGCCGTCGGGTGGCGCGAACCAGCGAAGGGCGGAAAGCACCTGACAGGCCGCTCAACCGACGTGATCGCAGCCATGGGCGTGAATGCACCGCCTCCGCCTCTTGTCGCCGCAAGCTCCACATGCGACCGTAGACCGCTCACGGGCCCTGCCAGGGCCATCGCAAGGGCGAGGATGAGGGAAGGACGGACCACGATGGGCATCATCAGTTGGATCGTGCTCGGCGCCATTGCAGGGTTTCTCGCGAATATGGTCATGGGCGGACGCGAAGGGGTGATCGGCACGATCATCCTGGGCATCATCGGGGCGGTGGTGGGCGGGTACCTCGCCCAGGCCGTGCTCCACAAGGGCGACGTGACCGGGGTCAACATCGAGAGCATCGTGATCGCCGTGGTCGGGGCGATCATCGTCTTGTTCGTCTGGCGTGCCCTTACCAAGAACCGGGCTTCCTGATCGTGCGAAGCGGCCTTTGACGTCCCCGGTGCGATGGGCCAGACACCGGCCAGCGGTCGGCGGTCCGTGAGGCTCGAGTTCGAGCGCAAGGCGGCCACGAAGCGTGCCCGACGGAAGAGCATGTGCGCCGTCCAGAGGCACGGCGTCGAGGTCGACGAAGACTCGAACATCCGCGGCCCGCTGATGAGCCAGATTGGGAAAGCCTCGTGAACGAGTACGCCATCGTCCCGTCAGCCGCCGCGCGCCTGACTGGCCGGGCCCTTGGTATCGACGTTGGCGGATCCGGCATCAAGGCGGCCGTGGTCGATGTCGCCAGCGGTCAGCTCGTGACCGACCGGATCCGCGCGCGGACGCCGCGGCGCGCCACCCCCGAGGCGATGCTGGACGTCGTCGTCGATGTGGTGCGCCGGCTCGAGGCGACGGGCAAGCTCACAGCAGGCATGTCGGGCGGGGCCGGGTTCCCCTCGGTGATCAGGGCCGGTCGGGCCATGACGGCGACCCAGCTGGATCGCTCGTGGATCGGGGCGCCGGTGCAGGAGATGCTCGAGCAGCGACTGCGCCGCCCGATGGTGGTCCTCAACGACGCGGACGCAGCCGGTGTGGGCGAAATGGCCCTCGGGGCCGGCCAGGGGCAGTCCGGCGTGGTCCTGCTGCTGGCCCTCGGGACCGGCATCGGCTCGGCGCTCTTTATCGACGGGCAGCTCGTACCAAACATGCAGCTGGGACACGTCGAGTTCCACTGTCGCGACGCGGAGTCCCGCCTCTCGAGCGCGGCGCGCACCCGGCGGAAGATGGGCTGGAAGAAGTGGGGCGGCGAGTTCAGCGAGCTCCTGGCCCACTACGAGACCTATCTCTGGCCGGACCTCATCATCCTCGGCGGCGGTCTCGCCAGGAAGTTCTCCAAGTACCAGAAGTTCCTCAAGACGAACGCCCCGCTCGTGGCGGCGGCGATGGGCAACACGGCCGGCATCATCGGCGCTGCGAGAGTTGGCGCGAACGCGACTCGTACCTCTTGAGCCACCCGCAGTCTGGGGACGACGCGCCAGCGCCCACTCGATGCTGCGACCGCGGGGGACAGCCATCTGGTTCACCCGCCTCTCGATCGGCGGGGTCGCCCTGCTGGTCCTCGAATCCGGGTTTCCGATCCCCACGGGCGAGGGCGGCCCGGATCTCGGGCTGGAGGGCAACGTCGAGGGTCTTGGCGCCCTTGGCCCGCCGGAGCGGATCAACGCCCACTCGAAGTCGAGATCATCAAGGCGGAGAAGGCGGACGCTCGAATTGCGAGCGGCCGTCGTCTTGAGGATCGAGACAATCGCCCGGTCGCGCAGGTCGAGCGGTCGCTCTCCGGCGCAGCCAGCTTCGAGGGCCCGGATATCGTCGAGCGTCGCGCTCTTCGTCGGCGTCTCCTCGGACGGCAGGAGCGGGTTGAGGGCCGCCCGCCGGCGCGACCGGCGGAACGGGTTCATCCCGAGGAGGCCCTCGTCGACGAGCCAGATCGCGTCGCGCCCGGAAGCGGGTCGTTTTGGTCGGTGACTTCCTCCAACTCCCGCCGATCGTTCGGAGTGACGAGTCCGTGACCGACGAACGGCTGGGCACGGACGTCTTCCGGCTGGCCGGGCTCGCCGATGGGCTGGACCTGGCCAGGGGACCGTTCAAGATGGCCATCCTCGACACGCAGCGGCGGATGGCGCCGCCGATTGCCGAACTGGCGCGGCACCTGTCTCCCGCCTATCACGAGCATCTGCGAGATCACCCGAGCGTGGCGGAGCGGGCCGCGCCCGGTTGGCTCGACGGCATCGGGCCGGACGCCGGGGTCACCGTAGTCGACACCGCGGAGCTGCATGCCTGGTCGGGTCGCGATCGCACAAGCCTGAGCCGCTTCAACCTCGCGACGGCTGCGGCCGCGACGCAGCTCGCGGCGCTCGCGGCGTCGCGACTGACACGACCCGAGCGCGGTGACCGACGCCCGATCGGCATCGCGACTCCATATGCTGCCCAACGCCGTCGGCTTTCTGCCCTGGTGACTGACCTGGGTTTGGCCCACTGGGTGATGGCCGGATCCGTCCACACGTTCCAAGGAGGCGAGGCCGAGCTTCTGATCCTCGACCTCGTCCTTGACGAGCCGTGCGACTACGCAGCCCTGACGATGACGAACAATGAACGCCGCCTCGACATGTTGCGTCTGCTCAACGTGGCCGTGACGCGCGCGCGGTCCCGCCTCGTCGTCCTGGGCTCGGTTCCGTGGATCCGCACGCATGCGAAGACCAGCAATGCGCTTGGTGCGCTGTGGCAGGGCCTCGCAGAGGCACCAATCGTCCCGATCGGATCCCTGCTCGGGCCCGATTTCCTCGACCGGGTGGCGGCCAGCCGAACCCCGGAAGGATGGCCCGAGCGACGGGACGATGGAAGTTCTCCGCCATTCGAACTCCTCGACGAGAGCTCCTTCTTCGACCGTCTCCGGACCGATCTCGAGCGGGCCGAGGATGAGGTTGTCGCCCTGATGGCCTATGTCGGCGAATACCGCTGGCCGCAAGTGGAGCCGTGGTTCGCCGGGGCACTCCGCCGCGGCATCCGGGTGACATTGGTCGTTCCGGAGCCGGCGCGCGCGATCAGCGCGCGCTACACATCGAAAGTTCACGAGCACCTGCGATCGCTTGGCGCAGTCGTCGTCGAGGCTCAGGGGATGCACGGCAAGGATCTCGCGATCGACGGTCGTGTTCTCTACACCGGCAGCCTGAACTGGGCGAGCAATCGGGGGATAGCCGAGGTGATGTGGCGGATCGAGTCCGGCAGTGCTGTCAGCCGGTTCCTGGACGCGGTCCAGGCGAAATTCCTGCGCTCAGCCGCACTCTGGAGCGACGGCTCATCTCGCCGGTGCCCGATCTGCGGAGGAGCGCTGCGACTGGTCAACCAGGACCGCCTCCAGCCTTGGGATCGCCAGCCCCTCAAGGTGGCGTGCGCTTCAGGCCAGCACCACTACATCGCCCCGATCGATCAGCGCGAGCCGCTTGCCTCGCCTCCGACCTGCAGGGCCGACCGCTCAACTGCGTACGTCAAGATCGCCAAGGGAAGGGGGCATGTCTGGCGATGCCCTTCCGTCCACGGTGGATGTCCAGACGTCCGCTTCATTGGCGGCGATGCCGGTGACTGGGGTCCGCTGACGACTGCGCTCTCGCTCGGGCTGTAGATGGTCTGCCGCGTGACGAGGGCCGACGCCCACGGCGTGGTGATCGCACGCGCTCGGCGCTGCCCCTCTGCCCTTTGTCAGGGATCCTGTGCCTTGCTCTCGAAGCACGTCATCGAATGACCGGGACCGCCGGTACGTGTCGGCGCACCAACAGCAGCGAAGCCCGAGACGTCGGTCACGGAAGTCGCGAGCAGCTTGTGGCTACTTCGGCGGCAACGCGGCCGCCAGGATCTGGGCGAGATGGCCGATCGCGGTCGCATCGAGCACCTCCGACTTGGTCAGAAGCGTTCGGATCGACCGTGGTGAACGTCGTCCCGGTCGAGTCCCGGGACCCAGAACGCTTCGTAGTTCAAGGTCTTTCGCATTCACGCTCTCCGACGCCTGGAACGCCAATTCGTGGCCGATGGTGGGGTCGCGTTGTGTCAGCTTGGCTGTCACACCCACGCCCGCGATCCGGGTGGCGTCCTGAACCCGCTGTAAAAGTGAAGACGGCGTAGGCTCCAAAGCTGACCTAGCAAGTCGCAGAGGAGACCACGCCGTGGAACGAAGAATAGCCCCGAGCACCCGGATCGAGGAAGCCATCGAGGAGGTGCTGCTCGGTGGGATCAGCGGCCCCGACGAGCTGAGCCAGCTCGGGCGCCTGGGAGCCCAGCTCATCCTCCAGCGCGCCGTCGAGGACGAGATGGCGGCCTTCCTCGGGCGTGCCCGCTACGAGCGGGCGCCCGAGGCGGCGGGCTCGCGCAACGGCCACCGGCCCCGCCGGGTCCAGACCGCCGAGGGTGAGATCACGGTCGCGATGCCCCAGGTGCGCGACACGCTCACCCGCTTCGTCTCGGGGGTCATCCCCGACACGCGGGCGATCGTCCGGACACGGCCGCTCGAGGCGCTCGTCATCGGAGCGTACGTCCGGGGCCTGTCCGACCGCGACATCGAGAGCCTCGCCCGGGAGGCCGGCCTGGGCTCGATCAGCAGGACGGCGGTGAGCGGGATCTGCCGGGAGCTGCGCGACCGCTACCGGGCCTTCCGGGCCCGGAGCCTTGGCGAGGTCCGCCTCCTCGCGCTCTTCCTCGACGCGATCTACCTGCCGGTCCGCCCCGAGGGGCCCAAGGAGGGCGTCCTCGTGGCCTGGGGCTTCACGACCGAGGGGGCGCGGGTCCTGCTCGACGTCTCCCTCGGCCAGCGGGAGCGGACCGAGGACTGGTTCGACCTGGGCCGGGGCCTCATGGCCCGGGGCCTGCGCAGCCCGCTCCTCGTCGTGTCCGACGGGGCACCCGGCCTGGTCCGGGCGATCACCGAGCTGTGGCCCGATGCCGACCGGGGTCGCTGCGCCGTCCATCGCCTCCGGAACATCCTGGCCAAGCTGCCCGAGCGCCCGGGCCTCCAGGCGCGGGTGCGGGCGGCGTACTGGGCGGCGCTCGACGGGGCGACGAGCCCCTCCGAGGCCGAGCACGGGCTGCGGGTCCTCGTGGGTGAGCTCGGCACCGAGTACCCCTCGGCCGCAGCCTGCCTCGCCGACGACCTGCCGGCGCTCACAGTCCACCTGGCCTATCCCCTGCGGCTCCGCAAGCGGCTGCGCTCGACCAACCTGCTGGAGCGCTCGCTCGAGGAGGTCCGGAGGCGGACCAAGGTGATCGGCCGCTTCCCGGGCGAGACCTCGTGTCTGACGATGGCCTGGGCGGTCATGGACCTCGTCATCGCCGGCAGTCGCGGCCTCGGGCTGACGCTGCCCGATCGTCACGCGATCGCCATCCTCATCGCCGCCCGGGCGGTCCCGCAGACGGCCCAGGCGATCGCATAACCTACCCGTGCCAGGGAGCCTGAGCCGTCAACGCTTTTCCAGCAGATTCGGGACGCGACCGATTACCCACCGGCTATGACGCACGAGCTGATCGAGCGTCGGCGTGCAGCTCAAAGCCCGATGCACGTTTGCCCGAAATGCGCATGCTGTCGGGACCCGACCCATGCCGTCGGTCACCCTGGGGGAGTCCAGCATGCTCGTGACGCGTTCCCAGCGCCAGTCGCGCCTGTGGCGCCCAGCTCGCGCCCTCGCGTCGACGCTGGCGAGGGCCGCGATCTGGATCCTCCTCGCGGCGGCGACCTTCGCGGCGTGCAGCGGAGGGGCCGCCACCACGCCCGGCGCGTCGTCCGGCGCCGCGTCTTCGGCCCCGTCGAGCGCTCCGGCGAGCTCGCCCGCCGCCGCCGTCTCCAGCCCCGCCACGGCCAGCCCCGCTGCCTCCAGCGGTACCGGGACCGGCACCGGCGCCAACCCGTCCGACGAGTGCTCGGTCGTGACCAAGGCCGACGTCGAGGCGGCGTTCGGTGGGTCCTCCTCGGCCGGCAAGATCGATGAGAACGGTCACTGCGCCTTCGAGGTGACCGGCACGATCCACGCCGGGAAGGTCGAGTCGGTCCCGGTCGTTGTCGGGGTGTCCTTCGGGGACAAGTACACCATCTACGACACAGCGAAGATGCTCTTCGGCGACGCCGTCACGAAGGTCGACGGGCTCGGCACCGACGCGTGGTACGCGCTCACTGCCGTCCATGCGAAGATCGCTGGCGGCGAGCTCGTGGTCAGCGGCGCCGGGCTCGGCAACCTCAACCGCGACACCCTGAAGGCGGACGCGATCACGCTGGCGAAGACGATCCTGGCTCGCCTCTGACGGCCGCGCGTTCCCGACGCCAGTCCCGGGCCACACGCGCGCGAGCTTCTCCAACGACCCGGCGCGCGGGACATTGACGATGGGTGGCGGCCGACGCGGCTATCGTTGCGCCGGACGGCCTCCGGCGGCTCGACGCGGCCGGCCGGGGTCGTTTACGGAGTGGGAGACAGAGGATGGGCGCGATGCAGACAGGAATCGGCCGCGGGTCCGCGGACCGTACGGCACCGGGCCACATCGGCCTTCAGCCCCCGACCGACATCCCGGCCCTGACCCGCTGGGTCGACGAGGTCGCGGCGCTCGCCGTCCCCGACGCGGTCCACTGGTGCGACGGCTCCGAAGCCGAGTACCAGGCGCTCTGCGACGGGCTGGTCGAGGCCGGCACGTTCACCCGGCTCAATCCGACCCTTCGGCCGAACAGCTTCCTGGCTCGTTCTGATCCCAGCGACGTCGCGCGAGTCGAGGACCGCACGTTCATCTGCTCGCGCGACGCGGCGGACGCGGGGCCGACGAACAACTGGCGCGACCCGGACGAGATGCGCGCGACGCTCACGGACCTCTTCCGCGGCTCCATGCGCGGCCGGACCATGTACGTGATCCCGTTCTCGATGGGGCCCATCGGGTCGCCGATCAGCCGCCTCGGCGTCCAGATCACGGACTCGGCCTACGTGGTCGTCAACATGAAGATCATGACCCGGATGGGCGCCGCGGCGCTCGACGCCATCCGGGCGTCGGGCGACTACGTGCCGTGCCTCCATTCGGTCGGGGCGCCGCTCGCCGCCGGCCAGGCGGACGTGACGTGGCCCTGCGACGCGGCGACGAAGTACATCGTCCATTTCCCGGAGACCCGCGAGATCTGGTCGTACGGCTCCGGCTACGGCGGCAACGCGCTGCTCGGGAAGAAGTGCTACGCGCTGCGGATCGCGTCGGCGATCGCCCGCGACGAGGGCTGGCTCGCGGAGCACATGCTGATCATCAAGGTGACCTCGCCGGAGGGACGCAGCAAGTACGTGGCTGGCGCGTTCCCCTCCGCGTGCGGCAAGACGAACCTGGCGATGCTCGTCCCGACGCTGCCGGGCTGGCGGGTGGAGACGGTCGGCGACGACATCTGCTGGATGCGCTTCGGGTCGGACGGTCGCCTCTACGCGATCAACCCGGAGGCGGGTTTCTTCGGCGTCGCGCCGGGCACGAGCGAGAAGACGAACCTGAACGCGATCCGGGCGCTCGATCGCAACTGCATCTACACGAACGTAGCCCTCACCGACGACGGCGACGTCTGGTGGGAGGGTCTCACGGAGACGCCGCCGGCCCACCTGATCGACTGGACCGGCCACGACTGGACGCCGGATGCCGGCCGCGTGGCGGCCCACGCGAACTCGCGCTTCACGGCGCCCGCCGGCCAGGACCCGGCGATCGCCCCGGAATGGCAGGATCCGGCAGGCGTGCCGATCGACGCGATCATGTTCGGCGGGCGCCGGGCGACCGTCGTGCCGCTTGTTCGCGAAGCGTTCGACTGGACGCATGGCGTCTTCATGGGCTCGATCATGAGCTCCGAGACGACCGCGGCGGCGTTCGGCGAGGTCGGGAAGCTGCGCTTCGACCCGTTCGCGATGCTGCCGTTCTGCGGCTACAACATGGCCGACTACTTCAACCACTGGCTGGAGGTCGGCGCCGCCACGCGCCCGGAGCTCCTGCCCCGGATCTACTACGTCAACTGGTTCCGGCGCGACGCCGACGGACGGTTCCTGTGGCCGGGCTTCGGCGAGAACAGCCGCGTCCTGGAGTGGATCTTCCGGCGCGGCGACCGCGAAGCGAGGGCGACCGAGACCCCGATCGGGTTCCTGCCGGAGCCCGACGACCTCAATACCGCCGGGCTCGAGATGGCGGCCGAAGACCTCGCGGAGCTGCTGCGTGTTGACGGCCCCGCCATCGTTGCCGAGCTGCCCCAGTTCGAGCAGCACTACGCGCGCTTCGACGGCCGCCTGCCGGCCGCCCTGCGAACCGAGCTCGACCGGCTTCGGGAGCGCCTCCTCGCGTGACCCCGCCAACGGGCAGCGCCGGGCTCCCGGCGGGGCTCGACCGCCTGGACCCCTCGCAGCTCGGGGGCCTGGGCGACATGAGCCCGGAGCAGTTCCGAGCGGCCGCCCATGCGACGGTTGACCTGCTCGCGGATTACCTCGAGCACGTCGAGGACTTCGCGATCCTGCCGCCGATCGAGCCGGGCGCGCTCCGCGACCAGCTGCCAGCGAACCCGCCCATGGGCCCGGAGCCGATCGGGGCGATCCTCGCCGACGTGCCGGGTCTCGTGGAGCCGAACGCCACGCACTGGCAGCACCCCGGCTTCCTGGCGTACTTCGCGACGACGGCGTCAGGGCCGGGGATCCTCGGCGAGTTCGTCACGGCGGTGCTGGGCCAGAACCCGATGCTCTGGCGGACATCGCCGATCGGTACGGAGCTGGAAGAGGTGGTCGTCGGCTGGCTCCGTCGTGCGCTGGGTCTGCCCGATGCGTTCGACGGGCTCCTGACTGACACGGCGTCCACGTCGTCGCTGATCGCGATCGCGGCTGCGCGCGAGGCGGCCGGCCTCGACGCGGCCGCCCTTGGGCTTGCCGGACGGCCGGAGCTCGGCTCACCCGTCGTCTACGCCTCGGAGGAGGCCCACAGCAGCATCGAGAAGGCGTGCATGACGCTGGGCCTGGGCCGGATCGCCTGCCGGCGGATCGCGACCGACGGCGCCTATGCGATGCGGATCGATGCGCTCGAGGCGGCGCTTGCCGCGGACCGGGACGCCGGACGGCTGCCAATCGCCGTCGTGGCGACGATCGGTACCACCTCGTCAACCGCCGTGGACCCCGTCCCGTCGATCGCGGATATCGCGGCCCGCGAGGGGCTCTGGCTTCACGTGGACGGGGCGTATGGCGGCGCGGCTGCGCTCGTGCCGGAGCGGCGCGGCCTCTTCTCGGGCTGGGAGCGGGCCGACTCGATCGTCGTAAATCCCCACAAGTGGTTCTTCACACCGCTGGACGCATCGCTCCTCCTGAGCCGGCGAATGCCATCGCTCCGGGCCGCGTTCAGCCTGGTGCCGGAGTACCTGCGGACCCTGGACCGCGAGCAGCCGGTCCACGACTTCAACGAGTACCAGCCCCAGCTGGGACGCCGGATGCGTGCGCTCAAGCTGTGGTTCCTGGTCCGCTATTTCGGGGTGGACGGGTTGCGCCGGCGCATCGACCGCCACTGCCGGTTGGCGGAGCAGCTCGCCGTGGACGTGGACGCCCACCCCGACTTCGAGCGGCTGGCGCCGGTCCCATTCTCCACGGTCTGCCTCCGCTGGCGGCCGGCCGCGCTGGCGGGCCACGAGGACGAGCCCGAGGTGCGGGCACGCCTGGACGCCGCGAACGAGCGGCTGATGGCCGCGGTCAACGCGACGGGCGAGATCTTCCTCTCGCATACGCGGCTCCACGGCCGCTTCGCGATCCGCGTCGCGATCGGGAACCTCCGCACGGAGGAGCGCCACGTTGCGCGCGCCTGGGCGCTCCTCCAGGCCGAGGCGGTGCGGCTCGCGGCGTGACCCGTCGGGGGTTCAGCGCGGGACGGTCAGAGCAGGAAACCAAGCTCAGGGCGCTACGGGCGCACGGCCGATCGCATTCACGAGCGCGTCGATCTCGTCGCGGCCTTCGAGTACCTCGAACGACAGCCGATAGGTACGAACCTCCCCCGGCTCGATGAAGGGCATGACGCCCTGCTGCGCAGCGGCGACGCGGCCGAGGATCGTCGGGCAGTTCGCCGGCTCCAGGCCCATCACGTACGTCTTGACTCCGAGCATCCGCCACGTAAACAGGGCGGGCAGCTCCTCAGGCCGGAACCGGATCACCAGCGCAAGACCGCGCTCGTCGTTGAGATGCCGCGCGACCATCGCGGCCACGGCCCATCCGTCATCAAGGGCAACTGGTTGATGGGTGAACACTTGCTCGGCGAACTCCGGATCGGGCGGGGCGCCACGGTCCCAGTGATCGAGCCCCGTGCGCGCCTCCGCGTCTCGAGGCACCACGGTGCGGTGGGACACGTACACCCGCGAGTCCTCGGCGAGCAGCGGGAATCCGATATTGCAGTGGTAGAGGATCATGTGCGGCGAGCTGGCGCTCCCGTCATTGATCACGCGGTCGACGAGTTCGATGCGATTCGATCCGAGTTGCGCTCGCCACGTCCGGTCGAGCCGCAGGTCCTCCCCGAAGAGGCGCGTCTCGCGGACGGTTCCCGAGATCTCGAAGACGCAGGAGTCGTCCTCCCACCGCGTCCGTGACGAAACCTCCTCGGCCGGCAGTTGGTTGATCCTGCCGTGCTGGCCCCACTCGCCCCATTGGTCCTCACCCGGCGGTCCGAAGGCTGTGAGCCCGCAGGTCGTGAGGAGGCCCCCGAAGAAAGAACGGGCGAATGCGCTCCGACCGCCGTCGTAGTAGGCCGGTGCAGCCAGGCCCGCGGGAGTGTGCCAGGCGAGCGGGATGCCACGGTATTCCGCCGAAACGATGTCGAGGGCTCGGTCGGCCACGCACGTGAACTGGAGGCCGGTCCCGGTCCGAACGTCGAACGCCCGCACGTCACGAGCGCGACCATCGTCGTACCGCAGCGGTCGGATGCCGCCGAGCTGCGAGATTCGGCCGGTCCGCGCCGCGATCTCGGCCTGGGTGAGCTGGCGACCGAACAGCCGTGGCATCAGGGGGCCGCGATCCCGTGAGGACCGACCGAAACGGGCGCCTCCACGGCCTGGGGCGGGACGTTCTCAACGTCGGGCGCCGTGCGTGCCCCCTGCCCGGGCTCGATGCGGCGCGAATGCGGGCGCGTGGTTGCGACAGCTTCCGGGATGTCACCCACGCAGATCGCCCCGTCTCGAAGATGCGCCCGCTTCCCGGGTGGGGGAATCGACGCCTTGCGGGCTCGAAGGGACGATCTCGCCCGAGCCCCGGGCGATGAGCTTCGTGGGAATGACGATCCGCTGGGGCGGGCGCTGATCCCCCGCCAGGCGCGCGAAAAGGAGTTCGGCCGCGGCTCTGGCCATCTCCGCAGGATCGTGTGCAACGACGGTCGCCGGAACGGGCAGCATGTCTGCAAGCTCGAAATCGTCGAATCCGACGAATGCGACGCGCGCATCGAGGGCCCGGATGGCCCGCAGCGCTCCGACCGAATTCCGGTTGTTCTGCGCGAAGATGGCCGTGGGTGGGTCTTGCAGCGCAAGCAGCTGGCGGGTGGATGCTTCTGCCAGATCGACGCGCGGCGTCCCGAGCCGGACGAGCGCCTCGTCGACGGGCAGGCCGGCGGCTTCGAGGGCCTGCCGGTAGCCCTTCACCCGTTCGACCGATGTCTGCACCGTGGGTGGATCGCCGACGAAGGCAATGCGCCGGTGGCCGTGGGCGATCAGGTGCTCGACGCCTTTTCGCGCACCCTCGACGTTGTCGAGCACAACCGCATCGGCCTCGATCAGCCCGGGTGGTCGATCGAGGAAGACGGCCTTCGTCCGCATCGCGCGGTCAGCGTACAGGTAGCGGTGATCGCTCCCGGCCGGGACGATCAGCAGGCCCTGGACGCCCCGCTGCAGGAGGTCCATTGTGAGCTCCCGCTCACGGTCAGGATCCTCGCCCGAGCTCGCCATGACCACGGCGTGCCCGTGTCGGCGGGCCACCTCTTCGACGGCCCGGGCGACGGTGGCATAGAACGGGTTTCGCAGGTCTTCGATGACCAGCCCGATCATGGCGAGCGATATGCCCTTCCGGAGGTTTCTCGCGCTGTTGTTCCTTCGGTAGGCCAACCGCGCGATCGCACCCTCAACCCTCGCCGCGGTGCGGTCGTCGACGCCCGGCTCCATGTTCACGACCCGCGAAACCGTCTTGAGGCTTACCCCGGCGACTTCCGCCACGTCGCGCATCGTCGGCCTGCGCACCACCCTGACAGTTGAAGGACTGTCCGACCGATGGCTCGCCAAGGCGATGTCCACGCCTCTGAGATTCCCCACGCTGGCTTCGCTCCGTCGAATGACAACGAACGTCACATCATGTCCACAAATCGTCCCGGGCGTCAACGACTTTCCTCATCACCTGGCCAGATTCTCGGGAATCCCGGCCGTTGACAACGATGGTCAAAGCGGCGTAGCCTCCGGGGCGAAACTGGCCCAGATCGGAGAGACGGGATGGCCGAACCTCTACTGCAAGCTCGCGGCATCGTGAAGCACTATGGCCACGTCGAGGCCCTTCGCGGCGCCGACTTTGACGTGTTCCCCGGCGAGATCGTGGCCCTCATCGGTGACAACGGCGCAGGCAAGAGCACGCTCGTAAAGATCCTGTCGGGCTCCGAGCAGGCCGACGAGGGCGAGATCACCCTCGAGGGGCACGGCGTTCAGGTCAGCTCGCCGTTGGAGGCCCAACGACTCGGCATCGAAACCGTGTACCAGGATCTTGCCCTGGCGCCAGACCTCGACGGCGCGGCGAACCTCTATTTCGGCCGCGAGATCGTCCGGCGGGGTCCGTTGGGCAGGCTCGGCTTCCTCGACGACGGCGCCATGCACGCGGGGGCTCGAAAGGCCTTCGCCGAGCTGGGCGTGGATCTCCAGAACGCCCAGAGCCCTGTGGCCAATCTCTCGGGGGGCCAGCGACAGAGCGTTGCGGTTGCCCGGTCCGTCGCGTGGGCCAACAAGGTCATCTTCCTGGACGAGCCGACCGCGGCCCTCGGGGTCGTGCAGACCGCGCGCGTGCTCGACGTCATTCGGCGGATCCGGGACCGCGGCATCCCAGTCGTCCTGATCAGCCACAACATGCCGCAGGTCCTGCAGGTGGCCGACCGTATCGAAGTGCTGCGACTGGGCCGCCGGGTGGCGCGCTTCAACGCCAGGGGAGCCACGATGGAGCAGCTCGTGGCGGCGATGACCGGAGGCCTGGACGGCCAGGGGTCGGCGGCATGAGCGGCGTGACTGAAGACAAGGTTCTGCCCAACCCTGCGGACGACACCAACGGGCCGCAGGCACCAGCCGAGCCATCCGAAGGGGTCCTGTGGCGACGGCTCCTGAGAACGAACACGGCCTGGATCTTCCTCGTCCTGATTCTCCTCGTGGCCTTCTTCAGCATCCTGAAGCCGAACAACTTCCCGACCGAATTCAACATCCGGGCCATTGCCACCAACGCTGCCGTGCTCTTGATCATCGCCGTCGGCGAGACGTTCGTGATCATCACCGGCGGCATCGACCTGTCGGTCGGTTACGTCCTGCTCTTCTCGGGCGTGACGGCTGCCCAGGCGATGAACGCGTTCGGCAATCCGACGGACAGGGGCTGGGACCTCATCCTGCTCGGCCTGCTCGTCGCTCTCGTCTCCGGTCTTGCCTGGGGGACCATCAACGGCGTCCTGGTGACGAAGGCGAAGGTGCCCCCGCTCATCGTGACGCTCGGAACGCTCGGAATGGCCTGGGGAATGGCCCAGATTCTGAGCAACGGGCAGGACATCCGGTACATCCCGTCCCTGCTGGCCTCGGTCGTCGGCGCCGGCAGGTTCTTCGCGATCCCGTGGCTCGTGGTCATCGCCGCACTGGTCGCGGCCGCCGGAACCATCGTGCTGAGGATGACGAGGTTCGGGCGTTACACGTTCGGCGTCGGCTCGAACGAGGAAGCGGCCCGCCGGGCCGGCATCAACGTCGACCGCCACCTCATCAAGGTCTACGCGTTGAGTGGCCTGCTGGCCGGGTTCGGCGGCTTCCTGGCCCTCGCCTACTTCACGACGACAACGATCTCGGGACACGCCAACGACAACCTCAACGCCATAGCGGCGGTCGTCATCGGCGGGACGAGCCTGACCGGCGGCATCGGGACGGTCGTCGGCACCACGATCGGCGTGTTCATCCCAGCCATCCTCGCAAGCGGCTTCATCATCATCGGTCTGCAGTCGTTCTGGCAGAACGTGGCCGTCGGCGCGGTCCTCATCGTGGCCGTCTTCGTCGACCAGCTGCGTCGCCGTTCACGCGAGCGTTAGCCCCCGCCACCCACGCGCGCGGCGCGTCCCCCGCGGAAGTCTCACGAGTGCAAGGAGGTCGAGCGACGGAGATGTGACAGGGAGGTCGCGCCTCCCGCGGCCCCGTCCGTGCCGGAAGGCTCCGACGACCGGCACCGCAAGGCGGGCCCGAACCAATGGCCAATCCTCCACAGGAGATCCAGATGTTGCAAGGTAAGAAGTTCTTGGTGACTGCGGCAGCTGCCGCGATCATCTTCAGCGCATGCTCCGGCAGCGCCACGTCGGCCCCATCGGCGGGCGCATCGGCGGGCGCATCGGCGGGCGCCGCAGGAAAGGCATACAACCTGACCCTGATCCAGGGCGTGAAGGGTGACCCGTTCTACGTGACGATGGCGTGCGGCGCCCAGGCAGAGGCGACCAAGGAGGGCGCCACTCTGACGGTGACCGGCGGCGACAAGTGGGACGCGACCGTCCAGGTGCCCGTGGTGAACTCCGTCACCGCCGCGAAGCCGGACGGCGTCATGGTTGCGCCGAACGACTCGAAGGCCCTGCTCGCGCCGCTCAAGGCGATGAACGACGCCGGCATCAAGGTCACGTTCGTTGACACGGGCCTCGACGACCTCTCGTTCGCCCAGTCCTTCATCACCTCAGACAACGAGCAGGGCGGCACGCTGGGCGCCAAGACGCTCGCGACGCTCATCGGCGACAAGGGCACCGTGCTCATGATCAACGTCGACCCCGGTATCTCGACGACGGACGCCCGCGCAAAGGGCTTCCTCGCTGAGATGAAGAATCATCCCAACATCACGGTCCTCGACGTCCAGTACAGCCACGACGACCCGACCGTTGCCACGACCATCACGACCTCGACGCTGGCCGCTCACAGCGACCTCGCCGGCATCTTCGCCACCAACGTCCAGAACGCCGAGGGCGCGGCCACGGGCCTGAAGCAGTCCGGCATCACGACCGTCAAGGTCATCGGCTTCGACGCAGGCCCCAAGCAGGTCGAAGACCTCACGACCGGGATCGTCCAGGGCCTCATCGCCCAGGATCCCTACACGATCGGCGTTGACGGCGTACAGCAGACGATCCTTGCGCTCAAGGGTCAGGCGACGACCAAGAGCATCCGCACCGAGCTCGCCGCCATTACCAAGGACAACATGAACGACGCCGCGATTAAGAAGTTCGAGTACAAGGCTGCCTGCGGCTCCTGACAATCGACTGAGCAACAGGGGACCGGGGCTTCGCGGGCCCCGGTCCCATCTCCCGCGTCCACGAGCGATGTGGGTCGCGTCCAGCTCAATCGCCGCGTCGCGGCCTACCGAATCCTGGATCGCCCCGGCAGGATCGCGGAGACTCGCGCCACGAGGGCCGAGTGCTACGGCGCGCTGTTCGGCCGAGGCTGTTCCGGAGCCACGACCGTCGCCCGCGCCATCTCGGGGTCCGTGAAGACGTCGAGATCCTCCCGGCTCCGGGTCGAGAACTCCGAGACAATCGCTCCCTCGGGGCCGGCCTGAAACCAGTGGAGCGTGTTCCGGCGGCACCGTGAACTGCTCGCCGGGTTGAGAACGATCTCGCGCGCGGCCGTGTACCCGCCCCGGTCTGCCCGTGCCGGGCGCGCCTCCGGGTCCCGCGACGGACCCGGAATGTTTCTTCCTTGCCCGGCGTGCCGTCGAACGGCGGATGGCGATGCTCCGCGCACGTCTGGTTCGGGAACAGAACGATTTCTTTCGCGCAGAAGCGCTCGGTGTTGACGTAGACGACGATCTGTGCGCCGACATCCTCCAGGACGTTGCGGGCGAAGTCGACGACTTCGATGCCTTCCCTTTCCTCTGGCGTCAGCTTCAGTCCCGCGGCTTCGAGTGTCGCCGCAGCGCGCTCACGCGCCTGCTGCACCTGCATCCTGGTCAACATGTCTCTCACCGGGCCTGTCCCCTGGTCCGTGGTAGATGACGTCGCGGCCGGGTTGCCAGCGATGCCAGTCGAAGCTGGGCCTCAACTCCGGGGACGCGAACCACTTGCCCGACGGTGCCCGACACGAAAGGAACGGCCTGACAAGCGTGGCTGGAGGCGAGCCGTACAATGGCGACTCAACGCGCCACCCCGCCGGAGGACCCGCGCCCGTGCCGCCGATCACCGAGCTGACCCGGATCGAACCGATCCATCTCGAGCGTCTCGCTCGCCAGGGTGTGTTCACGACCGGCCTGTTCCTGGAGGTATCGGAGACCCCGACGCGCCGCCAGACGCTGGCCGACCAGGTGGATGCTTCCACGAACGACGTCCTGCGCTGGCGCGACGAAGCCCTGCTCCTGAACCTGGCGGGGTTGGGGTCGGCCGAGCATGACCTGTTCGCGTTCGCGGGCTTCGATGGGCTGGGCGCGGTGCTGAAGGTCGACCTCGACACGTTCCACGCGGCTGTTGCCCGGGCGGCCGGTCGCCTCCAGGTCACGCCGCCGACCGACCTCGTGATCGAGACGTGGTGGGAGCAGGCCCGAACGCTCCACGACGAATGACGGTCGCCGCGGCAGCGCCGGGCCGTTTACGCGGCCGGTGGTCGCCAGCTTCGGTCGCGGTCGGGTTGGCCACGATCCTCACCCTCGTCGGGATCGCGGTCGGTCTGTTCTTCAACCCGGTCTGGGTCGCGTTCGAGCAGGACCGCACCCACGCGGATCTCTGGACGGGCTACCCGTCCCGGACGGTGCATGCGGTCACGGACGCCGTCCTCCACGAGGTTTACGTGGGTCCGGGGACCTTCGCCCAGTCTGTCGACGGCGTGCCGGTGTTCAGCGCGCGTGAGCGTTCCCACATGGCCGAGGTGCACGGAA
>Ga0097691_1001270_pt1 | contig 19058 bp, 19 predicted proteins | sample NGESurdeep072012_8_FD_72858 | JGI IMG/M metagenome (GOLD analysis project Ga0097691, IMG submission 72858) | Arctic peat soil microbial communities from Barrow, Alaska - NGEE Surface sample 210-1 deep-072012 | ecosystem: Environmental > Terrestrial > Soil > Wetlands > Peat ... | reverse complement strand
ACCAACTTCGGGGATCCTAAATGTTTTTGCGAGGCCGAGATACCCCAACCCGCTGACCATAAGAACAACAAATAGTTTGGCGGTATTCCCACCCGGGATATGGCCCATCACCAAGTAGAGCGGTAGCGCGACAAGACCATAAATTCCCGCCAAACGAAGATAGAGCCAAGTGATTTCACGGGTATGAATGTCGATGGTGTAGCGGCGAAGAAGCCTGATCGAGGTCCAAGCACCAATGTAGTAACTAAAAGTCAATGCGGCCGCTAATCCAACCGTTACCCACTTAGCTGGAAGGGCAAGCGCTAATAAAATTGCGACAAGGCTGCCAACGACATTCATAATCGCATTACTCAATACTTGAAGCTTGACATTTTCAAAGGCATTAAGGCCACGAAGAGCAATCAAATTAACACTTAAAGGTAACAAGCCCAGTGAGAAGGCGGAGAGAACTAAACCTAAATAACGTGCATCTGCATTGGAGATGCCAAAGAAAAGTGTTCGAGTTATTAGGGGGCCATACAAGAGGAAGGCTATAGCGCTAGGGACTGTGACGATTCCAACCAAACGAATTGCGCGTACCAATTCATCGTGTATTTCTTGTAACTTACGATCTATGACGTGTCTGGACAAGAGCGGCAAAATTGCGGTAACAATCGAAATCGTGACAACCGAATGCGGCAACATCAAAATAAGTAAGGCATTGCTGTAGGGCGTGTAACCGACTCCGGTTGTAATGTGGGCTTTCACAGCTCGAACCGCAGCCGCGGTCGACAAGTTAACGGTCACTAGATAACTCAATTGTGAGAAGGCTGCGAATGCCAATGTCCAACTTGCCAAGCGTAAAGATTTCTTGATTTCGGGGTCTCGCCAATCAAAACGTGGTCGAATATTTATTCGCATCTTTCTCATCACCGGTATTAGGCAAGCGAGTTGAATGACATATCCAGCGGTTGTTCCGATGCCAAGCCACGTCACTTGTTCATGAGTTATTGTCGAAACTTTCCATCCTTTTGAGATGTGTAAGAAATAACTAAACACTCCAATAACTACAAAATTGTTAAAAACTGGAGCCCAAGCCATCGGGCCAAATTTGCCTTTTGCATTTGCTACTTGTCCGAGTAATGCGAAGAGACCCATAAAAAAGATTTGCGGTAGGCAGTAACGCATAAAGAGTACGGTGAGATTAAATTCAGGACGCCCTACATAACTGCTAGCAAAGATTCGAACCAAAATTGGTGCGGCAATTACTGAAACAAGAACGAGAACACCCAGCACAACGCAAGTAGCTGTGACCAAGCGAGAGAGAAATGCCGAACCACCGTCTGGTTCACGAATTGCTCGCACCATTTGCGGGACAAAGACCGCTGTTAGCGCGCCGCCAATAATCAGATTGTACAAAATATTTGGCATTGTGTTTGCCACATTGTAGGTATCACCGAGTAGAGCGGTTCCTAATACAGCAACCAGAATTAAGTTGCGGACTAATCCAGTAATCCGTGAGACAAGAGTTCCAACCGCAATAATTGTTGAGGAACGGACAATTGAAGTGTCACTCATCTTTTTCGCCTTTTAATTCTACGTATGCTTTGAATACTTGCTGCAATAAAAAGCAAGATAGCCGCACCTGTTGTAAACCATGTGGCAATGGGACTAATAACTGAAAGTTTGAGCGGGTAAGTTACAGGATCACCTAAAACGCCTCCCCGAGTAGTAGTTATCTCTACGTAAAGTCCAGAGGTGCCAGAAGTGAGAACAGTTACTGGAACCATAATTTGGATTTTAGATTTCGCTGGAATTACTTGTTGTGCCAGATTACCAACTTCAACTTTGAAATTGGTGGGGATCACAGTCAGATTTACCTTAACATCTGAGGGAAATCCATTACTTAATGTCATCGGCAAATTTTGATGGGCGGATGTAATCGTGAACTTACCCGGACTCAGATGGATCAGATGCATTTGGAGATAAGCGGATGAAGTTAAGTCTCGAATGAGATATTCGCGCCGGTATTTGGTGAGGTCTGGGTTAAGGATTTTAATAAGGCCAAGTCGGTAGGTGTCGATTTGCGTAGGATCTATGAATGGGGCGGTCTCGGTAAAGCTTGCCGAGTCTGTTTTCAATGCGTTGATGTCAGAATTGTTTAATTGAAACTTGGTAGTGGACTGATACTGCGTTGCAGGCACTATGCCACGATTTAATAGCGTTTCAAGTTTAGTTTGAGAAAGGGCCAAGACATAGTTTGCTTCATGTGGAGAGAGTCGATCGACCCAAAAAGATGAAGGATTTCCATAGGCCATCGCTACAACAGTATCTAAGCGAATTACATGTTTTAGTTGCGATAACCATGTTTGTGCAAATATTTGTCCAGTACCTGCAGCACCCGACGACAATGTGTAGCCATTGCTCATTGCAATAACTTCTTCAATGAGCGCGGGGTCGATTACCCAAGTCCTAGTTCCGGAGGGAGGATCAAAAACTAATTGACCAAGTCTCCCAGTTCCCGCAACCGAGTCGGCAAGGGCATCATCAATAAATAGACCATTAATTTGGCGATGAGTTGGTTCGGTAAGAAGAATAACTGAATTGGCTTGTGCCACTGGAGTAACTATGAACGTGAGAACAATGCAGGTGAGCGCAACAATCAAACGTTTCATATTTTAAGATCACCAGATTTCGCAATTAATTTCTTTTCATCTGGATAGGCAAGTAAAGAGATAATTTCATTGAGTGGAAACCAACCGACATCATCGACTTCACTAATTTGCGGCGCAAGTTTTCCGCCTACTTCTCGAAAAAGATAATGATGGACGGTCTTGTGGATTCGCTTTCCGCCAGCCATAAACCAAAAATCAATGATTCCGAGCTCTCGTGAAATCTCGCTTTGAATACCGGTCTCTTCGGCAACTTCCCGAATAGCTGCCTGTTCCGGAGTTTCTCCGACCTCGATATGTCCCTTTGGAAGTGACCAGAGCAACCGTTCTCGCGATACATCTTTTAGATCACGCCGACCAATTAGTAACCCTTTAGTTCCAGTTCCATCAATTACAAGACCGCCAGCACTGACCTCATCTACTCGCTTTGCATAGGCGGAACGTTTCCTAACGACTACATTTTTTACAGGAGGAGTCCCAACGTCTGTTTTAGTCACAGGTGAAGTAGTAATTGGTGTGTGTGGCCCCGCAGGACGCCTTCTACGACGTTTTTTCCGCTTCGCTTCGCCACCCGCACCAGGTGCCGGGGTCATAAGAGAAGGGTACTGCTCTAGCCTTACTCATTGTGAGTACCCAGATCCCCAATCCAAGAGATATTGCGGCAAAGCTCGCGCTTGGCGCTCTAGACCGTCACGCCGCCATGATCTTCTCACTAGCAGATGCTTTTAAGTCCGCCGGCTTTAACTTGGCACTCGTAGGCGGCCCCGTTCGAGATGCAATATTGGGTCGACTTGGAAATGATTTAGATTTTACGACCAATGCACGCCCAGCAGATTCGAAGATTATTTTAGAGAAGTGGGCAGATGCAATCTGGGAGGTTGGCGCTGCATTTGGAACGATTGCCGCGAAAAAAGATAATGTGACGGTAGAAGTTACAACCTATCGAAGTGAAAGTTACGACCGAGATTCTCGTAAACCCGAAGTTAATTTTGGTGACTCCATCGAAGGGGATTTATTGCGTCGCGACTTTACGGTTAACGCTATGGCGCTAGAACTTACAGGCGATGCTCCAGTCTTTATTGATCTTTTTAACGGCACCGCAGATTTAGCCCGGAAAGTTTTACGCACTCCCGGTACAGCACGATCTTCGTTTTCTGATGACCCACTACGCATGATGCGCGCAGCAAGGTTCGTTTCACAACTCGAGTTTTCAGTTGACCCAGAAATTATTACCGCCATCACCGAGATGTCCGATCGCCTTTCGATAATATCTGCTGAACGAATCCGTGATGAGTTCACAAAGACTTTAATGTCTAATAACCCGAAGTTGGGTTTGCGGCTGTTGGTTGACACTGGTCTTGCAGCAGTCTTTTTACCAGAACTACCAAAGCTTAAATTGGAAATTGACGAACACCACCACCACAAGGATGTGTACGAACATACTCTTACCGTTCTTGATCAAGCGATTGCACTAGAAGATCGTTTAGGTGGTCCTAATTTAACGATTCGGTTAGCAGCTTTAATGCATGATATTGGTAAACCACGAACTCGAGAATTGATTCCCGGGGGCGGGGTCTCATTTCATCATCACGAAGTAGTCGGCGCAAAGATGACATCGAAACGATTGAAGGAGCTTCGCTTTGATGGCAAGACCGTGGACGATGTTTCGACGTTGGTATTTCTCCACCTTCGATTTCACGGATATGGAACTGGTGAATGGACGGACGCTGCGGTACGCCGATATGTACGTGATGCCGGAGAACTTTTGGAGCATCTCCATGTTCTCACCCGAGCAGATTGCACAACTCGCAATAAACGTAAGGCGGAGCAACTGGCAACCACCTATGACTCTCTTGAAAATCGAATTACAGAATTAAAAGAACAAGAGGAGTTAGATCGAATCCGCCCAGATTTAGATGGAAGACAAATTATGGAGATTCTTGGGATAAAACCATCTCCTATGGTTGGAGAAGCTTATAATTTCTTGTTGGAGTTGCGTATGGAGCGTGGTCCACTAGGCGTCGACCTCGCCAGAGAAGAGTTATTGATTTGGGCGCGAGATAAAAAACTTGGAAGCGCGAAGTAATAATAAAGAGGTTGCCGTAAAGGCCAGTGTAGTTAGTAATGGCAATGCAAATGATTTACCGCTTGTGGGTAAAATGAGCGCAGCAATAAATGCTCCTAGAACAATTAGAGCATTCACGGCGATGTCGTAAAACGCAAAGACACGACCGCGATATTCATCTGCAATTTGAGATTGCACGAGTGCATCGTTGGTGACTTTTACTGCTTGGCCGCAGGCAGCGACAATAAAAGCAGTTGTTATTAGCAACCATTTGTCTGGAATAAAGGCGAAGAAAATTAAGAAAATGCCGGGGGTTATCATCATCATTCGAATCCAACGATGACGACCAAAATATCCAACAAAAAACGGTGTAATAAATGAACCAACCCCAAAACCAAAACCAGCTACTCCGAGGGCAAAAGCAAAGCCAGCCAATCCGGAATCTGGATTACTTGGCGAGTTAAAAGTATTTCGCTCTAGCAATAATCCCATCAAGGTAAGGGCGGTAAGGCCTCCTCGCTGGATTGCGGTGGCAAAGATCCCACGGAGCGCATCGGGGTGCGCTTTAAGAATTCGAAACCCCTCTTGCAGTTCGCGAATTCCACGTATCTGTGCCGGCACGTAATGTTCGGCGGGACCTATCTCTGTTCGGGAAAAACGTCTGACCGCCATTGCACTCAACAGATAACAGAGAGCAGCAATCAGAATTACCTTGGCATCTGAATAATCACTCTTACCATTGGAACCAAGATGAGCATCAAAGAGTTTCTTTATCCCAATTCCAGCACCACCACCAATTACTACACCAATACTTCCTCCAGTAACCGCGAGAGCGTTGGCCGAAATTAACTCCTCCGTTGTCACAATTAACGGCAGGCCCGCTGATAGTCCAGTCAAAATTAATCGATTAATTCCGAAAGCCACTAATACCAAGAGCGTGAGCGGAATTCCAGTGGCTCCGGATTTAATCAATATTGCGATGAGGAGTAAGTCTCCTGCGCGAATAAGATTTGAAATTTGTACCATTCGCTTTCGAGAGAATCGATCCAAAAATACTCCGACATAAGGCCCAACAAGTGAGTACGGAAGGAGTACAACAGCAAATGCGGTAGCTGCGCTCACCGCGCTGGGTTGACGAGCTGGTGAGAACAGAACAAAAGAGGCGAGGGCAGACTGGAAAATTCCATCGCCCAACTGACCCAGCCAACGCACAGAAAGTAGGTGTGGCAATTTGGTTCCGGGATGGAATGGCCAATTTGCGGTCATCCCAATCTTTTTCATGTGTGCAAGCGTAGTTTGTAATAAAGGTTTATTCTTTGGAACTATGTTGGCCGTCTTGTGGAGTCGCCGTGATGCGATTGATTATTCACTGCGGCGCCGTGCCACGTTAATTTCGCTTTTTAAAGGAACAACATCAGGTTTAGATGCCTGCGATGCCGACCCCTATTTAAAAAGCGCTGCGAAGTTTCACGGTGAACGTGTGGAGCGGTTATGCCCAGTCTGTCGCACTGATCAGATGGTTGAACTTCGATACACCTTTGGTGATCAACTCGGACAATATTCAGGTCGAATTAAGAATTCCGCCGAGCTTGAAGAGATGCAGGGTGAATTCGGCGAATTTCGCGTTTATATTGTTGAAGTTTGTATCAATTGCGGCTGGCACCACCTGATTTACTCATTTAAATTGGGTGACGGTAAGTACCGCAAACCACCACGCAAGGTGCGAACCCTCGAAGACGAGGATTACGCGCAGAGTTCAGGACGGTAACCTTTCCGCATGGAAAAACCTCCCGCCAAGAAAGCGCCTGTAGAGAGAGCTCACGCGGGGAAAGCTTTTAGCGAGAATCTTCGAACTTGGTTTATCAGGGGAGCTATCTTCGCGATTGGCGGAGGTTTTGTTTTTGGGACTTATCTCTTTGCATACGCTTACTTCACCGTAAAAATTCCGGATCCAAATCAATATGTAAATAGCCAGGCGACAATCATTGAATATGCAAATGGCACTGAGATTGGCCGAATCGGAGCTGAAGATCGCACCAGTGTCCAATTAGCAAAGATTCCGTTGAATGTCCGCCACGCTATATTGGCGGCAGAAGATCGCAATTTTTATACAGAGCATGCATTTAGCCCTACAGGAATATTGCGGGCTCTGTGGCATGACCTTCGGGGTGGGTCGCTACAAGGTGGGTCAACAATTACGCAGGAATATGCTAAAACTGCATTCTTAACACCACAACAAAGTATTTCGCGAAAGATAAAAGAGATTGTTATTGCGGTAAAACTAGAAGAACAAATTTCAAAGGATCAAATACTAGAAAATTATCTCAATACGATTTACTTCGGTCGAGGTGCATATGGTGTTGAAACCGGATCGCAAGTTTTCTTTGGGAGAACCGTTGATCAACTAAATGTTTCACAAGCTGCAATTCTCGCGAGCATTCTCAACGCTCCGGGTTATTACGATCCAGCAAACGGTCCTACCTATTTGGCAAGGTTAAAATCACGATGGAAATATGTACTAGATGGCATGGTCAAAGAAAAATGGTTGACACCAGCGGACGAGGCGAGACAGGGATTTCCATTTATACAACCACGAGTTGCACCAGGATCACTCGCAGGCCCTAAAGGATATGTTGTCTCGTGGGTTGAAAATCAACTACAGCAATTTGGCTTCACACAAGATCAATTATTTCAGGGTGGATTGATTGTCAAAACTACTCTTGTGAGAAAAGATCAACAGGCAGCGGTCGACGCGGTGGCAAAACGAACACCGAAAGCGCCTTTTAAGAATTTGCGGGTGGCGCTGGTGTCGATTCAACCTGGTACCGGGGCGATACTTGCAATGTATGGTGGTCAGGACTATTTAAAAAACCAATATAACAATGCTACTCAAGCGACCACTCAAGCCGGTTCCGGATTCAAACCATTTACGTTAATTGCAGCGCTAGAAGCTGGTATATCACTTCACTCGGTATGGAGTGGTCGCTCCCCGCAGGTATTTTATGATCCTGGTTCGCAAGGTCCGTATCCGGTTTTTAATTATGGAAACGAACAATTCCCCAAAATTAATTTACTGAGTGCAACTGCCAACTCAGTGAATACCGTCTTTGTGCCTCTTGGCATCAAAGTTGGTCCAGATAAAATTGCCGATGTTGCTCGCCGAGCGGGCATACCTAACTCGGTGCAACTCGTGGCTGGACCATCTATCACATTAGGTGTTGCGAGCCTTCACGTGATTGACCTCGCTGCCGCGTACGCAACATTTGCCGCGCAAGGAATTTATGCCAAGCCGTACATGGTTTCGGAAGTCATTGGTAATAACGGTGGAATCTTGTATCAAGCGCAGCCACAAACAAATCAAGTCTTTGCCAGCGATGTTATGGCTGACCTAACCACGGCGTTGCAGACTGTAACAAAATATGGAACCGCATCTGGCGCCGTCGCCGATTTTGGGCGACCAAGTGCTGGTAAAACCGGTACAACAACAGACAATGCCAGCGCATGGTTTAATGGATACGTCCCACAGATGGCGACGAGCGTTGCGCTCTTTAGAGATAACGCATCAGAGTCGCTCAACGGTATTGGTGGTTTAAACGCTGTCACTGGCGGAACCTTCCCCGCAAGAATTTGGGATGAATACATGCGTACGGCTCTAGCGCACCAACCAATTATGGCATTTCCGCCTGCTGCCAACATTGGTGGCACTGGTCCAACTCCAATGCTTAGCGCAGTACCAACACTTAATCCAGCTCTTGCAAAAACCCCACGGCCAACCCCACGGCCAACCCCGGCACCATCTCCTACAAAATCTTCTACTAAGAAGTAAAAAAGAGGAATGAAGCTTTCATTCCAAGCAAAGTCTGTAGTCGCGCTCGCGCTCTTTGCGGCGCTTCTTTCATTTACCAAATTTGATCATTGCTACAACACAAATTGGTCCGGCCCCGGTGTAGATGCCCATGAGTGTTACAGCGATTTACCAGCCCTATTTGATGCTCGCGGTCTTGTGAATCATGTCTGGTCATATTCAAGTGCTACAAATTCTGTTGAGTACCCGCCGCTTACTGGTGTCGTTATGTGGGCGACCGCCCTCATAACTCCTGGTGGTGGTAATGCGGATAAATACTATTTTTTAATTAATCTTTTTTTGCTTGCACTTCTGTTTATCGGAATCTGTCTTGTAGTTTCTAGGATCAATCCAAATAAGTGGTATCTACTTCCAGTTCTTCCAGCGGTAGTTGCCTCGCTATATATCAATTGGGATTTGTGGGCGGTTATTACTGCCGTGGCCGCAATTTATTGGTTTGATCGGAGACAATATGGGTTAAGTGGGACGGCATTAGCCATTTCCATTGCTACCAAATTCTTTCCGATTGTCTTATTACTTCCGATTGCCATTATTTTTCTCCGTCGTGGCGAATTTCGGAAAGGTCTGCAATACCTAGTTCAGACGAGCCTTCTTTGGCTAATAATCAACGCTCCTTTCGCCATAACAACGCCAACCGGATGGTGGCGGTTTTTCAAACTTAATAGCAGCCGGCCAGCTGATCTTGGCTCACTCTGGCAGGGACTCAACATCTTTAACATAAATACACCACATATAAATTTCGATTGGATTGCGCTCTTTATCCTTGGTTCAATCGCAGCGACTATTTATCTTCTGCGAGCGGCGATTACTCCAACGCTGGCCGAGATCGCCTTTATCTTTGTTGCGTTATTTACAGCCCTCAACAAGGTCTATTCACCTCAATATATTCTCTGGCTGGCTCCGCTCGGAGTGGTTGCATTGGTCGACAATCGAAATCGCGCCGCTTTTTGGATCTGGCAAGGAACCGAAGCTCTTTATCACTTTGCGATTTGGGAATATCTAGGCGGGGGCAGCGGCAGTGGATTTGGGCTTCCAGCAAAGTGGTACGCGGCGACGATATTTATGAGGATTGCGGCGAGCCTCTTTTTCGGCTACAGAACCCTAGTTTCCACATCCCACAGGCCTACACAGGCGGAGCAATTTCTCCAATTGGGAGCGGGGAGTTAGGCTTACCCTTCCAACATGTTCAGGACACCCGTCCTTTCCTATGTAGGAGCAGTAACCCTCCTGCCGTGGAAATACCACGGCCGCTTTAGTCCAGAGGAGGTGGGGTTAACGCATGCGTCATTACGAAATCATGGTCATTCTCGATCCAGACCTAGAAGAACGCACAGTCGCACCAAGTCTTGAGACATATCTCAAGATCATCAAAGACAGCGGTGGTACCGTCGACAAACTTGATATTTGGGGTCGTCGTCGCATGACCTTCGAAATCAATAAAAAGGCCGAAGGTATTTACGCTGTTGCCGATCTGCACTGTGGTCCTGATGCGATCAAAGAACTTGATCGTCAACTTAATTTGAACGAAGCGGTGCTTCGCACCAAAGTCGTTCGTCCAGATCAACTCAACTCATAATCAGATAACAGTTAATTAAGCGAGAGAAAAATGGCAGCTGGCGATACAACAATCACAATGATCGGCAATTTAACAAGCGATCCTGAACTGCGCTTCACACCATCTGGTGCTGCGGTTGCAAAGTTCACCGTTGCTTCAACTCCTCGTTATCTCGATAAGGCAACGAACGAGTGGAAAGATGGCGACAGCCTCTTTCTTAATTGCCAAATTTGGCGTCAAGCAGCAGAGAACGTTGCAGAATCCTTAACTCGCGGAATGCGTGTCATTGTTTCTGGTCGTCTTAAGCAACGCTCTTATGAGACTAAAGAAGGCGAAAAGCGGACAGTATTTGAGGTTGAAGTTGACGAGGTAGGTCCATCTCTTCGCAACGCAACGGCAAAGGTCACAAAGACAACTCGCGGTGCGGGTACTGGCGGCTTTACCGCAACAACTGAAACTGCATCATCTGATGATCCTTGGTCGGCTGCGCCTGTTGGCGGCGGTTGGGCAACTGGAGCAGCTGATGATCAGCCACCTTTCTAAAAAGTTCTAATTCATTTAAACCAACCATTCCTGTTGTAATGACTAGTAACAACTAGTATCAATAGGGCCCTAAAAGGAGCACCACAGTGGGAGCAAGAAGTAATAAGACCTTAAAACCAAAGAAGGTCGCACCGAAGATGTCGGCTGCGGCTTTAAAGAAATTTAAGAAGAAGCCATGTTCTTTCTGCCAGCAGAAAGTTTCTTATGTTGACTATAAGGACATCGCAACGCTTCGTAAATTTATCTCAGATCGCGGCAAGATCCGCGCTCGTCGAGTAACAGGAGCATGTACCCAACATCAACGCGCAATCGCCTCAGCGGTAAAGAATTCCCGCGAAATGGCGCTCTTGCCTTACACCTCAACAGCTAGATAACGGGCAGGTAGATAAATTATGAAACTCATCCTGACTCGCGAAGTAACTGGCCTTGGCCAAGCTGGAGATGTCGTTAATGTGAAAGATGGCTACGCGCATAATTTCTTATTGCCTCGTGGCAATGCAATCGCATGGTCTCTAGGCGGCGAGAAGCAGATTGAAGGAATTCGTCGTGCTCGTAGCACTCGTGAGATCCGCGATCTGGATCATGCCCGTGAAATCAAGGCCACCCTTGAAAGTGCACCAATTGCTGTAAAAGCTAAGGTCGGAGCAACTGGCTCTTTGTTCGGTTCAGTAACCGATAAAGACCTCGTTGCCGCGATCAAATCATCGACCGGTATCGATATCGACCGTCATCGTTTGAAGGCTCCAACGATGAAGAAACTTGGCAGCTACACCGCCAAGATCACCCTTCACGCTCAGGTGGCTGCAACCATTCAAGTTGAGGTTGTCGCAGCTTAAATTCATCGCAAGAGAAAACCTCGCCTAGTTTGCAGCACTCACTCGGCGAGGTTTTCTCATTATTTGAGATAGCCAGATATATCTTTATCCCCAGGCTTGAAAGTCTGAATTAAGCGCAGAATTAACCAAATTTTAATCTTTCTCCACAATCTGGCCGGAGTTACCCACACCCTCTCCACATAGAAATTCAGGTTATCCCCAGCATTATCAACCTTTCCCACAACTAGCCACACATGGTTTGAAATAGTAAATAGGGATTGTCGGTGCTGCATAAGAAGATTCACTCATGAGCATCGCGGAACTCCCAAATCGCGGAAATAACAATCAAGTTTCTCGCCTTGTTGAATTTGAACGAACCCCACCACAAGATCTTGTTGCAGAACAATCTGTTCTTGGTGGAATGCTCCTTTCTAAAGATGCAATCGCCGACGTGGTAGAAATTATTAGAGAACGCGATTTTTATCGTCCAGCTCATGAACTTATTTATGATGCAATTCTTGATCTTTATGGTCGTGGGGACCCTGCCGATCCAGTGACCGTCTCGGCCGAATTAACAAAACGTGGTGACATTGCACGAGTAGGTGGCGCGCCTTACCTCCATACCCTTATCTCATCGGTGCCAACGGCTGCTAATGCTGGTTATTACGCGCGGATCGTTCGTGATCGCGCAATTCTTCGCAGACTCGTCGAGGCAGGTACCAAAATTGTTCAACTTGGTTACTCCGAATCTGGCGATGTTGATGATGCAGTCGATTCTGCTCAAGCCGAGGTTTATCAAGTAACTGAATCTCGGATGAATGAAGATTACATAAAACTCTCTGATCTCATGACGCCAACATTGGATGAAATCGAGGCGATTCAAAAAGGTATTGGTGTCGAAGGCGTAAAGAGTGGATTTAAAGATCTCGATGCACTCACAAATGGATTTCATCCAGGCAACATGATTGTTCTTGCTGCTCGTCCCGCAGTTGGTAAATCAACCCTTGGACTTGATATTGCTCGCCACGCCTCAATTCATAATGGTGTGACCTCTGTAATTTTCTCACTAGAAATGAGTCGTTCGGAAATTGCGATGCGTATGATTTCGGCTGAAGCCAAAGTTGCTCTCAATAACATTCGCTCTGGATCTATGAGCGATGAAGAATGGGGCAGAGTTGCCAAACGCACGAGCCAAATTTCCGAGGCACCACTATTTATTGATGATTCTCCCAATCTTTCTCTCATGGAAATCCGATCAAAAGCGCGTCGTCTTAAGCAACGACATAATCTCAAACTCATCATTATTGATTATTTACAACTGATGACCTCGGGCAAGCGCGTAGAGAACCGGCAACAAGAAGTTTCGGAGTTCTCTCGAAATTTGAAGTTGCTTGCAAAAGAACTCAACGTTCCGATTATTGCAATTTCACAACTCAACCGTTCACCCGAACAGCGAGCCGATAAGAAGCCAATGCTCTCTGATTTACGCGAATCGGGTTCGATCGAACAAGATGCGGATATGGTTATTTTGCTTCACCGAGATGATCTTTACGACAGTCAAAATCGTTCGGGAGAAGCAGATTTGATCATTGCTAAACACCGTAACGGACCTACTCGGACTATAACCGTGGCGGCTCAACTCCATTTCGCACGCTTTACTGATATCGCCCCAGCTTTTAGTAGCGCCAGTGAAAGTTTCGTTAAAGACTGATTTATGATTTTATAGGAGTGAGAAGGCCACTCTTTACATCGTAGATCGCACCCATTACTTGAACCTGACCATAAAGGAGTGGGTAGCTTTCAATTTTGATAATATCTTTCAATAGTGCGCCACGTTGATCTAAGGTAGTTTGAAAATCCAAGCTCCGTGTATCGACCCCACTCTTTGTCTTCGCTGAAATCGCAGCATGAATCCCAGCTTCGTCGGTATTTGCCATCCGACAGTCCGTATGAGGCATAACGAGCACGCGATAGACGCCCAAGAGGTAGGTAGCTAGAACCAAGGTTCTCAAAACGTCATCAGTGACTCGAGCTCCGGCATTACGTAAGATCTTGGCATCACCAGGGTGCATACCCACAATCTGTAGCGGATCTATTCTCGAATCCATACAGGTAACAATTGCCAAACCTTTAAGTGCAGTACCTGTCAAATCTGCCGAGGTGAAGCGTTCGGCGAAAGACTGGTTGGCTCCTAATACATCCTCAAAATTACCCAAGAGCATTACTCCCCTCTGGAATCTTTTCATTTGTAATTTTTTCGTTTGCGATGAAGATTCCAATAAGTACAACTACCGCGCCAATCAGTTGAATCGTAGTGAAAGTCTCATTTAACAACACCCAGCCAAAGACACCTGCTAGCACTGGCTCTAACATTCCTATGATGCTGGCAACCTGTGAGGAGAGAGCATTTACTCCTGTTAAGACGCACAGGTAGGGAATGATTGTTCCAATAAGAATGATGAAGGTGATCAGTAGCCAACCTGGCATATGGTGACCCGCGAAGCGTCCGTTGAGTTCGATCTCTTCTTTGAAGATATGGAACGGGAAAGACCACCAAGGTTTTACGATGGCATAAAGAATAGAGGTGATTCCAAATCCCCATACCAGCATGGTTTCGGTGCTCCTTATTTTTCCAAGAGTCCGACCTAATACAAAATATGTCGCGAGGCTAAGCGCATCCAAGAAGGAGGATAAAACACCTAGTCCGTTGAGGGTAAGTCCTTTCCAGACCTCACCGACCAAGATCAAGCCAACAAATGCAGCGATCAACCCGAGCCACATGGAATTGGCGATTTTTACCTTTTTTACAAAGCGCAGATAGAGGACGATCCAAATCGGAGCTGTGAATTCGATAATCAATGCGATCGAGACATGCAACTTTAGGATACTAAAAAAGTAGAAGGATTGGACGGCGGCAATTCCGACGATGCCAAAGAGAAGTAGCAATTTCATTTCGCCTTTGGCTGGCCGCAACTGCGGAAGATGCCCTTTGAAAGCTAGGTAAATAATGAGCGCGACGAGAGCGCCAGCTGTCCGCACTTCGGTAAGGCGCCAAGGCGATAACCCAGCCTCCATTACCCACTTAGAGGCAATCCCGTTGATGGCGTAGAAGAGTGCGGCGCTTAAGAGTAATAGGTAGGCGCGGCGAGAACTCACTGCCTAAACCTATCTTCTTAAGTCGTTTCAAAGCGCGGTTGGTGGGCTGATAGGGTTTTGACCGTGCTACTTAGTGATCGAGATATTCGCGCGGAAGTTGTTGCTGGTCGGGTAGTAGTTGAACCTTTTAACGAGGAGATGATTCAACCTTCGAGCGTGGATGTCAGGCTTGATCGCTTCTTTCGCACCTTTGAAAATCATAAATATTCCGTGATTGACCCCTCCATCGAGCAAGCAGAACTCACGCGTGAGGTATCTGTGAATCAAGATGAATACTTCGTGCTTCACCCCGGAGAATTTGTACTAGCAAGTACCTATGAAGTCATTACTTTGCCCGATGACATTGCTGGGCGACTTGAAGGAAAATCCTCACTCGGAAGGCTCGGGCTACTCACGCATTCAACTGCGGGATTTATTGATCCTGGCTTCTCAGGTCATATCACGCTCGAACTTTCGAATGTCGCCAACCTTCCAGTCAAACTCTTTCCGGGGATGAAAATTGGTCAGCTTTGTCTCATCAAACTTTCATCTCCCGCAGAACATCCGTATGGCTCAGCCCTGTACGGTTCTAGGTATCAAGGTCAGCGCGGTCCTACGCCGAGCAAGTCTTGGATGAACTTCCACCAATCTAAAATTCAATAATTCATTAAGTTCTTAGGAGCAGGTCATGAAAGTTGTTGCCTTAATTGTCGTCGTTCTAGTTATTCTCGCGTTGCTCGCTGTTATGGCTCGCAACCGGTTGGTGCGAGCAAATATTTCGGTCGATGAAGCATTCGCCCAGATTGAAGTACAACTAAAGCGTCGTTCTGATCTGATTCCGAATTTGGTCGAAACTGTTAAAGGATATGCGGCGCATGAATCAAGTACCTTTGAAGCGGTCGTGGCCGCCCGCGCGAAGGCAACTACTGCAACGACGGTTGCTGATGTTGCCGCAGCTGATGGCGCACTTACCCAAGCGCTACGCGGTTTGCTCGCTGTTACCGAAAATTACCCGGACCTAAAAGCTTCATCAAACTTCTTGGCTCTTCAAGAGGAGTTGTCAACGACAGAGAATAAGGTTTCGTTCGCCCGTCAGTTCTATAACGACAATGTTCGCACCCTCAACTCTGCTATTAAGACATTCCCGAGTAGCCTTTTTGTTAAATCCGCTGGAGTGAGTGCACGTCCATTTTATGAGGTTGATGATCCACAAGATCGCAGGGCGCCTCAGGTCAAGTTTTAATTATGGATTTTCGCAAACTACAATCTGCTAACAAACTAAAATCCACCGAACTTCTCTTCGGTATGGGGCTCTTAGTGGGCGTCGTTATTTGGGCGCTGATGACATATTTCGGCAAAACTGGCATCGGCGTTGTTCCGTTTGCAGTCGGGATAGCGCTTATTTCGGTCTGGGGTTCTTATTGGGCATCGGACAAGATCGTTTTAACGATGACCGGTGCAAAAATCATTACCGAGTCGGATAACAAACAATTGTATGACCTAGTTACAGAGGTGTGCGTAGCGTCTGGATTACCGGTTCCAAAGATTGCAATTATTGAAGATAATGCCCCAAACGCATTCGCAACTGGTCGCAATCAAGATCATGCAGTGATTGCCTTTACCTCTGGAATTCTGCGCGTGATGGATCGCGAAGAGCTACAAGGCGTGACCGCTCACGAGATGGCTCATGTCGCAAACCGGGACACTTTGGTTTCAGCAATTGCGGCCACTACTGCCGGTGCTCTTGCGTTGCTCAGCGATTTCATGCTCCGAATGATGATCTTTGGTGGGGGCAACCGCCGAAGCAACAATAATGACCAAAATCCGCTCACCCTTATTGTTTCTCTGCTTGTCCTCATTTTGGCTCCAATAGCAGCCCTCTTGCTGCGCCTGGCAATTTCACGTAAGCGCGAAGCCCTGGCTGATGTAACTGCTGTTGCGTTTACTCGAAACCCAACCGGCCTTCGTCGTGCTCTTGAGGTGCTTGCTGCGGACAGCACCGTTGTTCATCAAAAATCAACAGCTGTCGCACATATTTGGATTGAATCACCTCTCGATGACAGCAAGACCTCTCGGTTATTTTCTACACACCCACCTTTGGCTACCCGGATCGCAACTTTGCGAGCAATGGAAGGAAATGGCTAATGCGTAAATCGATACTTCTCGTGGCGATTACCTGCGCCTCGGTTGTATCTGCTCCAAGTTTTGCAGCGCAAACTCCACCATTAACTGGGTACGCTGCTAAATCTGGCGGAACGATTCTTGATGTACCGATTCCAAAAGAGTTGCTATCGATCCCATTGACAAGTGCAAACGGAAAAACCTTTACGTTAGCGAGCCTAAAAGGAAAGACAGTTGTCCTCACAGATTTCCTCACACTCTGCAGCGAGATCTGTCCAATGATAAGTGTGAATATGCGCAACATCGGGGATGCCATTGCTAAAAATAAACTCACCGGATCTGTGCAAAGTCTAGAGTTGACCGTTGATCCAAAGCGCGACAACCCAAAACGCCTGAAGACTTACCAAGCGCTCTTTAATGATCCAAGTTGGACCGTTGCTACAGGTACTTCTGCAGGACTCAAAACATTGTGGTCGTGGTTCGGTGTGTATACCAAAGTTGTACCGGCCCAGAAAGGAGTCATTGATTGGATGACTAACAAGCAGACTACATATGATGTTGAGCATGCTGATGTGATCGCAATAATCGGACCAAACCTTCATTGGCGTTGGCTTGATATAGGTGCACCAGCGATAAGTAATCCAAAAGCCAAAAACGCTATTCCGGCAACGCTTTACACCTTTATGTCACCCTCGGGCAAGCTGAGCCTAATCAAACCTGAACAACCAGCATGGACAACGAGTGCTGTATATGGCGCACTCAACGAAATATTTAAGATCAAGATTGGGCAATCGTGAGGAAGTCGCTTGCCGCGCTTTTAATCTTTGCATTTACAGTCATTGGCGTTTCAGTAGCCTCGGCGCACACCGTATTAATTGCTTCAAATCCAGCAAAAGGTTCAATTGTAAAAGTTTTACCAAGAAAAATAATATTGAAATTTGCTGACTCATTACTCACACTTGCTAAGCGTGCCATTAACAGAGTAATTGTTACTGACCCGCACTCGAAAGTTGTCACCACTGGAAAAGATTTAGTGAAGGGCGCAATTCTTACCGATCCAATGAATCTCGTCCATCCAATTGTCGGTATCTATAAAGTTAGCTACCGAGTATCTGCCCAGGATGGTCACATTGTGACCGGCTCATTCACTTTCAGACTTCAGCGTTAAGTGGAAAGTGCAAGGTAAAAGTAGCTCCGTTCCCCGGGGTTGAAGAAACAGTTACGGAGCCGCCATGTGCCTTCATGACAGCATCTACAATCGAAAGTCCTAGTCCACTACCTTCACCAGCATGGCGAGCGCGAGACGGGTCAGCGCGGAAGAAGCGTTCAAAGATGCGAGCTTGATCTGCGCTCGATAGTCCAGGGCCGGCATCTTTAACCGATATCGTGATTTCATCCTCGCTAGTCGTGGCACTTACTTCAATCATTGTATTGATTGGGGTATGGGTGCGCGCATTTGCAAGTAAGTTAGCAATCGCCTGATGAATTCTCTTGCTGTCCCCGAGCACATGTAGATCTTTTGGAACATTGGTAATGATGGGATGTTCCGGTCCAGCGGCGCGCGCAGAAGCAATACTCTCTTCGATGACATTAGTGAGGTCTACAGGTTCTAGCGCAAAGGGCCTCGCCTCATCAACTCTGGCGAGTAACAATAAATCCTCGACCAATGAACCCATTCGAATTGATTCTTTTTCAATTCGACCAATGAGCTCTCGAGTTTTTTCTTCCCCAGAAACGGCCCCTTGTCGATGTAACTCGGCAAAACCGCGGATTGCTGTCAAGGGTGTGCGAAGTTCGTGAGATGCATCAGCAACAAAGCGACGTAGTCTGGATTCCGAAGCATTTTTCTGAGCGAAAGATTCTTCGATCCGACCCAACATTGTGTTGAGCGATTGAGTTAATCGACCGACTTCAGTGGATGGCTGTAATTCAGGTAACCGGGCCGATAGATCACCACCTGCAATAGCTGCAGCCGTAACTTCAACCTCAAGAAGCGGTTTTAAACTAAGAGTAATAATCCAACGCGATATCAAACCAATAAATATAAGAACCGCGATGCTAATAAGGAGAAAGAGCAAACTTAATTCGTTCAATGTTCGTTCGACGCTATTGAGTGAAACTGAAATCACTACAGAACCAAGGTTAGATGGAAGCGCAAAAGCTATCGCTCGCGTTGATGACGAGGAATTACCGGAGTTAACGGTAAAAGCCTTACCCTTCATAGCGACAACTTGACCGACAGTCATTCCGCTAAAAGTGGCCTCAGATGTATTAGATGAAATATTTCCACCGAGTTGACCCACAACAA